>Ga0187781_10003607_pt1 | contig 11616 bp, 14 predicted proteins | sample 0715_SJ02_MP02_2_FD_132447 | JGI IMG/M metagenome (GOLD analysis project Ga0187781, IMG submission 132447) | Tropical peat soil microbial communities from peatlands in Department of Meta, Colombia - 0715_SJ02_MP02_20_MG | ecosystem: Environmental > Terrestrial > Soil > Wetlands > Peat | place...
CTGGTCTTTGCTGTTCTGGTCCGGATTACTCCGCTTTCCGGCATCCTTCCAGTTCGCCTCGGTAACACCAAAATGTTCCAGCACGCGTTCCGATCGCAGAAAACCTGGCGTCAGCGCTACGGACGCAATATTACGTTTGTGCAGCTCACGCGACATGGCAAACGCCAGCCGGCTCACGGAAATCTTCACGAGGTCATAGAACAAGTTGCCGCGATAGTAGAACGCGTCTCCGTCGGTGATCTCGAAGATCACGCGTGGAAGCTCGTCGCGCCGCTTTCCTTGCAGCATGAGCGGAACCGCATAATGCGAAGTAATAATGTGCGAATGAACGGCTTGCTTGAGCATCTGCAGACCGTTCTCCAGCTTCAGCTCCCAAAATCGTTTGCTCCATTCGGTGAGCGCGTCGCCGCCCCAAACGTCGTTCACCAGAATGTCGAGGCTGTTGTGCTTGCGCTTGATGGCGGCGACCAGTTTCCTCACGTCTGCAGGCTCCGTGTGGTCGACGCGGATAGCGATGCCTTTGCCACCAGCGGCGGTGACAAGTTCGGCCGTCTCCTCGATGGTCTCGCGCTGGCCGAGCTTGGCAGATTTTCTTTTCGAGCCGGTTGCGGGCGGATTCTTTCTTGAGCTGCGGCCGGTGCAATAGACGGTCGCTCCTGCCTCGCCCAAGGCGATGGCAATGCCCCGGCCCGCGCCGCGCGTTGCTCCGGCAACCAGGGCCACTTTTCCCGCCAGCTTTCTGTCTGGGATCGATTTCAAACTTTCCGCGCTCATTTCTCGTCTGCCCTTACGCTTCCCGTGGCAGATCATATCAAAAAGGGCTGAGGCATACGGGGAAGGGGGAAGGTGGCCTCGAGCGGCGCGGGCGTGAGACCGCAGGGCCCAGGCGCGCGATTCACGGCGCGGCCGAGCCGGACGTGGACTTGGATGAGCATATTGCGTTCTGCATCGAGGCGATGAAGCCGGTGGGGGGAGTTGGGGTTAGACGGGAGCGCGGCCAAGAGCGCGTAGCCGGGTGAGGGCCGAGCCCGTTTGTTTTTCCGACAGCCGAATCCAGGTACACCCCCTCCCCCCCTTATTTTTCTAAAATCGCTCGAATCATGTACTTAGCGGATTTCGGTCTGCAAAATCCGTGATCTAAAGGACTTAAATCTCAAAACATTGGAGGGACAGCAGTTATTGCATCTGGCTATTGTTGTGGCTGCGAGGTATATCATTTGGCTTGGGCAATGATGCGATGAATTGTGGGCTGGCGCAAGGTTGGAGGTCACAGAGGTTGGGTGTGAATTTCGCTAGTTCAGTTGTCCGCCCATATCACGCAAAAGAAGCGAGACATTGCGCGCCCCCAAGTTTTGCTCTTTGGTGAGACCTGGGCCTACCCTCCGCGCGGCGTTACTCCTGGCTTTCTTCCTCCGCCGTCTCCCCTTCTTCTTCGCCAGCCGGCCGCGTGACTGATGTTCCGGCTTCGAGAAATGCCTTTCGATATTCGTCCAGACGCTCGAAGTGTGCGGCAAGCGAACGGCGGAGCTGTCTGCTGTCTTTTACGGTCAGGATGTGATCAACGAGCCTGCCTATATGCTCTATCTGGCGTGGTAGCCGCAGCGCCGGATCTTTGCGGACCCTGATCTCCTCATCAGGCATGACCTGGACAACCTGTGCGGGTTTCGGCAGTTTCTTCAGCAGAGGATCCTTCGCGACCGGAACGGACCCGTTCATCAGAGGTTTGGTGGCGTTGAGTTTTGCGAACAGGCTTGCCTCCAGCAGGGGAATGTCTGCTCGGCGCTCCGCAGGGTATCCCTGCACGTATGCGATCTCCCAAGGGTCTATTTGTCTGTTGGCAATAATGTCCGACCTAGCGGAGGTAAGGTGGCGGCGCGCCCTGGCGCGTATGCCGTCGACGCTCTGCCCAACATAGATGGGTACTCCGTCGAGGTCGCATAGCACATACACTCCTATCTTGTCCGTGAGTTTCTTCATCTGGGCTTCGCGGTACTGCTGGGTCGAAGACATTGGGCCTGTGGCGATTATTGCGGATGCAGGCGGTTTCGACTGTTGCCAGCGGTGGTTCTCCCTGAATCGAACGCTAGGCGCGTTACGAAGGGCGCACCCTTTCTTCTATGCCATAGATTCCCACAGGACGGTCATGCTATGTTCGGTTTGCGATTCTAAAGAGACAATGGTCGCTGCGACGGCTATCCTCAACGAACCATCCCATTTTGGCCCAGCTGAGCGCCGAGAGGCCGATGAGCTCTCCTGCATCGAATTTTTTGCTGGCATTGGACTCACCCACCTTGGCCTGAGTGTCCACGGCTGGAAGTGCGTGTACGCGAACGACATTGAACCCAAAAAGAAGCGAATGTATGAAGCTTGTTTCGGGCCGGCGGATTATTACCACGTCGAAGATGTTTGGAGGACGGACGGGATCGTGCGGAGGGTTCCCGAGCGCCCGGTCGGACTTGCGACGGCATCCTTCCCATGCGTCGATCTGTCGCTGGCGGGAAATTTGAAGGGACTGTCCGGCGATCAGTCTGGTGCATTCTATGGGTTCGTCAAGGTCATGGAGAGACTGCGAGATTTAGGCCGACTACCGAAGACGGTCTTGGTGGAAAACGTGATTGGGTTGCTGAGTGCGCATGATAGCAAGTTCTTCCGGATTGCCCTTCAGCAGCTTTCCGACCTCGGCTATTTCTTAGATGCGTTCGTTGTGGACGCTAAGCACTTTACGCCCCAGAGCCGCCCACGCCTTTTCATCGTTGGGTTCGAGAACTCTATGATGCCGGCTCGGGCGCACGGGCGGTATCTCCTGTCCCAGGACTCATTTTTTGAAGGCTCAAGCCCCCTTGAGAGCACGTTGCGTCCCAGACGACTGCTGGAAAACTTGAGTGCCGCAAAATTGAGGACTGGATGGATTCCTCTTTGGCTACCCTCGCTGCCGCCGGTGACGCGAAGCCTGCGCGACGAGATCGATACTGACGACTCTCAGGACTGGTGGGAGGAGCGGCTCGTTCGCAAACATCTGGCAGAAATGTTCCCTCGGCACTTACGGCGCATTCGCGAGCTTAGGGATGCGCGGCGCATGAGTGTCGGGACGATTTATCGGCGCGTGCGCGAAGGCAGGTCACGGTCGGAGATCAGGACGGATGGCTTAGCGGGGTGCCTTCGCACTCCCCGCGGAGGGAGCAGTAAGCAGATCGTTTTCGTCGCTGGTGAAGGCAAGGTTCGTATGCGCTGGATGAGCCCCAGGGAGTACGCACGGCTGCAGGGCTGTCCTAACTATCCGATCACAGTGGAACGCAACGAGGCTCTGTGGGGCTTTGGCGACGCGGTATGCGTGCCGGTGATCAGTTGGATCGCGGGGAACGTGCTATCGCAATTGTTTCCAAACCCTGCTTGAGTTCGCGATGGCGCGCAGGCGCCTGGCCACCGACTCGGCGTCATTAAGTTTGCACTCCCAGATCACAGCGGTGCGGAATCCAGCTTTTCGGAGCGCATCCCTGACTCTCCGATCCCGCCTCCGATTTCGATCGATCTTTTTGCGCCAGTAGTCCACGTTCGATGTTGGCAGCGTTGCATTCTTACATCCCTTGTGCGCGTGCCAAAAGCACCCATGGACGAGTAAAGCCAGTCTGGGCGCATTCAGAACAAAATCGGGCTGACCCGGCAGGTCTGTCGCATGTCGGCGAAATGAAAGCCTGAGGGATCTCAGTAGGCGTTCGCACTTTCTCTCCGCAGCCGTACCGGTCGAGTGCACGGAGCGCATAATCCGGCTCCGCTGTGCTTTTGTGAAGATGTCTGTCATTGAGCAGTGGTGAGTTGCGGATCCGGGCCCTCCCGCACCTACTCTAGCACGGACGCATTCGTCCGTTCTTGATCGGTCCTGCCGGAGCCGGGTCTTACTTCTTTGGGCAACTGCAGCCGCTTCAGCTTGATCCGGTCCGCTTGCACCTGCGCCAAATCGTTGTGGGCTTGTCGCGTCCGCCAGATTTCGGTGCCGCCGCCGAGCACCTTCAAAAGCCGCACTGCCATCTCAGGAGAGATCTCCCGCTTGCCATTTATGAGTTCCGACAGCGCAGTGCGCGCGTGACTCCCGCAGCCGCCTGCATAATCGTCGACATGCAATCCATTCCTGCTACGTCAGAAACAGCAGGTCCCTCCACTGCGCAGATCGCCGCTTTCGCGGCGATCTGCTTCGGTCGGGATGACAGGGGTGAGAGGGCCTATGACGCGGGTCGGTGCTCTCCTACGCAAACTGCAGCCGCTTCAACTTGATCCGGCCCGCCTGCACCTGCGCCAGATCGTAGTGCGCCTGTTGCGTCAGCCAGGTTTCCGCGCTGCCGCCGAATACCTTCGAAAGCCGCACTGCCATCTCCGGAGAGATGCCTCGCTTCCCATTTACCAACTCCGACAGCGTAGTGCGCGTGACTCCCAAAGCCGCGGCGGCCTGTGTAATCGTCAACCCCAAAGGCTCAATGCACTGCCGCAGTACAAAGCCACCCGGGTGCGGAGGATTCTTCATCGGCATCAGTCTGGTCTCCCTTAGTGATAATCGGTGTAATCCACGTCGAATATGTCGCCGTCCCGCATGCGAAAAATAACCCGCCAGTTGGCGCGAACCGTAATCGCCCAAAAGCCCTGTAACTCGCCCTTGAGAGGATGCAGCCGAAATCCGGCAATGTCCAAGTCGTCAACGCGGCCAGCGGCATCAAGACGCGCCAAAATATCGCGGAGCTTGAGAGCATGCTCAGCGATGACGCCTCGCGGATCGTCCTCCTCGTAGAGCCGCCTAAGCCCCTTATGGCGGATCGACTGGATCACAAATAAGCGTAATGCGTTATGTAACGCAGGTCAAGGAAAATGTGGGGACTGACTGGACGTTTCTCCGATTTCTCGAAGAAATGATGGCTTGATCCATGGCGGCTGTCGAACAGCAGGTCCCTCCACTGCGCAGATCGCCGCTTTCGCGGCGATCTGCTTCGGTCGGGATGACAGTCGAATACGTGTTTTTTCGATGCGCTTACTTCGGCAGCACGATCAGGTCTTCTGCGCCAGGGATGCTGTACGGCGATCCGGGGGCTTCTACTACTTCCTCGGGAGTCACTGTGAACACCCACAGTTCGCCCGCGGCGCGGCCAAGGGCGTACAGATGGTTGCTGTTGTCCCAGAACACCTGGTCCACGTCATCGGTCACGAGGAGTTTGGTGTACTGAGTGATAGGATTGGCGCCGTTGAAGTGAAAAACCTGCAATCCCGATGAGCCTGCTACGGCCAGCAGGTTGCCCGCCGGAGACATCCAATAGTCATTGAGGTAGCTGTTGTAAGTCCCGGCAGCCCCTCCGGCTTCCGTGAAGGGCATATCTGAATAGGTGCTGGTCGTGGTCAGATTTCCGGTACTGTCGTCGACGGTGTAGGTTGCCAGTTGGTACGCGCCCGTGGGAACCCAATTGCTGTTTAACGGCTGCATCGCGATCGCAAGATGGTCGGTTGGGTCGGCCGCTGCCAGCCATGGGCAGTAGAAGCCGGCTTTCTTTGTGCCAGGAAACGGCGGAGCGAAATTGCTGATGTACGACAATGCCCCGTCGCTCGCCCGCTGCACGCCAATAATCTCCGGCGTGAACTGGTAGCAGCTCGACGAGTACGCATACGCATTGTTCCCGATGAAACTCACCACGCTATTATTGGCGGGGCCTCCAGACAGATCGCCAAGATAGGTCAGCTCACCGTTCGACTGGTCAATGGTGTACTGCAGGTAGTCGTTGTTCGTGGTGTAATAGTCGCCATAGAGCGTCGATCCTGTGTGATCGAGATAAACGCTTACCAACCCGGGCGAGCTTTCGATCAGTTTGACTTCCCGCAATATTAACGCCCCATCGGATGCAATCGAAAACGAGTCGACCTGACTGGCGTTCTGATTGTTTTCATTGGCGAAAAGGTACGCGCCATTTACCGCCATGTAACCGTCGTTAAACTGGAAAGGCGATCCGGTAATCGGCGTGAGAGCGCCATTGGAAGCAGCGGCGTAAGCGCTGATCTGGCCGGTACCGCTCGAGGGGGAGTTGGACACATAAACATAGGCTACGGCAGAAGAATTGGCTGGAGTTGAGTCAGTTGGTGACGACGCGGCCTGAGCGGATGCCAGAACTGTGCTGGCGCAGGCGCCTGCAAGAGCAAGGAGGCACACAGCGATGCTGCGTGACATATGGCTTACGGAACTCCATTGAGAATTGGAAATCAGCCAGCGCCGAATCAGATGCCCCGCTCCGCACGCCCGTTGGTGTCGCTGATCCTGTAGAGGCTCGTCGGGGAAAACCCGGAAACGGTCTATTCCGTCTGGCTCATTTCTCGGAACAACGCCAGGGTCCTAGCTAGGGAACGCCCTGCGGGGGGAACCTAGTTCCTACCCTTAATTAACCCGTTATCAGGCTTTTATCCTTCCCTCATCCGTGATATAACCGCCCCTAAGCCCGAAAATGGCTGATTTCGCTCGCCAAGGAGCGTATGTTGATGGCATTGGCTTCATTTGCCGACAGAAAGAATGGAAAGCACGAACGAGGAGGGACTGTGTCCGAAGAAGCGCGGACCGGAAAGAGATTTCCGCTGGAATTGCCCATCAAGCTGCATACCGAAAAAGCCGGTGGCGACGCCAAAGGAACCACGGGAAACTTAAGCGCTGCGGGAGTTTATATCCGCGCCGATGCGGCACTGGAGGTCGGTTCGCCGGTGGAGTTCGAAATTACGCTGCCGCCTGACGTGACCGGCGGTCAGGAAAATGTCATGATTCAATGCAAGGGCCGCGTGGTGCGCACCGATCCAACCGGGGCGAGCGAAGAAGGCCGCGGCGTCGCTTGCGTCATCGACTCGTATGAGTTTGTAAGAAATTCGTAATAATTGGTCTTGAACGACCTTTTGGAGCGCCGAAAACATGCTCAAACTGATTCTGGCCGATAATCAGGCAATCTTCCGCGCCGGCATCGCCAAAGTGCTGGCGGTAGAAGACGAGATGCGCATCGTCGCGCAGGCTCAAACCCCCGAGCAGATGTTCATGGCTCTGGATAAATTCCGCGCCGCCGTTCTGATTGTTGCGGCGGGCTTTCACAACGATTTTGCCGCCATCGGGCAAGCCGCCGCCCGCGCCAAAACCCGCGTGGTCGTACTCGCCGATACCGGCGAAAGCGCACAGCGCCACATGGGCAACGGAGCGCATGGGGTGGTTTACCGCAACGTGACCAGCGCAGCTCTGGTGGATTGCGTGCGCAAGGTCGCCCGGGGCGAGACTTGGGTGCAGGACGTTGCCGTCCCCAGCGAACTCACCGAAAACGATATGGTCGGATTGCGCGTGCGCGATCGCCTGACGGCGAAAGAGTTGCGCATCGTCGCCCTGATCGTCCAGGGATATAAAAATAAAGAAATCGCCACCCAGCTCGGAACAACCGAGCAGGTGATCAAGAATTATCTGCGCAATGTGTATGACAAGATTGGTGTTTCGGATCGGCTTGAATTAGCGCTATTTACGATTCATCACCGCATTCTGAACGAGGCCGCCGCGGCTACGACCGCGACTGCGCCGCCGCAGGCGCCGGCGGGAGTAATGCCGTAGCACCCGCGTTTCTGGCCCCAAGCCGGCCAGAAGCTGACCACAGTCTGAGGGCCGCCCAAATGGCGGCCCCTATTTATCTGTTTACTTACCCCTTGCAAGTTCCTTCACCTTGACGCGTTTCGCGCAGCGTAAGAGAATTCTCCAGCGACCGCGACGCGGAGCACGCGTGCCAATGGAGCGTAAGTAATGAAATCTCTTACTCTGCTGGTTCTGATATCCGTAGCTCTCTTCGTTCCACTATTCGCGCAGTCGAACCCTGTGCCGCAAATCAGTTTTCCCCTCGTGCCCACAAGTATCGCTCCTGGCAGCCCAGCGTTCACCCTCACTGTAAACGGTGCAGGGTTCGCATCGGGCGCTGTCGTCAACTGGAACGGATCGCCGCGATCGACTCATTTCGTCAGCAAGACCAGGCTCACAGCAAGCATCCTCGCTTCCGATGTCGCCACTGCAGGAACTGCTTCAGTCACGGTGACAAATCCCGGTGCCGCGAATCCTGATTCCAACGTCGCATTCTTTTCTGTCACAACTCCGGTGACGACCGTAGCCTTTACCGGATCGAATTTCCCGACACTGGGAAATCCCGAATATCTTGTCCCGGCAGATTTCAACGGCGATGGCAATATCGATTTAGGGTAATAATATACTTGACTGACTGTAGGAATTCTGCTACTTTGGGTGCATGAAAGGCCCCAAGACTCTTCAAGAAGCAATCCAGTATTTCAGCGATTATGGGAACTGCCGCCAGTTCATGATCTCCGTCCGCTGGGACGATGGCAAGGTGCGCTGCCCGAACTGCGGTTCCGAGAAAGTTACCTATCTCGGAAAGGCACGGCTCTATCGCTGCTATGGGGATCACCCCAAACAGAAGTTCTCCCTGAAGATCGGGACCGTATTCGAGGACTCGCCCATTCCCTTGGAGAAGTGGCTACCTGCTACTTGGCTGCTAGCGAATTGCCGGAACGGTATTTCCAGCTACGAAATTCATCGGGCCTTGGGTGTGACCCAGAAGTCCGCGTGGTTCATGATGCACAGAATTCGGCTGGCAATGCAGAGCAAGAGTTTCGAGAAATTAGGCGGCGGCATGGACAGCGAAGTCGAAATTGACGAAGCCTATATCGGCGGCATCTTGGGAAACATGCACTCGCATAAGCGAACCAAATTGACCAAAGAAGGCGGCGATCCCAACTCTACTAAGACTATCGTGATGGGGTTCCTAGATCGGGAACGGCGGAAGGTTCGCACTGCCATCATTCCGAACACTTCGCGTGCAACTCTACAGGCGCAAGTATTGAAGCACGTTGCTGAGGATTCAAACGTCTACACCGATGAGGCGCGGGGATATAGCAAACTGGCCGACAACAACTACGTTCACGAAATTGTGAACCACACACAGCAGTACGTTCGAGGACGAGTGCATACCAACGGCCTTGAGAACTTTTGGAGCTTGCTCAAGCGCGGACTAAACGGAACCTATGTGGCGGTTGAACCATGCCACCTAGACCGCTATCTCGATGAACAAACTTTTCGATTTAACAACCGGAAAGACGAGAACGGGCGTAAACTCACTGACGCCGAAAGATTCAGTTTGGTTTTATCGCAGATCGCGGGAAAGCGGTTGACGTTTGCTGAGGTGACCGGAAAGGTGGGAGAAACGCCGTTCTAATCTTTTTCGGAAGAAGCGCGGGAAGCGCGTTTCCTCTGTTTCGTTCGCTTCTCAGCGTCTAGTTGAGCCTTAATCTCCGAGTGGGGAACGGCCACTAGACGCCGCATAAAATTTGTGAACTTGCCGAAATCGCCCGTGACATTCTTGGCGGATTGTGTCGGGCGGGTTGGCTTCTGAGACACTGCTCCCCCTCAGAAATGAGGGTACGAAGTTGTGTGTCAAAAGTCAACTTGCAGGTTGCGACGCGATATCCGACCGGAAATTTTCTATGATCGAAAAAGTAGAAGCCCATCACTTTCGGTGTTTTCGCAGACTAGAAGTATCCAATCTAAAAAGATTCAATCTTTTAGTGGGGAAAAATGCCAGCGGGAAAAGCGCTTTTCTAGAAGCTCTATTTATGTCATCTAGCTCAGCGGCTCCCAGCCTTACGTTCCAGCTAAGAGCAATTAGAAAAATGGGGAATGTGATAACCCCTCCAACCGACCCCCTAAGCTACAAAGGGTTGTGGGAAGATTTGTTTTATGAATTCAATCTGGACAAAAAGATTTGGATAAAGGTAAGCGGTGTGCCCAGCGCCGATACCCGTTCTCTGTCGATTGAGTTCACGACTTCAATCATGGACGAGCTTCCCTTTAGCAAACAATCGATACAGAGCGGAGTACAAGCGACTCCGGCAATGCCACAGATTGAGTTTAAATGGAAAAGAACTGGTTATCCTGAAGTCTTAACACACCCTAAAGTCACGAATACTGGGTTACAAGTGAGTTCTCCGCTAGACCCAAAAGAAACCATCTTTTTCCCCGCTATATGGTTCACGCCGACAGGAGCGGATAACCCCGATGAAGTTTCCAAGCGCTTCGCGGAACTCGACAAGAGGGGAGATGTCGGAAAAGTAAAAGCCGCTATCACAAAGGAATTTCCCTTCATTAAAGATTTGGCTATTTCGTATCACGCTGGCATCCCCATGGTGTTCGCAGAAGTCGAGGGGGAAGGAAGGTTGCGAAAAATGCCTATGGGTCTCATTTCGGATGGGATCAACAGGCTCTTGAGTATCTGCTTGGGAATTGGCTACTACAGAGATGGAATGGTGTTAATTGACCAGATAGAGGATGGTTTTCACTACAAAATATTACCCGCGCTTTGGGAATCCATCTATACGCTAGCTGAGCAATTCAACGTGCAGCTATTCATCAGCACGCACAGTGGAGAATGCATGGAGGCGCTTTTCCCAGTAGCTAAACGACACGAAAAAGATATTTGCCTTTTGAGAGCATCGCGAACGGAAAAACTGGGATGTACTATCGACTCTCTTACAGGTGAGTACCTTGTAACTGCCTTGGAGCAAGAATTTGAAGTGCGATGAGTTAGGAAAGCGGCGTCAAGAAAAGTTCGTCCCAGAAAGTCCGCGTGTCATCGTATGTGAAGGCTTCCACGAAGCAAAACTGGTGTGCCGTCTGCTAAAGAGGTTGAACCTAACGAACTGCGACGTAACATTTCCAAAAGCAAAGGAGGGGAAAGACGGAATCGCCGAAGTTGTCGGCCTTTTATGTGCCAATCCAGGATTCAATATCGATGGCATTGCAGTAATCAGAGATGCCGACAAAGACCCCGACAAGGCTTTGGAGGCTGCTTGTGAGGGATTTGCCGCCCCATTTGAGCCTCCTAGCAAAGCGTTCTCCATTGAGCGGAAAAAGCAGCGGAGTAGCGCGATCTTTTTGATGCCCGGTAAAGGAAAGACGGGAACCTTAGAGCATCTTTTATTTGATGTTGTCGCGGCAACACACAAAGATTTGGCTGATAACGTTTCATCTTTTGAGGCGTTATCTCCGCGTATGGCGGAATGGGAAGAAAATCAAAAGGCCAAAATGAGAATGCAATGCGCGGTCGCGGCCTTTTGTGAGAAAAACCCGCAGTGTTCCCTCGCCTACATCTGGAGTACGGAAGAGGACAATCCGCTTGATATCGACAGCCCTATCTTTCAGGAGCTAAGAGACTTTTTAACCGCGTTTGCTAGTTAAAGCTGAGGAAATGAAAATGGCTGAGGTCCGTTTAGAGCCTCAGCCGGATACCTAGCGGGACTCGAACCCGCGACCTCCGAGTTGGAAGCTCGGCGCTCTATCCTTCTGAGCTACAGGTGCACTAAATAAGATGCAATCCACGGTGGAAAAGGCTCATCGGGCAGGACCGGAGGCTATAGTCAGTCAACTATATTATTGCCCGATTTAGCCGTTGCCAACTGGAGTTCGACGAAGGGTGTCGCGATCCTTCTGGGCAACGGCAACGGGACCTTTCGACCCGTTTCTCTTTATGCATCGGACGAGTCGGCGGCGGGAATAGCGGTGGGAGACTTTAACGGCGA
>Ga0187781_10003608_pt1 | contig 11616 bp, 11 predicted proteins | sample 0715_SJ02_MP02_2_FD_132447 | JGI IMG/M metagenome (GOLD analysis project Ga0187781, IMG submission 132447) | Tropical peat soil microbial communities from peatlands in Department of Meta, Colombia - 0715_SJ02_MP02_20_MG | ecosystem: Environmental > Terrestrial > Soil > Wetlands > Peat | place...
ATCGGCTCAGCACCTTGCCCTACTCAAACGGGCAATGTGCTTCTCTGTAGTCTCCGCTAATGACATCATTGCCCGTGTTGTTTCTTTGGCTTTATCGATTTTTCTGGCATGGGAAGGATGGGGACACTGGGCGCTGGTCATAGGGGCGGTCGCACAGTCACTTGTGCTCTCAATCGGAGCCTGGATCTTTTGTCGATGGATACCCGGCCTCCCACGACGTGTAGCGGGCACGTGGTCAATGGTGCGATTCGCAATCAGCGTCTACGGGCGTTTCAGCGCAAATTACTCTGCCCGAAATTTGGACAACCTCCTGGTCGGGTGGCGCTTTGGTCCTCATGGGCTTGGGGTTTACAAAAAGGCATATGACCTGTTCGCCCTTTCAGCGAACCAACTGCTGTCTCCTCTCTATGAAGTCGCTGTCGGTGCCCTGAGCCGCCTGAAGGTTGACTCTGACCGTTACAAACAACATTTTCTCGCCGCAGTGTCGATCCTGGCATTCTTGGGCATGGGGCTCAGTGCGGCCTTGACGCTGGTCGGCAGGGATCTGATTCTCTTGTTATTAGGGTCGAAATGGGACGCATCGGGTCGCATCTTCACGTTCTTCGCACCGGGGATCGGAGTCATGCTGCTCTATGGCGCGCAGAACTGGATCCACATTTCAATCGGCAGGCCGGATCGTTGGGTGCGTTGGTCAATCATCGAATTTGTTGTCACAGGCTTGCTGTTTTTGCTGGCCCTGCCATGGGGCCCTGCGGGAATCGCAGTAGCCTGGACTATTTCTTTCTGGATTTTGATCATCCCCGCTTTCTGGTACGCTGGCGGGCCAATCCATCTTGGGGTCTCTGCGGTGATTGGTGCCGCTTGGAAGTACGTGCTTGCATCCTTGCTGGCGGGATGCGCAACCGCGAGGATCATCCGTGCCATCGCATCGTATATAGGAATATTGTCTTCCGTTCATGCCTTAGCCCGGATGCTGATGGTTTCCTCGATATTCGTGAGTCTGTATCTTGGTGGCGTCGTACTACTTCACGGGGGGTGGGGACCTCTTTATCGGCTTGCCAGCCTTTCGCGGGACATGGCCCCATGGAAAAGGTTCGCTAGGCCATTTTTTCCGGAATCGGCGAATCCAAGCGGTAATCAAGTGCTGGAGCCTACCTTAGGAGTGTAACAGCTTCTTTGGAGCGGCCTTAGCTTTGCTTAGTTTCAGAATCTCTTCCAGCAGCAGGTGGAGTCCGCGCAGGGCGCCGGTTGTCGTCTCATCCTATGACCAAGGGCAGTCACCTCCGCGGGGTGCCTGCATTCGCAGCCACAATCAACAACTCCGCTTGAAACTTTGGGGACGAATAGTCCGTCCGCGTAGCTATGCGACGTGGCGTCCCATTCTTAATCAACGTGATTAAGCCGCAACGACCCAGTTGTTCCATGATTTCGCCTCCGTCTTTTACGCTGGCCTGAGGTGTTCACGTTTAATTCTCAGCTCGGAGGTCGCGAGATCGTGCGAGAAGCAGATCTCCCAGCACAGATTCGACCCGTATTGCCGCAAGGCCTTGTGTCGCACTCTGAAATAGGACGTATGGCAGTTTCTGTAACCGAGCGGCGGTGCAGACTGTTGCCTCGACTGGAGAAAATATGCAGATTCTGGTGGAGCAAGACGGTTGGGCCGGGGGTCCCGCCCGGTAATCGCGTGCAGCGTAGCCCAACTGGCCCTAGTTATGCCGGTCATTTGTCGGACAGACACTAGAACTAAGTCTGCCAGAGGGGTGTACTTCCGTACCTTGAACCCGATTATCCTGTTGCGTAAGCTTCTCACCGGATGTCCTAGATTTGCTGATGGCTGCAGGGCCGACATTGCGGCTCTTGAAGCCGGCGTTACGGAGGTAAAGTGAAGTACAAAGATTTGTTTCTCTCCCCCCTTATCTTGACTTTGCTCTGCCTTTCGGCTTGCGCCAGCGCGCAGCTTTGGTCCGGCGTCGTAGCCCCGACTCGTGCCATCGACTGGTCGAACGCCGGAGTTCCGGGCGGCATTCCTAACCGGACCACTATTTGCTCGACCTTGGACCCTGGCGCTACGCTCGCACAGATCAATAGCGCCATCTCATCCTGTCCAGCCGGGGAAGTCGTGTACCTAAACGCCGGAACCTACAGCGGGTTGAGCGGCGTTATCCAGATGAAGTCAAACGTGACGCTGCGCGGCGCTGGGGCGAATCAGACCTTCTTGGTATGGACAGCACCTGGTAGTTGCGGGTTCAACGGCATGATCTGCATTTGGAACGGCGATGGGAACTGGCAGGGAGGCCCCGACAACACAGCGAACTGGACAGCGGGATATACCCAGAGAGCAACGTCGATTACGCTCAGTTCGTACACCAACTTGAAAGTCGGTCAGATACTGAACCTTGATCAGGTATCCCCCACCACCGATCCAGGCGGCATTTGGGTATGCGTCAACAATCCCAATGGGACATCGACTTACAATGTGACCCCGTACTGCACCCAGAACCCGGACAATACAATGTCTGTGGGCCGTCCAGATCGCTTTCAGCAACAGGCAGTGACCGTTGTTTCCTGCGGCACTTCGACTTTCGGTGCCTCCTGCACGAGCGGAAGCATTACCATTTCTCCCGGCCTCTACGCGCCAAACTGGAGTTCCAGCCAGTCTCCGGGAGCGTGGTGGCAGACGACCATGCCTATGACGGGAGCTGGTGTGGAGAACATGAGCATCAATGGCGCCAGCATGAGCGGCAACAGCGCTACGGGCGTCATGATCTACAACTCCTACGGCAACTGGGTTAAGGGACTTGCGATCATCAATGCCAGTTGCACCACGAGTGAAACCTGCGCTCCCATGTCTTCGCACGTCTTTGTCGCCAACAGTTCCCACAACACTGTTCGTGACAGCTACCTGTATGGTTCGGACAATGAAGCGGAAGGCTACGGAGTGGATACCGGATACTCAAGCGGCGACAACCTGGTCGAAAACAACATCGCGCAGCACCTGTCGGGCGGCATCTGCATCACCGAGGGATCGACGGGAGATGTTTGCGGTTACAACTATGCCGTCGATAACTTTTTTGGGTCGAATTGGCAGGTCCCTTCCCAGCAATCCCACAATTCCGGCGAGGGCTACACGCTGTTTGAGGGGAATATCGGATACGGCCAGGGTGCCGACAATATCAACGGCAATCATTACATGATCACGTCATTCCGCAATTACCTGAATGGCCGTGATACGGCGGAGGAATCTGGCGGCGGCCCCAAGACTTCGGCAACCTATGCCTACTTCCCTTATGCGTACTCGCGCTATTTCAATGCGATCGGCAACGTCCTGGGGACCTCCGGATACCACACGATTTACCAGTCTTCCGCCTCCAGTACGACGGACTGCGGATCGAGCAGCAACGCGAACGTGAGCATCTATGTTCTCGGCTATAGCAATCAGAACGGGATTAATTATTCCGCGTCCTGTTCTGGATCAAGTTTTACCATTCCCGACGATCTGAAGGTTGCAACCACGCTAATGCGCTGGGGCAACTACGATACTGTGAATGCGGCAGTGCGATGGGTGTCGAGCGAAGTTCCGAGTAGTGATCCTTATTATCCAAATCCTGTGCCATCGTCCGAAACTCTGCCTGCTTCGTTCTATTACACCAGCCAGCCAAGTTGGTGGGGAACGATGCCCTGGCCCGCCGTCGGACCCGACGTGACCGGGGGAACTATAGCCAACGTCGGCGGGCACGTCTACCTGAACCCGGCCGCCAACTGCTACCTGAACATCCTGGGCGGGGCGACCAACGGCAGCTCCGGCGTGCTCAGCTTCAACGCGAGCACCTGCTACTCCACCTCCGGCGTGGCGCCCAACCCCCCGACGAACCTTCAAGCCACTGTCGAGTGATCCGGCTCATGCACGGGTGGTCGGCCCTCCAGTCACCTACGCGAGTGACTGCATTCGCAGGTACAATCGATAACTTCACTTGGAATTGAGTGCAAATGGTCCGTCCGCGTGGCGATAGGCGCTGGCAGCCCCTCCGTATTCAGTGTGATAACGGCGCAACCAGTTTGTAGGACCAGGCATGAGGGTTGCAGGTTTGCAGTAATAGCACCAGCGCCACCGCACCCAGCACGATGATGGCAGTTACCATAAGTTGTTTCATGATTTCGCCTCCGTCTTCTATGCTGGTCCGAAATGTTTACGCTTAATTCCTCATCAGCACAGAGATAGCCCCCTTGCAGAGCAAGTGCAAACACGTTACGGTGCCGGCCTCCGAAGCATTTCGGTTGCTCTCAAACCCGGACACTGGCGTTGGCAGCCATCATAAGGCGAATCGGATCACCTTCAAAAAGGAAGTGTGGATTGAGAGCAGTAAAGGCTTGGGCAACCCTGGCCGACCGCGCCGGCAATCGTACGTGTCAAAAGGCGGCCTGCACCAGTCGGGTAGCTCCGCGGTGGTAAAGCTACGGCTGACCCCGTGGTGCGGCCACTCCGCAGCACAGAACTCGAGCGTTACCGCGAGCTGGCCGGCGCGATCTCCAGTTGCGTCTCGGCTCCGGGGGTGCGCGGCGCGCTGGACAAAGTGCTGGACGAGCTGCCCGCCGGACAGAGCGGCCTGATACGAGTTACCCAGCCAGAGCACGCTCTCGGACAGATTGGTAAACCTACCTCCGAAAACGCTTCGAATTGATGCAGGGCGCTATTCCAGCGATTCCTGCGTCAGCTTGAAGGTGCACGTGCCCAACTGCACGTTGCCGCCGGTGCCTGAGCCGGCCGTATTATCCGCATACGTACAAGTGAAAGTAGTTGGCGAGGGCGTAGTGGCGACCGTGCAGTTCTCGTTGACTGGGGAACTCGTGTTTCCAGCAATGGCGACCATCTCCCCGATCGCAAGACCATGATTCGCCGCAGTAGTGAATGAGCCCGTCGCGAACGTTGCCCCTGAGGTCTTGGTTGAGGTTCCACTCAACGCCAGCGCAGTCGCCCCGGTTGTGCCAGTCCAGCAAGTGCCATCATTGGGGTTGCCGGCGCCAACATCACCGAAGTAGATGTTCGCGGTAGACGTGCCAGTGGGATTATAGTTACTGTCGATGATCAGGCCGCCGGTAGATCCTGAGTTGTTCGCCCACTGCAAACAGGTTGGACCGTTGGGACAGAAATCATCCGGTAGCGTAGAGTTGATGTTAAAGTCTTCTACCACAGCAGTCACCGGAAACGTGACGAACAGCCGATCATTGGTGCCATTATAAAACTCACTTAAAGGCGAGCACGCCTGGTTGCCTCCGCCAATCGGTCCGAGGTCGGCCGGAGTACCAATGATCTTGTTGACGCCGAACGGAACCTCATACAAATCCGCATCAACTGTGCTGCTGGGGGTGATCCCGCAGACATAAAAGATCGGTGTGCCAACACCAGTGTAGTAAGCGTTGTTGGGAGTTCCTGAATAAATGGGTTGCTCGTTCGGCTGGCCGATCGATCCGCGGGTCACAGTACCGAGGGCCCCGGTTCCTTGGTTCACCTGTAGCTGGGCAATCACTGCCGTGCTCAGCCCACCGGTCACGCCGGTATCGTCCCCGGTAAAGGCGTAGACCAGTGTGTAGCCGTTCGCGCCGATGCCGTCCACGAGGGGAGTGTCAGCCACGCCCCCTTGGTTTCCATTTCCGATCGCGATGGGAGAACCGCTCACTGAGCTGCCGTCACTTGATTTGCGGACGTAGAGGTTCCCGTTTGCCCCCCCCACATAGATGTAGCCGGTAACAGCGTCCGCCACGGGCGAAGTCAACTTGGTGCTGCCGAGGTTCACCGGGTTCGTGGTCCATGCTGCATCAAGAGACGGTGCGACTGGAGAAGCGATGCAAGCCGCCGTTGTACAGAATACATTCTCGATCCGGTAGAGATTTCCGCTGTCATCGTCGACGTAAGCAAGATCGTGGTCATAGTCCACAAATGGCGAGGAGTTGGTAACGCTAGTGCTACTGCTCAGGGTGACCGTCGCCACCGTGCCGGAACCGGCCACTGGCGCGGAAGCCGCTGGCCTGGTGGTCAGATCGATCGGCGCCGCTACGGTGCCTTCATTTTTCCAGGCAACAACGTGGACTTTTGGAGGATTGGAGTTTTCCACCCAGACGATCTTGGTTCCATCCAACGACAGTTCGACAGATGTGGCGTTTGCGCCTCCGCCCGAGCCGGTCTGGTAGGCGAACAGAACGGTGGGACCAGTGGTGGCACAGAAACCGCTGGTGTCGTTTATGGAATAGAGGTTGTTGAGGCCGATCAGGTTCGCCGTGCCGCCCCCCACGATGTTGACCGGGAGAGCGAGAAAATCGTTTGCGCAACTTGGGGTCGTGAAAGCGCCTCCAAAGGTGAAGTTTTTGACAAAGGTCGCAGGGTACTGGTTTGGCGCAATCGGCGTAGAGCTGTTGGGCGTGCCCATGGAGAACGCCCAGTCCTCCCGAAGCAGCCCAATTCTATGTACGCCTGGCCACCAGATCGGATCCCGCGGGATTATCCCCCGTTGCAAATATGCCGACAGAGCGCGCGGGTCGCGCGATGCAGCAAACTCTTTCCGCGCAGATGTACTGTTGTTGGTGTAAATAATGTGACGATTACTCCAATCATGCGTCAGGCCAGAAATTTGCCGGCCTTCCTGCGCCCACATCGGCATTACGGAAATTGCGACAAGAGCCAAAAACGCACACGCCGACAGGCATCGAGACCAACTGGGGGATCTCACGAGGTCACCTCGAAAATTTGCAAGCCGATTTCTTCCCACAATGCTTATGGGCCGTACGGGAACAAACTGCCCGCATCTTAGGCTGAGGTGATTGTAAAGATCAATGTCGGTAACACTCGAAGAACAGAAGTGATCATTAGTTAGGTATGTACACGAAAGGAGACACCCTCGACCGGTAGCGTCAAGTACTCGGGATTGAGGTTCAAAAGAAACCCCTTTTGACCGCGGTAGTGGATTCGGCCGGCAAGAGCTTCGGAACCAAGGCTGCCACCATTCTGCCGTTCATTAAAGGCCTACCCTGAAAGCAAATACTGGTGTGTCATCCACGAAGGAATGCTCTGCCATAGCGGCCAGCCTCTTTTCGCGGAAGCATTCCCAGCCACGCCCCGCACACCTCGAGATGCCTGGTCTCCCCACACCCGCGTCTCTTCTCCGTGCAACAGCTCGGGCAGCACCCTCGCATCTACCACGTGGGCGGGCGTCACTGGCTAGGACGACTCAGCATCCGACAAGGATCGAGGATTAGCTCGCTGCTTCCCGTCTTCAGGCTGCGGTAGGCGGCGTCGAGCACGAGTTGGTTGCGCCAGCCTTCTTCCGCTGGCACAGCGAATTCAGCTTTGCCCTCCACGGCTGCGGCAAATGCATCGACATGCCGGGCATAGGTCAGATCATTCGTAACTTCTTCCGATTCCACCACGCCTTTGCGCAGCAGTTCCAGGCGAATGGGTCGTTCGCAGGGCTGCGGCAAAGTTCAGCGGGCGAGCCGAAGGCAGAAGCGATGCCGTATGTCCGCGCGGAATCCTGAGCATTTCCCAAGTGCTGAGATAGAAGCGGGAGGCACAAAATGGTGAGTGCTACTACTGTGCAGGGAGCCGAGAGGAGATGTCCCACGAATTCGCACAAGTGCGCAAATTCTTGCAACCCTCGGGTGTTACTTTGGTTTATTCTCCTTGAATTGCGCGCCTTATAACTCGGCTAAATGACTATGGTCGAATAAGATCACTTCTGCCCGCAGGTAACCTTCAAACTGTCAGAAGCTGGAACGTCTATTGCCCGGTTGCAGGGTGGGGCTATAGCTCAGATGGGAGAGCGCATCGTTTGTAACGATGAGGTCGTCGGTTCGATCCCGGCTAGCTCCACCATCTTTCCCATCACTTAACGGCTCGTTTCTGTGAATTAGGTCCGGAACGTCCCAATTCAGTTGGCGGCTGTGCTCGCGAATTGCTCGGTCTAGTGACCGTTAGCGCGCCATGACGCCGCAGCTGCATTTCCCGAAAATTACGATTCATTGACCCTGATTAGTCTCGAGGAAGAGGGTCACAGCCGGCCCGTCGGGCGACCCCGGCTCGCGTAGCCATTCAGTACAGGGCATCCCTTCATACTGGTGGACAAACAGAAGAAATTCAGCCTAATCCGCGCTGGCGTCTCATATATCCTTACAGCTACTTTGTAGAGATGCAGCCCGCTGCGTCTTGAGCCGAAGCACGAGGCTTTTGGTGCCCGCAAACTGCCATTCGCGCTCGTCTTCACGCGGTGATCTGGGATCGCTCTGGGATGGATTCGGTGACGGCGTGCCCGTCGAGCGCGAACTGGCCTGCCGGCTCATTCGCGCCAGCGATGAAGAACTGCCCAAACTCCTGGCCGCGGCTGTGGCGGTCAAAGAGCGTTGCCATCCGGGCGTCATCACCTATTCCCGCAAGGTTTTTCTGCCGCTGACCAATCTCTGCCGCGATTACTGCGGCTACTGCACCTTCCGGCGCGATCCGTCAGATCCCGGCGCGCACACCATGACCCCGGAGGAAGTCCTGCAGGTGGCCAAGGCAGGCGAGAAGCTGGGGTGTCGCGAGGCTCTGTTCAGCCTGGGCGACAAGCCGGAGCTGGAGTTTCCCGAAATGCGCGCCACGCTCGGCAGGCTGGGATACAAGTCCACGCTGCATTATCTCGAGGCGATGTGTGAGCTGGTGCTGCGCGAGACCTCGCTGCTGCCTCATGCCAATCCCGGCCTGATGAGCGCCGAGTGGGTGCGGCGGCTGGGCGCGGTGTGTCCCAGCCTGGGCCTGATGCTGGAGACCACGAGCCGCGCTCTGCTGCGTCCGGGCGCCGCACACGACCGCGCACCGGATAAGGTCCCCGCGCGGCGGCTGCGGACCATCGAAGCTGCCGGCAAGCAGGAGATCCCATTCACGACCGGACTGCTGATTGGCATCGGCGAGACTCCGGAGGACCGCGTGGACGCGCTGCTCGTGATCCGCGAGCTCCATCGCCGCTACGGCCACGTCCAGGAAGTGATCGTGCAGAATTTCCGCGTGAAGCCGGCGATCCCCATGGCGTCGTGGCCCGAGCCTTCGCGCAACGAGATGCTGCGCACCGTGGCCGTGGCGCGGCTGGTGCTGGGTGACATGAACATCCAGGTGCCGCCAAATCTGTCGTCGCCCGACTACGACGTGCTGCTCTCGGCCGGCATCAACGACTGGGGCGGCGTGTCACCGCTGACGCCGGATTTCATCAATCCGGAAGCGCCGTGGCCACACCTGGCGGAACTCGAGGATCGCACCGCGGCCGCTGGACAGCGGTTGCAGCATCGGCTATGCGTGTATCCGGAGTTCGTGGATAGAGTCGCGGCACGTCCCGGTCTGATGCCCGAGAGATTGCGCGCGGCAGCCGACGACCGGGGACTGGCGAGGGCGGCATGATCGTCGTTCTAACCGGCGGAACCGGCGGCGCGAAGTTCGTGCAGGGCCTGGCCGCCGTGGTGCCCGCGCGCGAACTGGCCGTAATCGTCAATACCGGCGACGATCTGCTCTGGTGGGGATTGCACGTTTCTCCCGATCTCGACTCTATTACCTACGCACTCGCCGGAATGCTGAGCCGCGAGCGCGGATGGGGCATCGAGGGCGACACCTTTTATTGTCTCGACGCCATGCGGCGGATGGGCGAACCGGCGTGGTTTCAAATTGGCGACCGTGACCTGGCTACGCACCTGCGGCGCACGGAGCTGTTGTTTGAGGGCGGGATGCTGAGCGAAGTGACCAAAGAGATCGCGTGCGCACTCGGCGTCAACGTGCGCATCCTGCCGATGTCCAACGACCGAGTCGAGACTCGGGTGCTTACCCCCGATGGGGAGCTAAGCTTTCAGGAATATTTCGTGCGCGAGCGCTACCAAGTAGTAGCGCGGGGGGTGCGATTCGACGGCGCGGAGCGGGCGCGCCCGGCGCCAGGAGTGCTAGAGGCAATCGAGCAGGCGGAGGCAGTGGTGATCGCGCCGAGCAATCCGATCACCAGCATAGGATCAATCCTGGCCGTGCCCGGCATCCGCGAAGGTCTCCGACAGACTGCGGCTCCGGTTGTGGCCATCAGCCCGATCATCGGAGGCGCAGCCGTCTCCGGTCCTGCAGGCGAGCTGATGCAAACACAAGGCCTGCCCGTCTCCATCGCGGGCGAAGCCCGCTGCTATGGCGATTTTCTCGATCTGCTGATCGCAGACCAACGCGATTCGGCGTTTGGCCCCAGGGTCGAAGATATCGCGGTGTGCTACACCAGCACTTTGATGAAGTCAGAGGGCGACAAAACGGCTTTGGCGCAGTCAGTACTTGGATTTCTGCGGGAGCGGTCCATTGAGGCCGCGGCTTCGTAATGGCGCGGCGTCGCGAAGAGGCTGCGGAACTGCGGGCCATCCCTATCACTGGGATAGGCGAGGTTCGGCCCGGCGACTCGGTCGCAGAGACCATCATTGCGGCTTTGCGGCGGCAGAAGTTGAACCTGGTGGCGGGCGACATCCTCGTGATCACGCACAAAATCGTCTCGAAAGCAGAAGCTCGGATCGTCGCGCTCGACCAGGTGCAACCTTCACCGGCGTCGCGGCGCTGGGCAGCGCATTATCAGCTCGATGCGCGGCTGGTGCAGTTGGCGCTCGAGCAGGCAAGGCGGGTGGTGCGGCGCAAACGTGGGATCATCATCACGGAGACCGCGCACGGATTCGTCTGCGCCAACAGCGGCGTGGATGCGTCCAATGTCGATGGGGGCCGCTGCGCGGTTTTGCTGCCCACCGATCCCGACCGCTCGGCGCGGCAGATCCGGCGCGCCATCAGGAAGAGGCTGGGGATCTCCGTGCCGGTGCTGATCACGGACAGTTTCGGGCGTCCCTGGCGCGAAGGACTGTGCGAGGTCGCCATCGGCGTAGCCGGCATGAACCCATTTCGCGACTTTCGCCGGCGGCGCGATCCGCACGGATTCAGGCTGCGCGTGTCCCTCGAAGCCGTGGCCGACGAACTGGCATGCATGGCCGGCTTGGCCTCCGGTAAGCTTACGCGAAGCCCGGCGTGCATCATCCGTGGATTCACTTATGAGCTTGGGCGCGACGGGGCCAGTTCGATCATTCGTCCGAGGAAGCGCGACCTGTTCCGCTAAGTCTTACCAGACGATATTCAGAAGCGGGCATTTCTGGATGTGAGTGTCCGCCGTCAGCAAAGGCAATCCTTCCGCGCGGGCGGTGGCGGCGATGACTCGATCCATGGGATCGCGAGGAAAGTCGGGCGGAAACTGGATCGCCAAGCTTGCAATCACGGGGGTGATCGGCTTGATGACAATGCCCTCGGTCAGCAACTCGAGTGTGGCCTCTACGGTCCCGCGCGGGATGATCTTGCCGCGTTCGATCATGTTCGCTAGCTCCAGGAGCGTAACTGCGGAGATTGCCACCCCTCCGCTCTTTTCCGCCTCCTCAATCGCCTTCACCGCGCGTTTGGAGACTCTTGCCGGCTCGATCCGCAGCCAGTAAAGGGCGTGTGTGTCTAGGACGATCACTTAAGCATGTCCCAGTCTTCCAAAGGTACCGTGGGCTCGGTCAGGTCGCCTCTAGCAGGTTGCAGCACTCCCACCAGGCTGCCCAGCAGCTTTC
>Ga0187781_10003609_pt1 | contig 11614 bp, 10 predicted proteins | sample 0715_SJ02_MP02_2_FD_132447 | JGI IMG/M metagenome (GOLD analysis project Ga0187781, IMG submission 132447) | Tropical peat soil microbial communities from peatlands in Department of Meta, Colombia - 0715_SJ02_MP02_20_MG | ecosystem: Environmental > Terrestrial > Soil > Wetlands > Peat | place...
GCTGCCCTTCGCGGCCTTCCCGAAATCGCCCGTCGCATCGAAGAGCTCGACGCCGTCATCCTTCAGCGCACCGCCGAGGACATGACCATCGCCGTTTTCCCCGTGCGCGCAGGAATTTTGGGCGAACCAATATTTCTTCGCTTCGCCGAACTCTCGAGCCAGCCTCGCTCCGTCGAAGCCATCCTTCGCGAACGCCTCGAGCCCGGCCCCGTGATCGCCGCCACTCCGCACACAATTCGGTCTGCATCCGCCGAAAATGCCGCTGGCCAAAGCGCCACTCCCGCATCCCTCGCCGAATACCGCGAAAAATACGGCCTCTGCTCAGCTCCCCCCGAACTCCCGGAACATCTCTCCCTACTCGCGCGCTGGTTTTATTCCAAGCCGCGTGAAGGCGAAATTTTCTTCCGCGATGCCGACTGGCCCTACCGCCGCATCTTGCGGGCGTGCAGCCGCCTCCTCGGCTCCGGCGAGCCGTCCCAATTTGGCTCGCAAACTTCGTCATGATCGAAACGGGCGCGCAAGGCCGGGCATCGTACAATTGAGTAAAGTGACCAAAACGAGCAGCGAAGGGCCTTCATCCGGCGGCGAGCGAGATTCCTCCGGCGTTCGCGGCATGCTCCGCTCGCTGCGCCATCGCAATTTTCAGCTTTTCTTCAGTGGCCAATTGATCTCGCTCATCGGCACCTGGATGCAGAATATCGCCCAGTCCTGGCTCGTCTATCGCCTTACGAACTCATCATTTCTGCTCGGCCTCGTCGGCTTCACAGGACAGATTCCCGTCTTCCTGCTCGCGCCTTTGGGGGGAATGGCCGCCGACCGTTGGAATCGCCATCGCGTCGTCATCGGCACGCAAACCGCTTCGCTGATTCTCGCCTTCATTCTCGCCGCGCTCACTCTTCTTCACGTCGTGCGTGTCTGGGAGATTGTAGTGCTTGCCGCCCTGCTCGGAGCCGTGAACGCTTTCGATATTCCAGCGCGCCAATCCTTTCTCATAGACATGGTCGGCCGCGAAGACTTGATGAACGCCATCGCCCTCAACTCCTCGATGTTCAATGGCGCGCGCGTCATCGGCCCCGCCATCGCCGGACTTCTCGTCGCTTGGATTGGCGAGGGCTGGTGTTTCTTTGCGAATGGCGTCAGCTACATCGCTGTCATCATCGGCCTGCTGCTGATGAAGCTCGGCCCGCTGCGGCAGGTCGCTTCGGAATCTTCCCCGTTCGAACATATCGCCGAAGGCTTCCGTTTCGTCTTGCGCACCGCGCCGATTTTCGCGCTCATGTTATTGATTGGGCTCGTAAGCCTTGTTGCCGTTCCCTACTCGGTCCTGATGCCGATTTTTGCCGACCGCATTTTGCACGGCGGCGCGCGCGGGCTCGGCATCTTGATGGGTGCGACGGGTATCGGCGCGACACTCGGTGCCTTGACCCTGGCGACAAAGCAAGGCGTGCATGGACTTGGCCGCTGGGTGGGACTCTCCGCCATGAGCTTCGGAGTCAGCCTGATTCTGTTTTCGTTCTCGAAGTGGTTTTTGCTCTCAATGGTTCTGCTTGTCCCCGTTGGCTACTCGCTGATGCTCCAAATGGCCAGTACCAATACTTTGATTCAATCGATGGTGCCCGATGAACTCCGCGGCCGCACCATGTCGGTTTACACTATGATGTTCATGGGCATGGTCCCTCTGGGCTCTCTCTTCGCGGGGGCACTCGCCGCTCATATCGGCTCGCCCTGGACGGTCGCGATCGGCGGATTCGGGGCCATCGTTGGTTCGATCATCTTCCTCAAAAAACTTCCCGAACTTCGCTTCGAAGCACGCCAAATGTTCGCCGAGCAGGGAATCGCTACTAGTGATGATCTGGAGAAAGTGACTGCCAGGGGAGTTTCCTGATGTTCGTTCTTTCCAAAATCGAAGGTGCAAATCGGCGCTCTGCTATACTTTTTCGCACCATTCTAAATTCCTGCAATCAAGTGAGGTCTTGATGCCGTCCGCCACTCCATCTAGCGATGGCCGCTTCCCCGGCTTCGCCACGCCGCAGGGAACACTCCGCTATGCCGCGCGCTTTCAAGGGCGCGCTGCCGCAGGACATTTCCGTGAAGTGCCTTCGGGCCTCGTCTTTTCATCCTTCGGCATTGGCACTTACCTCGGCGAACCGGATGACGCGACGGACAAAGGCTATGAGAATTCCGTCGTCGTCGCCGTCGAAGGCGGAATCAACGTCATAGACACGGCCATCAACTACCGCATCCAGCGAAGCGAGCGCGCGATTGGCGCAGCGCTCAAACGGCTCGCTTCCGGCGGGTTTCCGCGCGAACAATTGGTCCTTTGCACCAAGGCGGGTTTCCTCACGCCCGATGGTGAAATGCCCGCCGACCCTAATGTCTATTTCAAGTCCAAGTTTCTCGACACGAGAATTTTCACTGTCCAGGACATCGCCGCGGGCTGCCACTGCATGGCGGCGAAGTACCTGGATAGTCAGCTCGAGCAGAGCCGCCGCAATCTCGGCGTGGATTGCTTGGACGTTTTTTACCTGCACAATCCGGAAACGCAGTTGACTGAAGTGCCTCCCGAGGAATTTCACCGCCGCATCCAGGCCGCTTTCGAGTTTCTCGAATCCGCCGTCGCGTCGCGCAGGATCGGCGCCTACGGCATGGCCACCTGGAACGCCTTCCGCGAAGATCCCAAAGCCGAGGGTTATCTCCCGCTTGAGGGCATGGTCGAAGTCGCGAGCGAAATCGTCGGCCCCAATCACCACTTCCGCTACGTTCAATTGCCCTTCAACCTCGCGATGCCCGAAGCCTTGACGCGCCCCAACCAGGTCGTCGGCGGCCGCGCCATGCCCATGGTCCAGGCCGCGCGTGCGCTCGGCATCACGCTGCTTACGAGCGCCGCGCTTCTTCAGGGCCAGCTTACGAAGAATCTTCCCGCCTTCGTTGGCGCCGCGCTGAACCTGAAGTCGAATTCCGCCCTCGCCTTGCAGTTCGCCCGCTCTGTCCCCGGGCTCACCACGGCGCTCGTGGGCATGAGCAAGCCCGAGCACGTCAAAGCGAATCTCGAGCTCGTCGGCGTCGAGCCTGCTCCGCGCGAACAATTTATGAGGTTATTTGAAGCGAAGGCTTAGCTTTCGTCGGGATTCGCATGCATTGCTGTGCGGCGATGTCTCTCTCGAAGCCACGCATCAATCGCGGCGCCGGCCTCGGCCAGATGCCCCGTAAAAAAATGGTCGCCGCCTTCGACAATCACAAGCTTCTTCGGCTCCGCCATCGTCGCGAATACCGCTTCCGATTTTTCGCGTGACGCATAGCGATCCTCACCGCCCTGGATAATCAGCTTTGGCTTCGTGCAGTCCTGAAGAAATGTGACATTCGATTCGGTGACCGGTATCCCCATTCCAATCAGCTCGGTCACGCGTTCATCCTCGCAGCCCACGCGCATCCCCATGATGGATCCGAAGCTGAACCCCGCGACGAGGATCGGCTTTCCCGCAAACTCTTCGGCTAAATAGTCGAGCGCCGCTCGCACATCCTCTTGTTCCCCGCGGGCCTTGTCGTGCTCTCCTTCGCTCAGCCCCACGCCTCGAAAATTGAATCGCAATACGGGAACGCCGAATTCATGCAGCCGCTTCGCTGCCTGGTAAACCACCTTGTTGTGCATCGTCCCGCCATAAAGCGGATGCGGATGGCACACCTCGGCGGAAAATTCCGATTTCTCGACCGGCGTCGTCCACAACAACGCTTGCAGCCGTCCCGCTGGGCCTGCCAGAAAGAAACTTCGATGGAAGGTGTCCGCCATGAATTTCAGGAAGGAGTCTAGCGAGGTATCAATGCCGGGGCAAACTCACCTTCTCATTTGCCCCTTCGGAGGTCTTTCCCATCTCGCAGCCACGCTCGTCAGGATTGGATTCAACCCGCTTGGCCGTTCGCCACCACCCGTATCACTCGAATTCTCTCGCGTCTCCACCCAAACCACTCGCGCCGGAATTTCTCCCTCTTGCGCCCATTCACCCCAGGAAATTTTCGCCAGCAATGCGTCGCCGGGAGAGAATATGCGCCCCGTCACGAACCGCACGCCGGTATTCGAAATGTTTTGGGTCATGGATTCCTCCGGCCACGGAGAACTTGTGTCGCGCACGAAGATCGGCAACGAAAAGGGAATCCGGATGGAGCCCCGCCGCTCCTGCCCCGGCGGCCGCGCCGAAGTCTTTGGCGGTGGTTCCAATCGCAGGGCGACATGGTAGCCGCCCTCCTCGCCCTTTTCCACGCGCACCACACGTGCAGGCGACTCAGGCTGCGACGAAGCCGCCGTCGTGGGATCAAATGGACACGTAACCCACACCCACGCGTCCAATTCGCACGGCTCCGCTCGCTGCACCAGCAGCCCATCCCGCGACACGTCAATCGTCCGCGTGGTTTCCAGTCGCATCCCCAGCGGACCTCGCCACCGGATTCGTGCAGGTAGCTGAAGGTGCGCCCGAGGATGTTTCCGAAGCTCGATATATGTATCCAGTCGTGGCATCGCCGACATCCTAGCGAGACCCCTGGCAGGCGTCAAACTTTCGCGGAGTCATGTGCGTTCTCGTTTACCCCCGGCAGCCGAGTCCTAGGCGGGATAGGCCTATTCGCTTTCGCTTCGACCCTAATACCCATTGCGCATATTTCAAACTGGTGTAAGCTCTCCCCTAACCGACGATCCTGCGGGAGGATACATGGAATCCGTGATGGAGCGCCGTGCCGCAAGACGTTTCTCGATGATGCTTCCCCTGAAAGTCCGCTTTTCCGCAGAAAGCGGCATGACCGAGCAGGCCGGGGAAACCCGCGACGTCAGTTTTCGCGGCCTCTATTTTCTGATCGAAGCCGCCCTCGAAGCCGGAAGCTCCATCGAATTCGTCCTCACGCTTCCTCAGCAGATCACTCTTGCCGGAGATGTCCACATTCGCTGCTACGCCCGCGTCTTGCGTGTCGAGCCTCAAAATGGCCGCCGCGGCGTTGCCGCTCGTATCGAACGCTACGAGTTCCTTCCCGCCTCTGCCTGACGTCTCCCGCGATTCGGAGTAGAATGTTTCATTGCCCCGCGAAAAAGGAGGGCGCATGTACCATTATGATCCTCGAACCGCGCTCGAAGAGTTGCGCGACGATGCCGTGCTTCCCCATCCCGTCCATCTCCGCGACATGATCCTCCGCACGAAGCTCGATGCCACATTGGCTCTCGATCTGAACCGCGAATTCCAGGATTATCTGGTGCGCTTCGGAGAATTGCAGAAAATTGGGCGCGGAATTCTGGAACGCCTCGCCCAGGGAGTTCGCAAGGCTTCCTGAGAGGGAAGTGGACTAGACGGAGAATACTGCGTGGCGCGAAACACCCTCCTCATTGACGCCGATGACACGCTCTGGGAGAACAACATCTTTTTCGAGAAGACCGTTGACCACTTCATTTCCCAGCTCGAACATCTCGGCTACACCCGCGAATACATCCGCCATATCCTCAACGAAACCGAGCGCCGCAACATCCGCCAGCACGGCTACGGCGTCCGCAGCTTTCGCCGCTCGCTCGAGGAAACCTATCTCAAACTCGCGGGAAATTCCGCGCGCCGTGAAATGGTCCAGGAAATCGAACGCATGGCCGCCGAGCTCGAGGCCACTCCTCCCCACATCCTCGATGGCGTTCCGGAAACGCTCGCCTACCTCTCGAAGCATCACCGCTTGATCCTTCTCACCAAGGGTGAGCCGGCCGAACAGGTTGCGAAAGTCGAGCGCTCCGGCTTGCAGCCCTATTTCGACGCCATCGAAATCGTCCTCGAAAAGGAGCACGGCACGTACGCGCGCATGGTCGAGCAGTTCAAAATTGTAAAAACGCACGGCTGGATGGTCGGCAATAGTCCTCGCAGCGACATCAATCCCGCGCTTCAGGCGGGGCTGAACGCCGTCTTCATACCCCATTCAGCCACCTGGGAACTCGAAAAGTGCGAGCTCGAAAGCGGCTCCGGGAAGCTCCTGATCCTTTCGAGCTTCCGCGAGATGCGCACGCATTTCTGATTCACTGTCGGCTCTCATGGAAAAAAATCGAGCCATCTCTGACATTCGCGTCGCTGTCCTGGGCGCTGGCGCAGTGGGATCGTATTTCGGCGGCATGCTGGCTCGCGCTGGCGCGAAAGTCACTCTGATCGCCCGCGCCCCGCACGTCGAAGCAATTCGCCGCCACGGCCTTTTTCTCGATTCCGTGAAGTTTCAAGAGCACATTCCGCTCGCTGCATCCACCGAAGTCTCCGCCGCGCACGACGCCGATTTCGTCCTCTTCACCGTCAAGACCCTCGACACCGAAATCGCCGCGCGCCTCCTCGCGCCCCATCTCTCGCCTGCCGCGGCCGTCATCAGCATCCAGAACGGCGTGGACAACGTCCCGCGCATCCATGCCGCCTCCGGAATTGACGCCCTGCCTGCCGTCGTCTATATCGCCGCGGCCATGCCCGAGCCCGGCCACATGAAACATTCCGGCCGTGGTGAGCTTATCGTGGGCGAATTCGCCGGCAGCTCTCGCCTCGTGTCCACATCGCCGCGCACCGAACGCTTCGCCGCCCTCTGCGCCGCCGCCCGCGTTCCCTGCCGTGTCTCCCCCAACATCGAAACTGACATGTGGACGAAAATGGTGATGAATTGCGCAGGCAATGCCGTCACAGCCATCGCCCAGACGAGCTTCGGCCGCGCCGCTCGTCATCCGCAAGTCCGTGAAGTGATGCGCATGGTGATTGAGGAGACCGTCGCGGTCGGCCGGGCTGCCGGTGTGCCGCTGCCGGAAACAGGTTGGGTCGAAAAAGGATTGAAAAACGCGGAAACTCTCGGTGACGCAACATCCTCAACCGCTCAGGACATCGCGCGCGGAAAGCGCACCGAGATTGATTCGCTCAATGGCTACATCGTCCGCCGCGGCACGGAACTCGGCATACCCGTGCCCGTCAGCGCTACTCTCTACGCCCTGGTGAAATTGATCGAAGAAAAAGCCGCCGTTCCCGCCGGCGCCACCGGCTCTTGATCTCATTTCCTTGATTCACGAAGTCTGTTGTTTCCACCGTAGGGGCACGGCACGTCGGAGACCCGCCGCGGAGGGCCGTGCCCTTGCTGCGCTGCTCACAGCACCCGCGCAAGTTTCCCCACCGGTTAGTTTTCGCTATATGCGGCGTATTGGTCTCGAGAAGATTTGCAATCCATCGATTGTTATGCTGGAGATGAGGTTCGACAAAACCATTTACGAGATGACTTATGATCAGTAATCCGGCGATACCCGGAAGCGGAAAGGAATGTGCGCGACCGTCTCGACATCAATCGGCGCCCCGTCGCGCGTGCCTGGCTGGAATTTCCATTGCGCCAGGGCTTCCATTGCATTCCTGTCCAATTGTGGATCGATTCCGCGCACCAATTGCACGCTGTCCACAGACCCATCTTTCCGGATGATGGCGTATAGCACCACCTCGCCGTCCACATGCTCCTTAATCAAGTTCGGTGGATATTTCGGATCAATCTTTTGCGTCGGGACCGGCCCCGAAAATTCTCCCTTCGGCCGGTAAGGACCCTCGCCTTCATCCAGTTGTGCGCAATTCAAAATCCAACTCCCCATTGCGCTCGAAAAATTCGGCATATTCACGTGTACGGGATAAATCTCTTTGCCCGAAAGCAGCTTCTCTGGTGGCAGACTCGGATCGAACCCCGCAACATTGGCCGGCCTGCGCCGAGTCGCCGTCACCGGCCCTGCGCTCATCGGCGGCATCGGATTCAATTTCAATCTTGTCGCGGAACGGACACCCTGTGATCCGGTCGCTCCGCCGACGGGCGCTGTGTTTGTCCCGCCGCTGATGCTTACACTCGCCGGACCCGGCGCCGACCCTCCTCCACCGTTGCCACGACTCCCGCCGCCTCCGCCATTCGTCCCGCCAATTGAACTCGAATTTCCGCCCGTTCCGCCATTGCCTCGCGGATCCTGTGCCGCGCCTCCCGGCACTCCCGCCTGTCCCCCCTCAGGCGAAACTGCGATTCGTGCCGAGAGATTCCCCTGCGGCACGTTCACTTCCGGCGCCGGCGGAGCAGGCGTCGTGGAAAGCGCAATCAGCCGGTGCACGCTCGCGTCGCCCACGGACGCCACGGCCCCAACCTCCGGCGCGGCTACCGCCTCCGCGTGAGATTCGCGCCTCTGAGCCGTCGCGGCCGACATCGGCGCCACCGGCATTTTCGGCTGCATGTTCACCGGTTCCATTGCCGCCACATTCAGCGGCCCCGGATTTCTTTCATTGTTCGCCACGTCCGGTGCCGCCACATTCTCCGCGGCGCGATGCCGCATCCGCGGGGCCGCCGTCGTTGGCGCGATGTGCAGTTGCGGCTTTGGCGCTGTCGCGGCCCACTCGACGATATTCGGCATCTCCGCCTCAATTTTCGGCGGCGCTGCGGGCGCGTCTGGCTGGATCAATGTCTGCCGCGGATGCGTCACCCGCACAGGCATCGAAAGAATCGTCTGCCGCGGGTGATACGCGTCCGCTCCTCGCTCGGCCAGCGGCTTTGCCGGATCACCCGCCGGGCTCGGCTTCGATTTCGGTCCTCGGAAATTGATTTGCGGCAAATCGTGAGTGGGAGCGTACCAGGTCAGCTCGATGCGCACCGGCGCAAGATTCGGTTTCGTGTGCGGCAGGAATCCCCAGATGGGAAGCAGCGCGATCAGCACTATAGCCACGTGCCACAAGGACGACGCCACAAACGCCTGCCTCGGCAGCTTGCCCCGTACCCATTCGACCCGAAACCCGGCATTTCCCGCTGCTTCCTCTTCCTTCGTAAGGCGAGGTTCCTTGAAATAGGCCAGCACGCTTGACCGGAATTCATCCCAGGGCGACTCCCACTCCACGCCCAGATCTAGCCTCGGGAGGCTCGAATGGGGCGGCAGCTCGACCAACGATTCGGCCACCGGCTCGGGTTTCCTGCGTGCGGCACTCTGCATGGGTTTCCTATTATACCCGCGAACTGTGATGCGCCGACCCTAGGCTGCGGCTGCCAGGCGGTAAAAACTGAGTGCGGCGTCCCCCTGTTCGAGCAGCCGTGTGCGCTCCAGCCGCTCGAAACGGTCGGGCAAATCCATGAACCTGCGGTGTTCGACGATTACCATCCCGTAGGGTGAAATCAGGTGTGATTCGTCCAGAAACTCGAGCACCCGCAGATGTTCCTCTCCCTCCTGGTAAGGAGGATCGAGAAAAACAAAATCCGCCACCATGTGCCGCGTCGCCAATTTTTCGAGGCCTTTCACCACGTCCGCTTCGATCACCTCAACCCCATCCCGGATTCCCAGTGATTCGAGATTCTGCCGCACGAGTTTCGCGCCCGCCTTATGTGACTCGATGAAAATAGTCTCGCGCGCTCCGCGGCTCACCGCCTCGATCCCGATGGCTCCCGTCCCGGCATAGAGGTCCACAAAAAACGAATCCTGCACGGATGTCCCCAAGATGTCGAAGATCGTTTCCCGAAGCCGGTCGCTCGTCGGGCGCAGGTGCATCCCTCCCGGTCCCTTCAAGCGGCGGCTGCGGTACTTGCCTGCGATCACGCGCACGGTTTATCCCACCGATGCCAGTTGGTAGCGTTTCTGCCAGGCCGGGCTGAGAGATTCTAGCTGCGCCACCACTTCTCCCGCTCGCGCCGGATCTTGGGCCACCGCGAACGCTTCGCGCCGCGCCATCTCCAGAATTTCGTGATCGCGCAACGGCTGCGCGAAAGAAAAAGCGGCGTCGCCATGCTGACGGGTGCCGAAAAATTCTCCCGGCCCGCGTAACTTCAAGTCGCGCTCCGCGATTTCGAATCCGTTTGACGTCTCGACCATTGTCTCGATCCGCTCTTTCGCCGGCCCGCTGATGGATTTTGGCGCCACTAATATGCACTGTGATTTCTCGCTCCCCCGCCCGATGCGTCCCCGAAGTTGATGAAGCTGCGCCAGTCCGAACCGGTCCGCGTGCTCGATCACCATGATGGTCGCGTTCGGCACATCCACTCCCACTTCGATCACCGTCGTCGCCACCAGAATCTGAGTCTCGCCGCGGCGAAAGCTCTCCATCACCGCATCCTTCTCCTCATTCTTTAGTCTCCCGTGCAGGAGGCCCACTCGCAGCCGCGGAAACACCTCTCGCGAAAGCCGCTCGTATTCCGCTGTCGCTGCTTTCAGGTACTGCTTCGACTCCTCCACCACCGGGTAGACCACGTATGCCTGGCGGCCGCGCGCGATTTCCCGCCGCACGAATTCCCAAACGCCTGCAAGTTGCGCTTCGTTGCTCCAGCGCGTCTCGATCGGCGTGCGCCCCGGCGGCATCTCGTCAATCACCGATATCTCGAGGTCGCCAAAGAGCGTGAGCGCCAGCGTGCGTGGAATGGGCGTCGCCGTCATCACCAGCACGTGCGGCGACGCGCCTTTTTCAATCAGCCGCTTGCGTTGAAGCACGCCGAAGCGGTGCTGTTCGTCTACGATCACGAGTCCCAGCCGCTTGAACTTCACCGGATCTTCGAGCAGCGCGTGTGTCCCCACCACCAATTGCGCGTTCCCGCTTTCCGTTCGCGCGAGCGATTCATTCTTCGACGTGCGCGCACCGCCGCTCACAATCAGCTCCACTTGGTAAGCCGCCGGTTTAAGAATGCGCCGCGCGGAAAGATAGTGTTGCGCCGCGAGAATTTCCGTCGGTGCCATCAGCGCCACCTGGTAGCCGTTCTCGATCGCAATCGTCGCGGCCTCGAGCGCGACGATCGTCTTGCCGCTCCCCACGTCGCCTTCGAGCAGGCGGTGCATCGGATAAGGCCGCTCGAGATCTGCCGCAATCTCCGCCAGCACTTTCTTCTGCGCCGCCGTCGGCTTAAAGGGCAAAATCCTTTTCAGCGCCTCGCGAATTTTCGGCTCCCGGACGGCCATCGGAATCCCTTCCTCGCGATGTTCACGCGACCGGCGCACTGCCAGTGCTAACTGGTAATAAAAAAATTCCTCGAAGATGAGCCGGAATTGCGCCGGGCTGCGAAAATTGTTCAGCAATTCCAGATTTTCATCCTTCGGAGGGAAATGTGCGTAGAGCAGCGCTTCGCGCCGCGATGGGAACTTGTAACGCTCGCGGATTGCCGCCGGAAGCGCATCCGGCACGGCGCCGTCAAAATTTAGCAGAATGCCGTAAATGATTCGTCGCAGCACCCGCGAGCTGATTCCCCCAATCGCTTCGTATATCGGCACGATTCGGCCCACCTCGGTCGAATCGCCCGGCGCTTTGTCCTCTTCTCCCAGCATCTCGAGTTGCGGGTTCACCATTTCGAGCCGCCCCGGGCGGTAGGGGTCCACCTCCACTTTTCCGTGCAGCACCAGCCGCTGTCCCTCCTTAAGCCGCCGCTCCAGATATCCGCCATGAAAAAATCGCAGATGGACGATCCCGGAATCGTCCCGCACCGAAACATGAAAGATCGCCCCCCTCCCCCCCCTTGTGTACCGCACCGTTCCTCCCCCGCTCACCACTTCTCCCAAAATCGTATGCACCTGCCCCGGAATAGCCTCCGCAATCGGCGTGAATCGAATCCGGTCCTCATAACGGAACGGCAAGTAGCTGAGCAAGTCGCTCACGGTTGCTATCCC
>Ga0187781_10003612_pt1 | contig 11611 bp, 8 predicted proteins | sample 0715_SJ02_MP02_2_FD_132447 | JGI IMG/M metagenome (GOLD analysis project Ga0187781, IMG submission 132447) | Tropical peat soil microbial communities from peatlands in Department of Meta, Colombia - 0715_SJ02_MP02_20_MG | ecosystem: Environmental > Terrestrial > Soil > Wetlands > Peat | place...
CCGCCGGTGAACGCAAACTCGTGGCGAAACGGCTCATCGAGGTAGCGTTCGAGGACATCGCGCCGGATCAGCATATTCCCAGCGCCGTAAATCACCGATACACGTCCGGTCGCATATCGAGTCGGCTCATAAAGGCCACTTCTTGCAAGCCAATGATCGGGATCGTCAAAGACCGGCAACACCGGGCCGCCGACGATATCGACGTCGTAGCCCGAAGCTACGGCAATCATCTCGCTCAGCCAGTTCGGTTCGGGATATTCATCATCATCGAGAACGGCGATGTAGTCCGGGGCGGGCGTCGCGCGACAAGCGGCCGCGAATGCGCGATTGTACGCATAGGTGTGCCCGCGGTTTGGTTCAACGTCGCAGCTGAGCGGAAAACGAAACGAACCTGACAGCTCCGCTACGACGTTGGCGCCGTCGCGCGCTTCCGCGTCATTGTCGACCACCATGACCCGGACCGGACCGCTGTAAGTCAGTTGTGCAATGTGCGACAGCAGCTTACGCAGACCGGCCGGACGACGAAACGTCGGCACGCACAGATACACAGCCGGCAGCGACCGCTCGTTAGTGACCCCCGCCATCATGGATCATGGCCTGTTCGCACGGCGCCATGCCGATCCGTGCGCGCGCCGGTTCTGGTCAGGAGCAGAAGCGCCGCGTGGGGATTGGTTATCAGATAGCGCCCGGCAAGGCGACGCGGTTCGAGGTAAGTCCGATAGGCCCATTCAAGGCCGACAAATTGCATCCAAACCGGCGCACGCGAATTTTTGCCGGACAGAAAATCGAACAAGCCCCCCGAAGTCTTGATCAGTCCCACCCCATGCAATCGATCACGGTAGCGGACGGCGAACTCTTGTTCTCGCGGAACGCCAAGACCGAGCCAAAGAATGTCCGGCCGAGCGTTATTGATGTCCGCGATGATCCGCTCTTCTTCCCCGCAGCGCAGGTACCCGCCACGGTGACCAACCAGTTCAAGGTCGGGATAGTCGGCCCGGACGCGCCGCGCCGCCTGCTCGATGGTGGAGTCGGTTGCACCGAGCAAAAAAAAGCGTGCCCGGCGCTGCTGCGCAAGCCGGGCGGCATCGTGAAACAGGTCCGTTGTAGCGACCCGCTCCGGGAGCGGCATCCGATAAAAAAGGCGGGAAGCAAAAACCAGCGGCATGCCGTCGGCATGGATCAGATCCGCGGCAAGGAACAACTCGCGGGTCGTCGCGTCCCGGGCGCACAGAGAAAGCACTTGCCCGTTCGCGGAGGTGAAGATGAGGGGTCGAGTTTGAGCGTCGCGGCGGGCGAGCGCCGCATCGATCATCAGTTGCGCTGATCGGGCGCGATCAATGACCGCGATGGGCAAGCCGCCGATCGTCACAAGCGGCAAAGTCCAATCCGAACCAGAAACGGTATCGAAGCGAATGCAGTTAGTGTCTACAGGCACAGTTACGCATTCCCTCGCTCAGAATTTAGCGGACCGGCCACCGAATGAGGACATTTGTCAATCTTAGCGCGAGCCGGTCAGTGGCGCCATCTGAGCGCTTTTCTTGATTGGAATTCCGATCGTCCTGCGCTTCCCGTCACGTTAATTATTACCGCCACGCTGGCCATGCCACAATAGCGTCCGTTACGTTCACCTTAATATGATCCGCCACAATCCTTGAAAATCACGGATCACGTTTGGCCTTGTCCAGGCTCGAACTAATATTTATACGGGCTGGCGTCAGTGTCGACCTCGGGAGTAGCTTGGCGCCGATCAATGCCAGACCGTCTAGAAGCTGGTACTTTTTATCCGATCTGCGAGTACGTCAAAAAGACCTCATAGACAGCTTTCCGATCGGCGCTCCCGACGGTGGTTTGAAGAGCGCATGGCGTACAAGTGCGAAGCACCCCTCGACTGAACCAACACACCGGTTGCCCGTACACAAACGTCATAAATTTGATAGCAGGTACTTCCTTGGAATATACCAAGGGACATCGGTGTTCATCCGCTTACGAGTTCCGATCAAGCGCGTTTCCCGCAACGATTGACGTTTTTAAGACTTCTAAATTGCGGGCGTTAAAGGGCAAGCGCTGCGCAGGTGTTTACTAGTCCATAGTTTCGATATTTACTCGGTCAGATTTTTGCATTCATTGTGCATAGATGCAGGGTATGTCTCACGTAGGTTCTCCGGCCAGCGTCAAACCTCGTCAGATCAATGAGGCTGACATACCTGAGGTATTGGACTTGCTCGCCCGCGGGTACGAATACAACCCGCCGCGTAGATTTTGGGAGAACCTAGTCGCTGGGTTGAGCCGCCGGCCGGTACCGGCCGGATTTCCGCGATACGGATACGTCATCGAGAGCGACGGCAAGCTGGTCGGTGTCTTACTGATGATCTTCTCCACTATTTGGAGAGGCGAGATCGCGAGCATTCGATGCTGCGGCTCAGGTTGGTACGTTGACCCACCTTTCAGAGTTTATGCATCGCTCCTTGGATCGCGGCCATTCAAGGACAAGGGCGTAACCGTTCTCAATATCACCGCTGCGCCACATACTCATAAGATGGTGGAAGCGACGGGTTTTACCAAATACAGCGACGGGGTGTTCGTTGCGATCCCTGTCCTTAGCCGGCCGCCCAAGGACATCTCGGTCCGCGTCATCGATGCGCATAGTGAGCCGGACGCACCTTTTAATCGCCATGACCACGAGCTGCTTTTGGAGCATGCAGACTTTGGTTGCACAAGTCTGTGGTGCGTCACGCGCGAAAAGGCGTATCCGTTCGTCTTTCGACCCCGGCGGGCCAAACATCTGCCGTGTGCACAGTTCATCTATTCCAGCAGCGTCGAAGAATTTGTCCGTTTTGCCCGGCCAATTGGATTATATCTTGCACGGAAACTGCAGCTCTTCGTGATCCTTGATGCGAATGGTCCGGTCCCCGGCCTTGTTGGCAAATATCTCAAAAGGTGGCCAAGATACTTTCGGGGACCGGATCGACCACAGACGGGGGATTTAGCCTATACGGAAACGGCCCTGTTCGGTGTCTAGCAAATGTGCTTACCGAACACGCGAGCCGAGCGGAGTAGTACGTCGTGAGATCGAAAAAAGCATTATTCGACGCGCCAACCGGAAAATTTGACGCGACTTTGTCCGCCGCCCCACAGGCGGCCTCAATTGCCGGCCGCCGCATCCCCCCCGGACCGAAGGAAAAATACAATACTAGCGAAGACCTCCTGGGTTGGATGGACAGACAGTTCAAGACGTACGGAGACATTTACAAAGCCTCAGTCTACGGCACCGACATCTATGCCATCAGAACGCCCGACTACGCGCAGCACGTCTTCCGCAAAAACTGGCAGAATTATCCGAAGGGTGGCCAGGCGATCAAGCGAATCGCGTTGCTGCTCGGCAACAACCTCATAGTGAGCGATGGCAAGTTCTGGAAGAAGCAGCGGCGGATGATGCAGCCCGCGTTCCTTCCTAACGCCGTTGCTGCCCTCACCGGTGTCATTGCGAGATCCAACGTTGCAATGCGCGCCAAATGGGTTCAGGCGGCTAAGGACGGACAGAAGGTCAATGTCACTCGCGACGTCAGCCTTATGGTGCTGGAGGTGGTCCTCAAGGCTTTATTCGGGGACGATTATGATCAGGCCATGTCGCACTTCGCTTTCCTATCCGACGAGCCGGCAAGAAACCTGCAGTTTGCACAAGAGTTCAGGTCGCTGGGAAAATTTGTGTTTGAACTTGTCAAGCAAAGGCGGGAACAAAACCGACATTCGACGGACGTTATGGGGATGCTCATGGAAGCCCGCGACCGCGATACGGGCGAGGGGATGCCGGATCGGCAAGTGGTCAACGAGATCTTGACCCTCATCATTGCCGGACACGAGACGACCGCTAGCACTTTGAATTGGACCTGGTATCTGCTCTCCCAGCATCCGGAGGTCGAGCACAGGTTATCCCAAGAGATCGCCAGCACCCCCGTTGCGGACATTCCCTCGCTGGAGGATTTGCAGAAGTTTACGTACACGCGCCAGGTGCTCGAAGAGGCGCTGCGCCTGTATCCAGCCCTTTGGCTCATGACGCGCAGGGCAAAGAAGGACGATCAGCTCGGCGACTATTTCGTTCCGGCTGGGACTGAAATCTATATCCCGCCCTATTTCATACAAAGGCACCCTGGCTTTTGGGAGAATCCCGATCAATTCGATCCGGATCGCTTCGATCCTGCCCGATCACAGGACCGCCACCCAGTGGCGATGCTGCCGTTTTCCGTGGGGCCAAGAAACTGTATCGGTGAATTTCTAGCGCGAGTCGAAATGCAGATTCATTTAATGACGATCGTTAAACACCTGCACCTTCGTTATGAAGACAGAACGCCGCCCGAGATTGACGCGGGCATCAATCTGCGCAGCAAACATGATTTCATCATGACCCCGGAGCTGAAGGCGCCGGCGAACGGATGATAGTGGCCGACCCTTAGTCGGGAACGCAATGTTAGAGAAACCGAGCGTGGAGGCTTCGCAAGTGTTGCGCGCATGGACCACAGCACTGATGTTTTTGACCGTGTTTGGAGGACAAGCAGTCGCGCAAGGCCTTGCCCCATTTCAAGCCGGAATCCCTCCGGTACAAAACGATCTTGCCAAGCGCCACATGAGCCCGCTACGCAAGCCTTGTCTCACGATAGAAGGATATGCAAGGCCAGAGCTCGCCAACAAAGAAATCTATCAGCACCTGATCAGAGTCGCCAATGACTGCGGCCAAAGCATCAAGATTCAGGTCTGTTATTACAAGAGCGAGAACTGCACACTTATGAGCATCCCGCCCTGGGAAAGTAAGACTTCAATCCTCGGCATTCTTCCGGCCTTGAAGCGATTTCAGTATGAGGTCAAAGAGCAGTTCTAGTCCATTTTGTACAGGCGCTTTCGCTCCTCGCGCGAAGCGCCGATTGGGCTAGGCGCGCTCCGCTTCGCCGATGCTGGCGCGACATCGGCCATTCCATGCGCGGCCAGCGCGACCATTATCGGGCCGCGCCACAGAGCTATTATGACGAACAGCCGACGGCATGGGCATTCGCCTCCGCTATCGTCGCTTTGCCGCCGTCACCGGGACGTCATCAAGGCACCCTGCCGCAGACTGCTGCTCTCACCGACCACATCCGGTCGTCGCTCGATAAGGGGAAGTCGGCCCCAGGTTTGAAGATAGTGCTCCGACGAAATCCGCCCTCGTCGCGCCGCCGCCCTTCACCACCGCCACCGCCATCTATTTCCTTCTCGGCTGCCTTTTATTCAAGCACTTCGCAGCACAAATTTCACCCAACGACATGGACATGGCGGCATGAATTACCTTCGCAACATTGACTCGGCAGCATGAATTGATTTGCCGGAATGCAGGCCGTGATCCGGAAATATCCGAGACGTCCAGAGGCCGAAATCCGGATGCGCGCCGCACGTCTGACAATTACCCCCGCCTAAATTAACATTAAAAAAGAACGATCCACAGCGTTTCATTTTTCATCTGGAATATTTTGTGCAAAGCGGTATTTGTTCTCTTGGGAGAAGGTGTCCAGTCTTGTGAGGGCCGTTGATGACCAGCCTTGAAGTGGCGACAGTGTATAGCCATGACGTGTTGGATAAGCCGTCATACAAAAAATTGATCCAGGATATATGCAACCTGAATTGGATTAGGCTGCCGCAAGAGGATCTGGTTAGCGTCGCGTGGGCTTACTACTATTTTTCCATTCAGTTCCGCGAGTGCCTCGAGATCGCGCGTAAGCTCCACCCCGAGGACGAGCGATTGCTGGAGCTCGATCGTGGCGAGCGAGACACCTCCAACCTCTCTCCGTGGCCAGGTGTTGCGGCGCCCGGCGAGAAGATGAACCATGACGAGTTCATGCGAAGAACGCTTGAATTGGCCGAAATTCCGGAGAGCCGGAGGCGCCAACTCGTGGCAATCGGACAAGACTACCTGGCCAAGACCCGTGCGATTGATCCGAACGTCAGGGCATTGGCTCTGGCAAGTTACGAGGACGGCGGGCTTGAGGCGGTGTTTCGGGCATTCTTGACCGCTCCGACCTGGGACGGCCCGCTTCTCCAAGCCTTCAAGCACTTCCTCGCCGAGCACATCCGCTTCGATAGCGATCCGGATGCGGGCCATGGCGCTCTGTGCCGGCATCTTGTGCCGGATGAGCGGGTTGCTCCGCTCTGGGCCGAATTCAAGCGTATTCTGGTCGAAGCAGCCCCGCGATTATCGTAGCCTCGGTAGCCATCGGGAGATTGCGCCGGGTCAGATCGCGCATGCGCTCCTTGAATGCGCTCAACGTCCGAGTACCGCGTCGCCCCGCACATTGCCTTCAAAGCCGAATAGTCCCGGACGTGATGTGCCCGTAGAGTGCGGCGTCGAGCCGCAGATACGTTTGGCTTTCCGGCTCGGCGAAATAGATCGGGTCCATTGTTGCGGTTGGGTCAAAGCCCTGGCGCTGCAGCTCATGCTTGGCGTGCTTGAAGGTGCCCGTAGCCTCGATCTTGTCGCGCATTCGCAGGAACAGTGGCCGGGCATACGCCGGCAATTGAACCGCTAGGTGCTTGCGTAACTCCGCAAAGTCGAGCGGCCTGTCAGCGACAATGACGGCCATGCCGGCGGCGCCTTCGGTGCCCGGGACTGAAACGCCGTAAACCGTCGCCTCCGAAATACCCGGGAATGCCATGATGGCGCCGGCAACCTCCGAGGTGGCCACATTTTCGCCCTTCCAGCGGAACGTATCGCCGATGCGGTCGACGAAATAGAAGAAACCGGCGGAATCCCTGCGCATGAGATCGCCGGTGCGGTACCAGGCGTCACCCTTCTCGAACACATTGCGCAGGATTTTGCGCTCCGACTCCTTCTCGCTGGTGTAGCCCTCGAAGGCGCCGCCTGCGCCGTCCCCGATGCGTCCGATGGCCTCCCCGGGCTCGTCCGTCGCGCAACGGATGCAAAAGCCGTCATCGTCGCGCGCCGGTTCGCCGGCAACGTGGTTGAATTGCACCAGCGCCAGCGGGAACCGATGGGTGAGGAACGAGGGCAGACGGCCAATGGCGCCAACCTTCCCTTCCACGTTGTAGAGCGAAAAGTTGCCTTCGGTCGCGGCGTAATACTCCAAAATCCGAGGTATGCGAAATCGGGCCTGGAATTGCTCCCAGACGTCGGCGCGTAGCCCATTACCGCAGCACAGCCGTAGCCTATGGGCTCGCTCGCGCGGATGTTCCGGCGCGTTCACCAGGTAGCGGCACAGCTCGCCGATGTACTGGAACAGCGTGCAATCCCATTCGCAGATGTCGTTCCAGAAGTTTTGCACGGAAAATTTGTCGCGGAGGACGACTGAGCCACCGTTGACCAGCATCGCCCCGGTTGCCACTACGCCGCCGATCGAGTGATACATCGGCAGGCAGTTGTACATGCGGTCGTCCCGGCTGGTGTTGATGAGTCCGGAGAACCAGAAGCTCCACTGCAGCACCCGGTGATGGCTCGTATTCGCTGCTTTCGGCAGACCGGTGGTACCCGAGGTGTAGATCGCGAGCGCGCGATCGGCGATCGTTACGCCGCGGTGCTCAGCAGCGGTTAGCCGCTCGGGAGAATGCTTTTCTAGGTCGCGATCAATACGCGGAAATTCAATGCTGCTATCGTCGCTGTCGTGTATCCAGATCTTGGGTCGCGTCGAAAGATGCGCGGCCGCCGACCGATATTGCTCGAAAAGTTCCGCCGCGACGATGAGATGCTTGGGCGCGACAATATCGACGCAATGGGCAAGCGCTTGACCGCGCAGATTGGTGTTGAGTAGGGCTACGACGCCCCCGACGGCGGTGATACCGAGCCAAATCGCCATGTATTCGGGCCGATTTGGCATCAAAAGACCTACCGCTTCGCCTTTGGCGAGGTTTTCGCTCAGCGCCCAGCGCGCATATCGATTAGCGCGACCGGCAAGTTGCCGGTAGGTCATACGTTCGCGGGCAGACAGCAGCGCTGGAATGTCGCCGCGCAAGGCGGCAGTCTCCTCGATGACGTCAAGGAGCAGGCGTCCCGGGTTGCGGATGATCGGCGCGGTCGCCTCAAGCGCACGCACCCAGTCGCGTAACGCAGAGTCCTTGCCACCGGTTTGCTGCGCTACGCTCATTTCGATGACGGCCATGTGAACGCTAACGGAAGCCCCAACTTTAACATTTAAATAAATTTCCAACTGCGCGGCCAGCAATTAAGGTTATTCCCTCGAATTCGCCGGAGCTGTGTAGTTCGCCGCGCGCGCCATGGATTAGGAATAGGAAACTGCTTACAATTATACGCGCTGCGTCATCTGGCGGGTAAGTATGAAACGCGAAACGTTGGCCGTCCACGGCGGCTACGAAACCGATCCAACCACCAAGGCTGTCGCGGTCCCGATCTATCAGACCGTGGCTTACGAATTTGAGAGCGCCGATCATGGCGCCGCCTTGTTTAACCTTGAAGTCCCCGGCTACCGTTACAGTCGTATCAGCAATCCGACCACCGAGGTGCTGGAACGCCGCGTCGCCGCGCTGGAAGGCGGAGTCGACTCGCTGTGCGTGAGCACTGGGCAAGCCGCGCTCAACTACGCGGTGCTCAATGTCTGCGAAATGGGCAGCAACATCGTTTCGGTGCCGCAGCTCTACGGCACAACCTATACGCTGTTCGCCCACATCCTGCCGGGGCAAGGCATCGGCGTCCGCTTCGCCGAAAATGACCAACCTGACGCCATCGAGAAGCTGATCGACGACAAGACTCGCGCCGTTTTCTGCGAGAGTGTAGGCAATCCGGCCGGCAACATCTGCGACATCGAGGCGTTGGCGACGCTTGCCAAACGACACGGCGTTCCGCTCATCGTCGACAACACGGTGGCGACCCCCATCATGCTCCGGCCGATCGAATACGGCGCCGACATCATCGTCCATTCGCTGACCAAATTCATGGGCGGGCATGGCACCACGCTCGGTGGCGCCGTCGTCGACAGCGGGCGCTTCCCCTGGAAGGAGCACGCAGCTCGGTTTCGCATGTTTAACGAGCCCGACGCCTCCTATCACGGCCTGATCTACACCGAGCACTTCGGCGAGCGCGCCTATATCGCCCGTTGCCGCAGCGTCTATCAGCGCGCAACCGGCGCCGTGATCTCGCCGCTGTCCTCGTTCCTGCTGCTGCAGGGCATCGAGACGGTAGCGCTGCGCGTCGAGCGGCACGTTGAAAATGCGCGCCGCGTCGCCGAATTCCTGCGCGACGATCCGCGCGTTGCCTGGGTCAACTACACAGGCTTTCCCGACAACCCCTATCATGCGCTGGCCCAGAAATATCTGGGTGGCCGCTCGTGCTCGTTGATGACATTCGGCATCGTCGGCGGGCTGGACGCGGGCAAGGACTTTTACGATGCACTGAAACTGTTCAAGCGGCTGGTCAATCTCGGCGACGCCAAGTCGCTCGCTTGCCACCCGGCATCGACAACGCACCGGCAGATGTCGGCGGCGGAGCAGGCCAAGGCCGGCGTGACCCCGGATTTGATCCGGCTCTCCATCGGCATCGAGCACGTCGACGATATCATCGCCGATCTCGATCAGGCGCTGGCGGCGGCGCAGCTGCCGCGCGCCGTGGCGGGTGCTTCCCTGCGGGCGGCCGAATAACCGCGCAGATAGAGAATAAAGAGCAATGCCGCTCCTCTTCGACATTGAGCGCCCTGGCTCCACGAGCGAAATGGGCGCCCCAAATTGCGTTACTATCGGGTTTATCAACAACATGCCCGACGCGGCGCTAAAAGCGACTGAGCGACAATTCGTCGAACTCTTGCGCGCAAGTACGGGCAACGGCATGGTTCGGTTGTTGCTGTTTTCCATTCCCGAAGTGCCGCGGTCCGATGAGGCGCTGGCGGACATGGCCGGCCGTTACCGCGACATCAGCGAGTTGTGGGACACCCATGTCGATGGCCTGATTGTCACCGGTAACGAGCCCCGTTCGCAGGACCTCAAGGACGAGCCGTACTGGAATGCGCTCGGTCAGGTCATCGACTGGGCGCGCGAGCACAGCGCTTCGACGATTTGGTCGTGCCTGGCGGCGCATGCCGCGGTGCTCCGTACGGACGGTATCGAACGGCAGTTGTTGTCCGAAAAATGCTCCGGGGTGTTTGCTTGCGATGTGACCGGCCAGCATCCGCTGACGCGGGGCGTGGCAACGCCAATGCATATTCCTCATTCCCGGCTGAACGACCTGCCCGAGCTGGCGCTTAAATCGTGCGGCTATCGAATTCTCAGCCGATCGGCCGTTGCGGGCGTCGATATGTTCGTCAAGCAAGAGCGGACTTTCGACGTTTTCTTCCAGGGCCATCCGGAGTACGAAGCCGATTCCCTATTGCGCGAATATCGCCGCGACATCGGCCGCTATCTGCGGCGCGAGCGCGACGACTATCCGCACGCGCCGCAAGGCTATTTCGATGAAGCGGCGGCGACATCGGCTCATGCCTTTCGGCAACGCGCCCTTGCCGACCGTGATAGCGAGCTGATCAAGGCCTTCCCCATCCGGGAGCTGGAAGGGAGACTGGACAGCAGTTGGCGCGGCGCCGCGGTCGCCATCTACGAAAACTGGTTTGACTACCTGAAAGAACGCAAGGCCGAGCGCCAGACGCCGATCGCCCCTCGGCGGCGCGCCTGGCGCGACCGCAGAAGCCGGCGCGCACACACTGCTCCCTAAGCCGCGACGCCAAATGGAGCGAACGTCGCTCGCGCCGTCGTGATGGGCAACGGCACGATCGAGTGCGAGTGCGTCGTTTCGCCAAAAGGAAGCCCGAGGGCTTCTGTCTGTTAATCTTTAGCCTACACAGCGCTGGATTGCCGATTTGGACCTATCCGGTTACGGCGACAATGCAGCCCAGACATTTTCAGCAGCACGGCAGGTCCTAAAATGGGAACCGCGCACGCTGTTCTAGAGAAGACATCTCAAGTCCGAGCAGATTTTTTAATGAGCTGTTGAAAGTTCAAAATATCCGAGCAAGGTTTTACTTAAAAACTTCAGCAATCGGTCGACGAAGTCGCCTTTGCCCTGTACGGGAATGTCGGAAAACTATAATTGACAATTGCAGGATACGATCTTGCGTGGGAGGCGCGTCAGCCCGGCACTGTGCAGGTTGCTGCGTACTGGGGCGCGACAGGGCGTGCGCGAGTTCATTCGCAGCGCAATGCGACATCGCCTGACACTCGTCGTCAACTAACGAATGCCTGTGGGAAAGAAAATGCGGTCACAAACGCCTCGCCGGTCAAGATCTCTCCCAGTGGCCTGGCGGCCGCGCCGGCTGGCAAATTTGGACGACTGTCCAAAAATGCAATTGTGCGATATGCTTGCGTGATACAAGCTCGATATTTATTGGATTACCGCGATAGTCGGAGCTCTGGTGGCGGCAGGAAGGGCATGAATCATCTCGATACGCTTGAGGCCGAAAGTATCCACATTCTGCGTGAGACGGCGGCCTGCTTCGAAAATCCGGTACTGCTGTATTCAATCGGAAAAGACTCCTCGGCCTTGCTGCACCTTGCTTGCAAGGCCTTTGCCCCGGCCAAACCCCCATTCCCGCTCCTCCATATCGATACGACATGGAAGTTTCGCGAAATGATCACGTTTCGC
>Ga0187781_10003613_pt1 | contig 11610 bp, 7 predicted proteins | sample 0715_SJ02_MP02_2_FD_132447 | JGI IMG/M metagenome (GOLD analysis project Ga0187781, IMG submission 132447) | Tropical peat soil microbial communities from peatlands in Department of Meta, Colombia - 0715_SJ02_MP02_20_MG | ecosystem: Environmental > Terrestrial > Soil > Wetlands > Peat | place...
AACCTTTTCCAGTTCTTTCTTCGATAACCGCCGGTCCTTGATAAGGTGGACCAGCAACGGTTCCGCTGAGCCGTTGAAGACCCGCTCCACGAACTCGCGCACCATGGCTTTGATGACTTCGCTGCGCGGGCGAGTCGCTTGGTAGACGTAGGCGCGGTCGTGCGCCTGCTTCTTAAGATATTTCTTTGTTTCCAGGATGTTCATCATAGTCATGACGGTGGTGTAAGCGATCTTGCGCCGCTCGCGCAGGGCCTCGTAGACGTCGCGCACCGTGGCTCGCTCCAGCCCCCAGACCACTTTCATGATTTCGAGTTCCTGCTCGGTCAGAGTACGGCTTGGGGTTCTCATACTAATAAGCTAGTACTAAGGATTTGAGATTGTCAAGTGAATTTTTCTTCTTGCCTTATTCAGCCTGCGAGCCGCGCTGATGGCGTATGATTATGGCGTGGGCTAAGTATGCATGCTCTTACTTCCAGCTTGTGGACCACACCGCCGGGAACTGGTCATTTTCCCCTCTTCGTGGTTCTGCTCGTCCCCACTTTGTTGATTGTGGTGGGGCTTGTTAATAGTCATTTAAGCGGCTGGGCTTCGCTCGCTCAGCGCTATCGATACGACGAAGGTTATTCCGGGGAACGCTTGCGTTTCCGCAGCGCGGCCATGCGCTACTGGGGCCGTTTCGGCAACTGCTTGACGATGGGCGCAAATCCCCACGGCTTTTTCTTTGCCATGTCCGTTCCCCTCTTTCCAGGCTTTCCCCCGCTCTTCATTCCCTGGAATGAAATATGCCTTCGTAGGGGACGCTTCCTCTGGACCAAATATGTTGAGCTCCGCCTGGGGCGAGAGCCCGCCATACCCTTGCGCATATCCCAGCGGCTGGCCTCAAGGCTGGCGGCCTTGGCAGGCGGAGCTTGGCCAAGGGAACCAGCTACAGGTGTGAGGTGATGTTATAATCTCGGATATGACTATTCGAGGCGCTGGCTAAAAGGTGCGTTTGCTGCGGTTACCCTCGAAGAAAGCAGCCCCAGGCGCAATAGTTAATGGTCGGGGAGAAAGTAGAGAAGCGGTGACCCCTTCCTTTCGTCTCGCGTTTGGATTCATGTCAGCGCGCGCGCGGGCACTTGGCGCGAGGATAGCGCGAGGTCGGTTCCTGCTTTGGCGGCGGAAGGACCCCGCCGAACTCGAAAGGCTGCGGCGACTGGACGTCAACAGGCGTGGCCGGATCAGCGCGGGCCGAGTTGTGGATTTGGTGGAGGCGGAGGCGGCAGGGTCAAAGTCGTACCTGGTGGTTTATTCCTACGAAGTAGCCGGAGTAACTTACGAAGCTGCTCAGGACGTTTCGGCGTTGCCCAAAATCGCGGCGATCGCCCACCTTGCGTCCGGCCGCACGGCCAGCGTCAAATTTGATCCCAAACGGCCTGGAAATTCCATTATCGCCTGCGAGGAGTGGAGCGGGCTGGAAAACAGGGAATAGGGAATAGCAATTCCCAGTAGGCAGCGGGTACGAGGGAGACGGCAATACAAAATCCAAAATCGCCCTAGCCCTTAGTCCCCAGCCCCCTTTACACATGACTTTTCAGGAAAAACTCGAAGAATTGCGGCGCCGCCAGTCACGCGCGGAGGCGGGCGGTGGTGAAGAGCGCCGGGCCAAGCAGCATGCGGAGGGAAAGCTTTCGGCCCGTGAGCGTCTGGATATGCTTTTTGACCCTGGCAGCTTCGAAGAGATTGACATGCTCGTCGAGCATCGCTGCCATGATTTTGGCATGCACGAGCAGCGCATTCCTGGCGACGCGGTGGTGAGCGGCCACGGACGCATCAACAGCCGGCTCGCATTTGCTTTCGCCCAGGACTTCACAGTGTTCGGCGGCTCCATGAGCGAAGCGAATGCGGAGAAGATTTGTAAGCTGATGGATCTTGCCATGAAGGTCGGGGCGCCGTTCATCGGACTCAATGACTCCGGGGGCGCGCGCATCCAAGAAGGAGTGGCGTCGCTGGCCGGCTACGCCGACATTTTCCTCCGCAACACGCTGGCTTCCGGGGTGATCCCGCAGATTTCCGCCATCATGGGGCCGTGTGCCGGCGGCGCGGTGTATTCTCCTGCCATCACCGATTTCATCCTGATGGTCGAAAACACCAGCTACATGTTCGTGACCGGTCCGGACGTCATCAAGACCGTCATGCACGAGGATGTGACCAAGGAGGACCTGGGCGGGGCCATGACCCACAATGCCACCAGCGGAGTAGCACACTTCATAACTCACGATGACTCCGACTGCTTGGCCTTGATCCGCGAGTTGCTCTCGTTCATGCCGCAGAACAATCACGAGGATCCGCCCCGTGTTGATACCCAGGATCCATCGGACCGCCGCGACGCCGCGCTTGATACGCTGGTGCCTATCGAGCCTGACAAACCTTACGACATCAAGGAAATCATCCAGCATGTGGTGGACGACGCCTATTTCCTCGAGGTCCACGAACACTTCGCCAAGAATCTGGCGGTGGGCTTTGCGCGCCTGGGCGGGCAAAGCGTGGGCATCGTCGCCAACCAGCCCGCCGTACTGGCCGGATGCCTCGACATCAACGCCTCCGACAAAGGTGCGCGCTTCATCCGCTTCTGCGACGCGTTCAATATCCCCATCGTGACTTTCGAGGACGTCCCGGGCTTCCTCCCCGGCACGCGACAGGAATACGGTGGCATAATTCGCCACGGCTCCAAACTGCTCTTTGCCTACGCTGAAGCCACCGTCCCCAAGATCACCGTTATCACTCGCAAGGCTTATGGCGGGGCCTACTGCGTGATGGGATCGAAGCACGTCCGAACGGATATAAATCTGGCCTACCCCACTGCTGAAATCGCTGTGATGGGGCCGGAAGGCGCGGTGAATATCGTCTATCGGCGCGAGCTTCAAAAGTCAGAAGACCCGGAAGCCTTGCGCCGCGAGAGCGTGGCGGAGTTCCGGGAGCGCTTCGCCAACCCTTACATCGCCGCCGAACGCGGCTGGGTGGACGACGTCATCCAGCCGCGCGACACCCGCCCTAAACTGATCACTGCCCTCCGCATGCTCGAAACCAAGCGCGACACCAACCCGCCTAAGAAGCACGGGAACATTCCGCTGTAATGATTGTCGATTGAGGGTTGTCAATTGACGATTGTCAATGCCTTGTAGGGGCGGCCCTTGTGGCCGCCCGCCCTGCGGTCCACATCCTTCGGCCGGCGGGCCGCGGGTAACCATCCGCCAGGTGGCGGATTGCCTCTACAACGTCGCAGACATGATTTCCATTACAGAACCGCGAGGATACCCCGCGCCGCCAGGCTGATGCCCACGGCCAGGACAAGCAACGCGGTGGCGGCGGTGGCGGTGAGGCGCCAGCCCAGCTCGCGGAACATGGAAGCGAGCGTAGCCATGCAAGGAAGGTAAAAAGTAACGAAGAGGGTGAAGATGAGGATTTGCGCGACGCTCATTACGGAAGCCACGCTGGTGGTTCCCAGGGCCTGCATGAGCATGAGGAGAGAGAGTTCTTTTCTCAGCACACCGAAGATCAGGGTCAGGCCCACGGCTCGGGGCAGACCCAGCAGAGCGGTCAGCGGCGAGAGGGCGGCATTGATGACGTGCTGCCATCCATAGAACTCGATCAGACTTAGGATGGCGCTGCCCGCGACGAGCAGCGGGAACGCTACCAGCACGAACTCGCGCAGCCGCCACCAAGTCTTCATCATGACCACCTTGGGCGCGGGCAGGCGGAAAGCCGGCACTTCCATCAGCATCCCAGGTGAAATCTCGGGCCAAATCTGAGCCAGAATGTGCCCGGCCAGGACCACCACCAGGATATTCAAAATGTAGATGCCAAGCGCGTAGCCGGCGCCCAAGTAGACGCCCACCAATGCCATAATCACCGTCATGCGCGCCGAGCAGGGGACCAGGACCGCGAGGAAGGCGGCAATGAAGCGGTCACGCCGGGAACTAAGAATACGCGTTGCCATTACCGCCGGAACGCTGCAGCCATAACCGAGAAGCACAGGCAGCGTTGCCGTCCCGTGCAGGCCGAGGCGGTGCATGAGGGCGTCCATCAGATAGCCAACCCGCGAGAGGTACCCCAAGTCCTCGAGCACGGCGAGGCATACCAGGAAGGGCAATAAGTAAGGCAGAACAATGGCGACGGCGCCTGCCGTCCCCAGCAAAGCGCCTTTGGCGGCTGCGAACAGTACACTATGCGGATCTACGTAGCGGGACATCCAGGCGATGAGGCCGCTGAACACGCCCACAATTCGATCCTCACCAAATTTTCCCACCGTGAAGATCAACTGGAAAATGCCCAGGAAAACCAGCACCAGCGCCGCATACCCCCAAACCGGATGCATCACGAGCCGGTCGACTTGCTCCCGCCAATCACTCCGAGGATGGGCGACGCGAGCGGTGCGCTCGAAGATGTTCAGACACGCGGCGTGCCGCGCGGAGGAAATGGCCGCGTCCGCAGGCTGACCCAGAAGGCGCGTGATTTCGTCCTGGGCCAGAGAAACAGCCGCTGAAACCGAGGGGGTGGGGAGTTGCGGCAGCACGTGGGGATCACTTTGTACAAGCTGCAGGGCCTCGAATCGAGCCGGCGGGAATGCCGCGTCCGGCGCGGTCTGGGCTGTCGCATTGGTGACGCTGGTGCAAACAACAGTGTCACCACTAGTTCCCCTCCTGGTTAAGGAGGGGGTTAGGGGGAGGTTGGAGGAAGGCTGATCTTGGAGCCCACCACCCCCTAACCTCTCCTCCTGCTGAGGAGGGGAGCTAAAACCAGCGAGCTTCTGGGCCAATCGGTCGACGGTGTCCTCGACTTCCGGCGCATAGATGAAGGGTTTGGTGTAAACCTGCGACTTCTGGCGGGTAAGATCCAGAGCCGCTCGAAACGAGTCGAGGATTCCCTGTCCACGAGCGGCAATCGTCTCCACTACCGGGACCCCCAGGGCGAGGGAAAGTGCCTTCGAATCGATCAGGATGCCTTTTCGTGCCGCCTCGTCCATCATGTTCAGGCATACCACCAGCGGGGCTTCCAGGTCCTTGAGTTCGAGCGTGAGTTCCAGGCTGCGCGCCAGTTGCGAAGCGTCGATGACGTTGATAATCACATCCCATTGGCCACTGAGCAGACATTGGCGAGCGACAGCCTCAAGGGGATTTGTTGGGGTCAAGGAATAGAGGCCCGGCAAATCAACCAAGTCAACCACCGCCCCATCCACGCGAGCCTGTCCTCGCGTGTATTCGACGGTGGTCCCGGCAAAGTTGGAGGTTAGGGAGCGGTAGCCTGCGACGGCATTAAACAGCGTGCTCTTGCCACAGTTGGGTTGCCCGACGAGAGCGACCTTCACGGCAGAACTTCTACCTTGATCTTCTCAGCCAGTTGCTTGCTGACAGCAACTTGCGTTCCTCGATTGTCAATGACCAGCGGTCCTCCGAAGGGTGCCCGGCACACAACCCGGATCCGGTCCCCGGCATGGATGCCGATCTGATTGAAGGAGCGACGGATTTCCCAACCGCCAAGAATAGTTCGAACCCTTAGGTAGGATTGACCTTCTGCTTCGTAAAGGTTCAAAGGTGAGTCAAACTGCGCGCCGTGTGACATCGCAGGCATTATAGGGCAAAAAGCGCTCCAGACCAACAATAAAATGGGGAGATGCACCTAGGCATGAAGTCGCTTATTGCAAACGAGTTGCATGTAACGGAGGCCGCCCGAAAGCTTACAGGGTGACACTTTGGCCCTTTCTAAATAGGGGGATTTCACGCTTGGGAGCGGGTGAGGTTAGACTTTTGGTGTAGGCACGGCACGTGCAACGCCCTCGGGAACAATTTCTTGAGCGCTCCCGGCAAATTCGCTGCGATGCCTGCTGTAGCCAAAATAGATGGTCAGACCAATGACCAGCCACACGAGGAATCGCACCCAGGTTTCGATCGGCAGACTGGCCATAAGGACCAGGCAGCAGAGGATGGAAAGAAGAGGGACCACGGGGACCCAGGGTGTGCGAAAAGCACGGCGGCGCCGGGGTTGGGTGCGGCGGAGCACAAGCACGCCCAAGGAGACCAGAACGAAGGCAAACAAAGTTCCAATATTGGAGAGGTCAGCCAGCGTGCCGATGTCGAAGATGCCGGCGGGGATGGCCACAAAGAAGCCCGCCACCCAGGTGCTGACGTGAGGGGTGCGAAAGCGCGGGTGGACCTTTGAGAATACCCGAGGCAGCAGGCCGTCGCGCGACATGGCGAACCAAACTCGCGCTTGGCCCAGTTGGAAGACGAGCAAGGAACTAATCATCCCCGTCAGCGCGCCCACGGTCACCCATTTCATGACGTTCGAAAGGCCGATGGCCATCAAGGCATTGGCGACGGGCGCGGCGTTGCGCAAGGTTGGCCAGTGCTGGATTCCCGTCAAGACCAAGGCCACCGATACGTAGAGCACAGCGCAAATTACCAACGAAGCGATGATGCCGAAAGGGACGTCCTTCTGAGGATACCGGCACTCTTCGGCGGCGGTGGAGACCGAGTCAAAGCCAATGTAGGTGAAGAAGACAATCGCCCCTCCGGTCAACACCCCCTGAAAGCCGTTGGGCATAAAGGGCTTCCAATTCGAGACGTGGATGAATCGCGAGGCGGCGGTGAGGAAGATAAGGATTGCGATGAGCTTGGCGCCCACCATTAGATTGTTGGCCCCGGCACTTTCCCGGATTCCGATCACCAGAATCACAGTGAGGATCATCACGATCAAAAAGCCCGGCACGTTAAAATAAGCCCCGGTCGCTTTTCCGCCCACAATCATGGGCTCCATCAGCTTGCGAGGCAGTTCCAGTCCGAAGCCGCGCAACAGGCTGTCCACATAGGCGGAGAATCCCACTGCCACCGCCATGTTGCTGACGGCATATTCCAGAATGAGGTCCCAACCGATAATCCAGGCCACTATTTCACCCAAGGTGGCATAAGAATATGTGTAGGCGCTCCCCGCAATGGGGATCATCGAGGCCAATTCGGCGTAGCAGAGTCCGGCCAACGCGCAGGCAAATGCCACCAAAAGGAAAGAGAGGGCAATACCAGGCCCCGCTCCGGGCCGTCCTGCCATTCCCAGCGCCTTCGACCCGTGCAGTAGGGCGTCCAGCAGTGGGGCCTTGAGAATCGAGCGCACTTCCAGGACCTCGCCCGCGGCGGCAGTGCCGGTCAGAATGAAGATTCCCGTGCCGATAATGGCGCCAATGCCCAGCGCCGTCAGCGACCATGGGCCCAGTGTTTTCCGCAACCGATGTCCGGGTGCCTCGGCATCGGCAATGAGCTTGTCGATGCTTTTTTTCCGAAGAAATTGACTAGCCATGCGAATCCTCTGTCGGATCGGGAGATCGCGGATCGGGTAATCGGGAGGACAGCCGTTAACTTGTTCCAATTCCGCGTTCGGTCGTTCGCTCGGCAACCTCGTTCACCGGATCTCCAGATCAGCCGATCATGACGAATCTACCGCCGCGGTGGCGCGCCTGGACCTCGCTTCTTGACCTTGGGCTTGCGCGAACCGCGGGGCTCGGTCCGCTTCGGCTTGGGAGGACGTTTCGCGCGCGCCGCGCGCTTGAGCTTTTTCCGTTCTGCCTTGTCCTTAATGTTCTTGGTGTTCATAATGTGCTCATCGCTCCTTAATCAGACGTTCGAACAAAGCATTCACCACAGAGGTCACAGAGACAAGCGCTTTTATCAAACGCGTGTCTGTCATTCTGAGCGAAGCGAAGAATCTCCGTAGTCCCAGGGTCAAACAACTCCCGAGATTCTTCGCTTCGCTCAGAATGACAGGAATCGTTCTCCGTGGCCTCCGTGGTGAAATCCTTCCGCTACGCTTTCTCCAGCCCAGCATACTTTGTCATGAACTTTCTCTGGCCGTAGCCCGGAAAGCTCACGGTCAACTTGGTATCCTCGCCCTCGCCTTCCGCGGCAAGGACAGTTCCCACGCCAAATTTAGCATGGCGGACCTTCGACCCGATTCGCCAGCGCGAGTGGGCGATTGAGCGTCCGTCAGAGCCGTCCGCAGCGCCGCGCGTCCCCCGCTCTCTGAGAAACCGCTCGACGCTGGCGACGGAATTGACCGCGTTCTCCCACTCCCTTCGCGGCTTCCAACTTATCGCTGCGGAGCTCAATGGCTCCAGAAGTTCCTGCGGGATCTCCCCCAGAAAACGGGAAGGTTTTGTTTCTTCAAAGGACTCACGGGCGTACGAGCGTCGTCGCCGGGCCCAGGAAAGAGTCAGGCGATCCTTTGCCCTGGTCATGCCCACATAACAGAGCCGCCGCTCTTCTTCGATTCCCTCCAGATCGTTGGCGGAGAACTGGTGGGGAAACAGCCCTTCCTCCATGCCCACCAGGAATACGGCTTCGAATTCCAGGCCCTTGGCGCTGTGCAGAGTCATCAGGGTCACACGAGAATGTTCGTCGTAGTCATCCGCGTCGGAAACGAGCGAGGCATGGTCCAGGAACTCCGCCAGCGTAAGGCCCTGGTCTTCCGCTTCAGCGGCGGCGTTCACCAACTCCTCGAGGTTCTCAATGCGGTCCTCAGAGGCCGGCTGGCGTTCCTGTTCCAGGAGCTCGAGGTAACCGGTTCGATCCAAGATGGCTTTAAAGAACTCACCCAGGTGCAGGCGCTGACGCTCATCCATCAATTCCTTCATGAGCGAATGGAAGCTTCCCAGGGCGCTCAGGGCTCGGGGGGCCAATCGCTTCTGAAACATTTCCTGCTCGAGCGCTTCCCATAGGCTTAGCCGGTTCTGCCGGGCAAACTCCACCAGCGCCGCGAACGTGGTGTCGCCAATCCCGCGTGGGGGCGTGTTGACGATGCGCCCCAAGGCCGCGTCGTCGCGCAGATTATTGGCCAGCCGCGCGTAAGCGAGAGCATCCTTGATTTCCGCGCGCGCGTAGAAACTGAACCCACCCACCAGCCGATAACTGATTCCGCGGAGGCGTAAGCTCTCCTCCAGCACGCGCGATTGCGCATTGGTCCGGTAAAGCACACCCACGCTGCCCTCTCCCGACCGTGCACCCGCGCTCGCCACTTCTCCCGCCACGAATTCGGCTTCCTCCTCGGCGCTGCCCGCCTCAAATAAGCGAATCTTTTCCCCCCGACCGTGGTCGGTCCAAAGGGTCTTCCCTTTGCGCGCCAGGTTTCGGCTCACCACGGTCCCCGCGGCGTCGAGAATGAGCTGGGTGGAACGGTAATTCTGCTCCAAGCGGATGACCTTCGCCCTGGGATAGTCTCTCTCGAAATTTAGGATATTCTCGATGTCGGCTCCGCGCCAGCGATAAATGGACTGGTCCTCGTCGCCGACGACGCAGAGATTCTGCTCGAGTAGCGTCAACTGGCGGATCAACTGGTACTGAATGTGGTTCGTGTCCTGGAACTCGTCAACTTGAATATGGCGGAAACGCTGGTTGTAGCTTTCGCAGACTTCGGAAGACTGATAAAAGAGCTCCACCGTCTTGAGCAGCAAATCGTCGAAGTCAAGCGCGTTGGCGCGTCGCAGCTTGGTTTCGTACAACTGGTAGAGTGAGGCCAACCGCTGGGTTTCCGGACTGGCAGCCTGCTTGTCTAGCTCCTCCGGAGAACATCCCCGATTCTTGGCATAGCTGATCTTTGCCAGGACGGTTCGCGGCGAGATGATCTTTTCGCTGAGATTCAGCTCCTGCATACAGGCCTTCACCATGCGCAACTGGTCATCTTCATCATAGATGGTGAAATCCCGGCTGTAACCGACCCGCTCGATATGACGGCGCAGCACGCTGACGCAAAATGAATGGAAAGTGGAAACGTGGGGCGCCCCGGGCCGAAGCTCGATTTGCCCGGAGAGCAGCCGTCTAACCCGGTCCTTCATTTGGTCGGCGGCTTTGTTGGTGAACGTCACCGCAAGAATATTCTCGGGTGGCACTTGCCGGGTTTCGATCAAATAGGCAATCCGGTAGGTGATAACGCGCGTCTTGCCACTGCCGGCCCCTGCCAGGACAAGCAAAGGCCCTTCGGTAGCTTCCACGGCGACACGCTGCTGGGGGTTAAGTTGGTCGAGGAGATTGGGCATTCAAGTCGAGAGTCAAGAGTCAAACCATGAATGTAACCTTATCCCATTTTCTCAAACCACCGCTCGTATAATCAGCCCCGCCCCTGGCTCGAATGTCCATTGTACACGATTGCCTCGCGTTTTGACTCGCGCGGTTTTTAAAAGAAGAAGGTCTGTGAAGAAACCCACAGAAAGACGCTAAGGCGCAGAGGAACGCAAAGCAACAGGTTTCTTCTCTTTGCGCTCTTTGCGTGCTTGGCGTCTTTGCGTGAAACGCTAATTCTCCTCGTCCCGGTCGCGCATTTCCTTGCGAATGGTGTCAGGGTCGTCCAGCGGCGCGCCGGGGCGCGCTTGCATGTCGAGTCCCGTTTCGTGGATTTTCGCGGGATCGAAGATGCGCGTATCGGAAGGCAACGCCTCGAAGGGCGTGAAATCTGGCGCCTCGGCGAACATGTCAGACAGGTCGGTGGCTGCGGCATCGTACTGATTCAAATACGGCAAGCCGAAGATCAGGTCGAAGGTTTTCAGGATGCTGGCGATACTGGTGTGAACGTGCGAGACGCCGCGCCGGGCATAAGGGCTGATCACCAGCAGCAGGCTGCGGTGAGCATCCACGTGGTCCTGACCATTTTGGGCGTCGTCCTCAGTGACGAAGATGGCCATATCTTTCCAGAAAGGGCTGCGCGATAACAACTCCACCAGCTTTCCCAGCGCCAGATCGTTATCCGCCACGTAGGAAGCACGATAACGATAGCCATCCTCCGGGCGCGGCTTGGCCGTATGATCGTTGGGCAGCCAGATGTAAATGAACTGCGGCAGCGGCTCTTTCCCGCTTGCATACCGAAGCTCGAATTCGCTTTGGAATTGCCCGAACCGGTATTGATCGGAGATGTTCGTGTTGAAGGTTGCGTAGCTTCGCGAAGTATTCTCGAACAGAACCTCGGGCATGGGGACATTGACAGCTTCACGAACGCCAGTGGGCATAAGGCCAGGACCCTCCCCATTCCCCGGCATCGAGACGCCCTCGCCATAGTTTCGGAAAGTGATGTGATGCCTTGCCAAGTGCTCCCAAAGCGAGCCTGCCTCCAGATAAGTCTCCGGGCAGGGGTTCGCACATCCCAAGCTCAGGCGACCGGGCGCGTCGGCGTCAGGCGTGAAGCTCAGCCGGTGGCCGTAGGAGGCGGGCCATTCTGTCTCGACCACCTCGTTGGGATAATTCCCTACCAGCCAATGGTGGCCGTCCACAGAAACGTCCGAGTCCACGTAGAAGTTGTCACTGAAGGCAAATCTACGTGCCAAGGCGTGTGCATTGGGGGTGACACGCGCGTCCTCCACGGTCACCGGCTCCTCCTTCTCTTTCACTAACGCGTCTTCACCCCAACGCGCCATGCTGGGCTCGCCCTCCACCGTTGCGCCCGCAATGCGAACGTCGCCAAGGACCTCATCAAAAGTCCGGTTTTCCCTCACGACGAAGACCACGTGGTGAATCTTCCCGCTTGGCTTATCGGGCGGGGGAACAGGGAACTCCGCGCTGCGCCGCACATTAGTAGATCCAGCGAGGAAGCCGTTGTTCT
>Ga0187781_10003615_pt1 | contig 11609 bp, 10 predicted proteins | sample 0715_SJ02_MP02_2_FD_132447 | JGI IMG/M metagenome (GOLD analysis project Ga0187781, IMG submission 132447) | Tropical peat soil microbial communities from peatlands in Department of Meta, Colombia - 0715_SJ02_MP02_20_MG | ecosystem: Environmental > Terrestrial > Soil > Wetlands > Peat | place...
CCGTTCAGGCTAGCCGCTGCCGGGCTCGCCGCGGCAATCACAGCCGCCGGCCCTGCCACGCCCGGCATCCGCATGCAGCCGTGTGCCCGCACCCGCTCCAGGTCAGGCTCATCGATCCGGTCCAGCAGCCGCCATGCCAGGCATCGGCGCCACCGCCCCGAACAGCGCCTCCCGGCGGCGCAGCACCTCAATGCCGGTCACCGCATCCGCTCCGTCGGCAATCGCCACCGCCGGGCCGGGGAGTATCTGCCGCGGCGCACGCACCAGGAACCCCGGGTAAGTGTCCAGTAGCACCCCGGCCACCGCGCCCGCCAGCCCGGTCTCGGTGGCCAGTGCCCGCAGCGGCGCAGTCCCGGCACGCGACACCACACCACACCCTTGCCGTCCGCGCTGACCTGGACCCTGCCCGCCCGCCGCTACGCCACCTGAGAAGTGCCTTCCTGTCGGGTTACCGATCACTCGGCCGTCCGATTTTTTCCTTACAGGCAAGGCACATCTTCGTATCCCAGGCCCGTGTCGCCCCGCCGGCGTGAAACACCGGGACTGGCGGGACATGGCGGGTGCCCACCATCCAGGCCGAGGCAGTGGTCAACGATGCGCACACCCTGTACCTGATCGTGGAGGCCGACAGCCGGGACCGGGTCGAGGGGTTCATGGCCCCGTTCGCGCAGGCCGGCACCGTGGAGGTTCTGCCCGCATCCTCATGTGAGGCTGTGATCGGGCGCGGGGCTGCGCAAGCACGGCGGCGTAGGCGAGCCGGGCACTGCGTCTTGCGCAGCCCGGCGGTCTGGCGGTGCAGAAGTGCCTAAGGCGGAGCCGGAATCGTCGATCGCCTCACCGCTCGGCCGCAGCGGGGAGAAGCCGCGCTTCGCGTTAGCCGGAGCGGGCTATAGGCGGTGCGATGACGAGCTCGGTAACGGGGGTCGAAGGGCATCTGCGGCGTACCGCAGATGATGAGGTCTGCGCGTGCCCAGGGTCGCTGGCCGGCTTGGAAGGGGATCTCTTCGGCCATCCATTCGCGGTGGTCTTGTTCAGTGGGCAGTCCGTCGGGCTGTCCCACGCGGGCGAGGTTGCGGCGCTCGGTTTCCCGTTCGTCGGACTGAACCCAGATGGCCGCGTCGATCAGGTGCGCGCATTCTGTTCGGGCCGAGCCGACGCCCTCGATGATCAGCAGCGGGCAGCCCGGCGGTACCTCGATCGCACCTTGCCGCTTCCGCTCGTCCCAGGGCGGCGGCCGGTAGGACACCTGCCTGCCAGAGCGCGCGGGGATGAGGACAGCGTTGATCAGCAGCTCGGCCCAGCCGAACCGGGAGGACCACCAGGCGATGTCGTCGGTATGCACGATGGCCGAGCCCGCCACGGCGTCATGTAGCCGTCCCGCCAGCGTGGTCTTGCCGCTTGAGCTGCGCCCATCGATGGCTAGCACCACGGGGCGGCGATCAGCGCCCCTCTCGTGTCCCAGGCGTATCATGCCAGCCACGACGGCGGTCAGCCGCTCCGCGTGCCACGGCCCAGCGGCGGGTTCCTCAGTGAGCAGGACCAGCGCCATAGTGCTCAGTCCTACCATGTCGGCTTCGCCCGGCAGTGCTGCAGGCGACCCACGCCCGAGGCCGTTCGGCCGCTTGTAGGCGATCGCCGGTGGCCGTAGTTCCGCCTGTCCTCGCCGTGCTGGCCGTGCGAGAAAGGAGTGACCTGTCGATCGATCTATGGCGTCGGCCGTTTCAGTTAACCGCCGTGAGACTCGTGGCCGGTGAGAGTGGTTAGTCTGCCTGGTTATGGCTTCAGGTAAGGAAATGAATCTGCCCTTGTCCGGGTATGTGAATGTCGTACTAGTTTGGCTGGCTGGCAAGCCGAGTTTCCCTTGACATGAGGGCGGTTGCGGGAAAGGAGATTCCTGTAATCGGTGGTGGGCAGGCCTTGCACGATGCCTGCGGAGGTTTCCGGTAAGTGGGCGAAATGCATGATGGAAGAGCCGTTCATCGGACGATCGTCGTCTTCGACGTGGAGAGCTTCGGGGATCACCGTCGCACGAACCTTAACCAGAGAGCAGTACGCGACGGGCTCTACCGGTCAGTGACCGAGGCGTTCGACCGGGCCAAGATTCCCTGGACGCCAGATGACGTCGAGGACCGCGGTGATGGCATCTTCGTCCGCCTGGCACCCGAGGTCCCTAAGAGCCTGCTCGTGGAGTCGCTACCGTCCGCGCTGGTCAAGAAGCTGACCGCGCACAATCGCACGCACCCGGACGAGGAGCGTATCCGGCTGCGGATGTCACTGCACGCCGGAGAAGTCCTTTATGACCCGTACGGTGTCACGGGGGAGGCGATCAACTGGGCGTTCCGGCTGGTCGACGCCGAGCCGCTGAAGACCGAGCTGGCCAGGTCACCTGGGGTGCTCGCGATAATCGCCTCGTCGTGGTTCTTTGATCAGGTCATCCGGCATGCCGCGCCCATTGTCTCGGGCGCCTACTGGCCAGTGCTCGTTCGGGCGAAGGACAACACCCAGCGCGAGCGCGGATGGATCTGCTTGCCTGATCGTCCTCCCGCCCCGGCCGCGTCACCGTACAAGGGGCTCCGCGCCTTCGAGAAAGAAGACGAGGCCTTTTTCTTCGGACGGAACAACGTCGTGCGTCAGGTCATGGACGCAGTGGCCGCGGTCGCGCTCGTGCCGGTGGTCGGATCGTCAGGGATCGGGAAATCATCGCTCGTGCAGGCCGGTCTGCTCCCGCGCCTGGAAAAGGAGAAGACCACCTGGGGTGTCGAGACCATCTTGCCCAGGCCGGACCTGCCCATGGCCCTGGCCGCGGCCTTGGCCCGGTTGTCCGGCGCGCCGGCCATCGTGCCGCCGCCCCAGCTAGAAGCCTGGCATGACGACCTGTCGGTATACGGCCTCGCGGCGGCCGCCAACAAGGCCTGCCATGAACGGTGGGAGCACGCCGTGATCGTCATCGACCAGTTCGAGGAAGCGCTGGTCCCGGACGGGGACAGCGACCCAATTCTGCGCCAGCTGGGCGACCTTCGAGACGGCGGCATCCTGACCATCGTCCTCACCCTCCGGGGGGACGCCTTCGGGAGACTCGTCGAAAGCAAGGAGGGGTTCGGGGAACCACTGCGGCGAAACGCCATCGTCGTACACGGCATGGACAAACACGAACTGCGCGAGGCCATCCGCCGCCCGGCTGAGCGGGCCGGGTTTGACGTCACAGATCCGCTCGTCGACGAACTCGTCGAGGCCATCCACGATAACCCGGGCGCGCTGCCGCTGCTCGAGTTCTCCCTCGACCAGATGTGGCGGACGCTCCCGCGCACGCAGCTGATCTTGTCGTCCGATGAGTATCGACGGATCCATGGCCTGAACGGCGCCCTGTCCGCACACGCGGACCAGGTGCTGAACAGCCTGAGCGAGGCCGAGCAGGCCCTGGTCAGGAGCCTGTTCGTCAAATACCTGACCTCGGTAGATCAGCCCGATGTCCGCCGGGTCGTCCGGCGATCGGATTGCGGACCGGGCTACTGGCCGGTGATCGTGCGGCTGGCCAACGAACGGCTGCTGACCGTCGGCGGTGACGAACATGGCCACGAGACTGCCGAGGTGGTGCACGAGGCGCTGCTGCGGGCCTGGAACCAGTTGCACGTGTGGCTGGACGCCGAACGGCCGTTCCGCCGCTGGCGGCAGCGTCTGCGGGAGGACATGAAGCCGTGGCTGCAGACCGAAGACAGCGGGGAACTGATGACCGGGAGCCCGCTCGCGATCGCGGAGCGGTGGATGAAGGACCGTGAAAAGGACCTGGACCTGGACGAGCTGCACTACATTCTCCAGAGCGTCGACCGGCGGACCGAGCAGGAAGAGCGCTACCGCACGCTCTACGGGCGGGCGCGGGCCCGGGAATGGACGCACCGGGCGGAGTCGGCCCAGAATGCTCAGCTGGCCCTGCTCTATGCCATCGAGGTGATCAAGCTCTCGCCCGACGCGCAAGCCGACCGGCTGGTCCGGGCCTGCCTGCACCGCGTCGTAGCCGACGAGCTCCTGGAGGTTTCGCGGCGGGGCGCCCTGGAGGCGGGCGGCTGGTTCAGGCAGCGCCTGACCCTGGCTGAGTGGTCTCGCGGGCCCGGGCCGGACGGACACTGGCTGCTCGGCGATCCAGCCACCGGCCTGGTCATCGGCGAGGACGGCGAGGCCCGCTACCGGGCCGGCGCCGCGATCGTCATGCCCGGCCCGGCGGCCGTTGCCGCCTGTACTCGGGTCGGCGTGGCCTGCCTCGCGACCGAAGCCGGCCAGCTCGCGCTCTGGCAGCTCGCCGATGACTCAGACCAGGCCGAGAAGCTCGGCGAGCAGAACCTCGGCGTCTCGGTCGCTTGCGTGGCGGTCAACGGCACGGGCCAGACGGTGGTGGCCGCCTGCCGTGACGACAAGATCAGAGTCCTGGACGGGAAGGGCCTACGCGAAGTGGCAAACGTGCCGTTCGACGGCTTCGTCCGGGATATCGATGTCAGCACAGATCCGGACCGCAGGGTCGCGGCGCTGGGCCACGATCGTCGGCTCCGGGTCTGGGACCTGGTGACCCGGGATCTGCTCTGTGAATCGGTCACGGCTCTGCCCGCGAACCGGATTGCCTTCGCGACGGGCCAGGACTACGTGATGGTGGGCGAGGTCGGGACCGGCGCCGTAGGCAGGTTCCCGCTCAGCGCGGGGGTCCTTGAGGTGCGGGCGCGGCAGGCGGCTAACCGCGAGCTGACCGCCGAGGAGCGAGCTGGCCTCGACGATCCGCCCACCTGATCGCCCGGTACCCGGCGCAGCAGGCAGAGCGAATACGCCTCCATCCGCACTGGCTCGTCCGGCGCCGCGGCAGTACGATCCGACGGCCGGGCGGTGTCGAGGACGACCTGCCATGGCCCCTGGTAAGGCGGTCCGGGCAGGTCGAACAAGGTCCGTTCGGAGCCCGTGTTGACCATCAGCAGGAACGAATCGTCCGCGATGCGCTGCCCGAGCCGATCGGGCTCGGTGATCGCGTCACCGTTCAGGTAGACCGCCATGGCCCAGCCTGAGGCGTCCCAGTCATCAGCGGTCATCGGGCGGCCCGACGTGGTGAACCAGGCCACGTCCTTCCTGCCGCCGTGAAGCTCAGCCTGCTCAGCTCCGGGCATGGCGCGCAGGAAACGCCGCCGCCGGAACACCGGATGGGCACGCCGCAGCGCGATCAGCTGGCGCACGAAGTCGACGAGTTCGTCTTCCTTCCCGGGCCAGTCAAACCAAGTAACTTCGTTGTCCTGGTTGTAGGGATTGTTGTTCCCGAGCTGGGTGCGGTTCATCTCATCCCCGCCCAGCAGCATCGGGACCCCGTGCGATAGCAGCAAGGTGGCCAGGAAATTGCGCTGCTGCCGGCGGCGCAGCGTCTGCACGGCCGGGTCCTGGGTCGGCCCCTCGACGCCGCAGTTCCAGGAGCGGTTGTCCCAGAATCCGTCCTTGTTGTCCTCGCCGTTGTCCTCGTTGTGCCTGTCGTTGTAGGAGACCAGGTCGCGCAGGGTAAAGCCATCGTGGCAGGTGACGAAATTGATCGAGGCAAGCGGGCGCCTGCTGTCCTGCTGATACAGGTCACTGGACCCGGCCAGCCTGATAGCGAATTCGCGCAGCGTGGTGTGCCGGCCGCGCCAGAAATCCCGGATCCCGTCTCGGTACTTGCCGTTCCATTCAGTCCACAACGGCGGGAAGTTCCCGATCTGATAACCTCCCTCGCCCACGTCCCACGGCTCGGCGATCAGTTTGACCTGAGAAACGACCGGATCTTGCTGGACCAGGTCGAAGAACGCCGACAACCGGCTCATCGCGTGTAGCTCGCGAGCGAGCACGGACGCCAGGTCGAACCTGAACCCGTCCACGTGCATCTCGGTGACCCAGTACCGCAGCGAGTCCATCACCAGCGCCAGGACCTGAGGATGACGCGTATTGAGGCAATTCCCGCAGCCGCTGAAGTCCACATAATGCTGGGGGTCGTTTTCGCGCAGCCGGTAGTACGCGGCATTGTCGATCCCGCGGAAGCACAGAGCCGGCCCCAGGTGGTTGCCCTCGACGGTGTGGTTGTACACCACGTCCAGGATCACCTCGATCCCGGCCGCGTGCAGCGTTTTCACCATCGTCTTGAATTCGTCTACCTGCCCGTCCCGCGCAGCGGCGGCGGAATAGCCGTTGTGCGGAGCGAAGTAGCCGATGGTGTTATAGCCCCAATAATTAGTGAGGCCTTTGCTGACCACGGGGTGGTCGGACACGAACTGATGCACCGGCATCAGCTCGACCGCGGTGATACCGAGGCGCTGCAGATAGCCGATGATGGCCGGGTGGGCTAGCCCCGCATAGGTGCCCTGCAGCTCGGGTGGTATCTCCGGATGACGCAGCGTCAGGCCGCGGACATGGACTTCGTAGATGACCGAGTCGGGGTACGCGATCTGCGGGTGCCGGTCGTCCCCCCAGTCGAAGACAGGGTCGACCACCACCGATCGCATCGTGTGCGGCGCGCTGTCAGTCGCGCTGGGCCGCAACGCGGAGAAACCGAGCTTGTACCCGAACACGGCGTCGTCATAGCTGACCGTGCCGCGCACCGCCTTGGCGTAGGGATCCAGGAGCAGCTTGTGGGGGTTGCACACCTGGCCCTCGACCGGATCCCACGGCCCGTGGACCCGGTAGCCGTAGTGCTGTCCCGGCCGAACACCGGGCACGTAACCGTGCCAGACGAACCCGTCCACCTCGCGCAGGGCAACCCGGCTCTCGACTCCGTCGTCGAACAGGCACAAGTCCACCGCGTCGGCGACTTCCGAGAACAGAGCGAAATTGGTCCCCTGTTCCATCCAGGTAGCGCCGAGCGGCCACGAGTCCCCAGGCCAGATGCTCATCTGCCCTCCCGGCCGAACCCAGACTCTCCTCAGCCTGACATGCCACACGCCACTTGAACCAGACCCGTAAGTGGCCCGTCCGAAAAGATTCCGCACATACCGGCTTCGGATCTTGCCGGGCAGCCTCCCGTCGGAGCCGGACGGTATTACCGGAGTAGCAGATTCCCTGCGTCATCACGTACAAGAACCGCCGATGCTGTTGGCCCCCTGGTTTCGCCAAGGTGACCACTTGGTGTCGCCCGCTGGACTGAGTGATCTGTGCGCCGCTGCGCATAGAGTTCGTCGGCCGGCTGACGCCCGGATCTGCCGAATAGCGCAAGTGGCGCGACCGTATACTCTTGCGCTGCGCTGTATGTCGCTGGCAGCTGCGGCGGTCAATTCAGCCTTGCAATTCAAGACCGTCGGTGCCGTGCTGTAAGGGAGGTGCGAGCGTGATCGCGGTGGTTGTCCGCGCCTTCAATGAGGCGGATAGGCTCTGGATCCTTCTCCCGCGCATCCCGGCGTGCCTGTTCGGCATGCCGGTTCAGGTCGTCGTGGTGAGCGACGGCGCTACCGACGGGACGGAGGCGGTCGCTGGCGACCACGGCGCCGTCCTCGTCCGCGGGCGACGAGCTTCAGCACCTCCGCCTGGCGTGAGGTAAGGCCGAGGATCTCCTCCGGGCCCTGCCCTCAACTGGACGCGCCGATTATCGCAAGAAGCGCATCCGACGACGCCGCCGATCCGAAGACCCCGCCCTGCATCTTGATCATCTTCAGCGCTGCCTCGTAATCGCCGTAATCAGTCGCTCCCGTGCAGTCGCTGAGTAGCAGGCATTCGTAACCCATGTCGTTCGCGTCGCGCATGGTGGTGTGCACGCAGACGTCAGTAGTGATGCCCGTGAGCACAATGTGGGTAATCCCGCGCAGACGCAGCACCATGTCGAGGTGACACCAAGACTGGCGCATCTTTCTTAGCGGAGAAAGACCGAGAGCCATGCACGGCAGCCATCCTCATCTGCCGCGTGGAGTCTTATGGCTGGGAGTGTCTGTTCTTCCCGTGCCGTGACCATCGGTGGGCGGCCCGCCAGCCGAGCGCGGTGGCGGCGGGTGAGCAATCGATGAGGGCGGCCCACGGATCGGCGCGGTAGCGGCCCGGGTCGGTGACCGGCACGCCGGGGCGAGCCGGGTGGCGAGCTGCAGGCTGGGCGCCGTCGCGCCGATGTCGGCCGCGCACAGCGGCGCCCGGTGGTGCCCGGCGAGCGGAACCGTCAGCGCCTGGTGGACGGCTGCGGCTACGTCGCGTACATCCACGAACGCGCCGTACTCCCAGAACGGCTCCCACTCCGACCTTGGCTGCGCGCGCCACCTGTCCTGGACCCGGCTGTACTTTGCCTCATCCCAGACCGCCACCGGGCGCAGGCACACCGTGGCGATCCCCGTCCGTGCGGTGAAACCCTCGCACAGATCCTCGGCCAGCCGTAGGTTTGGACAGGCCATACGGGCGCATCGCCCGGCGGGGACGGGCGTCATCGACGGGGAAGTAATCGGGCAGCCGCTCGCCCTCGGCGATCCCGAATACCTGCACGCTGGAAAAGCAGATCACCCGGGTCACGCCGGCGGCCTCCGCCGCGAGCAGCACATGCCAGGTGCCCAGGACGTTCACCGCCATGATCTGCTCCGGGCTGCCGGCGCTGTCGTTGGCCAGCGCCGCCAGGTGCACGATCGCCGTGCAGCCCCAGACCGCGCGGCGGAGGGCAGCCAGGTCCAGGACATCGGCGCCGTCGGTCCGGTCGAAACCGGCCACCTGGTACCCGCGGCCCGGTCAGGAAGCCTACTACCCGGCCACCCACGGCACCCCGGTCCCCGGTGACCAGAACGCGCACCCCGCCATCATCCCGCCGGACCGGTACGCCGGTGCAGTCGGCCAGCGGCCCGCCCCCGACTCCCGCTTCTGCCGCTGGTGTACTGCTGCTGTCCAACCTGGCCGGGGTACCTGTCGCCGCTGCGGCTGCCGCCGCACCTGCTCGTGCGCCGCGCAAGTTAATCCTTCGCGTCCCCGGGCTTGGTCGGCGAGAATGCGGCGGTGGCCACCTTGCCAGCCTTGTCGGAGGCCGAGACCCGGGCGGCCGAGGCGCTGCTGGATCGTGCGTGGGGCCCGGGGACGTCGGTGCGCGCGGCGGAGCCGATCTGGGACCGGACTCACGTGGTCCGGCTGCATCTGACCGTGGACCGTTCTGTGGTCATGAAAAAGCGGGCAGACAAGGACAGCTTCGGGGTCGAGCTGGCCGCCCTGGAGTATCTGAACGGGATGCCCGAGCCGCTCGCCCCGCGGCTGCTGGGCGCCGACGCCGATGCCGGCATCCTGCTGATGGAAGATCTCGGCCCGGGCGCCTCGCTGGCCGACTCGCTGCTGACCGGCGACCGTTCGCGTGTGCAGGCAGACCTTGTGTCCTATGCCAAGGCGCTGGGAGCCATGCACGCGTGGAGCATGCGGCGGCCTCGGGACCCCCGCCTCGGCACCCCACCCTGGCCGGGCGCCGTCGCCCGGGGCAAGGACGCCTTCCTCGGCGCGGCCGTCTCGCTGGGCCTGGCCGCCGCGGGTGCCGGAACCGAGATCGACCAGCTTTCTGTGCTGCTGGACGAAACGGGGTACCAGGGCCTGGTCCACGGTGACGGCTGCCCGGACAACGTGCGGTTCCTCGGTGACCGCTGCCGGATCTTCGATTTCGAGCATTCAGGCTGGGGCGCGGTCGTCCTCGACGCGTCCTACCTGCTGGCGCCGTTCCCGAGCTGCTGGTGTTTCGGCCGCTTGCCCGCCTCGGTGGCCGCGCCCGCCATGTCGGCTTACCGCGGCCGTCTCGAGGCGGCGGGCATCGACCTGGGACCGTCGTGGGATGTGGCCATGACGGCTGCCCTGGGCGTCTGGATCGTCGCCTGGGGGGACACGATCGCTAAGGTGCTGCAGGAGGACAGCGAGTGGGGCACGACCACGATGCGTCCCCGGCTGCTGACCTGGCTGGGTAATTTCACGTCCGCGGCGGGCCGGTCGGGCGTGCTTCCCGGCCTTCGTGTCCTGGCCGGCGAGCTGCACGAGCGGCTGTCGGCGCGCTGGCCGGAGACGGTCATCGCGGATTACCCAGCCCTCGCCCGGCCTGGAGCGGCGCGGGTGCAGGTACCCGACTTCTGGCAACCGGAGGTGTGAGCGGCCCGGCCGGACCAGCGGGCTCGGCGATAGCGGTGGTGGCCGAATACGCACTCATGCCGAAATGAGCGTGTAGGGAAGACTGCTCTAGCCGACACGCTGGGCGCCCGTGCTGCGACAAGGCCCCTGTTACCCAACAGCGCGGAGATTTAGAAGGGAATTCATGGATATGAGACATAGACCACGCGTTTGCTTACTATTTTACATCCCGCCGGAAAACGGAGAATATTCTGGTTATTCTGAATACTTTGCGACTGAAGTATAGAGTGGTTGCAGCTTGGCGAGGCTGAGACCAGGGTTATGACGTACTCTTTTTGGTTATCTCCAGGATCGCCTATCGGCTCGTCTTGAAAGCTCCACTTTCCACGTACTGGCACCGTAAGAGGCCCGGGCGAATTGCCATTATAATCAGCATAGTAGTATTGATCTTGCGAATCCCAATCGAAGAGCCAGGCAGAGTTGTTACCGAGGTCGCACGTGGTTCCCTGAACGTCGATCCCATTGGCGCCATTTTGAATGTAAGTGCCGTTGGCTGGAGACGTGAGAGTGAGAGCTGAACTGCAGGCCAACGCCGAGCTTGGCCTTGATCTTTGCGGCAAGCCAGAACTAGCACTGTGGCTGATGCTTGGCTGCGAAGATGTCTGAGTCTGACTTGGGTGGTCAATTTCAGCATTGACGATGCTGAAGATACCTGTAACGATAGCAGCGACGATTGCTAGCCCCCCTGTTACTGCGGCGGTCAACACGCCGACTTTCACGCCTTGGTCTTGTGAGTTATACCAGTTCTTTAGACCCATGATCGTCCTTATATTTATTTGGGCTGTCGCCCGAACCGCCGCCTGGTATGCTAACGGCGTCCTGGGTGTTCGATCTGTGCTCGCAGTCGTGATGCTGGTGTGCGTGCGCGACCTCCTGAAAGGACTTTGCTGATGGCCGAGCCACATACAAAGCCGGCGAGGCAGTGGCTACCATACGTCGGCACCATGGTCATGACCGGTTTGGCCGTTATGTCGGGTATTGATACCCTCGTCGCCATGATGCTTGGCAGCGATGCTACCGCACGCATAGGCCTTCAAACTGCTTGTTCCTTCGCCCTCGCCGCTCTTGGTGGAACCGTTTTTGTGCTCTGGAAGATCCGCAAGGCGCCCTCATAGGTTCCGGTGAACCCGCTCTTGCCGACGGCCGTCACAGCATTCCCGAAAAGGAACACGAGCCCTGATCATTTATGCCGACCTCGGAGAACGCGCTCATCTGCCGCCAGGTGGGCATTGGCCAGCTTCACGGTGATGGCGAGTCGCTGCAGTGTCAGAACATGACGACCTTCACCCAGCTGACATCCTGCGCGACAGCGGCACCGCGAAGACCGACTGAAACCGCTCGATCCGCGGCTGCGTCCGCTGCGGGCATCCGGGCCGCGGTGAGGAACAGCGGGGGAGCCGAGGGTCCGTGCACGACCGGTACCGCGTGGGTAGAGGCGCGGAACCTGGACTTGGCCGCCCCGTCACTGGGATGGTAAGGGCTGCGGTCTCCTGACCCTGGACGGTATA
>Ga0187781_10003616_pt1 | contig 11608 bp, 9 predicted proteins | sample 0715_SJ02_MP02_2_FD_132447 | JGI IMG/M metagenome (GOLD analysis project Ga0187781, IMG submission 132447) | Tropical peat soil microbial communities from peatlands in Department of Meta, Colombia - 0715_SJ02_MP02_20_MG | ecosystem: Environmental > Terrestrial > Soil > Wetlands > Peat | place...
CCGATATCCGATGAATGCCACGCTGGCGATCGAAAACGGCCGGGTGATTGATCCGGCAACCGGGCACGACGCGCTGGGCGGCGTGTACATTGGCGACGGGCGCATCGTATCTGTCGGCATGCGACCCAACGGCTTTACGGCGCAGCGGGTGATCGATGCCCGTGGCTTGGTCGTTGCCCCCGGTCTGATCGACCTGTGTGCACGCATGCGCGAGCCCGGGACCGAGGGTGCGCTGCGCGTGGAAATGCGCGCTGCCTTGGCCGGGGGTGTGACAGGCGTCGTTTGTCCGCCCGATACGGATCCCCCGCTTGATGAACCCGGACTCGTGCGCATGCTGCGGCAGCGCTCGCGCGAGGCCGCCGGTGCGCGCCTGTACCCCCTGGGTGCTCTGACCGCCGCACTCGAAGGCGAGGCTTTGGCAGAAATGCGCACCCTTGCGCAGGTCGGTTGCGTTGCCTTTTGCCAGACTACGGCGTTACCCGCCAATCACGGTACGTTGTTGCAGGCGCTGCGCTACGCGCGAACCTACGATCTGCCTGTTTGGTTGCGCCCGGTCGATGCCTCGCTGGTAGGCGATGGCGTGGCGGCCGAAGGAGCCTTGGCCTCTGGCCTGGGCTTGCCCGGCATCAGCGTCGCTTCTGAGACCGTGGCATTGCACACGATTTTTGAGCTGCAGCGGGCAACTGGCACGCGCGTTCATTTGTGCCGTCTGTCCTCGGCCGCCGGTGTGCAACTGGTACGCGCTGCCAAACGTGAGGGTCTTCCGGTCAGCGCGGACGTGTCGATTCATCACGTCCACTTGGTTGACCGCGACATCGGCTACTACGACACCAACTGTCGGCTCGATCCGCCCTTGCGCACCGAGGCGGACCGTGCCGCAATTCGCGCTGGCTTGATTGATGGCACGATCGACGCGATCTGCTCGGACCACGCGCCGGTTTCCTTGGAAGAGAAGCTCTTGCCTTTTGGTGAGGCGCGCTCGGGCGCCAGCGGCCTGGAGACGCTGCTGCCACTGGTTCTGGATTGGGCTAACGCGCAATCGCTCTCGCTAGTGCGTGCTTTGGCTGCAGTTACCAGTGCGCCCGCGCGCGTTCTGGGCGAGGACACCGGAACGCTGCAGGCGGGACGCAAAGCCGACGTGGTCGTGTTCGATCCCCAGCAGGCGTGGCGCGTGGACGAGGAAACACTGCTAAGCGGTGGCAAGAATTCTCCCTTCACTGCACTGCGTCTGGCCGGGAGGGCGCGCTTTACCCTTGTTGGTGGCGAAGTGCGCTTTGAGGCGCCACGGTAGCTCCACGACATGCGTGAAGACGCGGCAAAAGTTCACCTGCGAACGCTCCTCTTGGATCGCGTGGTCAAGGGCACGCTGGTTGTGCTGGCGCCGCTGGCGCTGACAGGTATCGTTTTGCACATCCTTTGGGGAATGCTTGCTGCGGGTCTGCTGTTTCCTTGGTTGCGATCGCGGGGCCGCGACGCGCTGGTGCGCTTTTGGTCGCGGATCTTGCTCGTGGCATTGGGCATTCGCCTGCATGTGCACCGCGATCCCGCGGCCAAGCCGATTGCGGCAACACGCGGCGCGTTGCTGCTGATGAACCACATCTCCTGGGTCGATGTCTTTGTGATCGCGGCGGTTACCCCGGCTCGCTTTGTTGCCAAGGCCGAGGTCGCGCGTTGGCCGTTGCTTGGACGTTTTGCCGCGTCCGTTGGCACGGTATATGTCGAGCGCGGGCGCCGGCACGCTATCGCGCATGTCAACCACACGGTGGCGCAACGGCTGCGCTTGGGCCAATCCATCGGCATTTTCCCGGAGGGAACAACGACCGATGGCTCCCGCTTGCTGCGCTTTCATGCCAACCTGGTGCAGGCAGCGCTCGAAGCGGGCGCGCCCGTGATTCCCTTGGCGCTACGGTACCGGCAGGACAGTCAGCCTTCTACCGCCGCGGCGTTTGTCGGCGACATGAATCTGGTCCAATCGATCTGGCGCATTATTCTTGCTCCGCGCCTGACCGCGCACTTGTACTGGCTGCCCGCGGTCGCCTGCGATGGTCTAACGCGCCAAGCCATCGGGGCACGGGCGCGCGAGGCGATTGGCGCCGCCTTGGAGCTGCCCGAGGTTACTGCGGTCGACGAACCGGGCGACAGCCAACCTGATAGACCGCTCGCGACGGCCAGCTGATCGCCGTCAGCTTGCCGCCCCAGACGCAACCTGTGTCGATGCCAATCGCGTCCTCGCGCAGCATCAGGCCAAGTGTCGACCAGTGGCCAAAGATGATGGTGGTTGAGCGACTGGCGCGCTGCGGGTGGTCGAACCAGGGCAGCCAACCGGCAGGTGCGCTGTGCATGCTGCCCTTTAACTTCAGATCCATCGTTCCGTTGAGCGAGACAAAACGCAGGCGCGTGAGCGCATTCAGGATGCAGCGCAGGCGATCGGACCCCGTGAGCGAATCGCTCCACTGCAAGGGACGGTTGCCATACATGGTTGTCAGAAACGTGCGGTAATCAGGGGCGCGCAGGCGCTCTTCGACCTCGTGCGCAAGCGCCATCGTTTGCGAAACGCTCCATTGCGGCAACACCCCAGCATGCACGAACAGCGCGCCGTCTTGCAGATGCGCAAGCGGCCGTGCCCGCACCCAGTCGATAAGCTCGCCGGCGTCGGGTGCGTCCAAGATGCCTTGCAAGGTGTCATCGTCGTGGGCCGGACGGATGCCAGCTGCGACGGCCAACAGATGCAAATCGTGGTTCCCCAGCAGGGCAATGCAGCGCTCGCCGAGCGCACGCACGCGGCGCAGTGTCGCTAGCGAATCCGGTCCACGGTTGACCAGGTCGCCGACAAACACCAGACGGGCGCGCCCATCAATCTTTGCCAGCAGTTCTTCCAGGCTGGCGGCGCAACCCTGCAGGTCACCGATGGCGACAAGACCTGTAGCGTCGGCCGCTTGCATGCTCAGAGTCTAGGGTGCAGGAGCTAGCAGTGCTTCGATATCCTCGGCGCCCAACGCGCGCGCCAGGCCAGCCTCATCGCCCAGCAAAGCCTGGGCGAGCAGCGCCTTGCGCGTTTGCAAAGTGCGCATGCGCTCTTCAATCGTGCCGGCACACAACAGGCGGTAGACAAAAACCGGCTTGTCTTGCCCGATGCGGTGTGCGCGATCGGTCGCTTGCGCCTCTACCGCGGGGTTCCACCACGGGTCGTAATGGATCACGGTGTCGGCCGCGGTCAGATTCAACCCTGTGCCCCCCGCCTTTAGGCTGAGCAAAAACAGCGGTACTTCGCCGCTTTGGAACTGTTCGACCGCTGCCGCACGATCGCGCGTATCGCCCGTTAGCAAGGCGTAGCGCTGACCGCGTTCGTTCAGCGCCTGCTCGATGAGCGCAAGCATGGAAGTGAACTGCGAGAACAGCAAAACGCGCCGGCCTTCCACCAGTAGGCCGTCGAGCATTTGCATAAGCAAATCGAGCTTGGCAGACTCGGGCACCTTGCGTGCGCTGGGTAACGCCACCAGGCGCGGATCGCAGCAGACCTGGCGAAGTTTCAGCAAGGCATCGAGCACGACGACTTGGCTGCGATCGAGCCCCTGGTCGGCTAAGGCCGCTCGCACTCTTTCGTGCATACTGGCCCGAACCGCTTCGTACAGGTCGCGCTGCCCGCCCTCCAGGGCGACATAGCGCTCGATCTCAGTGCGCGGGGGCAGTTCGGGTGCCACCTCGTCTTTGCGACGGCGTAGGACAAAGGGGCGGATGCGCGCAGTCAGGTGCTGGCGCCGTGCATCATCGCCGCGCTTTTCAATGGGCACTCGGTATAGCCGCGAGAAGCTGGCTTGATCGCCTAGCAGTCCGGGGGCCAACCAGTCGAACTGCGCCCAAAGCTCGCCCAAGTGGTTCTCTAGCGGCGTGCCGGTGAGTGCCAGCCGGTGGGTTGCATGGATTTGACGGATCGCCCCCGCAGCCTGAGTGCGCGGATTCTTGATGTTTTGTGCTTCGTCGACGATCAGCAGGTGGAAATTACGCGCAGCCAACTGCTCGATGTCTCGTGCAAGCAGCGCAAAACTTGTTACCACCAGATCACATTCACCGACGCGCTCGAAGTCGCGCCACCGCTCGGTACCGTGCAGCTGCAAGGTGCGCAGCGCCGGCGCAAAGCGCGCCGCCTCGGCGATCCAGTTGTGAACCAGCGACGTCGGCGCAATAACCAAGGCGGGGGCTACCAAGCGGCCTTGCTCCTTCTCCAGGCAAATGTGCGCCAAAGTCTGCAGCGTCTTGCCTAGGCCCATGTCGTCGGCCAGAAGGCCACCCAGGCCATATTCACGCAAAAACTGTAACCAGTTCAGTCCGGCGCGCTGGTATGGGCGCAGCTGCGCCTGCAGGCCTTGCGGCACGACAGCGGCCTCTATGTGGGCAAAGTCGGCCAAGCGCTGGGCAAAGTGGCGCACATCGGGCGCGCCCACCCATGTCAGAGCCCCCCGATCGGCCAGTGCGGCAACGCGTGCCAGATCGAGCTTGGATAGGCGCAGCATGCGGGCAGCGCGCGAGATGCGCGCACCCGGTGTGCGCACCGGGCGTGCCAATTTGCGGCGCCGTGAATCGCCTAGCTCAACTAGTGTGTCGAGCAATGGCGCCACGCGCTCCCATGGCAACCGGATGACGTGTTTGGGATCGATGCGAACCTGCAGCACCCGTCCGGACCCATTTGCCTCGCGCATGCGCGCGGCCGAGGCCCGGACATCGGCTAGCGCCGATTCCAACAGGGGTAACAGCGGCACGCGCTTCTCGCCAAGCTTTAGGCCCAACTCCAGGTCAAACCAGTCCTGCCCGGGTAACTCGTGTACCGCCACTTCCAGATCGTCGACCTCGACAATCTGCCAGGGAAAGTCCTCGTCGACTTCGACCTCCCAACCCTGCCTGCGCCAGCGCTCCACACCTTCTTGCATCAGTTGCACGGCCGTATCGTCGCTGATCTGGAAGGCCGATTCGCTGTTGCGGCGGCCTTGCGGCGCGACCGCGAACGACCACGGCGTGGCGCCTTCCGCCTGCAGTTGTGCGATCACGCGCTCAACCTGGCGGGCATCGGGTGCGGCATCGACCGTCTCGCCGTCAACGACCAACACACTGGGGGCACGCTGTAATGGCACCCGCACGCCATCGATCCGCAGCGAAACGTATAGCGCGGCATTGGGTGGCTGGGCGTTGGCTGCCGTGCCTTCGGGAGTTTGTGCGCGCGAGGCGCCCAGGCGAACGCAAACGGTGCCCACGCCGTGTGCGATGCGTTGTTGGAAAACAGGTTCTTCGGGGACAGCCTCGGGTGGCGTCTCGGCCAGCGCGGTCCAGGGGCGCGCGAAAGACGGCAGTTCCGCCGGCGCTACCGCTTCGCTCCATTGGGGCTGCCATTGCAGCAATACGGCCGCCGCGTGTTTGCACAAGTGGCCGATGGGACAGGAGCAGTGTGATTCGATCTCCACCTGGGCCCCGGCGCTTTTACGTGTCATGCGCACACCGACCTGGTAGCGCCGCTGCTCGGTGCCCGGCGCCTGCTCGGAGCCACGCACCTGGGCGCGTAGCTCGATGGCGTTCGATGAGACGACTTCGAGCTCAAGCGAGGAAACTCGCCCAGCCTGCATCACCTCCCGACCGCGTTGCAAGATTCGTCCGTGAAAGCTTCGTTCGAGGTCTTTTGCGGTCGGCAAAAACGGCGCCACGTCATTGCTGCGGGCTGCTCGCATCAAGCACCTTCCGTTCGCGAGTTAGGCCGGGAGCGACGCGGCAGCAAGCGCCAGAGTCGGCTCGGAAACAAAAACAGGCCCAGGTACAGTGCTGCAACTATGAGAAAGCCCCCGAAGCTGACGTACTCGGGTGTGCCGGCGCGCCACAAGAGCGTGCCTACAAGGCTCAAGAGAACGTTGGCGCCCAGCAACCAGACAAGCGTCTGTGGCGTGCTATAGCCGCGGCGCAAAAAGACATGATGGATGTGCCCGCGATCGGGAAGTGCTGGGTCCCGACGCCGGATGACGCGGCGAAGAGTTACCGTGAGAAGATCCAACAAAACCAGGCCAACCACCCAGAGCATCACGACCGATGGCACCCGGGCGCCGGCTCGCTGGGTAAGCTCAATGGAAAACCATGCTACAACAAAGCCTAATATCAGGCTGCCGGTATCACCCATGAACGTTCGACGGGCGCCACGCCACGGATGGGGCAGGTTGAATACCAAAAATCCTGCCAGCGCGCCCAACAGTACGACCAGGAATTTGTAGGCGTTCAGGTCGTCGAGCAAGTCGGCAAACAGCGCGAAAAACGCCAACATGCAAAAGGCAAGTCCTCCGGCCAGGCCGTCCATGCCATCGAGCATGTTCAAGCCATTGATCACCGCAACCGTGGCAAATACCGTCAGCGGTATGCCCCAGTTCTTGAGCTCCAAGGGACCCCGGGCAAATAAGTCGCCCAGGTTCATGAGAAAGTTGCCGGCCCAAGAGGTCATCAGCAAGGTGGCGAGAATTTGCGCGCCCAGTTTGCCGCGGGGCGACACCTCGCCCAGGTCGTCTAGCAGTCCGATAGCCGCAAGTAGCGCGAGGGCTACGAGCAGCACCGAGTACTGCGACAAGACCGGTGCGGAAAACAGCAAGGTGGTGGCAAAACCCAAAGTGAGCGCGATGCCCCCGGTCAGCGGGATTGAACCGCCGTGTCGCTTGCGGCCCCCAGCGTGATCGAGCAAGCCAAAGCGCAAAGCTGGGCGGCGCAGCCAGACGATCAGCAAGGCTGTAAGCAGGCAGGCAACCAGAGCTTGAACAAGAAAGGTCACGTCGGTTTTTTTGCTCCAGACGCAGTGCGTAACTGCTTATTATGCCGGCATTTTGGGTGCTCGGGGCGAGCCCCCAGCCGGCGCGCCAGAGGCTAATCCCTTTGGGCAGTTCGTACGCGCTCGAGCAATTCGGTGGTCGAGCGCTCGTGCTCAAAGGCAATCGCCACCGCGCGCGCTCCCCAGGTTTTGGCCAAGCGGGCTTCCGGGGTGGAATCGATGTCGTAATCGCCGCCCTTGACATAGATCTCCGGGCGAACGATTTCGAGAACGGGCAGGGGCACCGCCTCATCAAACACTGTTACCAGATCGACACATTCGAGTGAGGCTACGATGGCGGCCCGGTCGGCCTGCGTGTTGATCGGGCGATCGGCGCCTTTACCCAAGCAGCGCACCGAGGCATCGGAATTGACCGCCACCACCAGACTGGCACCAAGCGCGCGCGCCCGGGACAGGTATGTCACGTGCCCACGGTGGATGATGTCAAACACACCATTGGTGAGCACAACCGGGCGCGCCAAAAGCTGCGTGCGCTGTGCCAGATCGGCCCGCGCAACGATCTTGTCCTCGAACGAAAGTGCGCGGTACGCCGCGGACATGGTCGGTGCGCTTTGCTTCAAAGACTGTGACATCAGCGCGCTGCCACTCGCTCGGGCTGCCCTGGGGCGTTGGCCGTTGCCAGGGCCTCACGCAGTGCCTGGTCGGAAAGCGCCTGCGCCAAGGAGCAATAGCGCAGGCTCACCATGGCATCGGCGCACTCCTCGGTCGGTGGAGCAAGGCCGTCCTTCCCCAAAAAAACCCGCAGACCGACCCCCGCCGAGCGCCCCGCGCGCATGTCGTCGCACTTGTCGCCAAAAATGACCGACGCTCCCAGGTCCAACCCCAGGTCGCGGGACGCCGCGAGCAGCATCCCTGGAGCGGGCTTGCGACAGTCACAAACAACGCGCCACGCGCCCACACCCTCGGTCGGGTGGTGCGGGCAATGGTAGACCCCCGATAGCATTACGCCGGCTTCGGCAAAGCGCTCGCGCATCCATTGCGTAAGTGCGAAAAAATCTGCCTCCGTGTACATGCCTCGGGCGATCCCCGCCTGGTTGGTGATCACGACGATCGCAAAGCCCAGGCGAGCAAGTTCGGCCGCGGCTTCTCGTACCCCGGGCACGAAGTTAAAGTCTTCAACGCGCCAAACATAGCCGTGGTCGATATTGATCACGCCGTCGCGGTCCAAAAACGCGGCACGCAAGCGCTTGCCCTCGCTTGCGCCGCCTGGATCGGCTAGGAATTCTTTAGCAACCATCGAACGTAGGCGGCAACACCTTGCTCGACGTTGAACATGGAGTCGTCAAAGCCGGCGGCGCGCAACTGCGTCAGGTCCGCTTGGGTGTAGGCCTGGTACTTGCCGCGCAGTGCTGAGGGAAAGGCGATGTATTCGATCGATCCTTGCGTTACCGCTTGCCGCAAAGACAGGGTCGGCTGGCCGTTTGCCTCGCGTAAGGCGTTAACCATGGCCAGCGCAACATCGTTAAAGCTCTGCGCGCGGCCAGTGCCCACGTTGTAGATGCCGCTGGTTGGACGGTTCCAAAAATACATGTTGACTTTGACTGCGTCATCGACATGGATGAAATCGCGGCGCTGTTCGCCGTTTTCGAAACCATGGCTGCCCTCAAAGAGCTTGACCTTGGCTTCGCTTCGAAATTGCTGGAAGTGGTGAAACGCTACCGACGCCATGCGCCCCTTATGGTTCTCTCGCGGGCCATATACGTTGAAGTAACGCAGTCCTATCACCGGCGTTTTGCTCGTCGCCAAGTGCCGACGCACGACGTGATCGAACAGCAGCTTGGAGTAGCCGTAGATGTTGAGCGGTCGCTCGGCGCTTCGAACCTCGGTGAACACGGGTCCCACCCCGTAGACCGACGCTGAGGAGGCGTAGATCAGCACGATGCCGCTGTTTTGGCACCAGTCCAGCAGCTCCGAGGAATAGCGAAAATTGTTCTCCATCATGTAGCGCCCATCGCTCTCCATCGTGTCGGAGCAGGCGCCCTCATGAAAGATTACGTCGGGACGGGGCAAGTCGCGCCGGCGCACTCGTTCGAGAAATTCGGTTTTGTCCAGATAGTCCGCAATGTCAAATTCGGCCAGGTTGCGGAATTTTTCCGAGCGAGCCAGATTATCGACCGCCAGGATCTCGGTTTCGCCGCGCTCATTGAGCGCGCGCAGAATATTGGCGCCGATGAATCCGGCCGCCCCCGTAACGATGATTTTCATGGATCAGCCGCCTCGTTCATGACGAGCATGCGCCGTTGACTGCAAACAATGCGCCATGTTGCCACAACACTGGCCCCTGGGCGCAGGTGAGATGCCACCCGCTAGGGCGCGTCCGGAAACAATTCCGCATAGCTCACCGTGGCGGTACCCAGTTTGCCCACAACGATGCCGCCCGCGCGGTTGGCGTGCGCCACGGCCTCGCGCAGCGGCAAATCCAACGCCATCATCGTGCCCAATACGGCGATGACCGTGTCGCCCGCACCGCTGACGTCGAAGACCTCGCGCGCGCGAGCGGCGACGCTCCAGGTGTCGGATTCGGTGAAAAGTGTCATGCCCTCTTCGCTACGAGTGAGCAGCAGCGCATCTAGGCCCAGTTTGCGGCGCAATGCCTGGGCCCGTTCGGTCAGATCCGCTTCGCTGCGCCAGCGGCCGACGACCTCGCGCAATTCGGCCCGGTTGGGTGTAATGATGCTTGCGCCGGCGTACCGTTCATAGTCATCGCCCTTGGGGTCGACAAGCACGGGGCGCCTGGCGGCCCGCGCCATCGAGATCATCTTCGTGATGTGCGTAAGCCCCCCTTTACCGTAGTCCGAGAGGATCACGAGGTCGTACTCGGGCAGTAGCGCCGCGAACTGGTCCAGGTGGGCATTGAGAACCTCGGCTTCCGGCAGGCTCTCGAAATCCACGCGCGCGAGCTGCTGGCGCCGCGCAATGATGCGCAACTTTACCGTCGTCGACAGTCCTGCATCGACATGCAAGTGGTCTCGGATGCGATCGAGCTGTCCGAGCCGGGCAATCGTGCGTCCGGGTTCATCATCGCCTACTACGCTAAGTAGCCCCGCTTGAGCGCCGATAGCGGTGATGTTTCGCGCCACATTGGCCGCGCCTCCCAGTCGCTCCTCGGCCCGGCCGATGCGCACCACGGGCACCGGGGCCTCGGGCGAAATGCGCTCGACATCGCCAAACCAATAGCGATCGAGCATGACATCGCCGACGACTAGCAGCCGGGCGCGCCGAATCTGATCCAGAAGCATAAGCGGGCCTTGCTTTTCATCGAATCAATTGCACCGGCGGCCGCGCACCCTGTAACGCCGCTACCTGGGCATCGACCATCTCGGCCAACATTGCGTCAAAGCCGATCTTCGGTGACCAATCGAGCTCGCGCCGTGCCTTGGAGGCGTCGGCAACCGTCGCACCGGTTTCGCTCGGACGCAAAAAGCGAGGGTCTGTCGTGACAAACTCGCGCCAGTCTTTGCCGACGTAACCGTATGCGGCTTGGCACAAATCGCGCACTGTGCGCAGCACCCCAGTGCCGACGACAAAATCCTCGGGCCGCTCGTATCCGAGCATGCGGCGCATCGCCTCAACGTAGTCGCGCGCGTGACCCCAATCGCGCGCTGCGTCCAAATTGCCCAGCGCCAGCTTGTTGTCGCGAACCACGGGTTCGCCCTCTTCATTGAGCACCGGTGAGATGCTAATTCCCAACTTGGCGCAGGCCGCGCCGTGAGCCACCTTCTGCGTCAAAAAATTCATGCGGCGCAACGGGCTTTCGTGGTTAAAGAGGATCCCGCAAGCGATGTACAGCCCATAGCTGCGCCGATAGACGTGCGCCATCTGGTGCGCATAGACCTTGGCCGCAGCGTACGGATTGGCAGGATTAAAAGGCGTTTTCTCGGTTTGTGGCGACTCGAGTACTTCGCCAAACATCTCCGAGGAGGAAGCGTGGTAGACGCGGCACTTAGGGGCAAAGCGCCGCACGGCTTCAAACAGGCGGTGCGCGCCCATGGCCGTGATCTCCCCGGTTTCCAGCGACTGCGCCCAGGAGGCACCGGGTGCGGATTGCGCGGCCAGATTGTAGAGCTCGTCGGGCTGGTGATGGAGCAGCGCATCGGCTAGATCAACTGAGTTGGCTGCGTCGCCGAAGAACATGCTGAGGCGACGAAACAACGGGTGCAAGTCGGTGCGTGCCAGCACCGAGGGGCGCCGGCCAAAGCCGATTACCTCGTAGCCGCGCTCGAGCAGGTTTTGCGCGAGCAGGACGCCATCTTGCCCGGTAATGCCGGTAATCAGAGCACGGGTCATCAAGTGTGCTTGCGAAAAAGCGTGCGAAGTCGCGAGTTTAGCCGGCAATCTCCTCAACGAAACGCCGCACGTGCACCTGCCAGCTGGGAAGTTCGATTCCCAAATGCTGCTGCAGCAGCGTGTTGTCAAGTCGCGAATTCATCGGCCGACGCGCCGTTGTGCGAAAGGTCGACGCTGGTACGGGCTCAATATTCTGGCGGGCCACACGGATGGGTAGCCCGCGCGCGCGCGCCGACTCGATCAACAAGCAGGCATATTCATGCCAACTCGTGTGGCCCGAAGGCACGAGGTGAAAGGTGCCCAGCAGCGGCTCAAGCGCGGTGCCCGTTGCCCCCGTGCTGCCCAGGCGTGTGCGGTATAGGGCCAACGCAGTGACATCGGCCAGAAGTTCAGCACTGGTCGGTGCGCCGAAGGTGTCGGCCACGACCTGTAGCCGATCGAGCGTCTTTGCACGTTCGAGTATCGTGCGGGCGA
>Ga0187781_10003617_pt1 | contig 11607 bp, 4 predicted proteins | sample 0715_SJ02_MP02_2_FD_132447 | JGI IMG/M metagenome (GOLD analysis project Ga0187781, IMG submission 132447) | Tropical peat soil microbial communities from peatlands in Department of Meta, Colombia - 0715_SJ02_MP02_20_MG | ecosystem: Environmental > Terrestrial > Soil > Wetlands > Peat | place...
ACATGTCGCCGGAGCAGGCTCTGGCCAAGGATCTCGATCAACGTTCCGACATCTTCGCTCTCGGTCTGATCTTGTACGAAATGCTGACCGGCAAACAGCCCTTCGTCGCCGAGAGCGCTCTGGCCAGCCTCATCAAACGGACGCAAGAGCGTGCGACTCCAGTGTCGGATGTTGACGCTCAGATTCCCGGGGCGTTGAGCGGCATCGTGAGCAAGTGCCTGGAGCGTGATGTCAATCTGCGTTACCAGAAGACCGCCGAGTTGCTGGCTGACTTGGAGCGCTGGCAGGGCAAGAAAGCCGCCGCGACACTGTCATTCCCAGCGGTGGGAACCTGGGCCCAGGGGCCGTGGCGTTGGATAGGATTATTGTTAACTGTGGTGGTTCTGGTCCTGGCGGTGGTTGGCGGCATGATGTTGCGCGGAGGCCTTACAAAAGCCACTTCCGCAACAAAGAAACCAATCACGGTATTGGTGGCCGACTTCACTAATCACACCGGGGACCCGATTTTTGAAGACACCTTGGAGCCAATGTTCAATGTGGCGCTTGAAGGTGCCAGTTTTATCAACGGTTACAATCGCACTGGAGCACGTAAGCTTGCTGAGCAGCTTCCGCACGCTACTGACAAACTCGACGAGCAAGCGGCTAGGCTGGTCGCCGTGAGCCAAGGCCTAGACGCAGTAGTTACCGGCTCCCTCAGTCGCCGCGGTGACAATTACAAGCTTTCGGTGGAAGCACTGGATGCCAGGACCGGCAACTCCATTGCAACGGCCGAAATAAACGCTTCCAACAAAGACGAACTATTGCTGGCCGTACCGAAGCTGGCGGTTCCCGTTCGCAAAGCGCTTGGTGATACCACCCCGGCATCGGTCCAGCTCGCCGCTTCTGGGCCATTTACTGCCGCGTCCCTGGAAGTCGTACACCTGTACAGCGTCGCTATGGAGCAACAGTTTGCGGGGAAGACGGACGAGGCCCTGCGGTCTTTTTCGAAGGCCGCGGAGCTAGATCCGAACTTCGCGCGCGCCTACTCCGGCATGGCCGCGACATCTGCAAACATGGGGCGGCAGGCGGACGGCGAAAAGTACGTCAAGTTGGCCATGGCACACCTCGATCGCATGACGGAGCGGGAACGGTACCATACCCGCGCTTTCTATTACTTCATGACGGGTGATTACACAAAGTGCGTCGAGGAATACGGTGCTCTCGTCAACCAATATCCAGCTGACAGAATTGGACAAGCGAATCTGGCCGCGTGCTTTGCTCAGTTGCGCAACATTCCCAAAGCGATTGAAGCGGCACGGAGAGCCGTGGAGATTGTTCCCAGGGCAGCGGTTCAGCGGGAGAATCTGTCGTTTCTCGATTCCTTCGGTGGCGATTTCCAAAATGGCGAGCGGGAAGCACGGGCAGCGCTAGAGATCAATCCGTCCTCGGAGGTGGGCTACCTCGTCCTGGCTGAAGCGCAACTGGGACAGGGTCAGATTTCGCAAGCCGCTGAAAGCTATCACAAGCTTGAGAAGGTCAGTGCTAGGGGCGCATCTCTGGCTGCTTCTGGTCTCGCCGATATAGATTTGTATGAAGGTCGCTTCACAGAGGCAATAGGAAAACTTGAACAAGGCGCGACCGAGGATGTAGCAGCAAAAAATTTCGAGAACGCCGCCGATAAGTTGGCTACGCTAGGCTACATTCGCCTTCTGCGGGGAGAGAGGGTGGCGGCCGTTGACGCCGCCGATAAGGCTTTAGCTCATAGCCAGACTGTACAAGTCAGGTTCCTGGCCGGGCGTATCTTTGCGGAGGCTGGAGAGATAGCCAAAGCGCAGAAACTGGCCACCAGCCTTGGTTCCGAGTTGCTGGCCGAACCTCAAGCCTATGCCAAAATCATTGAGGGAAAGTGTGCCCTGAAGCAGGGAGACAGCCGCGAAGCTGTTAACGCATTCACCGCCGCTGTGAAGCTGCTGGACACGTGGATTGGGAGGTTGGAACTCGGCCGGGCCTATCTGGAAGTCGGGTTCTTTGTAGAAGCGGACTCAGAGTTCGACCGTTGCATCAAACGACGGGGCGAAGCCTTGGAGCTTTTCATGGATAACGTGCCCACCTACGGCTATCTTCCTCCGGTCTATTACTACCAAGGGCGTGTTCGCGAAGGATTAAAGAGTTCCACCTCCGCAGACTCTTACCGCACGTATCTGAGCATCCACGGACAAGCTGGCGAGGACCCTCTACTTCCTGAAATCCACCGCCGACTGGGGCAAATGGGGATACATTAAAAGCGAGTTCTGGCGCGCAGGTAGCTAGCCCGATGGATTTTGGCTTCGCGTCGCGAAAAACAAGGAATGCCCGACGTTTGCCGGGCATTTTTGTTTCGAGATGTAGGATGTAGGCAGAGGCGCGGGCGCACGCCCGCGGGGCTATAGCACCAACTCAGCAAGACTTCCCATAGTGCGCTCCCTCGCAGCTTTGAGCTTCTAGGGCGCCTGGTAACTGTACCAAGCCACGTCGTTCGGGGACGTCAGCGGGACGCTCATCGCCGTGCCTGCTGTCGCGGGGGTCTCAGCCACCCCGCTCGGATTGTTTACGACCAGCTGAGTGCCGCTGCAGCTCTGGACGATGAAGGTCCCGTTGTTGGTAGCGTTCGTAAATCCAGTGATCGTTACGAGCGAACCCACCGGAATGGTTGGCGAAAAGGCTCCTGTATAGGTCGTGTACCCACCTGACGCGGTACTAGCTTGCGTCAGCGAATCCGTTAAATTCACCGTGGTTACGCTGGAGGTCTGCGGGACGGCCAGCTGCAGTTCAGGTGTTGTGCTGTTAGCGCCGGTCAGGGTGACATACAAAGACGTCATCGTCGGATTGACTGTGGCCGTGCCCAGATCCGACGTAGAGGCCACGTTTGAGTAGGTAAAGTTGGCCTCAAACTGCGTGCTGGATAGACCGTTGGCAATCACCGTGAGGGTCTGACCGTTTAGGTAAGTCCCAGTGGTTAGACCATTGATCACGACTATCGTGCCTGCACTGAAGTTGTTTACGGCCTGGAAGGTAACAACGTTCCCGCTAATCGCAAAGGATGTGATTTTTGCGGAGGACGGTGGGTTCGCCATGCCGCTGATGTTGCAGCACAGCGGAGAGATGGCAGTAGTGATCGCCATTTTTGCAGCGCCCGGATTTGTGATGTTGTAGATTGCCTGAGCGCCATAGTCGGCCACGTCGATGCTGCCATCGGAGAGGACCGCAATGCCACCGACTGTACCAATTGCGAGGGTTGCAGTGCCTGAGTTGTTCTCGACGACCGCGTTCGCATTGTTCACGACAAGCGTAGTGCTTGTACAGCTCACGACAGTGAATTGCCCGTTGTTTCCGGCGTTCGTAAATCCGGCGATGGTAACGAGGGCATTCGCCGGAATCGTGGGCGAAAAGCTCCCTGTGTAAGCGGCGGTTGCAGCGGGGGGTTGAGCCGTGGCCGTGCCTGTATCCGGCGTGGAGGCCACGTTTGAGTACGTAAAGTTGGCCTCAAACTGCGTGCTGGATAGACCGCTGGCAAGCACCGTGAGAACCTGACCGTCCAGGTAAGTCCCAGTGCTTAGACCGTTGATCAGAACCATGGTGCCTGCACTGAAATTGTTTGCGGCTAGGAAAGTTACGACATTGCTGGTGATCGCGAATGACGTAATGTTGGCTGTTGAGGCGTTAACTGCCGTTACCGTGTAGGCAGTTGAATTTGATTTGGTTGTGGTGTTATAGAGAACGATAGGGCTCCCGCCGCCGGAAGGTACCTGGTCCACTTCGACTACCCCGGCGGTGCCGCCGATGTTATCGCTGGCCACGTCGAGGTTCCCCGAGTTGTCAAATGCCATGCGAATATGATTCGGAACGCTGTTCGAACTCGGCAGTGACGCGAACGGCACCGCGCCCACCGACGCACCTGACGAGTTGAATTCGTAGATCGCATTCGTGCTGTTGTCACCGACGTAAACGTTCCCAGATGCATCGACTGCGACGGCGACTGGATTTGTGAGTACACCGCCAGAGACGAAGGAACTGTTGATGGCGCCAGACGGACCGACCTGAACGACGCTTGGGGTGCCATTCTGGCCCACAGCGGCCACGGACACATAGATATTGCCTGTATTGGCGTCAACAGCGACACCGGTTGGCTGGCCGGTCGAAATGGCTGCAATGGTGCCCGAGGTTCCGGTTGGTGTGATGCGGAACAGCGTACCGGCCAGGGGGTTGGCATTCGGCGCGCCGTCAACCACAATCAGGTCACCATACTGTGCGTCAGCCACACTCAACATGAAGGCTAGCATCGCGACGTTCGGAGGCGTGTCCGAATCCGTGACTTGGACTGTGAAGTTGTAGTTGCCGGGCGCGGTCGGTGTGCCGGAGACCGTTCCGGAATTCGGACCAAGCGACAAGCCGGGCGGGAGTGCGCCAGGAGCGATGCTCCAGGTGAGTGGAGCTGTGCCCCCATCTTCGTCAATCGTATTGCTGTATGGGCTTCCCACAGTTCCCGCGGGAAGATTGGTGGTGACGGCGGGCGCGTTGCTGTCGGACTCGAAAATCAGCACTGTTAACGTGAACGTTTGCGTTACCGTGTTCTGAGGTGAAGCGGAATCCGTGACCGTCACCATGAAGTTATAGTTGCCGGCCGTGGTCGGTGTCCCAGAGACCGTGCCGTTAGAGAACGTCAGGCCGGGCGGAACGGCAGTGCTGCTCCAGGTAAGTGTCCCAGTACCACCGGTCGTCTGAAGGGTATTGCTGTAGGGGACGCCCGCCGTCGCATTGGGAAGAGCCAGGTTGACGGTTGGCGGCGCGCTGTCAGACAAGAAAATCAGCACTTTCAGCGTGAACGCTCGCGTCCCATAGTTCCCCAGCGAATCCGTGACTTTCACCGTGAAGTTGTAATTGCCGGCCGTGGTCGGCGTGCCGGAGACCGTGCCAGTAGCCGTATTGAACGTCGTGCCCGGTGGAACTGCTCCGACCGTGATGCTCCATGTGAGTGCCCCGGTGCCACCAGATTCCTGGACTGTATTGGTGTAGGGGATCCCAGCCGTCGCGGTGGGAAGAGTCGTGGAGAGGATGTGCGGGGTGGTGTCGGATTCGAATATCAGCAGCGTTAACGCAGTGCTCTGCTCATACTGGTGGCTATCCAAATCCAGTTCGAAGAAATAGCAACCCGCGTTGAAGTTCGTTGTGCTCCAAGTAAAAGCGAACTGGTTCCCCGTAAGCGTGATTCCGCTCCCTGAAGCAGACAGAGTCGTGACTGGATAGGGGTAGGTCCCACTGTAGCCTAGATATTCCGGCGGCTTTGCAAGCGACGAGCACCCTGCATCGGATGGAATAGGTCCAATGGCGACAAGTGCCGTGCTTGCAGCCGGCCTTGTGACGGGTGCGCCGGTATCGTCGTCGTTTAGCGACCATGTTATCTGAATATTGTCCCCTTGTACGGGCGTATTCGGAGAGGACAAATCGGTGAAAGCTAAGTTGGTCAAAGCCACCGAGCCCGGTGCTGTGTTCGTGTAGCAGCCCGTCAGTGGCTCCCCGGTCTGGCCAGAATCAGACACGGTGTTCGAACCCACGCTCTCCTGGAGTACTGTCACTGGCGGGGTACCTACGTTGATTACTGCGGTTACAAAATAGCGATAGCCGCCTGGGTTGCAGGTGACAGTAGCCGTGTAAGTCGTCACCGGGGGAGTGCCTGTAACAGACGCGATTTCCGTGAAGGCGGCTCCGTTCACCGATTGATAGACGTTGTACTGGACGATCTGACCAAACGTGGGCTGCGTCCAGGTCAGCGCTATTGTGCGCGGTGACACTCCCTCCGATGCCGACAGGTTTCTGGGAGGACGGGTCACAGAGTTAGCGGTCTCTTGATTAAGCTCACCCACGCCGCCGCCACCACCGAGTCCCTGCAAGCCGCCGCCACCACCGAGTCCCTGCAGGCCGCCGCCACCACCGAGTCCCTGCAGGCCGCCAGCTACGGTCAAGCTGCCAGTCGCACCGACCTGCCGTAGGTCAAGTCCAGGGGCCGTCGCGGTGCCCGTCCAGTCATCGTGGCCGCGCAGGCTGGTCTCGATCTTGCCGTCGAAATTAATTTCCTGGTCAGCGGTCCAGGAAAGTGAACTGGTCGGGCCGGTGAATTGGGACATTTTTGGGTCCGTGGAAAGTACAGGCGTGCCATTACAACGCCTTGTTGCGGGCGTACCAACGCCCGGCCATGGAATATACCAAGTGGTGTCTAAGTAGGAGGGGGCGGGATTTGTAAGAGGGTCCGACTCAGCGATGCTTTCGTTCAGGGTGCTCAGATCCTGCCCGGAATAGTCCACTACATTAAGGGGCCCACCGTTGTCCAAGAGGTCCACTTGGAAGGCGTAACTCATCACGCTCTGGAAGTTCGGCTTACAGTTTGCCTCGATCGTCGGCGTGTAATTGATGGGATTACTTGAGAGCTGGTCATAATAATAGCCACCGTGCGTCAAACCGTTTGAATGTCCCAGCTCATGCATGAACGTGCCGGCTTGCGTCTGCCATGTTTGACCGTTAGCCCCCCAGGAACCCAAGGCCATGAGTGAGTTTGCCCCGCCGATGTCCGAAAAGCCGGAAATTTCATCAGCCACGCCGGAGACTACAGCAAGGTTCGGGTCTGTAAAGGAGGTATAGGCCGCACTAGTCGAATTGGCGACCCTTATTGTGAAGGTGGTCGCGCTGGTAACCGTGACACAGTAGGTCCCGTTCAAGTCGGGGTTGGTGATTGCGAAGGCGACGGTAACACGGCCATAGGAGGTGCAATATGTGTCATATGCATTGGCAGCGAGCATGTGGGGTGTGGAAGTTGTGAACGTGACCGTCTCACCGGATTGCACGACGCTTGTTAGTGTTGTGGCTGCCAACGTCCAATTCGGCAGCGCGAGTGCGTGAGCAAACAATGCATAGTGCCAGCTGTCCTTCCGCCCGTGCTGGAAACGCGGCATGCAGTCTGCAGGGGGCGATGAGATCGCGCAGTCGCTAACGCTCGTGCTCCCGGTGGTGTCGACCAGCTGATTCTTGAAACCCACAAAACCCCCCGTCCAGCCAACCACACCCGGCTGATTGGGGAATGGGCAGAGCTCAGGTGGCGAGGTGCTGGTATTGTCCACGCACGTAGGCTCTGGAATAGCGTGCACGTTTTGATTGTAAAAGGGGTTATCGCCGCCGGGGGGATTGATGTGAAGGTGGATGCCTCGCGCGGCGTACGCGTTGACTACCTTCTGGGCAGCACTGACTGGCGGACTGCTCGAGTCTAACGTCAAACGCGGATCGAAATAATCACCCGATGTGCTACAGCTGTCGGGACCGGTTACGCTGCTGCACATATAATCGAGTTGCACGAACACATCCTGTTCCCCATGTACTGCTCCGGGGAGGTCCACCCAAGAAGAACTTCCGGGAGCACACACGCCCCCGTTGACCGCGGCATCGCAGTATCCCGGCGGGGACGCCTCCTTCCAAGCGTCCAGCAGACCGTCGTTGTCACTGTTCTGGACCGTTGTGCTGACGATCACCGCTCCCGAGGATAGACATTGTTGGCTGCTGCTCGGCGTGACCTCGGTTGTTGCCGACGCGGAGCCTCCCCCCACAGGATTCGGAGAATACGGGCTCGGGAAGGTCCAGGTCGTGTTGTCCCATTGGCCGTAGAAACCGGGGAAAGCAGGCAAGGGTTTATAAGGAGAGGGAAGGGAGTCCTTGTTCAGGTAAACGGTTTCCTGTTTGGTGCTTTCACCTGAGCCGACGATGTAAGTCAGTCTTGATACAGGATTCTGCGTTGCAGCATCATAGAATCCCTGGACTGTTAGCGGCGTGGTCAACGAGGAAGCGCCGTCGTAAATGACAATCGAATTCAACGAAATATTGGGGGAGAGAACGCGATAGATGACGACGAGAGTCGCGCCCAGAGTGAAAGGCGTACTGTTAACTTTGCTGGGCAGGGTGACTTGGAATACGCCATTAGCTAAGACGTTCCCGTTTGCATCCTGCGGCAGCAGGGCACGGACATCAGCGCGATACGTCCGGACGACCTCCGTTGTCTTAGTGCCTGTGCAGCCGCTAGAAGTCCAGTACACAGTGTTATTGCTGCCTACGTTGACACCCGTTATGGAATAAGGAGTCAGCGGTCCGCCTAAGTACACGGGTCTGAAGAATCCGTCCGCGCCGGATCCGGCCTGGCCTGGGATTGTCGTAGACAACTCGACCGTTTGCCAGTAAAGGAAAGCGGCAACGATCTGTGCGCCGGTTGGGACGAGCTTTGTGCCGGTAATACCAGGGTTCACGTCAGGGACTGTGATCAATCCCGATGTGTAGCCGGAGGCGACGACTAGATTCAAGCCGTAGGCGCCAGCTACGACATAGTCGCCAGTAACAAAGAAATTGTTTTCAAATTGGAGATCCGACTGTGCGAAGGATGCGACGCTCAGAATTGTGGCGCATGCAATCAGCAGGGCGACACGCTTCAGTATGGTGCTGTGCATAACCGAATCTCCTTTTTTAAGTTCCACTGCCTGTTAGGTTCCACTGTCTGCTTTCCCAGATTCGACGGTCCTCTGTCGCACACCTTGAGGCTTACCGGTGTGCTCGACGAACCGTTGGTGACGACCCCGGTGATTTCGGTCAGTGCACCGTGATGCACGATTTTCCTGTTGGCTGAAAACAAGAATCTGGGACCGGGGAGGGGGAGCCTGAGTTGACAAAAGTCTTGGCACAAGCCGAAAACCACGCTCGCATCTGCATCCCAACGACAAAGGCCATCAGGCGGAAAGCGGCTTCGCGAGATTTCATCGTGAATTTCTCCAGAATCTATGCGTAGCCAATAACCAAGCGACTTGCGCCGCCGGACATGGCACAGCATCTACATTTTCTTTCCACAGATAATTTTTTGGACGCACGCTCGGACGATGGGCGGGGGATACCATCCCGTCAGGCGGCCTAACCCACGAGCCGCAATTTTGCGCCTTTGACAACTCGCGTGTCAACAAGAATTGCTGTCAGAATTCAGATTGGCGTTGTAAACACAGAGAAGTGGCAAGCTTCTTTCACAATATGCGAATGGGTTTGCTTCCCGCAAGCCCCCGGGTGCTCGGACGCGTCCCGCTTATCCGGCGCGAACTTGTGTGCACACGACGGTGAAATGATTTCACCATCAGGAAGTCAGCATCGGAGCATAAGCATAAACGGAGTTGCGGATCGGTCGCGACGTTGTCGGGCGGACGCCGGATCGAAGACCCGCGAGACATTCGATATCCCGTTCGAGAGCCTCGAAGCGGGGACCGCTCCAACTGAGATTCTCATCATAGCGCTCCACCCGGCAGTCGGCGAATGAGATGGCCATCCCAACCAGATCGCCCAGGCGATTTTCAATCTCGCGGCGATAGGACTCGTCCAAACTGAGGCGGTCGATGTCGATTACCAAATGGCATTGCGGCTCGCCGAGCTGCCTCGCCAATAGCCACATGAAATAGAAAATGTAGTAAAGCCGGCGCAATACTGTCTCATCCACCAGCTTGCCCCGGAAGGCCTCGCGCAGTCCGGCCGAATCCAGCAATGGCGGCAACGCGACTGCTGGAAACTCCAGCGCTGACAGCAGCGGCGCGAAGGCAGGCGCTTCCATATTGTGACGGAGAATAACGACGCCGCGTTGCAGGAAATAGGGATTGCCCTGCACGGCTTGCCGCAACATTGACAAAAACTGGCGGCGCGGTTCGCGGCGAATGAAGATATGCGTGCCGGGCATCCTGGCGCGGAACCAGCCCACCCGCATATCGGTCCGCACGAAGCCGTAAACCGGACGCCGGCCGAGCCGCGTGGCCAGCCGCGCCAAATCGGCCAAATAGGCTTCCAGTTCCGGCAAAGAGTCATCACTCGCGGCGCAGTATCGTCCGAAGGTGAGATGGGCAGGAAAACCTGGTATGCCGCCGCCCGGACCGATCAGGGGACGAAACTCCTCCAGATAAGGCGCATCGAGCGCTGGGTGATTGGCAAAGGACCAAGGCCGGAAGCCATCGATCACTTCTGCCGTCGCAGTGAACAGATGTTCGTTGAGCGGCTCGAAATAACAGTAGGTATCGGGCCGCTGCCGAAACTTCGCCCAGACGTAGGTGCTCGCCGCGCGCCAGCTCGCATGCAGGAAGATCGCTTCGTTGGCCTGGACCTTGACCATCTCTCGCCCCCCGGGTACCGACGACACGAACACCGGCCGAGCCGGGCAAACTCATCGGCCATTTTTCGCGGCAGGCATTCTGGCCGCACACTTCGGTGGGTCCGATCGATTAGAGCGGTTTAAGAAACAAAGAAGTCCTGCACGATTCCCAAAGCAATCTGCGGTCCACAGGGCTGCGCAAAGGTAAGGGAGTCCCGCGTCCCCTTCCCATTGCTTTTTCAGCGACCGCCCGAGGCGACACGCTTTGCTGCGCGACTGGACAACGTCTGCGGTTGCTGCACAGACCACCGGCCCAGGCGGAACCTTTTTTCATACCCCGTGGACTTGTTGGAAATCGCCACCGCCAGATTGCCGCTACTGTCGCAGGTGTATGTTTCCTCAACCACAAAGTTCGACATTGTGGGTGTTCGCCTCACCGGCACGGTGGCCAGGTCCGCACGCTCCTCGAGACCTTGATCGAATGGGAACCGGATGTCGTCCCAATCGGTAATTTCTCCTACCGGCCGGCCGTCCTGCGCCAGCCGTGCGCATTCCAGATAACGGAAATGTCCGACGTTATGGGCCGGACGGTAAGATCGTACGCTCCGTAGCGGCGGCTGTTTGGGGCCCGGCAACTCCGTGCCGCGGGAAAACACAAGATCGAACACCACGCCGCGCCCTTCATCCGCCTCCCGCCACAATCCAAAATTCCGCATGAACCGGTCGCGCAGAACGCAGCCGGATTGGGTATCGGCCCGAATCGCCAATCCGATGGCCGTCGCCGATCGCATGTAGGCCGACCGTCGCACCCGCCTGCCATAATTCTCGCGCAGTATGCGCGCGACCGGTGGCAACTCTGAACCGCCGCCCGTGACGTATAGGGATTCGATCGGGCGCTCCGTGTGCGCCGCCAGCAATTCATCGACCACCCGGCGTGTCGACTCGACCAGCGGCCGGCACCGTTCGTAAAATACGTTCGCACTCACTGAGACCTCGTGCCAGTTGTGCCGTACCCGTTCGAGGTCGACAGTCAGTTTGCGCGTGTTGGGACTGAGCGCTTCCTTTTTCTCGCGGCACTCGTCCACTAGGATGAACCACTCAGCCGCGGAGAGGCTCTCCTTCTCCTTGAGAGGGATCCCGGCGGCCTCCAGCGCAAGCTCTGCCAGAATCTCGTCAAAGTCGTCACCACCCAAAGTTGGAATGCCATCGGAGGCGACAATGGAGTGCTCGCCGTCGCCGAGTTCGATAAGCGAAGCGTCGAACGTGCCGCCTCCTAAATCGTAGACCAGGAGCCGGCCCCCGGAGCGCCCCTTGCGGTTCACCAGGTCGCGATGGGCAAATTCAACCGCAGCCGCAGAGGGTTCGTTCAACAGTCCCAAAACCTCAAACCCCGCCTCCCGAGCGGCTTCGGTGGTAAGAAAGCGCTGATTGCTGTTCGCATTTGCCGG
>Ga0187781_10003618_pt1 | contig 11607 bp, 8 predicted proteins | sample 0715_SJ02_MP02_2_FD_132447 | JGI IMG/M metagenome (GOLD analysis project Ga0187781, IMG submission 132447) | Tropical peat soil microbial communities from peatlands in Department of Meta, Colombia - 0715_SJ02_MP02_20_MG | ecosystem: Environmental > Terrestrial > Soil > Wetlands > Peat | place...
CTCCAGGGTGCGCAGTAAAGGCCTGCGCCCCGAGCTTGCCCATACCGCCCCAGCGCGCAACCGATACTCGCTGCGCAAAGTGGGCGGCGCCTTGATGCCCCTTGGGTCGTTTGCCCAAAGAACCGTTGTTGCGAGTCAAAGATTTTGGGGCTTTACAAAAAGATAAAAAAACCAGCGCAACCGTCTGTTGCCTCACCCGCCACTCTGAATGTGGCGAAGAGCGCTCAAGTGGCTTTCGCCGCGCTTGCACTCGGCGAGGGTTTGGCGACCACGTTGTGCGTCAATCTACTGACGCCGGCGAAAGGCGCGGTAGCCCGTAACGGATCAATGCGCGCAGCCGCTTCTGACGGCAACCGTCTTGAGGCGCCAAAACCAAAAAGCGACGCAAACGAAACGGACCCAAAGTGCGACAAATGCGACCGCTGGTCCTCTTGGGCTGCCTCTTCTGCCGCTTCGAGGACCCGCAAGGCAACAAGGCGCCACAAGCACGACTTTGCATGCAAATCGCCCGTGGCCATTCTCTCGCCCTTGAACCGATGGGCCTGCCCAGCGGCAGCACCAAAGAGCTGAGTTGGTGCACCAATTATGGTCTATCGCACCATTTCAGTGCAATAATGGCGCCGGTTCTGGCCCAAAACATCTTTTAGGCAATGGTAATCCTTGCACGCTTGGCGCTTCTTATCGTGGCACAGGAATTGCTTAATAAAGATTCCGTAGGTTTTTACGGCGAAAGGATAAAAAAATAGCTCGCCAGCAGTGTTGCGGGCAGGTGCTTCGGGCTTCGATGGCTGCGCACCTTCTTGATTTTCAAGCTCACGCGAGCTCAATTCGATTTGCTTTTTTGTCGGCGGCTGGAGCATCAGTTTTTTTACCTTTGTTTTGACCATGGGCACGTGACCTCGGGTCACTGACCCAATTAGAGAAAAGAGAAGAGGGGATTTTCGCAATGACAACTGCTCAAAAAGACGGCGATGCCTATGGCGTGGCCTTGCATTTGCGAGGCAAAGAAGGTTTCAAGCCGCATTTGGGAAGGCAAGTGGCACAGCACACGGGCGATAAGGCCAGCCGTTTGGTTGCCGCCCTCGCGATCTGCGCAAGCACCCTGGTAGGTGTTCAAAACTCCAGCGCCGCCGACGCCGCACCCGCTGCTTCGACAGCGGCGCCGGCGCCAGCTGCCAAATGCGACCCGTATCGCAACTACGATTGCCTGGACAGCTACCTGGGCGAAGGCATCTGGGAGCGCTTGATCAACTACTACGCGCTCGAGTGGGGCCAGTCTGCAGCGCCCGCAGATCCCAAGGCTCCGGCCCCACGACGCGATTACTGGCCCGCCACACCGCAATCGACGCCACCAATGCCATTTACGGAATGGCCCTATGGTGGCACTACGCCCCTAGGCGTGACGCGCACGGCTTCGGCCGACAGTCCGCTTTCAACGGCACTGGCCAACACTGCTTTTGGCAAGTGGATGACGGATACGGGGATCCAGCTCTATGGCTGGGGCGACGTCGGCGCCAACATCAGCTCGAGCACAGTCAAGCCGGGTGGCAATTCGCCCGCGGCCTATCTGTACACCCCCGACACGTTTCAACTGGATCAAGTTGTGCTGTATCTGGACCGCTTCCCCGATACGGTGCAAAAGGACCACATCGACTGGGGCATGCGCATTTCCGCGATTTACGGGGAGAACTACCGTTACACGACGGCCTATGGTCTCGATAGCTGGCAGCTGCTCAACCACAACCGCGTGAACGGCTACGACTTTCCGATGCTCTATGGGGAGCTCTTCATTCCTCAGGTCAAAGAGGGCCTGATGCTTCGGCTGGGGCGCTTTATCTCCCTGCCGGACATCGAGGCGCAGCTTGCACCGAACAACTACATGTATACGCACTCGATGACGTACACGTTCGATAACTACACCAATACCGGTTTACAAAGCACGCTCGCCCTTACAAAGCAGTTCTTCATTCAGCTCGGTGTTACGGTCGGCACGGAAGCATCCTTCATGCACATGCGGGCCACGACGGGCAACCCCGTGCAGACCTTTACCTACAACGGCGTCGTGATCCCTAACCCGTTGTTCCCGCAAGCTACGTTTAAGGTCGACCCGGGTGCCATGCCCTCGTGGACGGGCTGCATCCGCTGGGATTCGACCGACGGCAATGACGACATCAACGCCTGTGCCGACGCGATCAATACCGGGCAGTGGGGTTACAACAACCTGCAGTGGTTCGGATTTACGGCCTACCACAAGTGGAACGACCACTGGCACATCTCCTGGGAGACGTACCACGAGTATGAGAAAAACGTGCCGAATCTGAATAACCCCATCGTGCAATCGCTCAACTCGCAATTCGGCACCGATGGCGGCACGCCTTTCTCGAAGTTCCAGGGAATATTGTTTAACAACCCCAACGAAGCGGTTTGCTCCAAGTCGACTCAGCTCACGTGTACGGCGGGCTCCTATGGTGCAGTTACCTATATCAACTACTCGCCCGATCCGCTGAACAATTTCTCGATCCGGCCTGAGTTCTACGATGATGCGCAGGGCCAGCGCACGGGTACCGCGGCACGTTACGGTAACTTTGCGCTGGGCTGGCAGCACTGGTGGTCACCGCAAGTGGAGGCCCGTCCGGAGATTGCGTTTTATCACTCGTTTAATGCGCCAGCATTTAACGGCAACTCCAACGCGGGCATCGCGCCGAACAAGCAAAACGAAGTGGTTGTCTCGGGCGACATCATCTGGCACTTCTAGCGGTGCAGCCCATGTCGTGGGAAAAAGTGCCGCGCATAACTGCGTGGCGCTTTTTCACCGGGATGCACCTGGCCGACGAGCGGAAGCGGGCACCATGAAATGGATCAGCGCAATCATTAAGCCCTTTAAGGTTGACGAAGTGCGTGAAGCCTTGGGAAAGATGGGTGTGCAAGGCCTCACCGTCACGGAAGTCAAAGGCTTTGGCCGGCAAAAAGGACACACCGAGCTGTATCGCGGCGCCGAATACGTCGTGGACTTTCTGCCAAAGGCGAAGCTTGAGGCGGCGGTTCCCGATGAACTGTATGAGCAGGCGCTCGAAACCATCGAGAAGGCCGCCCGCACCGGAAAAATCGGTGACGGAAAGATCTTTGTGGCCCAGTTGCACCAAGCCATTCGCATCCGCACCGGGGAGAGCGGTGTGGATGCGCTCTAGGGAGGAGTCGTATGAAGCGATTTGCCGTTATCGCGCTCGCCGGTGCGCTGGCCCTTGCGACTGCCGCCTATGCCGACGACAAGCCTGCCGTACCGCCGGGTTCGGCGACCGTCGTGACGGCAACTGCGGCTACGCCAACGCCTGCGAACACGCCGCCTCAGGCATCGTCCACCGAGCCCTCCGTGATCCTGAACTCCCAAATCAATTCCGGAGACACCGCGTGGATGCTGACGTCCTCGGCGCTCGTATTGATGATGACCATACCGGGCCTTGCACTTTTTTATGGCGGCATGGTGCGCAAGAAAAACGTGCTGGCAACGTTGATGCAAAGCTTTGCGATCACTTGCTTGGTGACGATCATCTGGTGGGCAGTGGGCTATAGCCTTGCTTTTACGCCCGGAAGCACACCATATGTTGGCGGCCTTTCACGCGTGTTTTTCGATGGCCTGATCTACATCAAGGATGTGGCCGCGGTCGAAGCTACCAAGGATTCTGCTGCCGTTGCTGCGGTCGTCGGCAAGGTCTCGGTCAGCCACCTGGGCACAACGATTCCCGAGAGCGTGTACGCGATGTTTCAACTCACATTCGCCATCATCACGCCAGCGCTGATTTGCGGGGCATTTGCCGATCGCATGAAGTTTTCCGCGATGCTCTGGTTCATGGGCTTATGGTCGGTCCTGGTCTATGCGCCGATCGCGCACTGGGTCTGGGAACCCAGCGGTTGGCTCGCTGCGCGCGGCGTTTTGGATTTTGCCGGCGGCACCGTGGTCCATATCAATGCGGGTATTGCCGCGTTGGCTGCCGCGCTCATTTTGGGAAAGCGCGTCGGCTACGGCAGGGAGCCCATGGCTCCGCATAATCTCACGCTCACCGTCATTGGGGCCTCGCTTCTGTGGGTGGGTTGGTTTGGCTTTAACGCCGGCTCCGCCGTGGCCGCGGACGGACGCGCGGGCATGGCCTGGGCGGCGACGCAAATTGCGACCGCCGCAGCCGCGCTTGCTTGGATGTTTACCGAATGGGTGGTCAAGGGAAAACCCAGCGTCCTAGGCATCGCCTCGGGCGCCGTCGCTGGATTGGTTGCCATAACACCCGCCTCGGGCTACGTGGGAGCCAACGCGGCGGTGGTTATAGGTTTGGCCGCCGGCGTAATTTGCTTTTTCGCTTCCACGAGCGTCAAGACGATGTTGGGGTATGACGACTCCCTGGACGCTTTTGGCGTGCACTGCGTAGGCGGGATCGTCGGCGCACTTTTGACGGGCATATTTGCCAGCACGGACATCGACGGCGGACAGGCGGGTAGCCTCGCGACCCAGGCCATCGGCGTGGCCTCCACCTTGGTCTACGGTTTTGTCGTGAGCAGCATACTGCTCAAGCTGATCGACATGGTGATCGGTTTGCGGGTCACCGAAGAACAGGAGCGAGAAGGACTGGACCTGGCGCTGCACGGCGAGCGTGTCGAGTAAAAAGCGCGACGCGCGTATCAAATTCCCCTCGGGCGACCGAGTTTTGGGGTGGCAAATGCCACCCCATTTTTTCTTGTTTGCCGCGCAGGGGCGAATGTGCAAAGATGACCGCGAGATTGCACTACGGACGCAAGACTAACTCCTGACCGAATCCCAACGTGCCGCGCGTTCGATGGGCGGCACGCGACTTTTGCATAACAATGTCACTGCTGCATGATTGCAATTGCATCGCTCGCTGGCCCGCCATCTGCGAGCGGCCAAACGGTCGCGGCCCTTGCACGCGGCCCGTCCTGCGAACTCGGTTGGAGCGCCACCTTGCACTAGCTCGCCTCGTTATTGCGTCCATTGCGCCCGGTGCAGTCCAAGGCCTTACGAGATAGCCCTCCGGGGCAGGGGCGCGCGTCCGGGAGGCTGCGCATTTACCTCGGCGCTGCGCCTGGGGTTGGCAAGACCTACGCCATGTTGTCGGACGCCCGTGTGCGGCGAGCCCGCGGCACGGACGTCGTAATCGGCCTGGTCGAGACACACGGCTTTGCTGAAACCGAAGCTTTGTGCAAGGGATTGGAGGCGCTGGAACCACTAGCGCCCGTCTCAAAAAGCCAAACCCCGCGAGAACTTAACGTTAACGCCGCCATCGAGCGGCGGCCCGAGCTGATTCTGGTGGACGATCTGGCGCATCGCAATCCCGAAGCATCGGCTCGCTCCCAGCGTTGGCAAGACATCGAGGCAATGCTCGAGCAAGGCATTGACGTGTACACGACCTTGAACGTGCACAACATCGAGAGCCTGAAGGAAATTGTGTACGAGTGCAGCAAGATTCGCTTTCGCGAGACCGTGCCGGATTCCGCTTGGGAGCGTGCCGACGAAATCGCTCTTGTCGACATACCGCCACAGGCGCTTTTGGAGCGATTGCGCGAGGGCAAGGTCTTTCTGGCACAGCCCGAGCGCATGTTGCAGGACCTCTTTGGCATATCCACGCTGGCCTGCCTGCGCAATTTGGCCCTGCGAATTGCCGTCGATCACCAGGAGGCGCAACGTTTGGCCCAGGGTCGCGGGAATCGCTCGACCGGCCTTTGGCCGGCAAGCAGGAAGGTCCTCGTTGGCATCGATCACGAACCCGCGGCGGAACAAATTATTCGCGCTGGCAGTCGCCTCGCCTCTTTACTGCACGCCGATTGGATCGTCGTTTATATAGAGACGACTCGGGCACAGCGACTTTCCGATCGGGCGCAAGAAGCAGTACTCGCGCGCTTGCGGCTGGCCGAAGAGCTTGGTGCGGAGGTCGTTACGTTTGCCGCTGGCTACGACGTTGCACGTCGAATCGTTGAGCTGGCACGAAAGAAAAATGTTGGCCGCATCGTCTTAGAGCAACCAACTGGAAGCGCGTGGCAGCGCTGGCGGCACGCTTCTTTGGCGCGCGCCTTGGGCCGGGAGGCACGTGATCTGGACATATTCTTGATCGCCCCAGCACATTCCCCGCTGGCACAAGATACCCTGGCTGGCGCTGCGCACCCGCTGCCGCTCGTGCCGAGTACGCCGGGCGGCACCACGAAAAATTGGCACGCGTACTTGTGGAGCATCGGCATACCCGCCGTGGCGACGCTGATTTCCAGCGCCATCTTTCACCATCCGGAGCCGACCAATTACTTCATTGTTTACCTTCTTGGCGTCCTCTTTATCGCATCGCGATTTGGCTTTTGGCCATCGGCCGTCGCGGCCATTCTTTCGGTACTGGCAAGCGATTATTTGCTCATACCGCCATACTTTTCCTTTGCCGTAGCCCGTCCGCAGGACGTCGTTACTTTGCTCGTCTTCCTGTTAGGCGCTTTGGTGGCCAGCCGACTAACCGCGGATCTTCGCCTGCAAAGCGAGCGCGCAAGGCAGCGTGAGCAGCGCGTACAGTTGTTGTACGAATTCACAAAGGCGCTGGGTGGTGCTCGCACTATGGAGGACGTTGCGAGCGTTGCAGCTCGTCAGATTTCCAATGAGCTGCGCTGGCAATGCCAGCTTTTACTCGCGCGTCCGAACGGTCGGGTTGCACCACCCAACGAGCCCGAGGTCGGATCGAAGCCGGCGTTTGACTTGGAAGTCGCACAGTGGGCTTTTGACAACCGCAAGGCCGCTGGCTGGGGCACTGGCACCGGCTCCCACAATCGCGAGCTCTACCTGCCCGTAAGCAGTTCCACACATCGGCTCGGGGTACTCGCGCTGCGCCCTTTCACGCGCACTCTCGTGCTGCTACCCGAGCAGCGCCGATTGCTCGATACGGTCCTTAGCCAAATTGGGCAGGCATTGGAACGAATTCGCCTGACCGAGGAAGCGCACGGGGCCACGATGCGAGTCGCCACGGAATCACTTCGAAATTCGCTATTGAGCGCCATTGCGCACGATTTGCGCACGCCGCTAGCCTCCATCGTGGCCGCCTCGGGCACGCTGCTTCAAAAAAGGGACCGCCTCTCCGCGCAGCAGACCCGGGAACTTACTCAGACAATTTTGGAAGAAGGCCAGCGCATGACTAAGCTGGCCAACGACACGCTGCAGATGGCCCGCCTTGAGGCGGGCACTGTGGCGCTGCATCGCGATTGGTACCCCCTCGAGGAGATTATTGGGGCTGTCATTTCCCGCATGGAGGGCCAACTGAAGGAGCACGTTGTGGAAACCCGGCTGCCGGCGGGAATAGCACTGGCGCAGCTCGACGAGGTAATGATCGTGCAGGTTCTGGAGAACCTGATCGAGAACGCGATCAAGTACACGCCGAGCGGGACATGCATCGAGGTGGGAGCTGAGGAAGAATCCGACCGGGCCCGGTTCTGGGTGGCCGACCAAGGCCCGGGAATCCGGGCCGGCGAAGAGGCCAAGATTTTCGAGAAGTTCTACCAAAGCCCGGACAAGGAGGCAAAAGGCGGCGTCGGGCTGGGGTTGACCATTTGCCGCATTATCGTCGAGGCCCACGGCGGGCAGATCCTTGGCCGCAACCGCGCTTCGGGCGGCGCGGAGTTCAGTTTTACGATTCCCTATACCGAGGCGAAGCCGCAATTTGCTCCCGAGCAATAGAACCGAGCGCGACATTGCCATGACTGACCCCAAGCAAGTGATCCTCGTCATCGAAGACGATGCGCAGATTCGCCGTGTGCTGTCGACGACGCTGGGGGCTTACGGCTATGAGGTGCTCACCGCCGAAAGCGGGAGGGGCGGTCGAAAACTTGCCGCCAAGCACCAACCCGACTTGATCATCCTAGATCTTGGCCTGCCTGATGTCGACGGCCTGGACTTGATTCGCAATCTTCGCAGCGAGGCAACGCAGGAGATCCTGATTTTGTCGGCGCGCGGCGCAGAGGAGGTCAAGGTGCGAGCCTTGGATCTTGGTGCGGACGACTATCTCACGAAACCATTTGAGCTTTTTGAGCTCTTGGCGCGCGTCCGGGTTGCTCTGCGAAGAGTGCGCCAGGACGCAAAACCCGAGCAAAGCGTCGTGTTGAAATCTGCCGGCGTGACCATCGATCTGACGCGCCGCAAGGTGACACGCGACGGCGAGCAGATTCACCTTACCCCAATCGAATTCCAACTTATGGCCACGCTGGTCAAACACCGTGGCAAGATCCTGACGCACGAGCAGCTACTTTCGGAAGTTTGGGGAAAGGGTCATGAGGGCAATACGCAATATCTGCGCATTTACTTGGGCGGTTTGCGCAAGAAGCTCGAGCAAAACCCGGCGCAGCCCAAGTTCCTGCTAACCGTTCCTGGCGTCGGCTACCGACTGGCCGTCGAAGGGTGAGCGCGCAAGTACCCACCGCACTGCGGCAAGTGGTCGATCGCACCTTGCTCCGCCGACCCGGGTGATTGCTGTATCGGCAGAGCCCTAAAATGCGCACTAAGCTTCACCACTTTAGTATCGCATTTGCACACTTTGCTCCGGGAAGGTAGTGCCCGCAGCACTACCGGGAAACGCGAGCCTCGTCCAAACTGTCGGAACATGGCCAAGGTCAAACCCGTGGTCGTCGTCATCGAGGACGACGTCAAACTGCGCCGTTTGCTGCGCAACAGCCTGCAGGATGCGGGCTGCGATGTACGCGAAGCCGACACCGGCGCCAGCGGATTACTGGTCGCCGCAAGCGGAAAACCGGACCTGATCATCTTGGACCTTGGACTTCCGGATATCGATGGTTCCGAGGTCATCAAGAAAATACGCGAATGGTGGAGCGCCAGACCCCTGATCATTCTCTCCGGCCGCGACTCGGAGGTTGCAAAGGTTGCTGCGCTGGAACTGGGCGCGGATGACTACGTCACCAAGCCCTTCGGCTTGTCGGAGCTGCTGGCGCGCGTACGCGCCGCGCTGCGGCGTGCCTCCCGCCACACGCATGCGGATCCAGATGTACCGTTTTGCTCCCACGGCGTTTGCGTCGATACCTTGCGCCGGGTGGTAACGCGCGATGGCGTCGCGTTGAATCTGACGCCAAATGAGTTTCGCGTGCTCGCGACGCTCGTAAAAAATGCCGGTTTGCTCGTCACTACCAAAAAGCTCCTGGACGAATTGTGGGGTCCCGATTGCCCGCCGCATAACCGCAGCTACCTGCGCGCATACATAGCTTCGTTGCGCCGAAAGCTCGAGCAAAATCCAGCCAGGCCGGTGCTACTGCTGACCGAGGCCGGTGTTGGCTACCGCATTGCAGTCGACACCAAAGATTCTGGCGATTCCCAGGATGCTTCGGGCGCGCAGGATGACCAAAACCTGGATCTGGATCGACATAGCGCTTAGTCGCGTGCCTATCAGGTGGCGTCCCGGCAGACACCCAGCTTGGGTGCGCTACATGTTGCGCCGATATTGCCCACCGACCTCGAATAATGCCGCGGTAATTTGACCAAGCGAACAGCATCGCACCGCATCCATCAACACCGCAAAAACGTTTTCATCCCGAAGAACCGCCTGCTGTAGTCGGGCCAACATCGGGCCACTTTCGGCTGCGTGCCGCTGATGGAAATCCTTCAGGCGAGCCAACTGCGATTGGCGCTCCTCCTCGGTTGAGCGCGCAAGTGCAACCGTGCCAAACCCGTGCTCCGGACTCGGGTTGCGGAACATATTCACGCCGACGATGGGGTGTTCGCCGGTGTGCTTAAGATGCTCATAGTGCAGGGACTCTTCCTGGATCTTCGCGCGCTGGTACCCGAGCTCCATCGCTCCTAAAACGCCACCGCGATCGCTAATCGCGTCGAACTCCCGCAAAACCGCTTCCTCGACGAGCTCTGTTAGCTCCTCGATCAGGAAGCTGCCTTGGTTGGAATTTTCGTTAAATGCCAATCCCCATTCGCGATTGATGATCAGTTGAATTGCCATCGCACGCCGAACGCTTTCTTCCGACGGCGTGGTGATGGCCTCATCGTAGGCGTTGGTATGCAAGCTGTTGGCGTTGTCGTACGTTGCAATCAGCGCCTGCAACGTCGTGCGGATATCGTTAAAGGAGATCTCCTGTGCATGCAAGGAGCGCCCCGATGTTTGGCAGTGATATTTAAGACGCTGACTGCGTTCGCTAGCGCCATAGCGGTCGCGCATTGCCACCGACCATATGCGCCGAGCAACGCGCCCAAGTACCGCGTATTCCGCGTCCATTCCGTTGCTGAAGAAAAAGCTCAAATTCGGTGCGAAGTCGTCGATCGCCATGCCACGGGCGAGGTAGGCCTCGACGTACGTGAACCCGTTGGCCAAAGTGAATGCGAGTTGAGAGATCGGGTTGGCGCCGGCTTCGGCGATGTGGTAGCCGCTGATGGATACGGAGTAAAAGCGGCGCACATCGTGCTCGATGAACCAGGACTGAATGTCGCCCATCACCTTGAGCGAAAATTCCGTGGAGAAGATGCAAGTGTTTTGCCCTTGGTCTTCCTTCAGAATGTCCGCTTGGACGGTGCCGCGCACGTTGCGCAGTACCCAGCTTCGCAGCTCTTTTGACTCTGCCTCCGCCGGGTCGCGATGGTGATGCGCGCGGAAGTGATCGCGCTTCTGATCGATGGCGGCATTTAGAAACATCGCCAGAATCGTCGGCGCGGGCCCGTTAATGGTCATGCTCACAGAGGTGTCGGGCGCCGTCAGATCAAAGCCCGAGTACAAGACCTTGATGTCATCGAGCGTGGCGATACTCACCCCGGAATTGCCCACCTTGCCGTAGATATCCGGTCGCAGGTCCGGATCGCTGCCGTAGAGCGTGACGCTATCGAACGCCGTGGACAGCCGCTTGGCGGGCATGCCGGCCGAAAGCATCTGGAAGCGTCGATTGGTTCGAAACGCGTCCCCCTCCCCGGCAAACATCCGCGTGGGATCCTCATCCTCTCGGCGAAATGGGAACACGCCCGCCGTATAAGGAAAGCAGCCGGGAAGATTTTCAAGTAAGAGCCAGCGCAGAAGCTCCCCTTGATCCTCGAACCGGGGTAAGGCAACCCGCGGTATGCGATTGCCAGACAGCGAAAGGCGGTTCAGCGGCGTGCGAGTCTCGCGGCCCTGCGTGGATTGCACGAGTTCCTCACTCGAGTACGCGGCAACGGTCTCCGGCCACTGCTCGAGCAACTGGCGAGAGTCGGGCGTCAGTCGCTGCGTGCGCTGCTGCGCCAAAGAGGCAAGGCGCACCGATTCCTTTGCCGCAGCCGCATCAGCTGGCGGCGCCTCGCGGGCAAGGATCGTACTTGCCGCCTCGAGCTGCTGGCGCTCGCGCGCAATTTGGATCTGCTCGCGCGCCCTTGCTTTGTACTGGCGCACAGCCTGCGCGATCTCTGCGAGGTAGCGCGAGCGAGACGGGGGAACGATCGGGATTCGTTCCGTGGAATGGCGCGTGGTTACCTTTGGAAGACGCCCGGACACTGCGGCCAGTCCTGCTTCGACAAGTCGCGGAAGCATGGCTTCATAAAGCGCTGTCACACCGTCATCGTTAAAGCGAGCCGCGACGGTTCCGTAAACAGGCATGGCCTGCAAG
>Ga0187781_10003619_pt1 | contig 11607 bp, 10 predicted proteins | sample 0715_SJ02_MP02_2_FD_132447 | JGI IMG/M metagenome (GOLD analysis project Ga0187781, IMG submission 132447) | Tropical peat soil microbial communities from peatlands in Department of Meta, Colombia - 0715_SJ02_MP02_20_MG | ecosystem: Environmental > Terrestrial > Soil > Wetlands > Peat | place...
ACCCATGCTGGTGGACGGGTCCAGCGGGTCGCCCGGATACCAGCCCTCGGCGGCTTTCTTGAACTCGGCCAGGAATTGTTCCTTTACCTTGCGGTGGACCAGCACGCGCGAACCGGCGGTACACATTTCACCCATATTGAAGAAGATGCCACCGGCTGCAGTACGGGCGGCCTTGGTGATATCGGCGCAATCTTCCAGCACGACATTGGGCGATTTGCCACCCAACTCCAGCCATACCCGCTTGAGGTTGGACTGTGCGGCATAGCCGGCAATCAGTTTGCCCACGCCGGTGGAGCCGGTAAAGGCCAGGCAGTCCACATCCATGTGCAGGGCCAGCGCCTTGCCCACTTCACCTGCGCCGGGCAAGACCTGGAAAATGCCGTCGGGGATGCCGGCGTCCTTGGCCAGTTGTGCCAGACGAATCGCGGTCAGCGGGGATTTTTCCGATGGCTTGACGATGACGGCGTTGCCGGCAGCCAGCGCCGGGCCAAATTTCCAGCTGGCCATCAGGATGGGAAAGTTCCACGGTACCACCGCCGCCACCACGCCAATGGCCTCGCGGGTGACCAGACCGACCAGCTTGGGGTCGACCGGAGCCACTTCGCCGCCGATCTTGTCGATGGCCTCGGCAAACCATTCCACACAGTAGGCGGCACCCGGTACATCCACGGTGGTGGAATCACCAATCGGCTTGCCCATGTCCAGTGTTTCCAGCAGGGCCAGCTCGTCGCCATGCTCGCGAATCAGCGCGGCAAAACGTTTCAGGATCTTGCCACGCGCCAGCGGTGCCAGCTCGGACCAGTGGCCAGACTCAAAGGCAGAGCGGGCGGCCTTGACTGCGCTATCCACATCGCGCTCGCCACAGCTGGCGATATCGCTCAGTTTCTGGCCATTGGCCGGGTTGATACAGTCAAAGGTCTTGCCATCGGCGGCGCTGGTGTAAGCGCCATTGATGAAGGCTCGCCCTTCAATCTTGAGTTCGGTAGCAAGTTGTTTCCACTCTGCATGGGTACGCGCCATTGGTGTTCTCCTGATGTTTATATAAGGTGATCCCGGCTGCTCCTTGGTGGCAACCGTCAATCAGAATGTGGGCGGCGAGCTGGCGCTGACCATTTCGCAGATTTCACTGCCGGTATTACGAAAGCGGTGTGGCAGTTTGCTGTCGAAATAGTAAGAGTCGCCCGGGCCCAGAATGCGGGTTTCGTTATTGACCGTGATTTCTATTGAGCCGGAGATGACAACGCCACCTTCCTGGCCTTCGTGCTGGAGCATGTCCGGGCCGGTGTCGGCACCTGGCTCGTAATGCTCTTTCAGAATGGCGATATCTCTCCGTTCATGCGCGGTGCCAATCAGTAGCAGCTTGATTTGATCATTACCCAGATTGGGGAGCTCTTTTGCCTGATAGAACACGCGTGGTTGTTGCGGCTCTACATCAAAAGTGAAGAATTCTGCCAATGTCATGGGCAGACCCTCCAGAACCTTCTTCAGAGAGCTGATCGACGGACTGACCCTGTTTTGCTCGATCAGCGAGATCGTGCCATTGGTTACGCCAGCCCGCTTGGCCAGTTCGCGTTGCGAGAGACCGAACCGGTCCCTGACCACTCTCAATCGTGCTCCTACATCCATCTGGCTGCTTCCATCTATGTTAATAATTTTAGACGTTCAATCATATGATTTTTGATCGTATCCTGCATCTGTTGTTGCGGCGCAAAATCAAATTTCTTTGCATGTTTGCCAGTTTATAGCCAGAATCAGCCTCAGTAATCAAGAGTGTTGTGGATTTTTTTAAACATTTGCGACGAAATATTTGATCAAACCATGATTTGTGCGATGATGGTGAACATGTCGTACTGTCCTTGTTTGACAGGACAATACAACAGCTGCCCGGCAGGTCTGCATGGACCGGCAATGGATTGCCAGGGGCGTGGCAGGCTGGGCAGGATGGGCACTGTTATGACATAGTTGTAGCGGTTTGCTTGAAGGGCAGGTATTCCTGCCATCTGACAGCCGGCTTGTCGGCTGCAGCGCTGAAGTAACAGTCGGAAGCCGTGCCGGCTTCCTCAAATCGAGTAAACGAGGTCCTTATGCAGCAACCGATTATCGGCATTCCGTGTGATGTGAAGATGGTCAGCGGCCTGCCATTTCACGCGGTTGGTGAGAAATACATTGCCGCTGCCGCAGGTGGTGTTGGCGGTATTCCGGTGTTGATCCCGTCGCTGGGTGATGCCACGCTGCTGCGCCAATATCTCAGCCTGGTGGATGGCGTGCTGTTGCCAGGTTCTTTGTCCAATGTCGAGCCTCACCGTTATGGCGGACCTGCCAGCCGCCAGGGAACACTTCATGATCCGGCGCGTGATGCCACCACGCTGCCGTTCATCGACCTTCTTCTGCAAGAAGGCATCCCGCTTCTGGGTATTTGCCGCGGTTTTCAGGAAATCAACGTCGCCCTCGGTGGCGAACTCTTTCAGCATGTGCAGGAAGAAGATGGTTTCCTCGATCACCGTGAGCCGGATACCCAGAATCTGGATGAGATGTATGGTCTGGCACATGCCTTGCACCTGCAGCCGGACAGCCTGCTCAAAAGCTGGCTGGGGCAGGATGAAGTCAAGGTGAATTCGCTGCACCAGCAAGGCATCAAACGTCTTGCCGACCGCCTGATTGCGGAAGGCGTGGCAGATGACGGTCTGGTGGAAGCCTACCGGGTCAGGGATGCCAAGGGTTTTGCCTATGGTGCGCAGTGGCATCCGGAATGGAAATACTGGGAAAACCCGGTGTCCATGGCCATTTTCAACGCGTTCGGTGACGCTTGCCGCGCGCGTCGTGCCAGCCGTCAGGGCTGAATACGCACGTCATCCAGAGCCGGATCAACGGCCAACAGGAAGTAGAGGAAAACATGAACCAAATCAATGATTGGCTGCGAGAACATCGCATTACGGAAGTCGAGTGCATTGTGCCGGACATGACCGGCGTGGCACGCGGCAAGATCGTCCCCAAGGACAAATTCGTCTCCGATCCGGAAATGCGTCTTCCGGAAGCGGTACTGATTCAGACTGTGACCGGCGACTATCCCGATGACAGCATGCTGGACCTGACTGACCCGGACATGGTGCTGGCACCCGATCCGAACTCCTTGCGCTTTGTGCCCTGGGCGGCTGATCCCACTGCACAGTTGATCTACGACTGCTACCGTGCCGATGGCTCGCTGGTGGACGTGGCACCGCGCAGCGTGCTCAAGCGCGTATTGGGCCTGTTTGAGGATATGGGGCTGGAGCCGGTGCTGGCTCCGGAGATGGAATTCTATCTGATGTCGCCCAATCCGGACCCGGACATTCCGCTGACTGCCCCGATCGGACGTACCGGTCGTGCCGAGTTTGGCCGCCGTTCCTACTCCATCGACGCAGTCAACGAATTCGACCCGCTGTTCGAAGACATCTACGACTATTGCCATGCCCAGAATCTGGAAGTGGACACGCTGATTCATGAAATCGGCACGGCGCAGATGGAAATCAACTTCCTGCACGGCAATCCGCTGGATCTGGCCGACCAGGTCTTCCTGTTCAAGCGCACCGTGCGCGAGGCGGCATTCCGTCACAATATGTACGCCACCTTCATGGCCAAGCCGATGGAAAACGAGCCCGGCTCGGCCATGCACATGCACCAAAGCCTGATCGACAAGAATACTGGCAAGAATGTGTTCACCAATGAAGATGGCAGCCCGTCCGATACCTTCTTCCACTTTATTGGCGGCATGCAGCACTACATCCCGGAAGTGATGCCGTTTTTCGCGCCTTATGTGAACTCCTTCCGTCGTCTCAGCCCCTATACCGCTGCGCCGACCAATGTGGAGTGGGGCTATGACAACCGCACCGTCGGCCTGCGTGTGCCGCACTCGTCTCCGGCAGCCCGCCGCGTAGAAAACCGCGTACCTGGCGTGGATGTGAATCCCTACATTGCCATGGCGGCTACGCTGGCGTGTGGCTATCTGGGCATGGTCAACAAGATCAAGCCGCGTGAGCCGATGTCTACCGATGCCTACGAACTGCCCTTCCAGTTCCCGCATGGCGCGGAAGAGTCGCTCAAGCGTCTGGCTGCCTGCCCGGATATTCCGGAGGTCATGGGGCCGCGTTTTGTCAAAATGTATCTGGGTATGAAAGAGAAGGAATTCTCCGAGTACTTCCGTGTCATCAGCCCGTGGGAGCGCAAGTTCCTGCTGCTGCACGTATAAGAAGTCAGTTCTGGTGAGTCGGGCCGACTCTTGCGGGTCGGCCTGCAATGAATGGCAGTCGCAGCAGACTCCCTGATCATGCGGTCCGGCCTGTCCGGATGCGAATGGGAAACATCAATGTTGCAGCCTGAGGTTGGCCGATTCCGGCCAGCCCAACAATAAGCCCCATGAGGGCTGGAGAGATAGTAGAGAGGAAGCGTTTATGCAGAACCAACGTACTACAACCGAATGGCGCGAACTGGATGCAGCACACCATCTGCACCCGTTTACTGACACCAACTCGCTGAACCAGCAAGGTGCCCGTGTCATCACCAAGGCAGAAGGGATATACCTTTACGACTCCGAAGGGAACAAGATTCTCGACGGCATGGCGGGCCTGTGGTGTGTCAATATCGGTTATGGCCGCAAGGATCTGCCGGAAGTGGCCAAACAGCAGATGGAGCAGCTGGCCTACTACAACACCTTCTTCAAGACCACGCATCCGGCGGTGGTGGAATTGTCCCACTTGCTGGCCGAAGTGGCCCCGGAAGGTTTCAAGCACGTCTTCTACACCAACTCCGGCTCCGAATCGGTTGATACCATGATCCGCATGGTGCGCCGCTACTGGGACGTCAAAGGCAAGAAAGACAAGAAAACCCTGATTGGCCGCTGGAACGGCTATCACGGTTCCACCATCGGTGGTGCCAGCCTGGGCGGCATGACCTATATGCACGAACAGGGCGATTTGCCGATTCCGGGCATTGTGCATGTTGAACAGCCGTGGTGGTACAAGCATGGCAAGGACATGACGCCGGAAGAATTCGGCCTGGCGGCTGCCAAATGGGTGGAAGACAAGATTCTGGAAGTGGGTGCCGACAAGGTGGCTGCTTTCGTGGGCGAGCCCATCCAGGGTGCTGGTGGCGTGATCGTACCGCCGTCCACTTACTGGCCGGAAATCCAGCGTATCTGCCAGAAGTACGACATTCTGCTGGTGGCGGACGAAGTGATCTGCGGTTTTGGCCGTACCGGCGAATGGTTTGGCCAGCAGGTATTCGGCTTCAAGCCGGACATCTTTACCACCGCCAAGGGCCTGTCCTCCGGTTATCAGCCGATTGGCGCGGTATTCGTCAATGACAAGGTGGCCACCACCCTGGCCGAAGGTGGCGACTTCAACCACGGCTTTACCTACTCCGGCCACCCGGTAGCCGCTGCCGTGGCACACGCCAACGTCAAGGCACTGCGTGACGAGGGCATTGTTGACCGCGTGAAGAACGATACCGGTCCGTACATGCAAAAACGCTGGCGCGAAGTGTTTGGCCAGTTCGAGCATGTGGACGATGTCCGTGGCGTGGGCCTGATTCAGGCCTTCACCCTGGTGAAGAACAAGGCCACGCGCGAGTTGTTCCCCAACTTTGGCGAAATCGGCACCCTGTGCCGCGACATTTTCTTCAAGAACAACCTGATCATGCGAGCTTGCGGCGATCATATCGTGTCCGCCCCGCCGCTGGTGATCAGCAAGGAAGAAATCGACCAGATGCTGGAAACCGCAGCCAAGTGCATGCATGAGTTTGAAAAACAGCTAAAAGAACGCGGTCTGGCCTGATTCCTATCGTGCCAGCCTTTCGTAAAACGGGTCGTCCTGCCGGGGCGGCCCGTTTTTTACATGATCTTCCGGATGGTGCTTCTTGCCAGAAGTAGCCTCTGGCGGCTACAAAAGAAGAATCTGTGCGGCTGCAAGCCCGGCATGACATGCTATTATTCGGGCTGTCATGATCATGTCAGGGGTCCGGCTTGCGTGTGCCGGAGGCTGGTCATGCAGCGAAATTGTGCAGTAGGCCTGCTTTTCAGATCGGCAGGCGGCGTTTATGCTTGAGGCCGATGGCGCTTTGCATCTTCACAGATGCGCGCTTCCGGGCCAAGACGCGCACTGCTGTCGCGATAATCACAATTACAGGATCAAGCACATGTTTGTCGGAATCGGCTACCTCATCATTCTGGGCTCGGTGTTGGGGGGCTTTGTCGCAGCAGGGGGCCATGTCGAAGCCCTGATGCAGCCGCTGGAAGTGGTCATGATTGCCGGTGCGGCTGTCGGTGCCTTTGTGGTAGCCAACGGTGGTGCACCGCTCAAGGCCACGGTCAAGGCGCTGCCTACCGTTTTCAAGGGCACGCCTTATAACAAGGCGTTCTACATGGAATTGTTCACCTTGCTGTTCGAAATCCTGTCCAAGGTGCGCAAGGAAGGCCTGATGTCGGTGGAAGCCGATGTGGAAAATCCGGAAGCCAGCCCGGTCTTCTCCAAATACCCGGCCGTGCTGCACGATCACCATGTGGTGGAATTCATCTGCGATTATCTGCGCCTGATGGTTGGCGGTAATCTCAATGCCTTTGAAATCGAAAACCTGATGGATGTGGAAATTGAAACCCACCACCATGAAGGTGAAGTGCCGGTGAGTGCCGTAAAGGGGCTGGCAGACGGTCTGCCTGCCTTCGGTATCGTGGCTGCGGTAATGGGGGTGGTGCATACCATGGAATCGGTAGGGGCTCCGCCGTCCGAGCTGGGCATGCTGATTGCGCACGCGCTGGTGGGGACTTTTCTGGGTATTTTGCTGGCGTACGGCTTTGTCGGCCCGCTGGCCAGTATTCTCGAATTCAAGCTGGGCGATGGCACGCGCGTCTACCAGACCATCAAGGTGACCTTGCTGGCCAGCCTGAATGGCTATGCGCCACAAGTCGCGGTTGAGTTCGGCCGCAAAGTGCTGACCTCTGCGGATCGTCCGTCCTTCAAGGAACTGGAAGATCACGTGAAACAGGCCAAGAAATAAGACGTACAGGGTTGAATCATGGCTGACGAATCGCAACGCCCCATTATTGTCAAACGCATCAAGAAGGGCGGCCATGGCCACCATGGCGGTGCCTGGAAGATTGCCTATGCCGACTTTGTGACGGCGATGATGGCGTTCTTCCTGCTGATGTGGCTGCTGGGTTCGGCCTCGCAGGGTACCCTGAACGGTATTGCCGAATACTTCAAAACTCCGTTGAAGGTTGCCATGTCGGGTGGCGACGGTGCTGGTGATGCTACCTCGCTGGTCAAAGGTGGCGGTAATGACCTGACCAAGAAAGCCGGTCAGGTCAACAAGAGCACCAAGGAGCAGGAACGCAAGGTCATGGAAAAGCAGGCACTTAATACGCTGCAGCAGAAAATCCAGGCCAGCGTGGAGCAAAGCCAGATCCTCAAGGACTACAAGAATCAGCTCAAACTGGAGATGACCCCGGAAGGGCTGAAAATCCAGATTATCGATGAGCAAAATCGGCCGATGTTCGACTCTGGTAGTTCGCGCATGTTGCCACACACCCGGCAGTTGCTGCAGCAACTGGCTCAGCAACTGAACCAGCTACCCAACAAGATCAGCATTTCCGGCCATACCGATGCCACGCCCTTCAGCAATGGGCAGGCTGGCTACAGCAACTGGGAACTGTCGGCCGACCGGGCCAATACCGCACGGCGGGAACTGCTTGCCGGTGGTTTGCAGGACGACAAGGTCATGCGTGTGGTTGGCGTGGCCTCGGCCAATCCTTTACTCCCCAGTAATGTTTTCAGCCCGGAGAACCGCCGTATCACCATTGTGGTGCTGAACAAGGATGCAGAAGAGTCCATCCTGCATGACGGGGTGAAGCCGGCCGACACCGAACAGGGCCAAGCCGGTGCGGTTGATGCGGCAGGCAGTCAGCCTGCGCCTGGTAATCCGGGGTGAGAATGCTACGCCTGCCCTGGCTGCGTCATGTGTCATTGCAGCTGCTGGCAGCCGTGGCCGCCTGGTTTTTCATCGCACCTGCCTTGCAGCCCGCCGCCTGGGCCATTGTGGCGGGAATGCTGGCCGTGGTGCAGGCAACGCTATGGCGCATGCCGGGTTGGCAGAAGCTGGCCCATGGCCTGTTCATGCCGGCTGTGGTGCTGTTGCAGCAGCAGGCTCTCCCGGCGTGGGTGTATCTTGTCGGTCTGCTGTTAACGCTGGCACTGGGGCGCAATGCCCTGACCGAACGCGTACCTCTTTACCGGTCTTCCAGCGAGGTGGCATTGCAACTGGCACAATGCCTGCCGCAAGGTGCGCGTTTGCTGGAGGCCGGCTGCGGAGATGGACGACTGGCTCTGCAGTTGATTCGGCAGCGGCCAGACCTGCACATTCTGGCCATGGAAAATGCCTGGGGCAGTTGCTTGCTGGCCTTGCTGCGTTGGTGGCTGGCGGGGCGACCGCCGCAGCTGGCTTTTGCCTGTCGCAGTTTCTGGCAGGAGAATTGGGGCAGTTACGATGCGGTCTACGCTTTTCTTTCTCCCGCTCCCATGCCTCGTGTTTGGCGCAAATTTTTGGCAGAAGGTATGCCGGCCAGCCTGCTGGTGAGCAATACCTTCATGGTTCCTGATGTCCAACCTGATAGCCGGATTCCGCTTGCCGGTCCGCTGCAAAAAGAATTGTTGATCTGGTGCCACCCTCATGGATCTTGCTAACTGGTTTCAATCCATCGCCGAAAGGCGCTGGCCGATTCTGCCGACGACCCTGGAAGAAGTGAAGGATGTCTGCTCGCGCCATCATGATCTGATCAGCTTTACTGACCTGGCCAATCTCTGCTTGGCAGATCCATTGCTGTTGTTTGATCTGTTGCGGGTAGTCGGAGCATCCCGGGCGCTGCAGCGCAACGAATCCACCCCGTCGGTAGAGCAGACACTGATGCTGATGGGGCTGGAAGCGGTGGTGAACCGCTTTGGCAAATTGACGGCCATCCACCCGGTGCCGGACAAGCTGGATGCCGAAGTGGTGGATGCCGTGACCGACTGGATGGGGCGCAGCCGTGTTGCAGCGCTCATCGTCAAGGAGTGGTTGTCGGTTTCTGGTGAGCACAAGGTGGAAGACTGCTTTGTCGCTGCGCTGATTTACAATTTGCCGGCCTGTCTGTATCTGATTTACCGAAACCAGTTGCCGGACCGGCCCTTGCTGCAGGAAGTGGCCGATAGCTTTGGTACCGACTATTCCAAGCTGCTGGAACAGTTTGTCCGTGACTTGCCCCTGCCGCTGGGCTTGCTCAATCTGCTGGGGTCCGGCACACCCTCGCGCCGCAAGCAACTGCTGAAACTGGCCATGGCGACGGCCAACTCCCTGGAGCAAGGCTGGTGGCGCTCGCAGTGGTTGGTGGGAGTGGATGCCGCAGCCAAACTGATAGGCAGTACGCCACATCAGGCCTATCAGGGCGTGGTACAGGCTTGCCTGACTGTTGGCAGATCGCCGCGTGCCGATGCCTATACCTATCCGGCGCGGGCCCTGCTGTATTGCGAGGGCGAGTATGTGCGGCCGGAGTTGAAAAAGCAGGCAGCCCTTGCTAATCCGGAGCAACTGGAGCAGGGAGTGAGGGAGTCGATACGCCATCTGTCCAACGATCTGAAATTCGAGCGGGTGCTGTACTACCGGTATGATCAGGACAGCCACAGCCTGAGACTGAAATATCAGGTTGGTCTGGCCGAAGGCCACGCCTTGCGCAAGCTGCCGCTGGAACTTGAGCCAGGCTCTTTCTTTGCACTGCTGTCCAGCAAGGCGCAAAGTTTTCATGCCCCGGAAAGCGTACGGGTTCAGTTGGTACGCAAGTATGAGGATGATTTTTTCGAACATATCGGTGATAACGAGTTCGCCATCATGAGCCTCTATCTAGGTCACCGCCTTGCCGGGGTGTTCTATGTGGATAATGGCCGTAGTGGCAGGGCGATTGACGATACCGGTTATCACCGCTTCAAGGAACTGGTGGCCAGGCTGACGCCCCACCATTGATGCATGCAGTCTATTGGCAAGACCATAAGCTCTCCACACAACGAGGAAGTGAAACAATTGTCCCGACTGGTACAACACAGTCGGGACCGACGCAAGGACGGGGTGATGGTGCTCGAAGGCATTCATCTGACCCAGTCTTGCCTGGACGCCGCCTGGCCGGTGCGCCGCCTGTATCTGAATGAACAAGCCAAGGCGAATACCGAGGTGCTGGCCCTGTTGTCACGCTTGCCTGCAGATTGCCAGCCGGTGTGGTTGCCCGATGGCATCATGGCCAAGGTCAGCGCGCTGGCCAGTCCGCCGGAATTACTGGCCGTGTGCGCGCGCCCTGCACCTGCCGCCCCTGCGGCAGAGGCGGCCCGGATTCTGCTGGAAGATATCCAGGATCCTGGCAATCTGGGCACCATCTTGCGCTGTGCTGCAGCGTCCGGTGTGAAAGAGGTGCTGCTGTCCAAAGGCTGTGTGGATGTCTATTCACCCAAGGTGTTACGGGCCGGCATGGGAGCGCATTTTGTGCTCAATATCCACGAGCATGCAGATCTGCCACAGGCCCTGCGCGACTTTAAGGGCCGCAAACTGGTGACCCATCTGGAAGGCAGTACTTCTTTGTATGGTCAGGACCTGACCGGGGCACTGGCGCTGGTGTTCGGCAATGAGGGCGCAGGGGTCTCCCCGGCCTTGCTGGCTCTGGCCGATGCCCGTATCCGCATTCCCATGCCCGGACATGCCGAGTCCCTGAATGTTGCCATGGCGGCAACGGTCTGCCTGTTCGAGCGCGTCAGGCAGCTGGAAACGGCTGTTTGATATGGGAGCTGGCTTGCTTTCCGTTCCGGGTGAGCAGCTTTTGCAGCGCTATTTGCCGCGTTATCAGTTTGCCGAACGGCATGCCGCGCTGATTGCCGCACCGCCGGCGGCCGTGCTGGATGCGGTGTCCTGCCTTGAGCGGGACGCCGATCCGCTGGTGCGCTTTTTCATTCGATTGCGCGAGTTGCCCGCCCGTTGCCTGGGACGGAAGCTGGATGGTCAGCCCGCTTTTGGCATGCACTGCTTTACCCGGCTTGAGCGGCTTGGAAATGTGGAGCTGGCTTACGGGCTGGCGGGTGAATTCTGGCGGGCTGCCTATGGCTTGCAGCCCCTGGCCGATGCCGCTGCTTTTCTGGCACTGGAGCAGTCGACACTGCCCAGATTGCTGCTGCATTTCAGTACCGAGCCGGTCGGCGAGCAGACACGTTTGCATACCGAGACCCGGGTTTATTGTCCGGGCAAGGTCTCGCTGCTGAAATTTGCACCCTATTGGTATCTGATCCGCCCGGTAAGTGGCCTGATCCGACAACGTATGCTGCGTTCGATCCGGCTTGCGCTGGCGGCAAGCCCGGACTGATACATCACCATTGACTAGCGGGTCAAGTCCAGCGCGGCTTTGCGGCTACTGATAGCCTGGGTCCGTGCTGCATCGACTTGCACGGGAATCTGCCTCGGTTCCGTACATGCCTTGGCGATACTGCCGGCATCAATCTGCAAGGCGGCAGTCAACATTTCATCCAGCCACTCGACCTGTGGGTAGGGGGCGTCTTCGAAATGCAGACGTCCCCG
>Ga0187781_10003620_pt1 | contig 11606 bp, 10 predicted proteins | sample 0715_SJ02_MP02_2_FD_132447 | JGI IMG/M metagenome (GOLD analysis project Ga0187781, IMG submission 132447) | Tropical peat soil microbial communities from peatlands in Department of Meta, Colombia - 0715_SJ02_MP02_20_MG | ecosystem: Environmental > Terrestrial > Soil > Wetlands > Peat | place...
ATCGAAGAATGGCGCGCAGTAAACAATTGACGTGGTCCGAATTGCGCGTGGGTCTATTCGTCCTTGTTGGCCTCCTGATTCTTGCCGTTGCCATCTTCTATGTCACTGGCGCCGGTGTCTTCGGCCCGAAGTATCGCCTGAACACCTTCTTGCCGGAAGTCGCCGGACTGGCCAACGGCGCGCCTGTGCGCCTGGACGGAGTGGAAATCGGCAACGTCGAGCACATTACGCTTGTGCCCCGCGAGCACGGCAAGCCTCCGGATCATATGCACAACATCGAAGTCACCATGCGCCTCGACCGCAAATACCAAGCCGATATTCTTACGGATTCCGTTGCTACTCTCGTCACCGAAGGCCTTCTCGGCAATCGCTACGTCAACATCCAACGGGGCTACACGGGCGTACCTTTGAAAGATGGCCAGGCTGTTCCCGGCGGAGAAGAAAAGGCCATTAAAGAAGTCGTCGAGCGCAGCGCCGACGTGCTCGCGAATCTGAAAGCCCTCAGCGAGGAAATTCAAGAAATTGTTGCCGACGTCAAGGGAGGAAAAGGCACTCTTGGTAAGCTCCTTACCGATGATCAGGCCTACAAACATCTCAACAATGTCCTTGCCAAGGCCGACCAGATTACCACCACGGTGCAAGCTGGACAGGGAACTCTCGGCAAACTCGTCATGACCGACGAGATGGGCAACAAGGTCGAGAACACCGTCGACCAGGTCAACACCATTCTCGGCGATCTCCGCGCGCAAAAGGGAACTCTCGGCAAGCTGCTCTACGATCCCTCGCTCTACGATCAGGCGAAGGAAGCGCTCGCTAACGGCAACGCTGTTCTCGGTGACGTTCGTGCGGGTAAAGGCACTCTGGGCAAACTGGCCACCGACGAAACTCTATATAACAAACTTCGAGACACGAGCAGCAACCTCTCCGAAGCTACCTCCAAGCTCAACAAGAGCGACAACTCCATGGGGAAGCTCTTCAACGATCCTCAGCTCTACGACAATCTCACCAACCTCAGCGCCGAGATGCGCTCTCTCATTGCTGACTTCCGCAAAAACCCCAAGAAATTCCTAAGTATTAAACTTACCTTCTTCTAGGAGAAAAGGCACGGGTCCTTTGCTTCGTCAGGACAAGCGGAAGACCTGCCACGACAAGAGATTCATGCCAGCACTCTTGTTTCTCTTCGGGTGCCCCAGACGTCGCCACTTTCTGAGGCGGGCCGCCCTCCGCAGTTGCCGAACTCTACATCGGGCACGTAGCATACTCTCCATATAAACGGAGTCCGCCTTGAGGAACTTCGCCTATCTCGAGCATCCTTTCCGACGAGAGATCTTCCTCCTCGCTCCCGCCTTCGTACTACTCTCCAGCTTCGCTGAATGCGCCTACGGTCAGGAACCAACTCTCCCGTCCACTCCCCTGCCCACTCCCATTCAAGTTAAAGTCAGCGAAGTCAACATCGGCGTCACAGTCATCGACGCCTCAGGCAATTCCGTTACCGGTCTCAACCAGGACGACTTTCGCGTCTTCGATAATGACGTTCCTCAACCCGTCCTCGCATTTCTTCCCGACGACGATCCTGGCCTGGTCATCCTTCTCCTCGAAACCGGACCCAGCGCCTTCCTCAATCAAGGCAACGAACTTCATGCCGCCTCCAAATTTCTCGACTCGCTGCCTGCTAACTTTCGCATCGCCTTGGTCTCTTACTCTCGTGCGCCCGCCTTGCTCCTGGATTTCACTCCAGACAAAGCAACAGTGCGTCAGGCACTAGGCTCGGTAAACTTCATGTCCGGCTTCCTTGAATTGAATCTGGTCGCTTCGGTCTGCGCCACTATCGACTGGCTGGCCTCTCTGCCGGGAAAGAAAACCATCGTCTTGCTTTCCAGCGGCATCGATACCTCTCACGACCTGAATTGGCAGGCCGTACGGCAAAAAATCCAGGCCTCCGATGTACGCATTCTCGCCGTTTCCGTATCGGAAGAAATCCGCAAACCTCCCAAGCACCTGGTCTTCTCCCGCGAACAGCGCGAAACCCTCAAATTCGTCAAAACCAATCTCGCCGACGCGGACCGCGGCCTTCGCCAGCTCGCCGAGCCCACCGGTGGCCGCGTCTATTTTCCCCAGCGCGATGAGGACTTCGACCAGGCCTTTTCCGAAATTGCCACCTCGATCAGCCACGAGTACCGCCTATCCATTGCCCCATCCGCGCCCGAAGACCAGCTCCACGCCCTCCGCGTCACCGTCAATCGCCCCTTCTCCACCGTCTCCTTCCGCCAAGGCTACCTAATCCCCAAATCGCCCCCCAACTAGCCCCTATTTCTCGCAAATTCGGATCGGCCACCTTCCTCGCGGCCCATGTTCACTTCCCTTACGCCCGCACGCCAAAATCATTGAAGCGTTTCCAAGAGAATCTGGACACTTACTCCCGTTCCGCCTACCATCACTCAGTATTCAGGGGCCACATCCGCATGCCACGGCCAGCTGTCCCACACAGAGTGAAGAGCTATTCGGCTGCGAACGGCTACGTCTACCAATACTGCTTTTACGAGGTGAATCGCATCAGCGAAGACGGAAGGCCAGCTGGTGAATTCGTTTACGCGATTTCCGCCGATCGCAAAACGACCTTCGGATTGAGAATCCTGGTCCAAAAATCCGCACTCGATGCCTGGGCCACTGCCAACGGACGTTCGCTCACCAGCAGCGAAGAGTACGCCATCGCCAAAATGCGCCTTTTCCAGGCTTTCGACGAAGGCGCCGTCCCCTTGACCGCCGAAGCCGCTGAAAACGTAAGCCTTCGGGTCGACGAGACTAACCTTGAGGGGCTCTTAGGACTCCTCAATATCTGATTACCTGCGTCCCGTTTGAACCAAAACCCGTCCTGTGCCGTCTAGGTAAGTGGTAGGGAGATCTAGAATGCAGGAGCTGGTCCTGATCCAGCCGGTGAGAACCCAGGAGACGATGGCGCAGGAGGCCACCCGGGCTCGGCTGCACCGAGAGTTCGAGGCGCTTCTGGCCGAGTGCGGACCGCTGGCCTACCGCGTCGCGCACGGTGTTCTGCGCAATCCCGCTGACGCGGAAGATGTTGCCCAGGAGTCGCTGTTACGGGCGTATCAGAAATTCGAACGGCTTGCGGATAGAACCCGTTTTCGGGGCTGGCTTGCGCGGATCACGTTCCGCCTGGCGCTGGACCGCTGGCGTTCCAGAAAGCGCCGCGAGCGCCGAGAGACGGCGTGGGCCTTGCCGGATCAGCAGTCTGCTGTCCGCTCTACGGAAGAGGTCGCCGCTTCCAACGCCTTCCAAGCTCGCCTGGAGAAGGCGCTGGACAAATTGCCAGAAAAACTCCGGCTGGTTCTGTTGTTAGCCGCGATTGAGGGATACACCCTCGAGGAAGTCGCTGGAATGCTTGGCGTTCCTTTGGGCACGGTGAAATCGAGATTGTTCTTCGGCAGAAAAGCCTTGGCGGAGAAGTTGCGATGAATTGCAAACAATGCCAGGAGGAGATTCTGGAATCACTCGCTGCGGACGCATCTGTTCTGGCGCCTGCAGTTCTGGACCATCGAAACTCCTGTACGGTATGCAGCGAGTTCTATAAGGCGCAGTGGGACTTGTTCCGTTCGCTTGATGACGGACTCAAGTCCTTGGCCAATCAGCCAGTGCCTCCCTCGCTTTTCCCGCGCGTGCGTACCCGGATGGACGAACAGCCCGGGGGGCGTGGATTGTGGGCCCCTGCTTGGGGGCTTGCTGCGACTATTACTGTGGCCCTCTTACTGTTCGGAGTTGGCCGGAAGTTCCACCCGGCAGTGAACCATCCAGACATTTCGGATGATTCTTCAGCCGTTTTGCAAAACGTGGTCAATCCGGCGCCTGTGTTGGCTCTGGTCCAGCAACCCAAACCATCGAAGGATTTGCCAGGCCGCAGCGCCCACCACGTGAGCTCAACCGTGCCTTCAGCCGCTGTGCCCGAAGTCGTCGTTCTGGCCGAGGAGCGCGAAGCCTTCGCCAGATTCGTCTCTGAAGTACCGCAGAACAGAGAAGCCGCCCTGGCACTAACCCGGCCTGCCCCTGCCGCAGCCGGCGACCTTCGCGAGGTCGCCTTGCTGAAGATTGAAGAGTTGGACCTGAAGCCGCTAAAGGAAGCGGAAAGCGAGTAGTCACAAAAACTTCGGAGGATGAGATGAAAAAACTCTGGTTCGCATTCGCGGTAATTCTGGGACTTGCGGTTATCCCTCTCCATCTCCGGGCTCAGGAGAATCCCAAGCCAGAGAGCAAGAAGCCTGCAATTACGCTCAAAGTTCAGGTGACCTTTACCGAAAGTGAGGGAGAAAAGAAGCTGGCGAATCTGCCCTACACGTTCTTCATCAGAGTCGGCGAACAGGGCCCAACTCCGGCTCCATGGACCAAGGTGCGCGTGGGCAGCCGCGTTCCCGTGGCCACCGGCAACGATAAGGGCACGGCCCAATTTCAATACATTGATGTAGGAACGAACATCGACGCCAGGGGCTACTTTGCAGACGAAGGCCGATTCGACATTTATCTCGACTTGGAACGCTCTTGGGTGGAAGGGGCAGTCCCTGTCCAAACCGAGAAAACCATGAACAGCCCCAATGACCCGGACGCTGGGCACTTCAAAGAGCCGATCATTCGCCAGTTCAGAACGGAACTGACTCTGAACATGCGTGACGGACAAACCATTCAAAATACCCAAGCTGCTGATCCCATCAGTGGACGAATCATAACCACCACAGTTGCCATAAACCTGGCGAAGTAAACTTTGCCGTTAAGCGAGCATCCTGCCCAAAGTAGTGGTCAGGTCACTGTGCAGAAACCGGTAGCCAAGTTTCTCCAATTGCACCGGCACGACGCGCTGACTCGACAAAAGCAGCTCAGCCATTTCTCCCAGGATGAGCCGCAGCGCAAAGGCCGGGGCAGGGAAGAGCGCTGGACGATGCAACGCCTTGGCCAACACTTTAGTGAACTCCTCGTTGCGCACTGGCTGCGGTGACACTACATTGATCGCCCCTCGCACGGCACCATTCTCCAGAACGAATCGCAGGATCGCCACAACATCCTCCAGACTGATCCAGCTCATCCACTGCTTCCCGGACCCGATCTTTCCTCCCACGCCGAAACGAAACGGTCGCGCGATTTGCAGCAACGCCCCGCCGTCCCTGGCCAGAACTACCCCGAACCGCGCCCGCACAACACGGATTCCCAGCGCATCCGCCTTTTCTGCTTCCGTTTCCCAATCCTTCGCGACTTCACTCAGGAAGTCGTTGCCCGGCTGACTATCTTCGCTCTGGATCTCGTCTCCACGGTTGCCGTAGAAGCCGACAGCCGACGAGGAAACCAGTACACGAGGGCGCGCTGCCATCTTTGCTAAGGCATTCACCAGCGCTCCCGTCGTGTCCACACGACTGCTTCGCAGCACTTTCTTCCGTTCCGCGCTCCATCGACCTTCCGCAATTGGTGCTCCTGCCAGATTCACCACCGCATCTGCACCGACCGCCGCTGCGCCCAGCTCGCCCGTCGCCGGATTCCACCCCACATCGAAGCCTTCGTTTCCACGCAGCGCCTCCTTATTCGTCCCCGGACGTACCAACCGGCAGACGGTGTGTCCGGCCGTCTTCAACTCGCCCACGAGCGCACGACCCACAAGTCCAGTGGAACCCGTAATCAAGATTTTCATGGCAGATTCTCTCGGTCTCTCCAACGGAACGGAACCGCTCTAGGTCTAACTGGCAGGGCGCAACGGCTCAGGGTACAATTTTCTTGTGGCTCAGGTCTCATCAAATCTTCGCGTCACGGTGCTCTTTTTTGGGCGCATCAGAGACTTGACAGGGGTCACCGAAGAAGCGATGGAACTGCCCACTGGGTCGACAATGGCAGACGCTTTCGCTCGCTACGCCGTTCGCTTCCCGCAATTGGACGCTTTTCGTTCCTCGCTCGTCGCTTCACGAAACGAGGAATTCGCCTCCTGGGATACATGCCTTTTCGAGGATGATACTATCGCGTTTCTCCCTCCGGTCAGCGGAGGCTGAGCTTGTCTATGTCTCACACAGCCGTTGAGAATGACCTTTTCGCGCTCGTGCACTCGCCCATCGATGTGACCGCGGTCGTTCGAGATGTCCGCGCCGACCAGGACGGCGCCATTGTCACCTTCGACGGCTTTGTCCGCAATGAATCCCACGGGCGTCCTACCCTCTATCTCGACTACGAGGCCTACGAGCCGATGGCCCTGTCCAAAATGAGGGAGATTGGCCTGCTCGCGCGCGAGGAATTTGCCATCCACCGCATTGCCATCGTTCACCGCCTCGGCCGGCTGCAAATCGGGGAAACCAGTGTCTTCATCGCTATCAGCGCCCCACATCGCGCCGCCGCCTTTGAGGCCTGCCAGTTCGCCATCGACACGCTGAAGCGCACCGTGCCCATCTGGAAGAAGGAGTACTTCGAGGACGGCGCCGTCTGGGCCGACGGAGAACTGCCCCCCGCACCACCTTCTGCTCCTAAGTGCGCATCTTAACTTACAGATGAATCGTCAGGTCACTCTGCTATCGGCTGCGGCTATCGCCCTGCTGGCCCTCCCGCTCCTGTTCGCCGCGCAAGACAAACCGGACCGGCCGCCCTGGGCGCAGCCCTCTTCGTCTCAGCAGGGTGCTGCTGCCACAGCGCCCGCGAGCCAAGCCACGAATCAGAAGGAAAAAAGCCAGGACTCCACTCCGCCCCGCAACACCGTCAAGGTGAATGTAAACCTGGTCACCGTGCTGGTCAGCGTCCTCGACGAACATAATCGGCCTGCTCCGGATTTACCGAAGGAAGCCTTCCAGATTCTTGAAGAGGGCGTGCCGCAAAAGATCGACGTCTTTGAATCTGAAACCCAGTTGCCTCTGGACATTGCGCTGATGATCGACGCCAGCCTGAGCGCTCATATGGAAAAGAACACAGAACAAGAGGCCGCCGCGCATTTCATCCAACAAGTCCTTCGCCCGGACGACCGCTTGAGCGTCTTCTCCTTCGACGAGCAGGTGCGGCAATTGCCTCCGTACTTTTCGGACAAGGTCAGCGCTCTCCAGGAGGCAGTCCGCAAGATTCCGGATGGTGCGGGTACCTCCATCTATGACGCTGTCTATCTCGGCTCCGGGGCGCTGCAGAAAAGGCGCGGAGAGCGTCGCCGTGTGATCATCATGCTCACGGACGCTGGTGAAACCACAAGTCGCTCCGATTTTGAAACCGCGCGCAAGGCCGCGCTTCGCGCCGACGTTCTCCTCTACACCGTCGTCATCCGTCCGGTCAAAAACGAGAACGGACGCAATACTGCTGGAGAACATGCCCTCCAGACCATCACCGAAACCACGGGCGGCGCCATGTTCTTCCCGCAATCTTCTCAGGAGCTGCCGATCATCTTTGACCGTATCAACAACGAACTCCGCACCCAATACCGCCTCGCCTACTATCCCAACCCGCGCGGACCCGCCAACACTTACCGTACAATTGAAGTGAAGGTCTTGCCCGGTTATACGGCGCGTCACCGGACGACCTATCTCACTGGCCCCCAGTGATTCCGGTTGGGGACCCAGGGAAGCCAATGTCCAATACCTATCTGGAAGTAGCCATCGAAGTGGCGCAGGAAGCCGGGAAGGTGCTGCGCGAAGAATCAGAGCGTCCGCCCTCGATATCGTATAAAGGCGATTTTGACCTGGTGACCCAGGCCGACCGCCGCTCAGAAGCCCTTATTGTCAGCCGGCTGCAGAAGTATTTCCCGGACCATGCCGTCGCCGCCGAAGAAGGCACCGGCAAGGACACGGCCTCGGAATATCGATGGCACGTCGATCCGCTCGATGGAACCACGAACTTTGCGCACGGCTATCCCTGTTTCTGTGTTTCCATGGCGCTGGCGCGCATGGGCGAACTGCTGCTCGGCGTGATTTACAACCCAATTTACAATGAGCTATTCACCGCTGCCCGTGGTGAAGGTGCCTCTTTCAACGGTAAGCAAATTCACTGCTCCAGGGTTGCCGCTTTGAAGAGCAGCCTTCTCTGCACCGGCTTTCCCAATCACAATCGTCAGTCGCTGCCGAATATCTACCTTTACCGGGATTTTACTCTGCGCTCTCATGGCGTCCGGCGCGATGGTTCTGCGGCGCTCGATCTTGCCTATGTGGCCATGGGCCGTTTCGATAGTTTTTGGGAGTTTGGCCTCAATCCGTGGGACACTGCGGCAGGCGTGCTTATTGTCGAGGAAGCTGGCGGGAAGATAACCGATTTGCAGGGGCAACCGTACAAACTCGGCGGTCCTTCCATTCTCGCGTCCAATGGACTGATTCACGACGAGATGGTGAAGGTAGCGGCAGAAGTCGCCGAGCATGCATTACCTCAGAAGTAATATCAAGCACTTCTTTAGACTTAGCGCGATAGCTCTTCAGTTCCCTCTCCCGCAGCCACTTCTATCTGTCTTTAACTATCACAAATAAAGATACTTAATCGCATCCCTGAGGATTTCTTCTTCTTTTATAGCCTGCTCATTTGGACCTCACAGATTCTTTATGTCCCCAACGGTATCCTTTCTTGGCAACGAGAAGAATTGTCAGACCACCGAAGGCAGTGACCCACTGCCATTCCCAGAAAATTCGTTGCCTGATTTTGCCAGGGGGAAATCTATGCGAAATTTGTTCGCACGTGCAGCACTATTGGCAATCGCTGTTCTCTTCGTTCTGAGTATGGCCTCATTTGGGGCAGATGGAACGCCTGACAATACTCGTGACACGGCTAAGGAGAAAGACTCAAACGCCAAAACGGCCTCCAAACCTGATGCACCCGCTCCGGGCCTGACGGAGCGCGAGCAATGGATGCTTGAACGCATCGAACAGCTCGAAAAGCGAGTGGCGGAACTCGAGTCGAAGGAGCCCAGCGCACCCACTGCAGTCGCCACTAGACCGACAGCTCCCTCTGCGGTTGGTGAATCTACATCCGCTGCCACTGTCTCGCCGGCGACATCAACTGCTGCTCCGGCCACGGCCGCCGCGAATGCCACGCCTGGCTATTCCTCGAGCGTCAATCCAAAACAGGATCAGAACACGCAGGCAAACGCAGTTGCGACAACAGCAAAACCCGAGCCTGCCGCACCCTTTTCAGACGCCGACTGGACTTGGCTGAATGGCAACGCCCGCACCAAAGACATCTATTGGGATACGAAATTTTTCACGCCTGAAATTCGCTTCGACACGAACTATGTCGCCGATTTTAATCATCCAACCGACCACTCCATCGGTGGCTCCAGCGAACTCTTCCGTTCCTATGAAGTTCAACTTGAGCAGTTAGGCGTCGGCGGCGATTTCCACTGGGACAACGTCCGCGGCCGATTGATGACTCAGTTCGGCATGTACTCCGTCACGACCCCACGAAACGACCCCAGCCCCGGCCACGGACAATGGGATCTCGCTGACGCCTATCGCTATATCTCCGAAGGCTACGGCGGCTATCACTTCAACGTCCTGCACGGCATAAACGTGGACGCGGGAATCTTCATGTCTTACATCGGCCTGTTCAGTTACTACAATTTTGACAACTGGGCCTACCAGCCTTCTTATGTTTCCTCCAACACGCCCTGGTTCTTCAACGGAGTTCGTGTGCAGATTTTCCCATCGGAACACTTGAAGATTGAACCCTGGTTCATTAATGGCTGGCAGTCTTACGCTTCGGCTAACCACACGCCCGGCATCGGTGGCCAGATCAAATGGACTCCCAAGCCTTGGATGAACATCATCTCTAACAACTATGGCGTAGGCGAAGACGACCTCTTCGTTCCAGGCCGTCGCCGCATTCACACGGACAACAGTATCGAAGTGAAGTACTTCGACAGGCCAGAGAACGGTCTCGACAAAATGGCCTTCTCGCTGACGGGCGACCTCGGCTGCGAGTACGGAGCGGGCGTAAGCTGTTACGGAGATCACAAGGGCGGGCCCAAGCAGAGCTTTGTTGGCTGGATGGGCTACAACCGTTTCTGGTTCCATAGAGACATCTTCGGTCTGACCATCGGCGGCGGGCAGATCAATAATCCGGGACGCTATCTCGTGCTGATTCCTCCTATCAACGGAGAAACCGCTGTCACGGCTGCCACGAATTCGCCTTACTTCACTGGGAATCCTGGCGATCCTTTCAAGGCTTGGGATTCGTCCATTACCTTCGACTATATGCCTAAGCAGTACATCACTTTCCGCTGGGAGTATGACTATCGCCACGCGAACGTGCCCTACTGGACTGGGCGCGGCGGCATTACACCTCCCGGAGGGAACAATGGCCTCCCGCAGTACTACGTCTGCAGCAGCGGCGCTACTTCCGGTCAAACCAGTTTGAGCGCGGCTGAAACCGCTTGCGGAGGCGGGCTTGGCAGTGTCTGGTTCCCTGACCTGCGCAAGGATGAGTCCTTCGTCGACATGGCCATCATGGTGAAGTTCTAGCAAACAGCGGCCATGGGGTCGGACCTTGAGTTGACACTGAACGTCGAAGGGCTCCGACCTTTCTCAGCCTTCTTAGAAGCTCTGACTTTCAGTCAAGGGGAGCGGTGCGATTACGCAGCACGAGCGCGATGCCCACTACTCCAATCCAGGGCTTTTAGCTCCGAGGTCCTGAGTTTCGCCTTTATCGGCGGGAGAAGCGCCGATAGAAAGCCACCACTGCGGTGGGGGCGGTATCCTGCTGCCCCACCCAGTCGGTGCGCTCCCAAGCCCGAGAATGCATTCTTGCATCTGTACTGGCCATTGGCTGATTTTCTTGGTATCCGACCCTTGTAGTGGGTGCTCGCCGGTTTTTGGCGAGCGGACATCTTCCTCTCTGACTCCGCGAGAAACAAATCCGGCGCCATACACATTTGCTTGCAGCCCCATCCTGCTCATGGGAAAATAAACGATTGTGAATTGTGCGTGGCTCTTCACTGTCAACGGTTCACATTCTAATTGGCGATATCGTCTAGGGGTCTAGGACGCCGCCCTCTCACGGCGGAAACCCGGGTTCGAATCCCGGTATCGCTACCAACCCTTTCTAAGTAATTCATTACACCATGGTTGATAGCCTGCTTCGCAAATTTGTCCCAAACAATCGAGGCCTTTGCTCGCTGTTTGGGGCAATTGTGCGACTATCGTGCAACCCGAACGGTACAACGGTTCGAAATATGCCGACGTTTTCGCATATCGCAATGTCTCGACACCGCACGAAGGAACGTCTCCGCGAACTGCCTAGCCGCTGGCGGGATGTCTTTCAGGCAAGGTCTTCTGTGTCTTCATACCAACCGCGACCGCGATTTGCACCCCGACCCTTCGCATGCATCAACGGAGCAGTAGAGATGCCGCAGGATCTTTCGGGGCGTGCGAATTCGCACCGAGGACTCGGGCAGCAGCCGACACCAGACACGCCCATCCGTCCATCGGATCAAATGGTCGGGCCGTCGTCTTCCTCATCATGCAGTCGCAACTGGCTCGACACGAGGACTTGCTGAGGTTCATGAGCCGCAGACTCGCGCACTAATGAAACATGAGGCCGAGTAAACAAGGGAAGTTCCGATCCTTGCTCACTAATAGCGCTCCGATTTCTGCTCCGTTTGTTTGACCCCGCGCGTAAGC
>Ga0187781_10003622_pt1 | contig 11604 bp, 7 predicted proteins | sample 0715_SJ02_MP02_2_FD_132447 | JGI IMG/M metagenome (GOLD analysis project Ga0187781, IMG submission 132447) | Tropical peat soil microbial communities from peatlands in Department of Meta, Colombia - 0715_SJ02_MP02_20_MG | ecosystem: Environmental > Terrestrial > Soil > Wetlands > Peat | place...
CAGTCTGCTTTCGTAGTACCCGCCCTTCGCAAAGGACGCGAAGGACGGGGCACCCATAGTAGTGGTAGCTTCAGCTACTCAAAGCCTGGGCCACCCGCCCCCATTCAGTTGAGAGCGAAGCTTGGGGGACCTCATTTGCCCGAGGCTGTCGCTGCCTCCAGTTCATCGGCGGCTTTGCCAATCGCAGCGGCTGCATCTTCGAGCACTTTCCCCACAGCAGGTACTTGGGCGTCGGCCTCCGCCCATTTTTTCTCGTCCATGTACTCGCGAACGGCGGCGATAGGCTTGGCTCCATAGCCGGTGTAGGCGCCGGGAGCGTAGACCTGGTTCTTGAACCAGGGACGTTCGGGAAGCCCGCGTTCGGTCAGGAAGCTGCGCGGTATTTTCAGCAAATCTGCGTTGAGCGAATCGAGCGCCTGCGGCGAGAGTGCGGGCGTGCCGTCGGACCATGCTTTTGCCACTGCGGCCTGATAGCGATCGGCGCTGTGTTTGATCGCTTCCACGCCATTTTTCAGCGGAGCAAAGTTCATGTAGGGCGGAACGGTTTCCTGGGGCGGAGGCACGGACGTCTTGTGCGGGTCGGCGACCGCGGTGAAGACTCCCTCTTTCAATTCCAGGTTGCGCTCGCCGATCTCCTCCTGCTTGTCTTTGAGAATCTTCTCCAGTTCGGTTACATACTTGCCGATGGTCTCGGCCAGGTCCGTATATTCATAGGGAATCAATTCGGCATCGGCCAGGCGCATGACAGTGGTGCCGCCGGTTTGGGCGAGGGCGCGTCCGTACCAGAAATCGGCATCCATGAAATGGGTGTACCAGTAGAAATCGTCGTAGACGGAATGGTAGGAGTCGGCGTCGTCTTCACCGCCATAGCCGATATTGGCGGTGGAAATGCCGGCGTGGTCGAGGAAGGACGCATAGTCGGAACCGTCTCCCAGCGCGCCAATCGCCAGATCCGGGCGTTTGCGGATCTCGTTGCGGTCTTCCTGGTTGCGGGCGTGCGCGATGCGGGCCAGACGCGCCCGTTGCCAGACGGTCATATCTTTTTCGGGGTCGTGCACGTCGCGCATTACATCGTTGATCAGGCGTTCCAGGTCGTGCGAGCCGCCAGCATGGAAAAATCCGCGGCCGTTGCTGTCAGAGTTGATGTAGGCCACGGCGTGCTGCTGCAGTTCCGTGATATGCGTTTCCACCCACTCGGTCGAGCCCAGCAAGCCGGGTTCTTCACCGTCCCAGGCGCAATAAATGATGGTTCGCCGGGGATTCCATCCCTGCCGGTGCAACTCGCCGAGCATGCGGGCTTCTTCCAGCACGGCGGACATGCCCGACAACGGATCATCGGCGCCGTTGACCCAGGCATCGTGATGATTGCCGCGAATCACCCACTGATCGGGAGATTCCGCCCCACGCATGGTCGCGACGACGTCATTCACCGGTTTTAAATCCCAGTTCGAAGCGACCTTAAGATGAACCTTCGCCGGGCCGGGCCCGAGGTGGTAAGTGATAGGCAGCGCGCCACGCCAATTCTCCGGCGCCACCGGTCCGGCCAGCGCGGAAAGAAGCGGCAAGGCATCGGCGTAGGAAATGGGGAGCACCGGGATTTTAGTAATCGTCTTGGCTTCGCTGATGGGCAGACGCTTGGCGTCCGCGGTTGCACCTACACCGGGGGTGAGAGGATCGCCGGGATAATCGGTATCCATCACACTGCCGCGCTGCACCCCGTCCTTGGGCCGCCAGCCGCCCTTGGGATAATCGTCGCCGTTGTAGAAACCGTCATCTTTAGGGTCGGAATAAATGATGCAGCCGATGGCGCCGTGCTCCGCCGCCACCTTGGGCTTGATGCCGCGCCATGCCCCACCGTAGCGGGCAATGACAATCGCTCCCTTCACGGAGATTCCCAGGCGATCGAGTTCTTCGTAGTCCTCGCGAATGCCATAGTTCACGTAGACCAGAGGGGCCTTCACGTCACCGTCAATGGAATAGGCGTTGTAAGTGGGCAACTGTTCCGAGGTCTGATTGGTGGTGGGATCGCCGGGAATGACCGGTTCCTGAAGCTTGGCGCGGAACTGGGTCGGCTCCAGCAGTTCCACCACGCGATCTTTCGGCGTAGGGAACAGCACCTGGAAGGTTTCGATGTGGGCATCGAATCCCCACTCCTTGAATTTCGCGAGGATCCAATCGGCGTTGTCCTTGTCGTACGGCGAGCCCACATGGTGCGGACGGGCGCTCATGCGGCGCATATTCTCGCGCAGGTTGTCGCGCGAAATGCCATCCTGAAATTTCCTCTCCCAGTCGCGTTCGGACTTGGAGGATTGGGCTGAATATCCGGAAAGCTGGCTTGGAGCGCTGGGTTTGGCTGATGGTGTTTGCGCCAAAGTTGTCTGCAGGGTGAAGAATAAGATGCAGCAAGGAATCGATAAGAAAATCGCCTTCAAGGGACCCTCCTGTGAGCAGTCGCTTCCGCAAATCTGGTTTCTTGCGAAGGCGAATTATAGAGCATGGGCACGACCGACGCCCAAGCCGAAGATGTCGTCTGCTTCCCGTCCTCCGATTGGCGACTCATTCCAACCGGCAACGGTTCAAAGGAACGGTACGTGCTCGGTTCGCTGGTTCACGTCCGACATCAGCGCGACCGCGTGTTTCGCGCCAGAAAGGCAGCCGCGCATGACGGCCAGGCTGCTGTAGTAGTCGTTGTATCGGAAAAAACCGGTCTGCCCGCGCCACATGGGATAGAAATCGCATGCTTCGAGCCACTTCTCATAGACGGATTCAATGTTGAGATATGTGTCGGGCAGGAAGTTGGCGGCATCTTCCCAGTTTTCCGGATAGAAGGTTTTGGAAACGGAATGAGCGGGTTGGCTCCGTGGCAGCGTTTCCAGGCCTGCGTAGAAAATGGCGTCGCGCACGATCAGATGGCAGTTCTGATGATCTTTATGCCAGCTGCCGCTCCAATGAGTCACCACGACTTCCGGTTTGTGCTGGCGGATCACGTCGCACACGCGCAGGGAAATTTCTTCGTTGAAAGGTATCTCCGCATCGGGATAGGAAAAAAGAACAGCTTCTGCGCCCAGCAGGGCTGCCGCTTTCTGAGTGGCGGTGCGTTGCATTTCGCCATACTGCTCGACGGCGATGCTTTTTGGGGCTCCCTTCTCGCCCAGCGAGAGGCTCAGCAGGACACCCGCTCCGCCGCGCTCGATCTGCTGGGCTAACGCGGCGCCCATGGTAAAGAGGCCATCGCCCGGATGGGCGGCAATGGCCATAATCTTGCCCGGTTTTACATCTGCGGCTGGTTGCGCCCAGACGGAAGCTTTAGTCAAGGACAGCACAGCCATTCCACCCACCGATTGAGCGAAGGAACGTCGGTTCATCGGGTCTCCTTTTCGTAACCGGAAATGATTTGGCTCCGTTGACATCCTTGTAGCGCCGGCATCCCTTCGGCGCGCTTCGCTTGCTCAGGGCAGGCTTTGCCGGCTGTCGCTGGGGCGTCTCGCCCCCGTTGGTGGCGGCGGGGACGCCGCCACGACAGCCGCCGGGACGGCGGCGCTATGGTTTGCTCCTGCATTCCGACCATGATGTCAACAAAGCCAAATGATTTCCAATCCGCAACCTCGTTCTTTCTTCCCCGAAAACGATGCCGGCGGACGGCGGCATCGTCGCAATCTAGGCCGAAGTCGGTCTCAAGCGGTGGCCGTTGCGCTTGCCCAGGGCAGCGGTCAGCGCGGCCACTGCCGCGGCTGCGAAAACAGGAATCAGCAGGACCCTCCCGGGACTGTGCGATGCGGCCCAGCCGGCAATCTTTGGGCCAGACGTTCCGCCCACCAGCGCGACGGCTATGATCGCACCGAATACCGTGCCGGTTTCGGCAGGAAACAAATCGCTCGCCATGCCCAGGGCGGTGGGGAAAATCGCCGAGAGTCCGAGACCAATGATGAGCATGCCCACAACCATCGCGGCAAGATGCGTAGTATTCAGCGCGACCAGACTGCCGGCGACGACTACCGTGGTCGAAAGCCAAATGGTCCCGCGGTTACCGATCCATTTCAGCCAGAGCACTGCCATCAACCTGCCCGCAGCCAAGGCGGCGCTCAAGGCGACCAGAGCCATATTTGCCTGTCTGGGAAGAACGTGCAGCGTGTCGGCAACGATCTTGCCCGACCATACGAACATACAATTTTCATTCCCTGATTCGAAAAACAGCAACGCAGCCAGCAGCCATATCGCCGGGTGACGCAGGACCGCGAGAAGCATACGCAGGCTTGTTCCGGCTCTCGCGGCCTGCGGAAATCGCAGGGCAACGACCAGAGCAAAAATCAAAAGGCAAAGTATCGCCAGACCACGGAGAACCATGGTTGCAGAGAGGTTGCCACCAAGCGAGGAAAGCGCCAGCGGCGCCGAGATCGCTCCCAGGCTGAAGAAAAATCCAAGCAGGTTTAGAGCAGCGGCTCTCCCCGCAGCACTCAAATCCGCCACCAAGGCATTCGCGGCCGTATTGAGCAGCCCGCCGCCCAGGCCATAAGCAAATGCGGATCCGGCGAGCGCGCCGTAAGAATGCAACTCGGGCATCAAAGCGAGCGCAGCCGAAATCAGTGCCAGTGCGACCGCCAGAACCGGTTTGGCGCCGATCAAGTCGAGGATCGGGCCGACCAGGACAGTTGCCGCAAGAATGCCGGCCAGGGGAAACGCTCCCAGGTTGCCGGCCTGCGCGTACGAAACCTGAAGCGACGGCAGCAGCGAACCCATCAGCAACAGCACCGCGCCGAACACAAACATGCAGGCGTTGGCGGCTACCAGAAGAGATCTGGAATTGAAATTGCCCTCGCCGGACGCGCTGCTCAGGGGAGTTGCCCCAGGCGAATCGTGACCGGAATCACGGAGATCGCTTTTGTCACTGGCTGAGCCACTCATAGGCCACGCACGCCGATCACCCAGATTTCACCCGCAGACAAATGCTTTTGGAATATAGTCCGCCCGGCCTTTGTCTCGAATAGCACCGGCTGATCGTTCTCCAACTCACGAACTTCCCGCGCGGGCCAGGGAAGCCGGATCGCCAATGTGGCGTCGGCAGGGCTGTCGGAGTGGTTGAATACGAAAATCGTCTGCTGCTGGTCACCGACCAGTTGTCGGACTTCCACTTCCGACGTCCCGGTGCCGGAGACCTCCACGTCCGGCGACACTCCCGCTGCCTGCGCCAGCGACAGGAATAAGTGCCTGATTGCCGGATCGGGCTGGTGGTGATAGGCCAAGGCGAGAAAAGATCCGATCAAAACCGCCTCGCCTTTGCCTTCGTTTCTTTTCACCATGGCTGGGCTGCCATCAGCGAAGTGCGCCAGGACCGCGCCTCCGGGCAGGGCTTCGAGCTGTTCTTCGAATGCTTCGCCAGGAATGCTGGTTCGTGCCGGCAGACCGGGGAGCGCCGGCGATGCCTGGGTCTCGATCCGCACTTTGTCGGCGGGGCGGATGATCTTCTCCCGCGCGCCGAAGATCTCGGCCAATCCGGCGCCGGGAATCACGTCGCTGGCAAAACCGCGGGCATCGTTCCAAGCCAGGCGTGCTTCGGCGACTGCCGTGCCTCCAGCTTGCACATAGCGCTTCACGCCATCGGCCACGCCCTGGGACATCATTACGGGGAAGGGAAGAAACAGGATTTTGTATTGTCCCAGGCGGTTCCCGGTCACATCGTCGACATTCACGAAATCGACCGGGATGTTCTGTTCAAAGAAGATGCGGTGCAGGCCAAGCAACGAGTCGCGTTCAGCATTGCCGAGCTTCGATAGCGAGGGCTGAGAGCCGCCCACCATGTATGAGAGCCGGTTGTAGAGGATCGCGACCTGGGCTGGTGCCGGCGTCGTGCGCATGAGTTCGGTGCTGTGGCGCGCGACCGTCGCGGCCGTTTGTCCGGCGACCTGGGCTCGCTCGGTGAGTGTGCCGTCGAGATTGATCAGCCCGTAGCCGTTCGATTCAAAGCCGGAGCTCATGGGATACCAGGCATAAACGGCAAGTTCGCGCGCTCCGTGAGCTACCACTTGCCACATCCAATACCGTTCGTCGTGGCTGGTGACCGGATCGGCGATGCGCATGCCGGTGGCGCCCTGCCCGGCCTGCAGTTCACCAATCCAGAAACCTTTGCCGAGACTATGGCCGGCCGAGCGGCTGAAATCGAGACCCGCGGCCAGCGTGAAGTATGTCCACGGCTTGGTCGATTCGGAGTGCTTGGGATAAAGGGAAGTTCCGAAAAAATCTGCGCTCGCCGACATCTTCCAATCGTCGGGTTCACCGTAGCCATCCGTGGGAGAGGTGAACAGCCCGGGCACTGCGGCATGACTGGTGATGGGATGGATCGAATCGGCGCTCCGGATCGCATCCACGCGAGTTTTCAGATCGGCCTCCAGCTTGTCCTCGATGAAAGCGCGCCAATCCAGATAGTCGGTGTAAGAAAGAATGGTCGGGAAACGCGGTGGCTGTACCTGATCCCAATTCTCGAAACTGCGATACCAGGCGGCGTTGAGAGCGTCGAGGCTGTGATATTTTGCCTTCAACCATTCGCGGAAGCGGGCCTGGCTATACGAGCAAAAGCAGAATTCAGGATCCTGCAGATAGGAAAAGTCGGCCCAGTTGATGACGTGCGGTTCGCTCCACACGTCCCAGCCGTACAGCGCAGCACTCTTGTTGGCATCCTGAGAGAGCGCCTCGAGAAATTTGACGATCTCCGAACGCACACCGTTATGGTCGATACAGTAGCCGGGCGCGGCTTGCGAGTCGATGACGGCGCCGCTGCGATCCACAAAGCGGCCGTCAGGATAGCGCTGTCCCACCCAATCCGGAGCTGAATCGAGGTATATCTGCACGATGACTCGCAGGCCGCGTTCCTGCGCTGAACGCAGCAGAAGGTCGAGATTTGTGAAGTTGTAGTCTCCCGGGTGGGGCTCCGCGGTTGCCCAGTCTACCCAGGTTTTGACCGTGTTGAAACCATCCGCCTTGATCTGGTCCAGATCCTTGCCCCAGCGCTGGGCACTGCCGGCATCAACGCGCTCGAGCATGGGGGCGCGCACTTTTCCGCCGCCGTACCAGACCGCCACGGGGAAGAACGAATCGTCGCGATGGGCCAATGCATTTTGAGGGGCTGGATCCGACATACCAGTTTGAATCGCCAGCAGAAGCAATGAAAGTGCGCTCAGAATCCGGGAAGAATTCATTCCTCGACCTCGAAGTCAGATCACTCGTGCGGTTCCGGGAACCCGGTTTTTTCACGCGTTGCGTCGCGACAACGTCCGCGTGTATTCCTGAAACACCTGTTCGTTATGGTCCGGGGGCAAGCCTACGTTGGGCGAGACAAAAGTAGACGGTCGCTTTCCGCTTTGTACCAGCCGCATCGCTGTTTCTGCCACCAGGGCCATGGCGATGGAAACCGCGGCTACGGTAGATCCGGCAGCGAACTTTTCGGAGATCCCCTCGGCGGCAACTAGCGCGTCTTCGGGCGGCACGCAGTTGTCGATGGCAATGTCGGAAACGTCCGCGAGTTTTTTCTTGCTGGAGTGAGTCGGTTTTGCCTGGCGGTAGTTCTGCAGGGAAGAAACGGAAACGACCTTCAAGCCCTCCTCCCGCGCGGCCAGCGCCATGTCGATCGGAGCGGCGTTCAGGCCTCCATGGGAGAAGATCAGAATTGAGTCGTGAGGCTGGAGGTCATAACTGGCCAGGATGACGCGCGCGTATCCCTCCTGACGTTCCAGCCAGAGCAGTTCCCGGGCGCCCCCAGGGCCGACAATGTTGAACCACATCAGGCGCGGGTCATAAATGGGATAAAAGCCCACGAAGCTTCCGTAACGCGGGAAGATATCGAGGACCGGAATTACCGAATGGCCGCTGCCGAACAAGTAAACCCGCCCGCCGGTCGCCATCGAAGCGGCAAACGCTTCACCCGCGGCTTTGAGTTTTTCGTTCTGGGTGGTGCGGATGGTGGAGATAATTTCGCTGATTCGATCCAAATATTGCTGAGCCGACATGAAAGCGATTCCTTTCTTCTCGGGCAAGAAGCTGAACGTTGCAGCGTATTAAAACCATGCACAGTTGCGGCAACCCGCGCGAGTTAGATACCGCACTCGGCTCAGTTGCCGCTCTGCCCGCATGGTACCTGATCTGGAGACTCAAGCGGAAGGGTTGGTATGATGCGGGCGACGGCCTGCTGTGCTCTTCACCTTACGGTAGCAGGCCGCAGACATCGAGATCACAAGGATCAAAAGTGCCCTCTCACGTTTTTGCGGCTGACCTCGGAGGCACGAAATGCTCGGCCGCGACGATTGATCGCAAGGGTCGGGTTGTTTCCTGCCGCACTGTGCCGGTGGATTTGACGTCGCCATCGGGGCCTGTGCTCCAGATTCGGCAATTGGCGAAGGAGTTGGCGGAGGGGAGGAGTCCCGCCAAGGCCTTTTCTGCCGCGGCGGTCGCGGTGCCAGGACTGGTGCGTCAGAACGGGACGGTGTGGGCGCCCAATCTCCCGGGGTGGGAGCGAATGCCGCTGGCTCGCCGCTTGCGCCGGTTGCTTGGGGTCCCGGTGGTCGTTGAGAGTGACCGCGTTGCCGCGGTGCTCGGCGAGTGCTGGAAAGGAGCGGCGCGGGGCAAAGCCGATGTGATCGTGTTGATGATTGGCACCGGCATCGGCGCGGGAATTCTGAGCGGCGGCCGGGTCATTCGAGGTGCGCACGAACTTTCCGGCTGCGCGGGATGGCTTACCGTTACGCGCGAAGATATCCTTGAGGCCCCAGGGCGGGGAGAGCTGGAATCGCTGGCGGCTGGACCGGGTATTGTACGGGCTGCCCAGCAGCGCCTTGGGAATGGCGAGGGAAGCAGTTTGTCACGATTGAATGTTGCTGAGATAACAGCTCTGCATATCGCGGCGGCGGCACGTCAGGGCGATCCGCTCGCCCGCGACGTGTTTCACCGCGCCGGGAGGTACCTGGGCTTCGGCGTTGCCAACCTGGTCAGTCTCTTCAACCCGGAGATCATTGTGATTGGGGGAGGAATGGCGGAAGCCGCCGATTTATATCTCGATTCGTTGACCAGAGCAATGGCTGAACGCGCCCAACCGCTGGCGGCGACGCAGGTGAAGATTCGAGTGAGCACTTTGGGAAATAAAGTAAACCTGCTGGGTTGCGCCCGCCTGGCGTGGGAAGCTGTGGGAACCACTGTTGTCCACCATGCGCGCGGTTCTGCGTCCCATCCAAGATTCACTTAGATCTAACTTCGCTGGCCGTGTCGGCTTCTGTCGCATCTGCTTCGCTCGAAATGGCAGATCGGAGCTTAATCAGGGCTTTCCCCAGGTGCTGCCGGGAAAAGATCTCACCTTGGTTGGGCAAGACGAAACCCTCATCAGTGACGTGGCGCAGGGTGCGACGTGATCGTGCTCACAGAAATGGGCTTCGCCAAGGCCTGACCATTACAAAATAGCCCGAAAAGCTTCCACACGGTGGGTGAGTCCGTCCGGCCGTTTGCTGTTACGAGATAAGGCGTGCAGAGTGGCTCTTGTCAAACCAACCCGGTTGCGCCTGCTTTGCCAGGTCATTTTCTTCCTGCTCTTTCTGTTTCTTCTCCTGCGCACCGAGTTCCGTGGGTCATTACACGAAAGCGCAGGCGACATCCGCCTGCCGTACCCTGTGAACCTGTTCTTCCGGTTGGACCCGCTGGTGGCGTTGTCCAATGCCCTCGCCAGTCACGCTCTCTATCGTGGTTTGTTGTGGAGTTTGCTGATTCTGATTCCGACGATGTTTCTGGGGCGCTTCTTCTGCGGGTGGATTTGCCCGCTGGGCTCCATCCATCATTTCTTCAGCAACTGGAAGTCGGAGCGCAAACGCGGCAAGCAACTGATCGAATCCAACCGCTACAAGCGTTGGCAAACCACCAAATACTACCTGCTGGTTGCGTGCCTGGTGGCTGCGGCTCTGGGCACGGGGATCGTCGGATGGCTGGATCCGTTCTCGTTTCTGGTGCGCTCTCTGGGTTTGTCGATCTTGCCCGCGACCGATTATGGTGTGCGGGCATTCCTGGGCGTGCTCGAACACAGCCGGTATGCGCCACTTCAAACCGTGGGCAGCGCTCTGCACTTCATTCTTGGGCTGCTGTTGCTCAGTTACAAGCAGCCTCATTTCCGGCAAGGCGTTTGGCTGGGACTTATCTTCATCTTTCTGGTGGTGCTGAACTTCCGCATAACCCGTTTCTGGTGCCGCGCTCTGTGCCCGCTAGGTGCGCTGTTCGGGTTGGTTTCCCGCTGGGCGGTTCTTGGGTTGGTCAAGCATCCTGAGCACTGTGAGAACTGCAACCGCTGTTTACTCCGCTGCCAGGGAGGCGACGATCCGGTCGGCGGTGTTCCCTGGCGGCAAGCCGAGTGTCATCTCTGTCTGAATTGTGTGGATGAATGTCCGGAGCATGGGCTGCAGTTCCAGTTTTTCCCCGCGCAGAAGTCGGTCGGGGCGAACCTGCAAAGACGCAAGGTAATTACGGGAATGGCGGCCGGGGCGGCCATGATTCCGCTGCTGCGCAGCACGCCGGGATTCGCCGTGGAGAACCACGAGCGGCGGCTGCGCCCGCCGGGCGCACTCGAGGAAGGCGAGTTCCTCTCCCGCTGCATCCGTTGCGGCGAGTGCATGAAGGTTTGCCCGAACAACGCGCTGCATCCCACCTTGACCGAAGGAGGGTTGGAAGGTCTGTGGACGCCGGTGCTGATCCCGCGAATCGGCTACTGCGAGACCAGTTGCGTGTTGTGCACCGAGGTTTGTCCGACCGGAGCTATCTGGGAAATTACCGCCAAGGAAAAGGGCTGGTCGGTGGATGTGGCAGCGGGCACCAAGGCGATCCGGCTGGGCACGGCATTTTACGATCGCGGACGCTGCCTGCCCTGGGCCATGGCAACCGACTGCATTGTCTGCGAAGAGTGGTGTCCGACGTCGCCCAAGGCCATCTACCTGCGCTCAGCGGAAGTATTCGACGCTGCCGGCAACGTCAAGCAGGTGAAGCAGCCATATCTTGATGCCGCCCGCTGTGTCGGATGCGGTGCCTGCGAATACGCCTGCCCGGTTCAAGACCGGCCGGCGGTGTACGTGACCAGCGTCGGGGAAAGCCGCTCGCGTACGAACCAGATTCTGCTAAATCGGAACAAGGGAGGGGGAAAGGGATGAACCAGAGTCGGGCGTGGCTGACGGCGTGCGCGATCGCACTGTGCCTGGCGGTCATGGCTGTCGCCGGCTGCAATCGAAAACCGGCGGCCAGCAGTTCGCCGTTTCCGGCCTCCAACCAAGTTGCCGGTTGGACAAAGAGCGGCGAGATTCGAACTTTCGAAGCTGCCGACCTGTGGAAATACATTGATGGCGAGGCCGAACGCTATTTAAAGGCCGGGGTACAGAGGGTCGCGACGGCGGATTACAAGTTCCAGAACAAGGTAGATGCGGTGGTTGACATCTACACTATCGGGACGGCCGACGGAGCCGCGAAGATCCTCGATTCCGAGCCGGCCGGCGATGCGAAATCTGTCCCGCTGGGCGATGCCGCGCGTCTATACGGCCAGAGCCTGGTCTTCCGCAAAGGGCCTGCGTTGGTGCGAATCGTGGCTTATCAGGAGTC
>Ga0187781_10003623_pt1 | contig 11601 bp, 10 predicted proteins | sample 0715_SJ02_MP02_2_FD_132447 | JGI IMG/M metagenome (GOLD analysis project Ga0187781, IMG submission 132447) | Tropical peat soil microbial communities from peatlands in Department of Meta, Colombia - 0715_SJ02_MP02_20_MG | ecosystem: Environmental > Terrestrial > Soil > Wetlands > Peat | place...
CGACTTCTATAATGACCCCAAGCGCGACGGAAGCGTGACCATTGCTGCCGGCGACTCGCTAACCTTGAAGTATCGAGTGCTGATTCATGACGGCGATGCCGCCGAAGCCAAGGTCGCTGAGGCTTACCAGCAGTATGCAGTAAGCAGTAGGCAGTCGCAGCGAGTGGTTGGCAATCGGTAGCACTCGGACGTGTAGCCCTCTCCCAGGGGGAGAGGGTGACCCACGACAGCGCTTTCACCAGTCCGTCAGCTGACGGACGGGTCGGGCCTTCGCCCGCCGAAGGACTATTGGCGCTCGGGGCGGGCAGTCCGCTACGGCCCGCAGGCGGGTGAGGGGTCACTTGCCCGGTGTTGCGAGGCCAAACAGCGGGCTTCATCGCCGTCAGGGGATGGCAGGCCGTCCTCCTACAATCGTTGGGGTGGTTTATGGATCGACTTATCAAAGCTCAAGCGAAGGAAGGATTTCAACAAATCGTCCCGCCGGGAGCACTGCGTTTTCTTGACTTTGCTCGCTTGCGTTTGTCGAAGGGCCAGCAGTATTCGGCAAAAGCTGAGGGGCGGGAATACGTGGTGGACGTATTCTCGGGCACAGCGACCATCGCCGTGGAGACTGCCAATGGGCAGAGGCAGGTCTTCTCGGATGTGGGCGCACGGGCTGATGTCTTTTCTGGACCGCCCGCCATGGTCTACTTGCCGCCGCACTCTTCCTACGAGATTACGGCAGTATCGGAAATCTTCGAGGCGGGGATCTTTTCGGCGCCGTCAACCGCCACGGCTCCTCCTGTGCTCTTGGCCGGAGCGGCGGTGGTCGCCCGGCAAGTGGGCCGCGATAACTGGCAGCGCACGGTTTACTCGGCGCTGGCTGAAAACATCCCGGCCGAGCGCTTGCTGGCGGGCGAAACGCTCAACCCGCCCGGCAACTGGTCCAGCTTTCCGCCCCACAAGCACGACCGCTCGAACCCGCCGCTCGAGGCCATCCTCGAGGAGGTTTATTTCTTCCGCACCCGACCAGCCCAAGGCTTTGGCTTGATGTGGACCTACACCGCCCCTGACGACCCCGAGGGTTTCTCTACCGTTTTAGTCGTGGAGGATGGGGATACAGTCCTCCTGCCCAAAGGCTATCATCCGGTCGTGGCGGCGCCAGGCTACCAACTTCATTACACCTGGGTCCTTGCCGGAGAAGAACGCCGTTACGGCGCTTGGGCGGACGATCCGCGGCACGCGTGGGTGAAAAGCAGTGGCTAGAACGTAGAACAAAGGTCAAAAGGTTGAAGGGTCAAGGTTAAAGGGTAGATATTAAGCAAGATTAATTTGTGCTTTACGCTTTATCCTTTACCCTTTAGGCTTTGAAACTGGCCATTACTTTGAAGCTATGCCGAAACGTGCCTTCACGATCCCTCACCTTCGTTGGATTATCTGCGCGCTGCTGTTCCTTGCCTCCACAATTAATTACGTGGACCGGCAGACCATTTCCGTCCTGAAACCTCACCTGCAAAGCGTGCTGCACTGGTCGGAAAGCGATTACGGCTGGATTGTGTTCGCCTTTCAACTGGCCTATGCCCTCATGTTCACGGTCGCTGGCGTGGTCATGGATTGGCTGGGAACGAGGTTGGGATACGCGATCTCCATCACTTGGTGGTCTATTGCCGCCATGGCTCACGCGCTGGCACGTGGCGGACTTTCCTTCGGCGTGGCGCGCTTCTTTCTAGGCGCGGGTGAGTCGGGGAACTTCCCCGCCGCCATTAAAGCCGTGGCCGAATGGTTTCCAAAAAGGGAGCGCGCGCTGGCCACCGGCGTCTTCAACGCCGGGCCGACCGTGGGCGCCGTGATCGCCCCTCCCCTGGTCGTCTGGCTAACACTCCGCTGGGGCTGGCGGAGTGCGTTCATCTTCACCGGGGCTTTGGGATTCCTCTGGCTGTTCTTTTGGGCAGCCCTTTACCGCCTTCCCCGTCAGCATCCGTGGATTACACCTCGCGAGTTGGAACACATTGAGGGTGGGGAGGGCAAGGAAGAGACCGCGACGGGCGCTCGAATCCCGTGGCAGAAAATTCTCGCCTACCGTCAGGCCTGGGGTTTCATCCTGGCGAAATTCATGACCGATCCCATCTGGTGGTTTTACATCTTCTGGCTGCCTTCCTACCTTAAGCAGGGGCGCGGCTTCACCCTCGAGGAAATCGGCCTTTTCGCGTGGATTCCTTTCTTGGTTTCAGGGGTTGGCAGCGTGGCGGGCGGATGGCTCTCGGGCTTCTTTCTCAAGCGCGGTTGGCCGGTAAGCCGCGCGCGCAAGGCCGCGATGGCCCTCTGCGCATCCTGCATGCCCTCGGGCATCGTAGCTGTTTTCACCCCCCACATCGGGTGGGCGCTGGCCCTCATTTCCCTTTCACTTGCTGCGCACCAGGGATGGTCGGCGAATGTCTACACCCTGGCCTCGGATATGTTCCCCAAGCGTGACCTCGGCTCGGTTACAGGCCTGGGAGGGACAGGCGGGGCCGTGGGTGGCATGATCCTGTCCCTAATCGCCGGTTATACTCTGCAATGGTTCCACACTTACGTGCCTCTCTTCATCCTCGCCGGCGTCATGCATCCGCTCGCCATCGGCCTTGTGCATTGGCTAGTGCCCAAGATCGAGCCGGTGACAACGGAATTATGAATAGTAAATGTAAATGGTGAAGTCGAGCGGCAGAATCTGCTCTGTGGGTAGTGACTTACCTCGGAGAACCCGTGGCATGGGGAGGATCGCCGGATCCAGTTTTCTTTCTCCCAAAGATTGCCCACGCCAAGAGGACACACACCACCGTGGATATAATCCCCAGCCACCACGGTCTAAACCTGATTGGGATCAAAATGAAAAGGACGAGCAAGCACACGCGCCTCCAGGGCCACCGCCCGCGCCACGTGGAAGAGTCATGGTCGCCGGTTGTTCCCGGAGCTTCAGGTTTTACCGCGTCGTTGCGGCCCGCTAGTGCTGTCCTATGTGCAGCGAGGTTTTCAAGGTGGAGCTCAATGGCTTCCCGTGCGCTTGCGGTCGCCTCCTCAATCATCCTCCTGTGCGAGGTGCAGCCCGGCAGCAGCGGCACCACAACGGTGTACCCGCCTTCCCCATCGGGGAACAATTTGATCTGGTAGGAGTCTGCCGTTGTCTTCACGGCAATATTATCGCGCGCGGCTGGAGAATTACGAATAGTAAATAGTGAATGGCCAATTTGGCGGTCGAGACTGCCGCCGGGAGCGCACTGCGGCCTGAGAGCGCCGTGCTCCCAATTCACAATTTACTATTCACTATTTACTATTGATTTTGCGCTCGGCTTGCCCAGCGTTTCCAAGTCTCGCCATCCGCGAGCATCTTGATATAAAGGCTGCCGACCACCGAGCGCGCCTGGAAACCGACCTGCGTGCCGTCGGTCGTCCAATACCAATCCGTCAGCGGGACGCGACTGGGCGATTCATTAGCCCAGTCGTAAATCGGCGAAATGAGTTTCTCCCAGTTGGCCGGTGAATCAGCCAGAGTTGCGGACCAGAACTCCCAGTCGAGCTTGGTGTAGTCTCTGCGATTGTCGAGCGGGAAGCCGAAGTGGCCCTTATTTTGGTAATAAGCAATCTCCTTCTGGGCGACTTGGGCGGGGAAAAGGTGGAAGTCGAGGACTTTATCCCACACCAGATTATATTTCTGACTCCAGGTGCCAGGCCTGTCAAAGGCCAAGCGGTAATGGTCTCCATCGTCGGCCATCTTCACCCATTGCTGGGCAAATTCCTGCGCGGTCTTGTGGTAGAGGTCATGCTCCTGGTTCTTGCCCAGCATGCCCGCGAGTTCTGCGTATGCTTCGAGCGCCTCGATGGCCTTAAGCGAAAGGTTGGCATTGTGCGCCAGGTGCCCGGCGAAGTCATCTGTGCAAAGCTGGTTGGCAGGATCGAGCCCCTTGTCTTTCAAGTACGCCGCCCACTTTGTCAGTAACGGCCAAAACTTGCCGGCAAAGTTCGCATCGCCTTCAGCCTTGGCAATGGCGGCGACCATCAAGAGCATGTTGCCGGATTCCTCAACCGGCATTTGATCGGCTTCGGACTTCTCGCCGCCGCCGTAAACTTGGCCGTTGGCAAGTGGATAGGTGCCGAGATCGTGCGGGGCGAAGGGGAACGGCCAGCGAGCGGATTCAGCATATTTGAAAAGCGGTGCCAGGGAGGCTTCAAGCAGTTGCGGATTAAGCAACAACAGAATGGGCGAGGCGGGATAGATCACGTCCACCGTCCCGATGCAGCCATTGCTGAAATTCTCCTTCGGTAGAAAGAACGGCTCGCCATCCGGCCCCGCCACCAATATCTGTGCTGCCAATGCCTGGCGGTACGACAAGGCCGCGAGTCGAGCGTACTTCTCGCCTCCCACACGAGTGAGATCGTTCACGAGGTCGGCATCAAACGTCTCGCAGCGCTTCACAAGAGACACGTAATTCCGCTCAGCCTCATCCAAAAGGTCGCTCATCTTGGTACGCTTCAGCCGCCAATAGGGGCGCAGGGGCTTGTGGAAGTACTCAATAGCATAGGTCTGGTCGTAGGCGAGAATTATATGACGCTCGATGGCCTCCGGCCCGACCTCGCCGAGGTCAAACATCATAGCCATGGCCGGCATGTGGTCGCGGGGCGGCCGGGGCATGCGGGTATCAGCGCCAGGCAGCGAACCCTTCCCGGCAAAAGTCCCGATCACTCCATCGACATTCGCTACCACGCTCTGAGGGGATTGAGCGCGGGGAGCCGCAACGTAAAGATAGCCCCAGTCGATGCGGAGGTCATCGCCAAATTTCTGAAGCACCGGCTGAGCCTTTGTTCCCATGCGCAGCACGTTCAGGCCCGGCTCGTTCTCTTGCTGCCAAACCACCGGTTCGTCCTCGGTATTCACAACGAGCTGAGCGGTGTTGTCGTATTCAATCGAGACTCGGTGCCCCTTGCCATCCACCGACCGAACTTTCCAACTGAGGTAGGTGACGGGCCAAGACACCAAGTCGAGGTCCGAGGGCAGCATCGGGGTCAGGAAGGTGAGGGTGATGTGGACACCGCTGGCCTCGAAGTCGTAGATCGTACGCGTCGGCAACACTTGAAGCCCGCTCTGCGGCATCGGTTGGATGTCTCGCCACGCGTCGCCCATGATGCGCCACGTCGCACCGTCAACTTTCACCGAGCCGTGGAATTCCTGCTTCGCGCCTGTCCAGTGACGCGTCGCATCATAGGTCAGCCGGTCCGCAAACGACCAGACGCTGAAGTAAGGATTGCACGTCACGAGCGGTACCGCGGGCGGACGGAAGCCCGCCACGTCTGATGCGGCCCACATCGAGGTGTAAGTCACGACACAGCAGAGTAATTGCAGAACTGTCGAATATGCCTTCATCGCCAAGTCTCCTCACCGCGAAGTCTCAGGGCGCAGTCGCAGGGGTCCCCCGGGCGCGGGACGGTTGCCCCAGGGCGGCCACAATGGCCGCCACTACAGGTGAATTTTCACGTCCTCACAATGGCCCAGACGCCCACACCGCATCCAACGGACATGTTATATTTGTCATTTAGCAGGGGAAATTATGAATAGTGGAGGGTGAATAGTAAATGGCAAATTTCAGTTCCCTTTGCCCGCTCTCGGGAGTTCTGTAATTCACCATTTATAATTTACTCTTCACTTTTGAGCATGATGGCAACTGCATTTGCGAAACAGTGTGGGGGCGGGTGGGGGGTGCTGCTGCTCGCGCACGGCGCGCCGGACCGGCTCGAGGACATCCCTGCATTCCTGCTCAACGTCCGCGAGGGGCGAAGGCTGCCCAACGCCGCGGTCAATGAAATCGTCCGCCGCTACGGCCTGATTGGCGGTTCGCCGCTTACGCGCCTGACCACCTTGCAGGCGCAGCGCTTAGCGGAACTCCTCGGCCGCCCGGTCTACGTCGGGATGCGCAATTGGAGGCCCTTCATCTCCGAAGCAGTTCGGCAGATCAACGCCGACGGCGTTGGACGTATCGTCGCGCTTTGCCTGGCACCCCAGAACTCCCGCACCAGCATTGGCCTTTACAAGAAGTATTTGTTCGAAGATGTTGCGTGCGTCGCGCCCCATGTGCGGGTGGATTTCATCGAAAACTGGCACGACTATCCGGGGTTGGTGGAAGCCTTTCGCGAGAGAGTCGCGACGGCGCTGGCCCGCGCGCAGGCTGAGGCCGGCGGCCCGGTTCCGGTGATCTTCACGGCGCACAGTGTTCCAGAAAAGACCATTCAGGACGGCGATCCCTACGAGCAGCAGGTAAGGGAAACGGCCACCCTGGTTGCCAAAGCGCTGGGCCTCGAGCAATACTGCGTGGCTTTTCAGAGCCAGGGAATGACCAGCGAACCGTGGATTGGCCCGACGGTGGAATCGCTCATCGACCGGTCGGCCGCGCAGGGCCAGCGACACGTGTTGCTGGCTCCGGTGGGTTTTGTTTGTGACCACGTCGAGATCCTTTACGATATTGACGTAGTGTTCCGCACATATGGGATGGCGAGAGGAGTCACGGTGCACCGCTCCGAATCGTTGAACGACAGCCCGCTGTTCATCCAAGCCCTGGCAGCCATCGTTGAAGAGCGGGCAGGTAGGCAGATGGGCAGGTAGGCAGATGGGCAACTGGAAGTGCGCACTTGCGGTTGGGCAGAACTCGAAAAGCAGCGGACCGCGAAAATTGGCCCTCACCCCCTTGGGAAGGAGGGCAAGGAACCTCGATTTGTGCCAACTGACCATCTGCCTACCTGCCCATCTGCCTACCTGCTGGCTTCCCGGAAGGGGACGCGATAGTGCCAACTGACCAGCCAAACCGGAAACGGGTGGCAGTACTAGGTGGAGGCATAGCCGGCTTAGCTGCGGCTTACACTCTGGCCCGAGCGCGCCAGGCTGGTGCCCCGGTTGAAGAGCTGCTCATCGAGGGAAGGAACCGTCTGGGGGGGGTAATTCGCACCGAACGCCTCGAGGGTTTCGTCATCGAAGCCGGGCCGGACAGTTTCCTTGCCGAAAAACCTGAGGCGGCAGCCCTGGCCCGCGAATTGGGCCTGGGCGATTCCCTCATCGGCTCGAACGACGGCCAGCGGCGCACCTACATCCTTCTCGGAGGTCGCCTAGTCCCGCTTCCTGATGGCCTTATGTTCCTAGTCCCGACCCGCCTGTGGCCCATGATAACTACTCCTTTGCTGCCGTTGAGGAGTAAGCTGGCGATGGCTGCCGAGCTGTTTGCCCGTCAGCCCTCGAGGACCCCGAACCGGGACTCAGACGAATCTGTGGCCAGTTTCGTGCGCAGGCACTTCGGAGACGCCATGCTCGAGAACGTCGCGGATCCTTTGCTCGCCGGGGTCTACGGGGGGGATTCGGGTGCTTTGAGCGTCCGCTCGGTACTGCCGCGCTTCTGGGAGATGGAGCGCAAGCACGGCAGCCTGACTCGCGCCACGCTACGAGCCATGCGCCAGCGCCGCAAAGCCAGGACTAATTCGAGCGGACCCATTCAGCCTGACTCCGCCGGCACGGGCGCCGCGCCTCCGAGCGCCTTGCCGCTCTTCATGACCCTTAGGGACGGACTCGAGCAGCTCGCAGAGTCGCTTGTGCAAAGCCTGGACAAGACGCGCATTCACCTCGGCCACGGTGTTGCCGGCATCGAAGCGGCGCCCGGCGGCCCTGGCGGGCCGGCGGACCGGTGCAGCCGGCGGTATGCGATCTTCTGCGAGGGAGGCCTGGCCTTCGACGCGGATGCAATCATCCTTGCGATGCCCACTCACGAATGCAGCCGGCTGCTTTCCCCTCTCCACCCCACGCTGGGCGGCTTGCTCGGCGGAATCCCCTACAGCTCTTCGATGACGGTCTCACTAGGCTACGCCGAGGGAACGATCGAGCACCTACCCCCAGGCTTTGGATACCTGGTCCCACGCAATGAAAACCGGAGAATGCTCGCCTGCACCTTCGTGCATCGCAAGTTCAACCATCGCGCTCCGGAAGGCAAGGCGTTGCTTCGCTGCTTCCTGGGCGGCTCACGCGACCCGGAAGCCCTGAACCTCCCTGACGAAGAAGTGGTTTCGCTGGTTCGGCGGGAGTTGAAGGAAATCTTGAGTTTTTCATTCGAGCCGCTGTTTTGCCGCATTCACCGCTGGCCCGCCTCCATGGCGCAGTACCCAGTGGGGCATGCCGAGCGGCTAAATAGAATTCAGAGCTTGCTTGGGGATCTACCGGGCATTCACCTTGCGGGGAACGCCTATTCGGGCATAGGAATCTCAGATTGTATCCGCACAGGCAGGGCTGCTGCGCAACGCGCAATTGGCAGAGTTATGGATGCTGAATAGTAATTCGCCGTCAGCGCGCCTCAGGAATCAGTTCTCCGGGCATAGGTCGTTTGCTCATGGGGTTGAGAATTCCGATTTGGCCGGGATGGGGATAAATTGTCGCTCGGCCCGCCCCCCACGCTCCACTTGTGCCACATCTTACGATATCAACAGCGGGGGCTGTCCTAATTTGGGCGGAGCGCCGCCATCTTGGCGGCTCCAGTGCCGGCTGGAAGCCGGCGTTACGGCCCAAATTAGAACACTACCGAACAGCGACCAGATATTGTTTCATAAGCTAGGAATCCTTTTCCCCTAATTGGAATCTAAGTAATGTAAGAGTGGTCTCGGAGAAAGGGCAGGGCAAACAAAAAATGTTTACCTATTTGAGCCTCCTGTTGGGTCACTTATTGACATGGCTTGCGGTCGCAGCCGCGGCCCTTTATGTAGGGATGGTCCTGATGAGGTATCGGACGGACGGGCCACGCTACCGCCTCAACTTGGACCCTCAAGACCCCGCAAGGTCGGCTCAGCATTTGGCGGTCTGGCTGGGCGTGAAGATTTTGGAGGGCTGCGTCCGGGTTGCTAGGCCCATTTTGAACATGCTCCTAGAAGCCTCTGCTGAGGTTGGGGAATGGCTCATGCGTCGCAGCCCAGCCGTGCAGGAAAGTATCCGCTCCCGCTTCCTCGTGTGACGGGTGTCGTGGACACCGACTTTTCCCTTGAACAGCTCGAGGCGCGAATCGACGACGCCTCGCTCGACTTTGATCCCGAACTCATGCGCCGGGCCGGCTACCAGGTTGTAGACTGGATCGTCGAGCGCCTACAAAACCTTCGCGCGAACCCGCTCGGTCGCGAACTCGATCGCGCGGAGACGGAATCCCTGCTGCGCGAGCCCATGCCCGAGGAGGGCCGGCCCTTCGACGCAGTGTTCGCGGAATACGCGCAGAAGGTCTTCACATAACGTATGCCGGCAAGACTAGCGGAAAGCTGTGAGATGAGGGAAGAGTCCACTAATTCCTTCTCATTGCCTCAAGCTCTTCGAGGGTGCGGGGCCAGTCCTGCTTGAGCAGGCGCGAAAGCGACCTGTCCGCCAGTAGCTTGCCGCCCGTTTGGCAGCGTGCGCAGTAGTTGGTCTCGTTGTCGGCGTAACGGATGCGCTGCACTTTGGCGCCGCAGTGCAGGCAAGGCTGACCGTACCGGCCGTGAACGGCCATCCCGGCGCGAAATGCTGTCACCCTTTCCGGAAAATCGTCTCGTGCTTCGTCGCGCAATCTCTCGGTCCAGTCCCGCAACGTCGCCCGGGTGGCTTCGTAGAGGCGCGCGATCTCCCCGCCGTTCAGGCGGCTGGTCACGGTCGCGGGCGAGAGCCGGGCAGCATGGAGGATCTCATCGGAATACGCGTTGCCGATCCCGCTCATGAGATGTGGGTCGGTAAGCGCGCGCTTGAGGGTATGGTTCTCGGAAGTGAGGCGCGCCGCGAACTCCTCGAGGCGGGCCTCAAGCACTTCGAGCCCGCCCGGGTCGAAATCCTCAAGCCTCTCGGCGCCTGCTGCCACGTGAATCGAGGCTCGCCTCTTTGATCCCGCCTCGCTGAGTGTCAAGCTGCCGGAGTCAAAATCGAACGCCGCCAGGTCTCTGCGCGAGCCGAGTTTTCTCACGCGTATCCCCGAAGCTACCGCGCCGAGACCCCGCCAGTGCAGGCGTCCTGCAATCATCAAGTGCAGCACCAGCCAGTACTCCTGCTCGAAACCAATCGCGATGCGCTTTCCGATTCGCCGCAGGCTTCGGACGGTCTTCCCTTCCAGCTCCTGAATCGGCGGAGTCACGGTACGCAGCAGAAACGGGCTCGCCAAGCGCACCCGGTGGAGCTTCCGATGGAGGATGCGCTGTTCGAGTGCCTCGAGATAAACGACGATGTCCGGCAATTCAGGCATGGGGCAATATCATGCAGTTGCTGAACAGGTACCGTAAAGCGATAAAGCCGGTAGAGGTTCTCAGTGAGCTTGGCGCAATCCGTTGCCAAGTGAGACTCCTTTCCGGCGATTTATTTCCCAACGGTGGCAACAATGATTGTACAACATGAGAAGCCGCCCAGGACCCCCACATGCTCGAGGCGGGAGTGTGCGAATTTTTGGGTTGACATCTTACCCAAAGTGTGGATACTTGGGTTATATGTCTACCCAAAAGGAACAAGAACGCTTAGAACTCTTGCAAGGCACCCTGGACCTGCTGATCCTACGCACCCTGATCTTCGGCCCGCAACACGGTCAGGGCGTGGCGCGCGCCATTCAGCAGACGTCCGAGGACGAACTGTTGGTTGAACATGGTGCCCTTTATCCCGCTCTGCAACGCCTGGAGGAGCGGGGTTGGATTGCGGCTGAGTGGGGGACCTCCACGAACAACCGCAAGGCGCGCTTTTACAGGCTCAGCTCGGCGGGGCGCAAGCAGCTCGTCAAGGAGACAGCCAAGTGGCGGCGGCTGGCGGCGGCCATCGGGCGGGTTCTGGGGCCCGAGGAATCTCGGTGATAGCTGTGCCGAAGGCACCTTGGACTGCGGCGGCTTGACGCCGCCTTGGGACTTTGGGGCCGCGACGCTGCGGCCCAGGACAGACCTTCGGTCCGGGATGCGCGAAGGCGGCGTCAAGCCGCCGCACTCCAAGGCGCTGCGCACAGGGAAGGAGCGAGCGATGTTCTGGCAAAAACGCAAGCCGAGTGACTTTGCGGCCGAGATCCAGGCCCACCTCGAACTTGAGACGGAACGGCTGAGAGCGCAGGGCTTGAGCGAAGAAGAAGCAGGCTCCGCCGCGCGCCGTGCCTTCGGCAACCTCACACGGGCGGAGGAGCGCTTCTACGAGTCGGGCCGCTGGCTGGCTTGGGATCACTCTGCGCAGGACCTCCGCTTTGGCTTGCGCACTTTGCGCAAGAACCCGGGATTTACTGCCATTGCGGTGCTGACGCTGGCGCTCGGAATTGGGGCCAATACGGCGATCTTCAGCCTGTTGAATGCCGTGCTGCTGCGGCCGTTGCCGGTCGAGAAACCGCAAGAACTGGTTCTGCTGGGGAAAGGCAGAGCCGCCGGAAGCACAGACGACTTTGCCACCACCGAACTCTATTCATATGCCTTCTATCGTCAGATGCAGCAGAAGAACCAGATATTCTCTAACCTGAGCGCCATGCTGAGCCTCCCATTAGGGATGCACGGCCTAGTGGGGGGAAGGACCGAACTGGAGTTCATGCATGTCCAGTTGGTCTCGGGAACTTATTTCCGCATGCTGGGGGTTAAGCCGGTGCTGGGGCGCGCGTTCACGCA
>Ga0187781_10003625_pt1 | contig 11599 bp, 9 predicted proteins | sample 0715_SJ02_MP02_2_FD_132447 | JGI IMG/M metagenome (GOLD analysis project Ga0187781, IMG submission 132447) | Tropical peat soil microbial communities from peatlands in Department of Meta, Colombia - 0715_SJ02_MP02_20_MG | ecosystem: Environmental > Terrestrial > Soil > Wetlands > Peat | place...
ATGCCGGCGACGCATTACCAGAACAGATCCCGAGACAATGACAAAAGCCAGCAGCGTCCTAATGCTGACCAACTCGCCCACAACCCTCAGGGGCAAGAGCCCGCCGGCCAAGGCGACGCAAGTTCCCGTCAAGGCTGTACTGAGGTAAGGAGTACGAAAGCGCCGGTGGATCTTGCCAAAGGGTCTGGGCAGCAAGCCATCGTGTGCCATCGAGTAGAAGACGCGTGTTTGGCCCAGCATCATCACCAGGATCACCGCCGTAGTCCCAAGCAAGGCGCCGATTTTTACGATGGGCGAAAGCCACGATCGAACGACCGTAGAATCGATAGCAAGGGCTAGCGGGTCGGGAACGTTGAGCTGGCGAAAAGGCATGATCCCCGTAAGCACCAGGACCACGGCAATGTAGAGCACCGTGCAAATCCCCAGCGACCCCAAAATGCCAATCGGCATATCCCTTTCCGGATTGCGCGCCTCCTGGGCTGCCGTCGATACAGCATCAAAACCAATGTAGGCGAAAAATATGATGCCCGCGCCTCGCAATACGCCCGAGAAGCCGAATTCACCAAACTGCCCCTGATTAGGGGGAAGAAATGGATGCCAGTTGGCGCGATTGACGTACATCGCACCGAAGAGGATGAAGAGCAACACGACACCCACCTTGACCAGAACAATAAAACTGTTGAAGTTAGCCGACTCCTTTATCCCAATAATAAGCAGCGTGGTGATAAGGGCGACAATGAAAGCGGCGGGCAGGTTGAAGACAGGATGAACACCATTCGGCAGCATCGAAGCCTCCCACGGGCTCCGGCTCAGCTCGGCAGGGAAAGGCCAATGAAGAGTTCTTTGCAGGAAGGAAACGAAGTAACCCGACCATCCGATGGAGACTGTGGTGGCCCCCACAGCATACTCGAGGATCAAGTCCCAGCCAATGATCCAGGCTAGGAATTCCCCCACCGTCGCATAAGCGTAAGTGTAGGCGCTGCCAGCCACCGGAATCATGGAGGCAAATTCCGCATAGCAGAGGCCAGCAAAGGCGCAACCAACGCCCGAAAGGATCACAGAACCCACCAACGCCGGACCGGTATGCTGAGCAGCAACCCCGCTCAGGACGAAAATCCCTGCTCCCACGATCGCTCCGATACCCAGCGAGATCAGGGCGAGGGGGCCCAAGGCCCGGCGCAGGCCGTGCTCCGAGTCGAACGCCTCTTTCCTCAACTCGTCGATACTCTTCTTTGTCCAGATACTCGACATTCGGTCTCCTGTAAGATCGGGGCTAAGGACTCGCGGCTAGGGAATAAGAAACCAGCCCCTAGACTCTAGCCCCTAGTCCCTGGTCTTCTGACTTGTCACTCGTCACGGCTCTTCTTCGCCTCCACAAGAAGTAGACGGGCACCCCAAGCGCCACGATACTAAGCCCGGCAAGGCTTCGTCCAGGTTTGTGCGTGAGTAGGGCCCACTCCACAAACAAGGCAAAGGCAATGTAGATGGCCGGCAGCGCGGGATAGCCCCAGGCCTTGTAGGGCCTCGGCGCTAAGGGGCGTGTCCTTCTAAGCTGGAAGACGCCCGCCAGAGTCAGAATATAGAACAATAGCACCGCGAAGATCACGTAATCCAACAATTCGCTATAAGTTCCCGTCAACGTCAACAACCCGGCCCAGGCCGCCTGCACAGCGAGGGAGACGGCCGGGGTGTGGTGTTTGGCGTGCACTTTGCCCACGGCGCGAAAGAACAGGCCATCCTTTGCCATCGCGTAGTAAACGCGCGCCCCGGCCAGGATCAGCCCATTCATACAGCCGAAGGTTGAAATCATAATCGCCGCGGCCATTAAGGTGGCGCCTTTGCCGCCCAACATGACCTGTACCGCCGCAGTCGCCACCCTGTCTTCTGCCGCGTATTGGATGCCGCGCCCTAAGAGTCCCGAAGCCATCGGAGTCCCTGCGAATGGCAGGACGCGCAAATAGATCCAGTTGCACGCCACGTACAGACAGCATACGGTGGCGGTCCCCACAAACAGTGCCAGCGGCAGGTTGCGCTTGGGATTGACAATCTCGCTGCCTGTAAAGGTGACGTTATTCCAGGCATCGGAAGAGAAGAGCGGCCCGACCAAGGCGACTGCGAGAACGGTCAACGTGGCCAAGTTCCAATGCACGCCGCCCCAGAGGCTCTGCTGCTGGGCAGTCGCCGCAGGGTGCAGATGCGACCACCACAGCCCAAGAGCCACCAGTCCCAACAGCGTGGCCACCTTGAGAGTGGTAAAAACATTCTGCACCCACGCCCCCGGCCGCAACCCAAAGATATTGAGAACGCTGAGGAAGAGCAGGGAAAGGGCCGCCACTAGTTGCTGCGAGGAGAGGGTTGCTGCAACCGAATGGTGAAAAACCTCAATGTGCCCGAGATTGATTAGAAGGTTCTGCGCCGAGACCCAAGGTACCAACACCCCCAAGAACTTCCCGAAGGCCACCGCCACGGCAGCCATCGTCCCGGTCTGGATCACCAGGAAAAGGGTCCAGCCGTAAAGAAAACCAAAAAGGGGTCCGAAGGCTTCGCGCAGGTAGATGTATTGCCCGCCGGCGGTGGGCATCATCCCCGCCAATTCGCCGTAGGTTACCGCCGCCGAAACCGTCATAACTCCGCTGACCACCCAACTAAGCAGGAACAAGCCTGGAGAGCCCACCTCGCGCGCAATCTCTGCGGCCACAATGAAAATCCCCGAGCCAATCATCGAGCCCATGACGATGGTGGTGCAGTCGTAAAGGCGGAGGCTCTTGACGAGCTCCGACGCGGGGCCACGGCTCGCCGAGTTTAAGGAGGCAGAAGTTTCCATGTTATGCCAATCGTTTCACCATAGAGAACACGGAGATCACTGAGGTAATTCAATTCTCCTTTAATACCCGCTTCCTAAAGCGCTCAAGAACTCACGCGCCCGTTCTTGGATATCCTGTGCATTCAGGAGGTCACCAATCACCGCCACCGAATCTGCGCCGGCCGCGAGAACCTCGCCGGCGTTCCCTAGGTTGATCCCCCCGATCGCCACTAACGCCTTCCTCGTAGCGCGCCGAGCCTCGCGCAAGCCCGCCAATCCGACAACGGGGTCGGGGTTTTCTTTGCTGGTCGTAGGAAAGACGGGCCCAAATGCCACGTAATCCGCCGTCGTGCGGTCCGCGGCAATAACTTGATCCAGTGAGTGAGTAGAACACCCAATCCATTGCTCCGGCGCAAGGATGCGGCGCGCCATTTCCACAGGCAAGTCGTACTGACCCAGGTGAACCCCATCGGCATTCATCGCCCGCGCCACATCAGCACGATCGTTCACAATCAGGCTGCAACCGGACCCCCGGAGAAGTTCCTTCAGTTCTATACAAACCTCGTAAAGCTGCCGCGACGGCGCATGCTTGTCGCGGAATTGTATCAGCCGGACTCCCGCCGATGCGAGCTCCCTCGCTACCACTGCCGGTAGGATGCTGCCCGTCCTGGCGGGGTCGATTATGGCATAGAGGCGTGGGATCGATAAACCCATAGGCAGTATCAGAAGTTACAAGCTAACGCGGAGGGCATGGTCCGTCAGCGGAGGGATCCCCCTGCAATTTGTAAGGGTGGCGCTTGCCCTACCCTCGAACATCAAATGATATCATTATTGTTCTTGATGAAGCGCCGGAGGAAATGGGTGTCAAACTTCCCGGAGCGAAAATCCGGGTCAGCCATGATCTTCTGGTGTATGGGAATGCAAGTGGAAACGCCCTCAATGATAAACATTTCCAAGGCCCGGGCCATGCGGGTGATAGCCTCCAAGCGATCATTGCCGCACACCACCAGCTTGGCAATTAGAGAATCGTAATAGGGGGGGATCACCGATTCGGCGTAGGCGGCAGTATCCACTCGGACCCCGGTCCCGCCTGGAGCGTTAAAAGCGGTCACCTTGCCTGCGGAAGGAGCAAGGCTCTCTGGGTTTTCCGCGCAAATCCGGCACTCGATAGCATGTCCGCGCGGCCCCAACGCCTTTCCCCCGAAGTTCAGATGGCCGCCTGCCGCGAGATGAATCTGCATCTTCACAAGATCGACCCCAGTCACCATTTCGGTAACCGGGTGCTCGACCTGGATGCGGGTGTTCATCTCCATGAACTGGAGGTTGCCATTCTCATCCATCAGGAACTCGACCGTGCCGGCGTTGGTGTAGCCAATCTTTTCTAAGGCCTGAACGACCTGAGCGCCCACGCGCTGGCGGGCTTGGGGGTCAATTTGGGTGGAAGGGGATTCCTCCACCAGCTTCTGGTGGCGGCGCTGAATCGTACACTCCCGCTCGGCGAAATGGACTACCTTCCCGTACTCGTCGCCCAGCACCTGAAACTCGATGTGACGAGGCGATTCAATGTGCTTCTCCAGATAAACATCCGGAGTACCAAATGAGGCCGCTGCCTCACTCTGGGCAGCTTGAATGGCATGCGGAAGCTCCTCAGGTGTCCGCACAATGCGCATGCCGCGCCCGCCCCCCCCCGCCGCAGCTTTCACCATGACCGGATAACCCGCGCGCTCGGCCTCCTCGAGCGCCATCGCTTCCGACCGAATAACTTCCGAGCCAGGAAGAACAGGCAGGCCCAGTTCCGCCATCGTCCGGCGCGCCTGGTTCTTATCCCCCATCATCCGCATGACCTCCGGACGCGGACCGATGAAAGTCAGGTTGGAGGCTTGGCAAACCTCGGCGAAGTAAGCGCTTTCCGCCAGGAACCCGTATCCAGGATGAATCGCCTCTGCGCCGGTGATTTCTGCCGCCGAAATGATGCTCGCGACGTTAAGGTAGCTGTCTGCGCTGCGCGGCGGGCCGATGCACACTGCCTCGTCCGCAAAGCGCACGTGCAGCGAGTACCGGTCGGCCTCGGAGTAGACAGCCACCGTCTCAATGCCCAGCTCCTTACAGGCACAGATCACCCGCAGGGCGATTTCACCGCGATTGGCAATCAGGATCTTCTTGAACATACCGAAAATCGAAATTGGAAACTAGAAAATGGAAAGGACCCCACCTTCCTTGCTGGCGTTTATCTCCGGCTGTCCAATGTCAGCTTCCCAGTTTCCAGTTTCTACTTTCCAGTTTCTGTTTTCGATGTCACTTGCCGCGCGAGGGCTTGATAGCAAACAGGGATTGCCCGTACTCTACCGGCTGCCCGCTCTCCACATAGATACGAGCTATTTCTCCTGCCACCTCAGCTTCCAGTTCGTTCATGAGCTTCATGGCTTCAATGATACAAAGCACCTGACCCAACTGCACCACATCACCCACCTGAACGAAGGGCGGAGCATTGGGCGCCGGGGCGGCGTAGAAGGTCCCGACGATAGGAGACTTCATGATGTACAGATCTTCCGTTGATTCCGGGGGCGCTTCGGCAGGGGGCGGCTCTTCCGCCGAAAGCGGTGGGCGCGCCGGGGCGGAAAGCACAGCGGGCTGCGCCAGCGCGGGAGGCGCAGGATCCGCAAGGTAAGCTTCCCCCGCGCCTGAATTCGAAGCGAGGGAATTTCCGCGCTTGACGCGAATCTTCGCCCCGTTCTGCTCCATTTCAAATTCCGTTACTTGGCGCTCAATCAGGACGTCGATGAGCTGCTCGATTTCTTTGAGTCCCCAAACCTTCTCGGTTCCCGGGGCGCTGCGCGGTTGTTTCTTTCCAGCCATTGGCTCCTTTCTCCCGGCAAGCCTCCTACTCCACAATCCACTGATCTTTCGGGGCGGGGGTCAACACTTCCGGGCCGCCAGGCCCTACGTGTACGGTATCTTCAATACGGATTCCTCCCCAACCCTTCAAATAGACTCCGGGTTCCACCGTCACGGTGTTGCCAGATTGCAGCCGGACTTTTTCGCCCCGCGCCAGGCGGGGCATCTCGTGAGTTTCCATCCCTACCCCGTGCCCAGTGCCGTGAGCAAAAAACCGGGCCAAGCCGCGTTTTGCCAAGCTTCGCCTTGCGACTGCATCGACATCTCCCGCACGGACTCCCGGAAGCGCCGACATGGCCGCCCTCTCCTGAGCTACTACGACGGCGTTATAAAGGCTGCGGACGCGCTGGGAGGGCTGCCCGAGGTAAACCGTGCGGGTCATGTCAGCAGCGTAATTGCCAAGTATAGCACCGAGATCGAAGATAACCAATTCATTTTGCCTGAGTATCTTGTGGGAGGCGCGCGCATGAGGAAGCGCGGCGCGCGCTCCCGAGGCAACAATGGTCTCAAATGCCGCCCCCTCCGCACCCTTTTTCCGCATCAGATACTCGATTTCAGCGGCTAAATCGCATTCACTTACCCCCGGCCTGACAATCTCCAGCACTTTCTCGAAGACTTCAGCAGTAATCCGCCCCGCTTGACGAATCTTTGCCACCTCTTCCTCGTCTTTCACGGCCCGGAGCTGTTCCACCAAGCCCGTCTGCGGGAGGAACTTGACATGCTGCCCAGCTTCCTTCTGGAGCAGCGAAAAATCTGCGCAGGTGAGGTGCGCCCCTTCGAAGCCAAGCCGGCGGACCTGGTGGGCTTTTAACCACGCCGCCACCGCCTTGTGAAGTCCTTTCCTCTCCTCAATCACTTCTACACCCCGAGCCTCTTCCTGGGCCTGCAGCGTGTACCGAGGATCCACCCAGACGATTCCTTCACGAGAGTTGAAGAGTGCGACGCCGGCGGAGGCACGGAAGCCTGTCAAGTAGGCGATGTTCGTCAGATGGGTGACCAGAAAGAAGGGAAGCCTCCGCTCCCGCATCGCCCCCCGAAGAGCGTTTTGCCTCTTAGCCTGCGAGTTGGATGATGAATCCGATTGCACGCTAGTGCTAGTCGATGGGGCACTCGCCGTCGGATGTGGGCGTGGCCCTTGTGGCTCGTCGGAAGGCCATAGGGGCCGCCCCTACAACGCGTTTTACGCTTGTTTCCTGGCCATTCGGCCACTGCCGTACTGTTTCTTCTTGGGATTTGGGCCCTTCGGAAAGGCAGGGCCTTTCCGCAAGTCAGGCGCCAGAGCCGCGGGCAGAGGAGCACCCCAAAAGAGAACAGGCCAGCACCGACCCCCGGTTCTGAAATCCGCGGCTCGTCCACAGCCCGAAGAAAAAGCCGGTCTAAGTGGTGGCGAGCAGCCTGGGGGAAACAAAAAAGAGCAGCTCCTGGTCAGTATCCTGGACGTTCGTCGACTTAAAGAGATTCCCAAGGATCGGGATATTTCCAAGCAACGGTATTTGGGTGACAGAGTTCTGGCGCTGCGTTACCGTAACCCCACCGAACACTACGGTCCCCCCGTTTGGAACGAGCACCTGAGTGGTCGCTTGTTGGATGTTAATGCTCACGGCGGCACCGGTGACGATACTGCCTGGACTGGCGTTTTGTACATTAATCTTCAGGAAGACGTGGCCGTCGTCCGTGACCTGCGGGGTGACGGTGAGCTGTAACGTCGCGTTCACATACTGCACCGAAATGGTGTTGTTGATGGTGGTCTGAACGGGAATTTGCGTGCCTTGTTGGACCATCCCCTCCTTGTTGGTTTGGGTGATGATGCTCGGACGGGAAATGGTCTTCGCTTGACTGCGGATCTCCGCCGCCGAGATCACGGCATCGATCAGGTAACGCTGAGAGAAGTTGGTGATCGCCACCACGCCGAAGCCGGCAGTAGGGTTTGCAGGAGCGGTCCAAGTAGTCCAGGGCGGCAGTATTGCCGTTCCGGTTGAGGAGCTTGAAGTTGAGGTTGACGACGCGCTTGGGGTTAGACTGGATCCCGTTCCCGTCTGCCCGACTCCAACCGTTGAACCCGAAGCATTCCTGCCCGCTCCCATCAAGGCAGCGGACAGGGTCCTCTGAAAGGTCGAGGTGGCAAGAACAATTCGGGCCTCGATGGCTACCTGCTTGGTCTTGGTATCCAGTTTGTCAATTGTTTCCTCGATCTTCGGAATCTGCGATGCGACGTCGGAAATGATAAGCGTGTTGGTGCGCTTGTCCACGCGGGCGGACCCGCGCTTGCTAAGCGGGCCCCCAGTCCAGTCCTTCAAGAGAGTAACAATATCGTCAGCCGTGGCGTAATTCACCGGACGAAAAACCGTAACCAGGGGGGCCGCGGCGAGCTTCTCGGCCGCCATCTTGTTCGCCGCCTCCTGCTCCGCCACTAGAGTGTCAAGCCGGGCGATGCGGAGGACGTTGCCCTCCAGGACCTTGCCGAGGCCATTGTCTTTGAGAATGATGTCCAGCGCCTGGTCCCAGGGTACGTTGTCCAGAACCATGGTGACGGAGCCCGTCACATTGGGGTCCACAAGAATGTTCAAACCACTGATCTCGTGGATGAGGCGGAAGAAGTCTTTCAAATCGACATCTTTCAGGTTCACTGAAATCAGATCACCCGTGTAGGCCGGTGTGTCCTCCCCGTGCGGTACGGGCGCTACCGAACCTGCGCTCGGGGGTGTAGCGGGGTTGGACGCGGTGCCAGCACTCAGCACTTGAGCGGCCGTTTCAGCCCTAAGAGCCTCCGGGGTGGCAGCCTGAGGCGTCTGGCGGGGGGCTGCCGCTGCGTCGCTGCGCCCCTCTGAAGTAGGTAGGCTGCTCTTGTAGTCGGGCTTCGGCTCATCGCGTTGGGCAGCAGTCTCGAGGGTTGACGCTGTCGCCGGCGCGGCCGGGGACACGGCAGTTTCCTTTTTGCTTGCTGGCGGCCCAGCCCCCGCGCGGTAGGCTGCAGTGGCGCGCGGCTTCACCTCGAGACGCACCCCACCTGCGTAAGTTTGGGCGTCAAACAATGGGTTTCCTGACAGATCGGCCACAACGCGCACCACTTCAGGATTCTTCGCCCGGAACTGGCCCACCCTCACGTCCTTCACCACTTGGGAAGACACGGGAATCAGCTTCCGGCGAACCGCATTCTTCATGCCTTCGATGTCGATCACAAGACGATCCGGGTGGTCAATTCGGTAAGCATGGAACGTCGCGGACTTTGTCGTGGCCACATCAATCGTGACTTCTCCGGCTGGCCCGGGTGTTACCAAGATCTCCGAAACCAACGCCGGCTTCTCTGGCCCCTTGGCGGGCGCAGTCGACTGGGGGGCACCGCCCTGCGATATCCCCTGTAGGGGACTTGCAAGAGCCGGAGGCATTCCCGCCAGCAGCCCTGCCATCGCCAGCCAAAGGGTGGATAATCGTCTCATCTTCCTTCTCCAGGAACTGAACCCAATTTTATTTCCACTTCGTGGGTGGTTACGCGACCCCGCGAGTCGAGTGTGTTTTCCTTGAAATAGACAGCCTCTGGCGTAATCTTGCTGACCACGCCGTTGTAAACAGCGTCGTTGACTCTCAGGAAGTACGCACGCTTGGTGTAGTTGGTCACTACCGCGATCATGGCGTTCGCTGCTTGCTCGCGCACAACCCCCTCGAGCCGCAGGCCGGAGATTACCAGTCCTCTTGTGCCTACCGGCAAAGCCCCGGGTTCCGGCACCAAGCGGCTAGCCGGAGTCGGCGTCACCCAGGCCTTGAAAGGATCCCTTCGTCCGGCGGCCGCTGATGTGGTCGCCTTCGCTGACCCGGCTTGCACGGCTTTTGGCGAGTCATGTCCCTTGCCTGCCATCCGCAGCGGTGTTCGAACCTGCGTTTGCCCGCTGGACGAGGGGCGAATTTGGGGCTTCTCTTTGTTGGACGAGGTCGGCGTGTCCGAAAGGGCCTGCACGGCCCCAATGCCAGCCGTTGCCGCCAAGCCGAGCGTGCCCACGCAGAGGAGTAACGCACGGACCGCCAGGGTCGCGCGCTTGGGCTGGACAGATTGCGCCCGCTTGGATCCTCGCCTTGACAGGCAAGGCGGTCTTTGCCAAATCCTGGAAAGCTTGCCGTACAACATCGTCCTCGTCCTACCCAGTCTTCTCGTTGCCAAAACGAAGCAGTGGCGCCCGGCGAAGCGCCTCGAGCAGCTATTTCTTTGGCGAAGCCCCACTAAAGTAGGTGGTCAACACGCAGTTGGCCCCCACCGTTTCGCCGGCCTGGACCTTGAACGATCCCAAGCCTCCCCCCTCCGGCGCACCCAAGGAAAGACTCGAGACACTGACAATTCGCTGCTCGCGCGCCAGGCGGTCGAAGAATTCAAGCAGGCCGTAGTAAGTGCCGTCGAGGCGCAAGTTGAAAGGCATCTCGGTGTAGTTTTCCGCCTGCACCTGGGCCTGGGGAATAAAGGTGCGGATATTCACCTGGGAAGCTCTCGCGTCTGCAAACACCGTTCTCAGAAAATCATCCGTGGCCTGCTCTCCCGGCACAATTGAACCCGCCGTCTCCAGTTGCTTCTCCAGTTGCATAATCCGGTTCAGGTACTCGGTCCGCTCCCGTTCGACCACCCGGTTGCGCTTATTTTCTGCTTTGAGCCTCTCGACTTGCTTTTGTAGCGCGTCCCGCGTTCCGCGAACAGGAATTGCGTAGAAGTAGAAAATCGCGCCCGCCAGAACAACTGCAATCAGGGCAAAGAGCCCATTTTGCACAGTCCGGGGAAGATCGTTGAACTTCTTCGCCGTCGCCATCGGGCTATTGTTCTCTCCGCTTACCTTTCCAATCAGCGCCGGTTCGCGAACCGCCGCTACTCCGCTTACATTCCTACCCGCTGCGAACGGGTCGGTGTGCCTCTGGCACCAGCCGGGGTGAGGGAGCTCCCCCCGGAAGGCGGCTTGTAAAAACAGTCCATATTGAACTTGTAGGTCACGAGATTCTCTTTGTCATCTTCGTAGAATTGCTTCAGTTCCACGTCATCGAAATACCCGGAAGTCTTCAGGGAAGCCATCAAGGCAGCAACCGAATTCGCGGAAGCCGCCTGGCCTTGGATATTCACACGGTCACCCTGGTGAGCCACAGAAAAGAAATAGAGGTCAGAAGGAGTCTTGTTCACCACATTGCCCAGGGCATTCATGAACTCTGTCGGTCCCACTCGGCTGGACTGAAGCGCCTCGATGGCTTTGATGCGCAGCTCGAGGAGCGCGCGGTCGTGCTGGTATCTCATGTTTTCCTGCTTGATGGCTGCCAAACGCGTCTGCTCGGCTTGCTGCTTCTTGAGCTCGATTCGCAAGGCGGCGACCGACCCGCTCCAGGTTAGGTACATCAAACCCACGATGGCAAAGCTCACCGCTAAAGCGCCGAGGAAAGTCGCCACCTGCACAACCTTCTTCGCCGGCGCAGCGGCCTTTGCCTTGGGCTTCGGCGCGGGCATTCCCAGCAGGTTGATCTTGATCATTATCAATCGAAACTCCGTAACGCCAGCCCCGTTGCCACGCACAGGCAGGGGGCAATGTCCTGGAGGAACGTCTCATCAAACTTGCCGGAATCCACTTTCACCTTTCGGAAAGGATCGATGATTTCCACCGGAAGACGAAATTCCTCTTCTAACTGTTCCACCAACCCTTCAATCATCGCGCTCCCGCCGGCCAGGTAAATTTGCTGGATGCTTTCCGCCGCCGTCGCCTGCCGGAAGAAATCGAAAGTCTTTTGAACCTCTAGCATCAGGATTTCCGAGACGGAGCGAAGGTGAGGGATCTTCTGCTCCCGCGTGATGCTTTTCACTTCCTGACCCTGCTTCAGTTTCTCGGCATCCTCGTAACTGAGGTCGAGTTCCTTCTGCAAGATGTCAGTGTACTGATTGCCGCC
>Ga0187781_10003626_pt1 | contig 11594 bp, 10 predicted proteins | sample 0715_SJ02_MP02_2_FD_132447 | JGI IMG/M metagenome (GOLD analysis project Ga0187781, IMG submission 132447) | Tropical peat soil microbial communities from peatlands in Department of Meta, Colombia - 0715_SJ02_MP02_20_MG | ecosystem: Environmental > Terrestrial > Soil > Wetlands > Peat | place...
GCGGACATCGCCGTGCTGGAGAACGGGCTGGCGCGGCTGGCTGCGGTGCTCGGCGGTGACCCGACCCAGCCTGGCGCCGGCGCGGCGGGCGGCTGCGGCTATGCGCTCGCCGCTGTCTGGGGTGCGCGGCTGCTGCCTGGCGCGGCGCAGATCGCCACAACTGTCGGGCTGCCGCGGGCCCTGGTCGGCGCTGACCTGGTCATCACCGGCGAGGGCCGGTACGACGCGACATCCCTGACCGGGAAGGTCGTCGGCACCGTCCGTGCCATGGCGGCGCGGGCCGGCGTGCCCGTCGCGCTGGTCGCGGGCTCGGTGGCCGGGCCCGCGCCCGGCTGGTCAGGGCCGGATCGCTCGGTCGAGCTGGCGGCGCTCGCGGGCGGTCGCGAGGAGGCGATGAGCGAGCCGGCTCGCTGGCTGGCAGTGGCGGGGCGTGAGCTTGCCGCGGCGGCGGGTGGCTAGCCGGCCGCGAACTACCCTGGGCTGGTGCGGGAGATCGTGGTGTTCGGCGGCAGCGCCCACCCGGCGCTGTCCGCGGAGATCTGCTCGTACCTGGACGTACCGCTCCGCCCGGTGCGGCTGACCCGGTTCGCCAACGACTGCCTCGAGGTGCAGCTGCTGGCGAACTGCCGGGAGCGAGACGTCTTCGTCATCCAGCCGCTAGGCCCGCCGGTGCAGGAGAACCTGGTCGAGCTGCTGCTGATGCTGGACGCGGCCCGCGGCGCGTCGGCGGCCAGGGTCACCGCCGTCATCCCGTACTACGCCTACGCGCGATCGGATAAGAAATCGATGCCGCGGATCTCGATCGGCGGCCGGCTCGTGGCCGACCTGATCGCGACCGCGGGCGCCAGCAGGGTGCTGGCGATGACCCTGCACGCGCCGCAGGTGCACGGCTTCTTTTCGGTTCCCGTCGATCACCTGCACGCGCTGCGGGAGTTCGCCGGGCACTTCAGCCGGCTCGATCTCGGCAACTTCGTCGTCGTGTCCCCGGACCTCGGTAACGCCAAGAACGCCGCCGCCCTCGCCCGGATGCTGCAGCTACCGGTGGCCGCGGGCGCCAAGGAACGGCACAGCGACCAGAAGGTGACCATCAGCTCCATCATCGGCGACGTGACGGGCCGCGACGTCATCGTGCTGGACGACGAGATCGCCCGCGGCACGACGATCATCGAGCTGCTGGCACGGCTGCGCGAGCGGGACGTGCGGTCGGTCCGGATCGCCTGCACGCACGGGCTGTTCAGCGACGGCGCGCTGGCGCGGATCTCGGCGCAGCCGCTGGTGCGCGAGATCGTGTGCACCAACACGCTGCCGGCAGCCGCGGGCGGCGCCACCGAGCTGCGGGTGATCTCGGTGGCGCCGGCGCTGGCCGAGGCAATCCGGCGGATTCACGAGGGTGAGTCGGTCAGCGCGCTGTTCGACTCGAGCTAGCCGGGCTGTGAGGCCGGCCCGCCGCTTCCAGGTCGAGCAGGTAGCGCTTGCGATCCAGGCCACCGCCGTAGCCGGTGAGGCTGCCGTCCGAGCCGATGACCCGGTGGCAGGGGATCACGACGGCGATCGGGTTGCGCCCGTTGGCCAGGCCGACGGCGCGCACCGCGGCGGGGTTGCCGATAGCCCGGGCCAGCTCGCCGTAGGAACGCGTCTCGCCGTACGGAATCGCCTGCAGCCCGGCCCACACGCGGCGCTGGAACAGCGTGCCAGCAGGTTCGAGCGGCAGGCTGAACTCGGTCAGCGTGCCCGCGAAGTACGCGGCGAGCTGGTCCGCCGCGGCGGCAAACGGCTCGTCCGCCGGGTCACCGGGCGGGCCGAGGACCTCAGCGCCCGGCCGCCCTCGGGTGTCCGAGCTCGGCGTGTCGAGGTACAGCGCGGTGAGTGCGCCGTCATCCGCGACCAGGGTGAGCGGGCCGACGGGGCTGTCGATGATGACGTGGGAGTGCATGTGCGGTGTCCCTTCGCTAGTCGGGGAGGTGGTTGATGGCGTGATCGGTGGCCGCCCACAGGTACTGGACCGCGTAGGAGCGCCAGGGCCGCCAGGCATCCGCGCGGGCGGTGAGGGCCGTCGCATCGGCTGGCAGGTCCGCCAGCCGCGCACCGGTGCGCACACCGAGGTCGGCTGCGGGAAACGCGTCGGGATCACCGAGGGCCCGCATGGCGATCGTCTCGATGGTCCACGAGCCGAGGCCCGGCACACTCGCGAGCCGCTGCCGTGCCTCGTGCCAGTCGCTGCCCGCACCGAGGTCTATCCGGCCCGCAGCCAGCGCCCTCGCCAGGGCGGCGAACGACTCGCGCCGGGACCGCGGCAGTGCCAGCGAACCCGCCACGATGTCGGCGAGCGCCGCCGGGTCCGGGAACAGCCTCGTCAGACCGCCCCGAGGGTCAGCGACCGGTTCGCCGTGCGCGGCCACGAGCCGAGCAGCATGCGTCCGAGCAGCTCCGATCGAGACCTGCTGGCCGAGCACGGCACGGAGCGCGAACTCGGCCGGATCGACGGTTCGCGGCACCCGCCGACCCGGCGCCTTGCGCACCAGCGGACCGAGCGCCGCATCGGCGGACAGCAGGTCGGCGATCGCGACCGGGTCGGCATCCAGGTCGAGCAGCCGACGGCACCTGGCGATCGCGCTCGCCAGGTCGCGCAGGTCGGTGATGGCGAGCTGGCAGCTCACGTGATCTCGCTCCGGCCGGAGCGCCACGATGCCGTGCCCGTGCGGGAGCCGCAGCGTCCGCCGGTAGGCCCCGTCACGCCACTCCTCGACCCCCGGCACGGCGGTCGCGGCGAGGTGGCCGAGCACGCTCTCGGGCTGGAACGGGGCGCGGAACGGCAGCCGCAGGGCGAGCTGGGTCAGGGTCGGCCCGGCCACCGCGGGCGGGGTGCCTGGCTGGCTGGCACCGGCGCCGGTCTGGCTCGGCTGGCGGGCATTGACCCGGTGAGCCTGGGCTCGCAGCTCGCTCGGGGCGAGCGCGTACACCTCCCTGATGGTGTCGTTGAACGTCCTGATGCTCGAGAAACCGGCCGCGAATGCCAGCTCGCCCATGGGCAGCGTGGTCGTCTCGATAAGCAGCCGCGCGGTCTGGGCGCGCTGGGCCCGGGCGAGCGCCAGCGGCCCGGCCCCGAGCTCGGCCAGGAGCTGGCGCTCGACCTGCCGAACGCTGTAACCAAGGTGACGCGCAAGGGCGGGCACGCCGCCGTCGTCCATCACGCCGTCGGCGATGAGCCGCATCGCCCTGGCGACGACGTCGGCGCGCACGTCCCACTCCGGCGAGCCGGGACTGGCGTCCGGCCGACACCGTTTGCAGGCCCGGAAGCCGGCCAGCTGGGCGGCGGCGGCACTGGGATAGAACCGCATGTTCTCCGGCTTGGGCGGGGCGACCGGACAGCTCGGCCGGCAGTAGATGCCGGTGGTGAGGACAGCAGTAAAGAACCATCCGTCGAAGCGCGCGTCCTTGGACTGAACAGCGCGCAGGCAGCGCTCACGGTCTGGCTGGATCCGTTCTCCTTGCACGGTCCTAGCATCGCCCGGGCCGACGGGGAGTTACTAGCGAAATTACGACTTCGCGGCATCGAATAAGCACGTCACGATCATGTTGTCGTAAAACCGCTAGTCCGCTCCACGTCCGGCTGCCACCGTCTTCAGTCGTGAGCCGGAACCTGGATGGCGCGGGCCCAGGCGGGCGGCTCCGGCGGCTGGTCGCCGGGCCCGGAACCGAGCAGGCCTACGACGACCTTCATCCCCGGCGGCGCAGCGTCCGGCCAGGGCGTGAGGCCGTCGGTGAGCACGACCGTGATCGCGGGCCGCGGCCGGAGCGCGGCCGCCGCGGCGATGCCCGCGCCCATGTTCGTCCCGCCGCCGCCGGTTAGCTCGACCTGGCGGGCGCTGGTCACCCGCTTGGCAACTGCGGCCGCGGTGTCGCAGGCGATCACGCGGAGCCGCCGGGTCAGCCCGAGCGCCCGGAGCAGGCCGTCGACCTCGGCCAGCGAGGCGGCGAGCAAATCGTCGGTCATGCTGCCGGAGGTGTCGCAGACGACCGCGACCTCCGGCACCGGCCGCCGGAGCGCGGGGAGCACGACGTCCCCGGTGACCGTCGCCCGGCGTGATGGCCGTCGGTAGGAGTAGTCAACCGCCCCGGTGACGTCGGCGACCGCCTTGCGGACCTCGGCGGCCAGCGCGCGGCGCCAGTCGACTTTGGGCTCGAGCAGCGCGGAAGCCCACCGGGCCAGTCCGGCGGGCACGGTGCCGATCTCGCGGGCATGCCGCAGTATCTCCTGGGCGGCCAGGCGGCACAGCAGCCGAGCCTGCCAGGGCTGCAGACCCGGCTCGGTGCCGGGGCGGGTCTCCCATGTCCGGCAGCAGCCGTCGGCGCCGCTGCCGCAGTCGAGGTCCCAGCCGTCCGGCCGCCGACCAGGCCTGGCTTCCGCAGCGTAGTACTGCTCGGCCAGCCGGCCGGGCTGGTGCCCGAGGTGGCGCGGCAGCACCGGCTCGCCGGGTAGCTGCAGGCCGGCCGGCACCAGGTCGTCGTTGATCTCGGCATCCGCGCACCAGATCCAGCGCACCGACCGGCTGCGCTGGCCGGGATCGTAGCCGACGGTGCCGACGACGCCGGCGCTGCCGGGCGTGGTCCCGGCCGCGTCCTCCGGCACTGCCGCTGCCCGCGCCCGTTCCGCGTGCGCGCGTAGCAGGTGGCACACGTGGTGCACCAGCACGCTGCCGAACTGCGCGGGGGACCAGCCCGCTGAAACCTCCGCGTCCACCCAGAGCCGCCAGCTCTCGTCCACCGCGACCGTGCCGACCCCCGGCGCCTCCCGTGGCTGTACCCCGAACACGGCGCTGGCCAGGTAGGGGAACCGCGACGCGGCCCAGAGCCGGGCCGTGGCCACGCCGGGAACCTCGCTCATCCCCGCAGCAGCCCGGCCTCGCGCAGCACCGGGGCGAACAGCCGCACTTCGGCGGGCAGCTGCACGCCGTCCGGCCGGCAGCGGGCCAGGGTCCGCGCCCCGACTGCGGCGACGTCCGGTGCGCGGCGCGCGGCGATGCCGAGCACCCGCCAGCCTGCCGCCCAGCGCTCCGGCGTCGGGCGGGCAGCGACAACCGCCGCAACGGCGGCGACCGCGGCGTAGGCACGGTCGCTGCGGTGCGGCAGCGCGAACGAGCCGGGGTCGGCGAGTACCGCCTCCGGATCGGGCAGGTCCATCTCCTGCATCCAGGCGAGGAACTCCGCCGCGGCGCCGTCCCCGACAGCGCCGGCGACCAGGACTGAGCGCGTCTCGCTGCCCGCCCCTGCCGCGCCGCTAGCTGCCCACAGCCGCGCCGCCATCTCCCAGGTCCGCGGGCTCGGCCAGCCCCGTCCGGCCGTGGTCGCGTCCGACGGCGGGGCGCAGGCGAGCGCGGGCCGGACCTGCAGGAACGCCCCGACCAGGGCCTGGGCGAGGCCTTGGTCGCCTGCCCAGCCGTCGGGAAGCTCTGGCACGACCGGCGCGGTGAAGCCGCCAGCTAGGCCGTCGGCAACGACCCGCGGGTCGATGTCCCACACCAGGTGGCAGAGCCGGTTCGCCAGCGGCGCGGAAAGATCCCAGCCATCGGCGGCCTGCTCCGGAGGGTTGGCCGCGGCGACGACCGCGATGCTGTCCGGCAGCGCAAGGTCACCGACGACGCGTTCCAGCACCACCCGCAGCAGTGCCGCCTGCACCGCCGGGGGCGCGGTGGACAGCTCATCAAGAAACAGCAGCCCGCAGCCGGCCGAGGCGAGCCGCCGCGCCCAGCCCGGCGGGGCGAACCGGACGTCGCCATCGACGACGATCGGCAGGCCGGCGAAGTCGGACGGCTCGCGGATCGATGCGATCACGGTCTCGCACGGCCAGCCGAGCGCGGCGGCCATGGCGCGGATGGTGGCGGTCTTCCCGGTGCCGGGAGCGCCCCACAGCAGGACCGGTACTCGCGCAGCTACGGCGATGCCGAGCGCGTCGGATGCGGTGGTCACGGTCCGATGATGCGCCATCGCGGGCCCTGCGGCGAATCCGCGGCGCCCTCGCATTGAACGGCGACAGCGGTCGGGGTCGGCTTGCCGCCCGGCCTGTCCAGCGCCAGCACATGAGCCTCGGGGTATTCCGCGCGGGTAACGTCGACGACCAGGTTGCCGTCGATCACAGCGAGGCCAGCTCCCCACACGGCGGCGACCCATCTCATGCCCGCCCGCCACCGATCGCCGTCCCGCGCAAGCCCACCCTGTTCGTCTGCCAGCGACACCTGCACCGCGTCTGCATCCGCGCCGAGCCAGGACGCGACCGCCGGGGCGACGCGGCCCGCGAGGGCGGCAGTCAGCGCCGGGCGGGCCGGCCCTGGCTCGCGATCGGCCCACGCGGCGGCGACGGTGGCGCACAGCCGGAACTGGAACGCGGGGCCGAGCGCCAGCAGCTCGAGCAGCTCAGCGCGCCGGGCGAGCTCGCGGTCCAGATCCTGGCCCGCGCCTGGCAAGAAGGCGCGCGGACCGCGCGGCCCTTGTCTGGAGCCGGCCGCGCTGATCAGCTGGCTTGTCACCTGGGCGGACACGACGGATACGGCCGCACGGCCCGGCCCCCAGGTGGCGCTGCCGCGCGGCAGTCCGCGGGCATTCACCGCGAAGCTGCGCAGGGTGCGGAACCAGAGTTCGCCCCAGGTCAGCGGCCTGGCCGGAGCCGCACCGCGCGTGCCACCGGTCAGCGGTGCGTAGCCGACCCAGCCGACCGGCCCGAGGCGGAGACGCTCGGCCTCCGCCACGTCGACGGTCAGCGTGTCCGCTGCGGAACGCGGGCCGAGCATGAGCGCGTTGAGGTCGTCGGAGTGCTCGCCCCAGGCGCTCAGCAGCCGGATGCAGTCCGGCTGGTCTCCGCCGAGCGTGCCGAGCACCAGCTCGCCTTCGGCGTCGGGGTGGTCTTTGGCGGTGAGCCGGCCGGCCTCCCAGCGCAGCCTGTGCTGCTGGCCGCCGCAGCGCACGGCCGCTTCGGCCGGGCCGAGTGCTGCCCACCAGGGCGCCGTCATGGCTGGCCCTGCCAGGTCAGCGGCACCGTCGCCGTGGCCTGGCCGCTGTAGCCGGTAAGCGTGATCTCCAGCGCGGTGGCGTCTGGGTGCACCGGCGGGGTCAGCCGGAGCGTCACGTGCGCATGCCCGCCGCCGAAGCCGCCGCCGGTGCTGGCGGCGATGTGCCAGCGCCCGGCGTCGTCACGGGCCCAGACAGAGAACGGTTCGGTCAGTTCCCCGCGCGAGAACACCGGCTCGGGCCAGCCCCAGCCCACCAGCTGCAGCGTCGCCGAGTCCGGCTCGGAGCGCAGCCCGGTCAGCACGCAACGGGTTCCGTCGATCTCGGGGAAGATCACGGCCAGCGGGCTGACGCCGGACGGCCCGTCGGCCGAGCCCTGGCTGTCCAGCACGCTGGCCCAGGGCTCGGGCAGGTCCGACGACGGCACGTCCTCGACTTCCGGACAGCCGGAGCCGAGCCGCCGCAGCAGCGCGGCGAGCCGCTGTAGCGCCGGGCTTTCACGGGAAACCGCGCCCACCTCGCGGAGCGGACCGATGGCCTCGGGCACTGCGACCCCGTCGCCCGCGCCGGGCAGCCAGCGATTGCTGAGGAAGCGCTCGGCGCGCGAGTCAATGAACCGCTCGACCGGACTGGCTGGCTTCTCGCCCAGTTCCGCGGTGACGGCCTGGCTCCCCGAGGCCTGAACGCGCACCGGATCGCTCTCGCCGACCTTGACGTCGAGCCACTGTGCGCCCGGAGGCGGCCCCGGCTGGAAGCTGAGCGCGCCGTCGAGGCGGGACTCGTCCCACCCTCCGACGAAGTGAGCCCGGTAGCTGGCGCCCCGATCGTCGGTCGCGGACGCAGTGAGCGGCCCGGACCAGTGGCGGTGCCGCTCCCGTGCCATGCCATCCGCGACTTTGGGCAGCCGTCCGGTGATAGTCACCTCAGCGCGGTCCGGGGCGAGAACCAGCGCGAGCAGCACGAGCTGGATAGGCCCGTCCTCGGAGGGGACACTGACGGGCCGGCCCAGCGGTATCGCGACGAGCGGCCCGGCGGGCGGCGACGTCCGCTGCTGCCGGATTCTCCGCCGCACCGCCCAGCCCGGCCCGCGCGGCTCAAGCCGGGACCGCGCGGCGAGCGCCGACTCAAGCCCGTCCACGATCGACTCGGCTGCAGTTCGATCGACCAGCTCCGCGGCGGCGAAGTCCGACGCGAGGCGGCCGACCCTGTCCAGTCCCTCGCGCGCCGGCTCGGTTCCGTGAGATCGCCTGGCCGATTCGCCACGGACGACCCGGCGTACCTGCCATCCCGCGCGCTCGACAGCCCGCAGCGGCGTCGAGACGGCCACCGCCAGGCCTGAGGAGGCGCCGAATGCCCGCCGTGCGGCCTGGCCGGCCGCCGGAAGAGCCCTGCCCTGGACGCGCTCTCGCGTTGCCAGCACGCGGCGAACGAGCGGATCCAGCGGGCGCACGGCGCGGGCCGTAAGCGCGGCCGCGGGCGGAAGCAGCTGATACGCGGCGCGCAGCGGCAGCGAGGCGTTACCGACGCCGGGACGGCGGATCGGCGGCGAGCCCGCCGCATGGCGGAGCTCACTTTCGGCCAGCAGGCGGAGGTATGTCTCGGCCCGCTCGCGCACGTCGCCGTCGGCCCGCAGCTGTCCGCCTCCGGCCACGCTCACCTCCGGCCCATCGTGAGGACACGATACATCGCGATCGCGCCAGGGTGATAGCCGGGAATCCAGCCGCGGCCCGCACCCGCGACACCGTGCGCTTCGACATCAACCCCGAACTTCCTGCAGGCCGGTGGGCCGCGGTCCGGAGTGGTCGACTGGAACATCCGGTTCGACGGCGGCAGGCAGGGGATGCGTCCCGTTGCTCGCGTGGATCGCCAGCAGCGGTCGATGCCGGCTAGGTGTCGAGATAGAGGCAGAAGGGGTGACCGGCGGGGTCAAGCAGCACGCGCACGGTGTCCTGCGGCTGGAACCCGGCGAGCGTCGCACCCAGCGCGAGCGCGTCGGCGACTGCGGCCGCCAGGTCGTCCACGGCGATGTCGAGGTGCATCATCTGCCGTTGCCGGCCGGCCTGCGCGGGCCAGGCCGGCGGCTCATAGTCGGGGGAGGAGTCGAAGCTCAGGTACGAGGAGGTGCCGGGCACCTGGATTGCGGCGCCGTGCGGCTCTTCCTTGGCGATGGGCCAGCCGAGCAGAGTCTCGTAGAACCGTGCCAGGGCCGGGCCGTCCGGCGCCTCGAGCACCACGCCCCACCAGTCGGTCTTGCTGCGTCCGCGCATGCCCGCATCCTGCCAGTCCGCGCTGACAGTCTGCGCTTAGCCGAGGTCGGCGAGCGTGGACAGCTCGCCGGCCGAGAGCCGGAGGGCGGCCGCGGCGACGTTCTCTTCCAGGTGGGGAACGCTGCCGGTGCCCGGGATGGCCAGCACGTGGCGACCCTGCTGCAGCGTCCAGGCGAGCCGGATCTGGGCTGGCGTCGCACCGTGCGCGGCAGCGATGGCAAGCAGCTCGGCGGGCTCGGCGGACGGCCCGACGTGGCGGCCAGCGCCGGCGATGCTGAAGAAGGGCACGAACGCAACCCCCTGGTCGGCACAGACCCGGAGCAGCGGATCGGTGCTCCGGCCGATGCTGTAGGCGTTCTGCACGCACACGATCGGGGCGATTGCCCGGGCCGCCGCGAAGTCCTCGGGGCTGACGCCCGAGACGCCCAGGTGGCGGATGAGCCCGGCGTCGCGGAGCTCGGCGAGCGCGCCGAGGTGCTCGGCGATCGAGGCGCCCATGCTCGGCATCCGGCGCAGGTTGACCACGTCCAGGTGATCGCGGCCGAGCTGGCGGAGGTTCTGCTCGACCTGACCCCGCAGCTCGCCGGGCGTGGCCGCGGGCATCCACTCGCCCGCTGCGTCCCGCCGGGGCCCGACCTTGGTGACGATGACGAGGTCGTCGGGATACGGCGCCAGCGCCGTGTTGATCAGCTGGTTCGCCGACCGGAGCGACGAGAAGTAGAAATCCGCGGTGTCGATGTGATTGACGCCGAGCTCAACCGCGCGGCGGAGCAAGGCGATCGCCTCGCCGCGGTCCCTGGGCGGTGCGCCGGCGGTGAGCGCGGGACCGCGCTGCGGCAGCCGCATGGCCCCGAAGCCCATGCGGCTGATGGTCAGGTCGCCGAGCCGCCAGGTACCCGCCGCGGCCGCGGGGGTTGCGGGACTGGGCATGCCGGCCAGTCTGGCACAAAATTTGCTCGATCAGCAAAGTTGCGTGGCGCGCAATTTTAGGTATGCTAGGCCCATGACGACTCCCCGCGAGCTGGTCGCCGCCGAGGCCGAGCACGAGCCGGGCGGGCTGCGCGAGCGCAAGAAGGTAGCCACCCGGCACGCGCTCGGGGTGGCGGCCCTTCGGCTGGCGATGGCGCGCGGCCTGGAGAACGTGCTGGTCGAGGACATCGCGGAGGCGGCCGGCGTGTCGGCCCGGACGTTCAACAACTACTTCGGCAGCAAGTACGAGGCGATCTGCGCGCTCGGGTTCGCGCGGGCCATGCGGATCGGCGCGGCGCTGCGGGAGCGCCCCGCGAGCGAGCCGTTGTGGGACGCGATCGTCGCCGCGGTGATGTCGGAGTACGGCACCGCGGACCGCGCGCTCGACGAGGACTGGATGGCCGGCATCCGGCTGGTGACGAGCACGCCCGCGCTGCGCGGCGAGTACCTGAAGGTGCAGGCGATGACCCAGTACTCGCTGGCCGAGGCGATCGCGCTGCGGGCCGGGTTCAAGCCAGGAACCAGCATGTTCCCGCGGATTCTGGCCGCGTCCGTCACCGCGGCGGTGCAGGCGGCGATGGAGCGCTGGATGCACGCCGATCCGCCGATCGCGCTGGCGCCGGTGATCCGGCGCAGCCTGGCCCAGCTCGCCGACGGCATGCGCGCCGTGCTGCCGGCTCCGGCGGATCCCGACCCGGCGGCCCGGCGATGATGACCAGCCAGCTACGAGCCCGTTCCCTTCCTACCTAGCGAGACGCCGTTGCTCCTCCGCCTGCTGCGCAGCTACCTGCGTCCCTACCGCACGCCGCTGGCGCTCGTCATGGCGCTGCAGCTCGCGCAGACTCTCGCGACGCTGTACCTGCCGACGCTCAACGCCAACATCATCGACAAGGGCGTGATCCTCGACAACACGCACTACATCCTGACCACCGGCGGCGTGATGCTGGCCATCACGGTCGCGCAGATCGGCTGCGCGATCGGTGCGGTGTACTACGGCGCGCGCACCGCGATGGCACTCGGCCGCGACCTGCGGCAGGCGCTGTTCAGCCACGTGCAGCTGTTCTCCGACCGCGAAGTCAATCACTTTGGCACCGCGTCGCTGATCACCAGGACCACCAACGACGTCCAGCAGGTCCAGATGCTGGCGATCATGACGTTCACGCTGCTGCTGTCCGCGCCGATCATGTGCATCGGCGGCATCATCCTGGCGCTCAACCAGGACGTGCGGCTGTCGTCCCTGCTGCTGGTCGCGGTGCCGCTGCTCGGCGTCATCGTGACGCTGATCATCGCGAAGATGCGGCCGCTGTTCCGGCAGATGCAGGAGCGGCTGGACGGCATCAACCGGGTGCTGCGCGA
>Ga0187781_10003627_pt1 | contig 11592 bp, 8 predicted proteins | sample 0715_SJ02_MP02_2_FD_132447 | JGI IMG/M metagenome (GOLD analysis project Ga0187781, IMG submission 132447) | Tropical peat soil microbial communities from peatlands in Department of Meta, Colombia - 0715_SJ02_MP02_20_MG | ecosystem: Environmental > Terrestrial > Soil > Wetlands > Peat | place...
GCGTTGCCTCCCACAGCCGTCTGAATCGCGTCTTGCACGTCCGATACGTTGATCCCGAAGCGGGCCGCAGCCGCGCGGTCCACACTGACGTTCAGGTTTGGCTGTCCGAGCACCTGCAGGACGCCCAGGTCCTCAATGCCCTTGACGTGCTTCATGACGTTGACTACCTCATCAGCCTTCTCTTCCAGCACGTTCAGGTCGTCCCCGTATAGTTTGGTGGCTAGCTCGCCTTTCACACCGCTGACAGCTTCTTCCATGTTGTCTTCAATGGGCTGCGAGAAACCCCAGATGACGCCGGGGATTTTTTCACTAAGCTCGCGGTTCATGGCGGCAATCAGCCGGTCTTTGTCCTGATGGAAAACGGGCCGCCACTGCTCTTTGGGCTTCAGATCCACGAAGTACTCAGTGTTAAAAAAGCTGGTGTGGTCGGTTCCGTCATCCGGGCGTCCGGTTTGGCTGGTGCACTGCGGAACCTCCGGGAAGGAACATAGCAGGATGCGCGCTTGGTTGGAAACTCGAATGCCCTCGGTTGGTCCGGTGCTGGGAGCCAATGTGCCGCGGACCCACAGGGCACCTTCGTCCAAGTGCGGCAGGAATTCTGACCCAATGGCTGGGCCGAACCACAAATACAGGCTGCACGCAAAAAGGAAGAGCGCGGTGCCGACCGTGATAAAGCGATGTTCGACCGCCCACCGCGCGCTCTGCCGGTACTTTACGGTCAGCCAGGTCATCACCGGGTTGCGCCACTCTTTTGTGCCCTTGGCAAAGAAGAACGAAGCGAGGACGGGCGTCACCAACATGGAAAACAGCAGCGCGCCCAGCAACGCGAACGCCACCGTCCACGCCATCGGCCGGAAGAGCCGTCCCTCAACGCGTTGCAGAGTAAAGATCGGCAGGTAGGCCGTGATAATGATAGCAATCGCATAGAACACCGGCCGTTGCACTTCGTGCGCGGCGTCCCGGATGCGATCCATAGGTGTCTTGTACTTATCGCTCTCGGCGTGGCTTAAATGGCGCACCACGTTCTCGACCATCACCACCGCGCCATCCACCACCATGCCGAAATCCAAGGCGCCGAGAGACAGCAGGTTCGCCGGGATGCCTCGCAAATTCAGGCACGCCGCCGCGAACAGTAGCGAGAAGGGAATGGTGAGCGCCACAATGAGTGCGCCGCGGGCATTTCCAAGGAAGAGGAACAGCACAATTACAACAAGGAGGATACCCTCCGTAAGGTTGCGCAGCACGGTATGCGTTGTATAGTGAACCAAATCGTCGCGATCTATGAACGGCACCACCTTCACTCCGGGCGGGAGAATACGCTCGTTCAGCTCTTTTACTTTTTCGTGGATACCCTTAAGCGCATACTCCGCGTCCGCGCCTTTGCGCAGCGCCACGATTCCCGAGCACACGTCGTCGTTGTCGACGATTTTGCCATCTTCGCGGTGGTACGCCCGGCCGAACCGGCCCAGGCGGATTTTCGGACCCTGCGAGACAACCGCTATGTCCTTGATGCGCAGCGGCGTCCCACCCTTGGTCGAAACCACCGTCTCTTCGATGTCCTTGACTGTCCGCACCAGCCCCACTTCGCGGATGTTGATCTGCTGATAGCCAGCCTCGATGAAGCTGCCACCCGCGTTGGTATTGCTGTTGGTGAGCTGCTGCTCGATTTGCGCCAGGCTGAGGCCATAAGAAACCAGCTTGTTCGGGTCCAAGCGCACTTGATACTCTTGCGTCGGCCCTCCGAAACTGTTCACGTCCACGACGTCCGGCACGGACTTGAAGTTTTTCTCGATCACCCAGTCTTCTATAGACTTCAACTCCATCACATCGAGATTCGGATTCGTGCTCTTCAGTGTGAAGAAGTAGATTTGCCCGACTGGGCTCCAGTCCGTGCCCATCTGCGGCGACACATTGGGAGGTAAGGTCACCTGCGTGAGCCGCTCCAGGACGCGTTCCCGGTTCCAGGCGTTGGTTTCCTCGTCGTCAAAAACCAGTTCGACGTAGGAAAGACCAAAGAGGGAAAAGGAACGCAGATGGGTCACGTGCGGGATTCCGTTCATGGTGATTTCGATCGGAATGGTGACCTGCTGCTCGACTTGTTCCGCGGAGATTCCCGGCCACTGCGTGATGATGTCCACATAATTGTTGGCCACGTCGGGATACGCTTCCACAGGCAATTGATGGAAGGAAACCCCGCCCCAGGCAAACAGGAGCACGGCAATCGCCAACACCAGCAGGCGATTCTCCAGCGCAAAATCAACGAGTTTCTGAATCATCTACTGCTCCACCGCGTTGTCGAAGGCCAGCGCATTCTGCACCACTTGTGTCCCCGGATTGATCCCAGACTTAATCTCCTGTTGGTTGCCGGGAAGCATCGCGCCCCCGATCACTTCCGTCCGCTTGAAACGGCCTCCGCCCAGTGGCACGTAAACCCATTGCCGGTCGTGCAAATGGAGAATCGCTGTTGCCGGAACAGCCGCGTGTATTTCCGGCTGGCGGCCATAAAAGGTAGCCGTGGCAAACATTCCCACGCGCATGATTTTTTCGGGATTGGGCACCTCGAGCCGCACTTTGGCGGTACGAATGTTCGGGTCAAGAATCGGAAGAATGTTATCGACCTTGCCCTTGAGAACCTTTTCCGGATAAGCGTTCAGACGAATATCGGCAGTTTCACCCACATGCACAGCGTCCATATCGTTTTCGAAAACGTCGCACATGATCCAGACATACGTCAGATCCGAGATCGTGAAGGGATTCGGTCCACCAAGACCTTGCACGCCCGCCGCATTCGTCACCTGTTGATCGGTGATCACACCGGAAATAGGCGCGACGATGTCCACGATTCCGGAGGGGTGATCTTTGTCCACGCCAAGCAAGCGTAACTGTTCAGTGGCGGCATTTAAGTCGGCCTTGGCGTCTGCCTCTGTGTCGTCGGCTGCTTCCAAGGCGCTTTTCGGAATCGCGCCCTTCTCGTAAAGAATCTGTGCACGTTCGTATTGCAGCCGGGCAAAGCGCTCGTCGTTTGCCGCCTTCAGGTAGGTTTGATAGGCCGTGGCAACGTCATTGCTCCGCACCTTCAGCAGCAGTTGCCCCTTCTTGACTTCGTCCCCAAGCCTCGCATCGATCTCTATCACGCGGCCAGTAGCGATCGAGATTACCGGAACGGCTCGCGCGATGTCCGGCGTCACCACACCGGTTACATTTAACGCAGACGGCGCTTTGTACTCTGTAGCCGCCACCGTGGAAAACTGCGCGGGGTTATCCACCTTAAAATTGTCGGTATCCAGCTCCGGCTCAACGGATGCCGGCGGCGGTGCTTCTGCCTTTGGATCGGCCTTGCCTTCGCCGCAACCCGCTAACCACCCTCCCCAAATAACGCAAAACAGCGCTGCGGGCGCCACCCCCCAAACTCTAGCCTTCATTGGATCGCCTCCTTGCCCACGGCCAAATTCAACTGCGCCGCAGCCATCAGATAGGAACCCACCAGGTTCACGTAGTTCAGTTGCACACCGCGGTAATCGCTTTCGGCGTTAAGAAAGTCCAGCAGGGACGCGCCGCCATGCTCCCACGCGAAGCGCACCGTTTCACGGACACGCACCGCCTGGTCCAGATATTTCGCTTTGTAAGGGCGCAGGAGAATCAGATTGCTGTTGACCATCGCATAGCCAGAATCCACATCGCTGAACACTTGCGCTTGCGTGGCATCCAGGAGTTTCTGGTTGCGGTCGACGTCCAATTGCGTGCGCAATTTCTCGCCCTGATTGCGGTCAAAAACGCGGAGAGGGATGCTGACACTGCCGCCAAGGGTATTGCGCGCGTTCGGATTGTTGTTGGAGGCGTTGTGGGTGTACCACAAGCTGAAGGTCGGGTCCGTCGAACCGTTGGACACGGCGAGTTGGTGATCCGTTTTGGCCTTTTCCACCGACTGCACCGCTTCCCGCAAGTCAGGCCGGGTATCCATGGCGATCTTGCGGAAGTCATCTAGAGGCACAAGTTGTTCGTTGAACTCGTAGGCTCCGGTCACGTCAAACTGGTCCACCGGCGTGCGGTCGTTCAGCAAGGTCAACAATGCGATCTTTGAGGTGCGCAGACTCACCTCTGCCGTCTGCACATCGGATTCAAACTGCACGCGCTGCAATTCCAGACGATCCAGATCGATCTGCGCGATGTCTCCGGCGTTGAAACGGTCGCGGCTGATGACCAGCACCTTGTCCCAATACTCCAGATTGGCTTGCACCACGGCCAACACCGCCTTGGCTTGCAGGGTGCCGACAAATGCCCCGCGCAACGCGAAAATCAGGTTGCGGTCCAGATCCGCTTGTCCGGACACAGTGATGTCCGTCTCGCCTTTTGCGCTCTGCAAACGCAATTCGCGCTTGTGCTGCCGCTCGTGCAGATAGCTGACCGCTGCCACTTCGTCCGTGCCGGAGAGTGGCTGCCACACACCGTTGCGAGGAGCGATCTGCGTCCCATCGGCGGTGGCACTGAACTGCGGATTCGGCCGCAGAAAAGCGGTGATTTCGTTGGCCTTGGACTCGTCGATGCCAATCGCGCCGGCGCGCAGCGTAGGGTTATTGGTTTCAAACCGGGCTTTCACTTCGTCCCAGGTAAGCGGCTTTTGCGCCAAGGCGCCTGAGGGAAAAATCGCCACGAGCAAAGCTCCTGCGCATACACATCTGATAAGTCTCCGCATGAATTCACCCTCGAATGTTGCACGATTAGCTGAAATCGCGACGGCCTAGCGTCGACTCCGACAGTTGGCCCACTCGGCCTTGTTTCTGGAGCAGGAATCCCCAGAACAATAAAGGCAACGCCGGAGATAAACTATTACAAAACTGTTAAGGAATCATTAGGAGAGAAAGTCATTCTGGGGCGGTGAACGGCCCATGCGGGCATGAAGTTCGGTACGCGACCCCGTCGAACTCTCTGGCAATACTACGGAATCGGCGGATAGGGCCACAGGACCTGACGCGCTGCCCACGCGCTCGCCATCGAAAGAGTAGCGCAAAGAAACCACAGTAAACTTGTCGCATAGCGATTCATCAGCACCCCGCAGAAAGAAGTCCGGATCGGTTGGCATTGTCAGGTAGGAGGCTGGTTCGGCCCGCGAGAATTGGCCGTGGCCCTGATTCAAAAGGACGGCAACCACGCGCTCATCCGAAACGGAGCTCACGACTACATCGGGTAGGTTGTCACCATTCACGTCCCGCGCAGCGACGCGCACTCCGCCGCTGGGAGCGCTGATGAGAAATGACAACTCGGGGCCTGCACTCAGCTGCAAGCGGATGGCGTAAGTGGCTCCGGCACAGCGAAGGCCTGCGGACTCCACAATCGCCAGATCGGGTTTCCAGTCGCCATCGAAATCGGCGATTGCGAAATGTATGCCTGAGAGGCGGGAGAGCCTCGCACTTTCCATCGAGAAAGACTCGTCTCGATGCGAAAGCCGGAGCGCTATTCCCGTTTCGATACCGATCAAACACACCAAGACGACTGGAACACACCAACGGGCCAACCGAGCGCTTTGCTTTCTCATTTCGCGTAACATCAAAATTAAATTCTACCAGCCTGATAGGGACCCATTTGCGAGTATTTAGGGTTGCAGCCGTAAGGATACACGGTGACCAAAAAAGGAGAAAGAGGCCGCCCGTGTGATGTATAGCACAAAAGGATGTGACACGTGGTGCGGCACCCTGTGCTCGTACCACGTAACCTCTTCTTACTGCCCGAGTTGCTTCCGGTGGTTCCGGAGGTCGTCGGGGCGTTGCGCCCCCTGGACGAGCCCTTCGCTAACTGCATTGGCCGATTCCCAGGGATAAGCAACTTACTGATAGGATGGAATATAGCTATCGGTGGGCAATTCATGCTCAGCTAGGAGACTCAAAGTGGCGACCCAATCCGGCTCTACACCTCCGGCAAATCCCGGGCTACCGGCCAACCAAGCCTATGCAATGGCAGCCGGTTGTTTGGTGGTTGGCCTGGTGATCGGGTACTTCTTTCTGGGCGGCCACAAGAACCCGGCAATCGCGCGCACACCGACCGCCACTAACACGACGCCAGCAACAGCGCCTGGAACGCACCCCAAGTTGACTCTGGACCAAATGAAGCAGATGGCGGACGTCCAAGCATCCTCGCTGATCGAGAAATCCAAGGCAGATCCGGAGAACGCGGGGTTGCTCGTGCAAGTCGCCTCGATCTATCAAGCAACTCACCAGTTCAAGGAAGCCGCCGGCTATTTCGAGAGCGCCCTCAAGATCGACCCGAAGAACGTGTCCGCCCGGACCGAACTGGCTTCGTGCCTCTATTATTCAGGGGACATCGACGGTGCGCTGGCTCAGTTGACGCAAGCTCTGGAATACGAACCGGCAAATGAGAATTGCCTGTTCAATCTGGGAATGATCAAGTATCGCGGAAAGAATGATCCTAGGGGCGCTATCGCGGCGTGGCAGCAGCTTTTGAAGGCCCATCCGAATCTCGACCGCAAGGCCACGGTAGAAAAGATGATTGCCGAGGCGCAGGGCAATCTGACGGGGGCGAAGTAACAATCGCGAGAGAAGGTACAGCCATGACAGAACTGAAAACCACGACAAATACTTATTGGACGACCACGCAGGCATTCGCCCTTGCGGCCGTGTCTCTTGTCCTGGGGCTTTGTGGCGGGTTGCTCATACGGAAGGCGACGACAGGAGCAACCGCGACGCCGCAAACTATCTCTGCGCCGGGACAGGCCGTTGCTCCCGCCGCTTCTGTGCCGCCAAACTTCGGTTCAATCCCAGAACCCCCAGCCCAGGAACTCAAGCAAGCCGCCGATACGCAAGCAGCGCCCCTGTTGGAGAGATTAAAGAGCGAACCCACGAATGCCGCTCTCCTGGCCAACCTGGGAAACATCTATTACGACGCGAAGCAATACTCGCTTGCGATTGGATACTACGAGCGTTCCCTGAAGTCGCAACCAGCGGACACTTCGGTCCGTACGGATCTAGGAACGGCCTATTGGTACAACGGCGACGCCGACACGGCCATCGCCCAGTTCCAGAAATCGCTCACCTATGAGCCCACAAAGGCCGATACGCTTTTCAATCTCGGCATAGTTGAGTTGCAGGGGAAAAAGGATGCAAAGAAGGCCATTGCCGCCTGGCAAAAGCTGCTGGACACAAATCCGGGATACCAGAACAAAGAAAAGGTGCTACAACTGATTGCGCAGGCCCAGAACCCCTGAACCGCCAGCGAAACCTTCAGTTTGGGGTCGGCTCCCGTTTAGAGAATAATGACCGTCACGAACGAATGAGCGATCGCGTAAACAAAGCCATCATTGCGGGCGCCGGGCCCGCAGGACTCACGGCAGCGTACGAATTGGCCAAGCAGGGCCAGCGCGTCGTGGTGCTGGAGAGCGATCCGGAATATGTTGGCGGAATTTCGCGCACGGTGAACTATCATGGTTATCGCTTCGATATCGGCGGGCACCGGTTCTTCTCAAAGTCCCGCGAAGTGGAAGATTTGTGGACGGAAATTCTGGGGCCGGATATGTTGCAGCGTCCTCGTTCTTCCAAAATTTATTATGGCGGCCAGTTCTATTCCTATCCTTTAAAACCCTTCGAGGCGCTCTCCAAGCTGGGGATTTTGGAGTCGATCCTCTGCGTCTTGTCGTTTTTGGCCGCGCAGGTCCATCCCACCCGGAATCCGAAATCTCTGGAAGACTGGGTGGTGAACCAGTTCGGGCGGCGCTTGTTCCGCATATTCTTTAAAACGTACACCGAAAAGGTCTGGGGCATGAGTTGTAAAGAAATCTCCGCCGACTGGGCCGCACAACGCATCAAGGGGTTGTCGCTTGGCACCGCCATCAAAAACGCGCTTTTGCCAAAGAGCCGACCAAAAGACCGCGCGCAAATAGTGAAGACACTGATTGACACCTTTCGCTATCCCCGCTTGGGACCGGGAATGATGTGGGAAACCTGCGCCAGGAAAGTGCGCAGCATGGGCAGCGAGGTTCTGCTAGGACGCCCGGTGATTGGCTGCCGATTCGATGAGGCCACTAGGTCGTGGACCGTGCTTGCGCGTGGAGCGGACGGGCGCGCCGAGGAATACCGTGGCGAGCACGTGGTTTCCTCGATGCCCATCCGCCAACTGGTCGACCAGATCGAGCCTCGCCTTCCCGAGACTGCCCTTAGTTCCGGGCGCTCCCTTCGGTATCGAGACTTTGTGACTGTGGGCCTTATTCTTCGCGAGCGAAATCGCTTTCAGGACAACTGGATTTACATTCACGACCCGAAGGTGAAGGTGGGGCGCGTGCAAAATTACAAATCCTGGTCGCCGGAGATGGTCCCGGACGCGAAGTACTGCTGCTACGGACTCGAATACTTTTGTTTTGAAGGCGACGGTTTGTGGACCAGCGCGGATAAGGAATTGATCACTTTGGCGAAGAAAGAGTTGGAACAAGTTCAACTCGCCGCACAAGCGGATGTGGTGGATGGCTGCGTCGTTCGACAGCCGAAGGCTTACCCGGTGTACGACGACGATTACAAGCGGCACGTTGAAGTCGTTCGCCAGTCTCTGGACGCGCATTGCCCGAACCTGCACCTGGTCGGGCGCAACGGCATGCACAAATACAACAACCAGGATCATGCCATGATGACCGCGATGCTCACGGCGCGAAATATCCTCGCGGGCCAGAAAAAGTACGATGTATGGGCCGTCAACGAGGACGCCCAATACCACGAATCGGGCGCAGCGGGCGAGCAGTCCAGCCAAGAGTGGCGCCGCTCTGAGGCTCCCGCAACTGGCTCATGAACTTCCTTCGCAACCGCTGGGTCCAGCTTTCTGTCCTCACGGCGTTGCTTGCCGCCATCGGCATCTACTCTCTTCGCACGAAATACTGCGTGATCGATCCGGACACTTGGTGGCACCTCAAAGTCGGCGATTGGATTCTCCAGAATTCCGCGCTTCCGCATACCGGAATTCTCTCCCGGAGCGCCGCAAATCGGCCGTGGGTCGCTTACAGTTGGGGTTACGAGGTTTTGCTTTCGCTGGCCTACTCCTGGTTTGGCCTCCTGGGTATCGGTATTTTCGGAACGGTGCTCACGATCGGCGTGGTCGCTTCGACCTATGGAATGCTGCGCCGTCTCTCCGGGCGCTTCTGGGTGTCGTGCATTCTTTGCGGCATCACGTGCGCGGCGTTCCTCTTCAACAGCGCCCCGCGCCCAGTTTTCTTCTCCTACATGCTTTTTTGTGCCACCCTCACGCTGCTCTTTGCCGCGCAACGCGCCGGCCGCATTCAACTCCTCTACTGGCTGCCTCTGGTTTTTCTGCTGTGGGCGAACCTGCATATCCAGTTCATTTATGGACTGTTCACTGTGGCGCTGTTTATGGGAGTCCATCTCACCCAACAACTCCTCGCGAAATCGAAGATCAATCTCAACTTCTTGTCGGAGTCCACCCTGCCCGGAAAGCCGCTCGCCATTATTTTTGCCCTATGCGTATTGGGCACGATCCTTGGCCCAAATCTCTATCATCCCTACTTAGTGGTGTTCGCCTACACGAAAGCAAAGTTCTCTTATAAGGTCATCATCGAACTCCAACCCCTGCCGTTCCGCCTGTTCAGCAATTTCCTTGAGCTTTTCGTTGCCGCAGCCGGCTTCTACGCCGTCGGTTGGCAAAAGAAAATCGATCCGTTCAAGCTGGCGCTTCTGGCGGTCGCCAGCGTTGTGGCTTTTCGCACCATGCGCGACGCCTGGTTCATCTGCTTTCCCGCGGCCGCATGCATCGCAGACTTACCCGCGCCGGAAAGCAGCGCAACCCATACGCATTCCTGGCGAGAGCTTGCAGTTGTCACTGCCGAGGTCGCTTTTCTGTTGTTTGTTGCCGCTCCGTTCAACGATTTCACCACCCGAGGGCTGGACCGCGCCATTAGTGCCGACTATCCCGTCAACGCCATCAACTTCCTTCGCCGCGGTTCCTTTACCGGGCCTCTCTACAACAATCTCAACTGGGGCGGTTTCCTGATGTGGTATTTGCCGGAACTTCCGGTTTCGGTGGACGGCCGGAACGATCTTTACGGCGATGAACTCGATCAGCTTTTCTACAACTCGGAATCCGCGTTTCCCTCTTATGCGACGGACCCGTATTTAGGTGATGCGGGTTTGGTGGTGCTGGATTCCAAACTTCCGCTAGCCAAGGTTTTGACTATCGATCCGCGCTTCCGGGTGATTTATCAGGATCAGATTGCTACGGTATTCACGCGGCGATGAGCCAGGTGCTTGCAAAATGACCGACGCCTCGCAAACCACGCAAACCGCATCGCCATGGCGCTTCTGGCTGCCGCGATTAGTCTTCACCATTGCCGCGCCGATTCTCCTTCTTCTCTTGCTCGAAGGAGCCCTCCGAGTATTTCATGTTGGATACTCCACGGACTTGATGGAACCTTGCACGATTCATGGGCGCGCGTCGTCCTGCTACAACTTGTTTTTTGCCGCGCCGTTTTTTCCTCCGGGAATGATCAAGACGCCGCAGTTTTTTTCCATTTCTCCGCAAAAGCCACCCCACACTTATCGCATTTTCGTGCTCGGGGAATCCGCGGCCATGGGCGACCCCGATCCGGCGTACAGCTTTAGCCGCTACCTGGAAGTGATGCTGCGGCAACGATTTCCAGGGACCAGGTTCGAGGTCGTGAATACAGGAATGGTGGCCATCAATTCGCACGTCAGCCTGATCATGGCGCGCGAACTGGCGACCTACAAACCGGATTTGTATTTCGTCTACGTCGGCAGCAACGAAGTTGTAGGGCCCTACGGCCCCGGCACAGTGCTCGCGACTTCTTCTATGAGTCTGCCGGTCATTCACGCGAGCATCTTTGTGCGCTCTTCGCGCATCGGGCAGTTGCTGAGCGATACAGGTAAGCCGCGCACGGAATGGCGCGGCATGGAGATGTTTCTGGACAAGCAGGTGCGCGCCGATTCGCCGCGCATGGGGCCGGCATACCGGAATTTCGAGAGCAATTTGAAGGCAATCGCGAGCATTGCGCACGATGCGGGAGCGAACGTGTTGTTGAGCACAATCGCGAGCAACTTGAGAGACTCGGCGCCCTTTGGTTCGCTGCACCGGCAAGGATTGCCTGCGGATGCGTTGGCTTCGTGGTCCGCACTGGTGCGGCAAGGCGATGCGCTGGAAAAGGCAGGAGCTTTCGCGGATGCGCTGAAAATTTATGCTGCCGCCGCACAGATCGACAATCAATTTGCCGAATTGCGCTTCCGTATGGCGCGTTGTCAATGGGCGCTCGGAGATTTTGCCGCCGCTAAGCAAAATTACATCCTGGCACGGGACCTCGATACGCTGCGGTTTCGGGCCGATTCGCGAATCAACGACGTCATTCGCGCTGTTGGCGCTTCATCAGGCTCGCAGGTGAGGTTGCTTGACACGGAAGCGCTGTTTTCCGGCGAGAGCCACAATGGCGTAATCGGAAGCGAGCTTTTCTACGACCACGTACATTTCACGCCGCTTGGTGATTATTTTCTAGCGCGCGCCGCGTTTGAGCAGATTGTCCCGCTCATGCCAGCGGAAGTTCGTGGATTGCCACAGCCTATAGAGCCTCTTCCAGAAATA
>Ga0187781_10003628_pt1 | contig 11589 bp, 10 predicted proteins | sample 0715_SJ02_MP02_2_FD_132447 | JGI IMG/M metagenome (GOLD analysis project Ga0187781, IMG submission 132447) | Tropical peat soil microbial communities from peatlands in Department of Meta, Colombia - 0715_SJ02_MP02_20_MG | ecosystem: Environmental > Terrestrial > Soil > Wetlands > Peat | place...
CATGGCCGTCGCGCTGGCGGCCGCGGCATGCGCATTTGCGCTGCCCGTGGCCAGCTGGCAGCGGCTAGCGCCATGGCTGTTTGCCGCCGCCGGCATCTTGCTGATCGTGGTTCTGATTCCAGGCGTGGGCAAGGGGGCCTTGGGCGCACGTCGCTGGATTGGAATGGGGGCGCTGAATCTGCAGCCGTCCGAGGTGATGAAGCTCGCGTGCGCGATCTATGCGGCCGACTTCACCGTGCGCAAGCAAGACTTCATGCACGATTTTCGCAAGGGATTTGCTCCCATGGCAGGCGTGATGGCCGTCGTCGGCGTGTTGTTGCTGCTGCAGCCGGACCTGGGCGCCTTCGGAGTTGTCGTCTCCATCAGTATCGCGATCTTGTTTCTCGGTGGCGTTAACGGACGGCTGTTCGCCTCGATTGTTGGCGCGCTCGTGGTCGCATTCATGGCGGTGATTTGGGCCAGCCCCTGGCGGCGTGAGCGAATTTTTGCCTACCTCGACCCGTGGTCGCAGGAAAACGTTCTGGGCCGCGGATACCAGTTGTCGCATTCGCTGATCGCCTTCGGACGCGGCGAATGGTTTGGCGTTGGGCTCGGGGCGAGCGTGGAGAAGTTGCACTACCTGCCTGAAGCACACACGGATTTCATCATGTCCGTGATTGGAGAAGAACTCGGTCTGGTGGGCGTGCTGGCTGTGATTGTCGCTTTTTACTGGCTGGTCAAACGGGCCTTTGAGATCGGACGCCAGGCCATCGCGTTGGAGCGGACGTTCTCGGGCTTGGTGGCCCAGGGCATTGGAACCTGGATGGGTTTACAGGCGTTCATCAATATCGGGGTTGCCACGGGATTGCTGCCCACCAAGGGACTTACCTTGCCGCTCATGAGCTATGGCGGATCGGCCCTGATGAGTTCCCTGGTTGCGCTGGCGATTTTGCTGCGCGTGGATTTCGAAAACCGCGTGCTGATGCGTGGGGGAAGAATTTCCTGATGGCGCCGACGACCATGCCTGCTGCGCGCAAACTGATGATCGTCGCTGCCGGAACCGGTGGCCACGTGATGCCCGGACTGGCAATTGCGCAGGCCCTGCGGTCCAGAGGTTGGGTCGTGACTTGGTTGGGTACGCGCACCGGCATGGAGCGATCGCTGGTGGAGCGGGCGGGACTGGAGTTCAACGCTCTCGCGTTTGCCAATTTTCGCGGCAAGGGTGTCCTGGCACTTGCGCAGGGTGTGTTGCGCTTGATGCAAGCATTTGTCGCCAGCGTGCGCATCGTGCGACGGCTTTCGCCTCATGTGGTGCTTACGACCGGCGGCTATGTCGCGGTTCCTGCCGGCCTGGCGGCGGCCTGCTTGCACCGGCCCTTGTCGTTTCTAAATGCCGATGCGGCGCCGCAGCTTTCGCTTCGGATGCTGCTGCACTTCGTACGCGTCGTGCTTTGCGGCTTCGACGGCGCGGCAGCGCGCCTAGCGGGCAGCAAGGCGCGAATCAGTGGCGCGCCGGTTCGTGCGGAAATCACAGCCCTGCCCGAGCCATCAATTCGCTTTGCCGGTCGCACCGGCCCGCTCGCGCTACTGGTCATCGGGGGCAGCCTGGGCGCGCAAGTGCTCAACGAGGTGGTTCCTGAGGCCCTGTCGCTGATGGCCGAGTCGGAGCGGCCGAACGTGGTCCATCAGTGCGGTGCGGGCAACGAGGCGGCAACGCGCAGTGCCTACGAGCGCAAAGGTCTTGCCGTGGAGCTGCTGCCCTTCATTGACGATATCGCGGTGCGTTACGCCGCCGCCGATGTGGTCTTGTGCCGAGCGGGGGCAATCACGGTGACCGAGCTTTGCGTCGCGGGTCTGGGTGCGATCGTGGTTCCGCTGATGGCAGCCACAACATCGCACCAGAGGGCCAACGCCGAGTTGCTCGCGGTCCACGGCGCCGCAGTGCACCTGTCGCAGGCCGAGTGTACGGCCCAGCGCCTCGCGCAGCTGCTGCGCGAGAACTCGCGCGAGCGTCTGCTCCAGATGGCAAAAAATGCCCGCGCCCTGGGCCGTCCCGATGCCATCGCCAGCGTGGTGCGCGAAATCGAATCGCTGGCGCAACCCGCGGTCCAAGCCGCATGAATCCACGATGATGAAGCACGCGATTCGACATATTCACTTCGTTGGGATCGGGGGCTCAGGCATGAGCGGCATTGCCGAAGTGCTGCTGAACCTTGGCTATCGGGTCAGCGGCTCCGACATCAGCGCCGCTGCTAGCACCCAGCGCCTGCAGGGGCTGGGGGCAAAGGTTTACCAAGGACATGCGGCAGAAAATATCTCGGGCGCCGATGCCCTGGTCATTTCGTCGGCAATCGGCCATGACAATCCTGAGCTAATCGCCGCGCGCCTACGCCGCATACCCGTTGTGCCGCGCGCCGAGATGCTGGCGGAATTAATGCGCTTAAAGCAGGGGATCGCGATCGCCGGCACGCACGGCAAGACAACGACGACGAGCCTTGTTGCGAGCATCCTGGCATGCGGCGGCTTGGATCCGACCTTCGTTATCGGCGGCCGCCTGAACTCTGCGGGAGTTAACGCGCGACTGGGAAGCGGCGAGTACATCGTGGTGGAGGCGGACGAGTCCGACGCCAGTTTCTTGCACCTTTCGCCGGTAATCGCGGTCGTGACCAACATCGACAACGACCACATGGAAACGTATGGGCACGATATGGCGCGCCTGCGCCAAGCGTTTGTCGAATTTATCGCGCGCCTACCCTTTTATGGTCGCGCGGTGCTGTGCATCGACGATCAGCGGGTGCGTGAAATCTTGCCGCTATTGTCCAAGCCGGTGCTGGCCTACGGTTTTGCCGCCGACGCACAGGTGCGCGCCCTCGCAGTGCGCCCAGACGGTACCGGCATGCGCTTTACGGTCGAGCGCGAAGAAGCGGCCCCTTTGGCGGTGCGCTTGAACTTGCCCGGGGAACATAACGTGCGCAACGCACTGGCAGGCATTTGCGTGGCGCAGGAGCTGGGGCTGCCCGACTCGGCAGTGCTCGAAGCACTGGCTGGATTTAAGGGCGTGGGACGACGCTTTGCGAACATGGGCGAGGTGCCGCTTGCCAGCGGAACATTCACGCTGATCGACGACTACGGACATCATCCGGTGGAGATGGCGGCGACGCTGGCGGCCGCGCGCGGCGCCTTCCCGGGCCGGCGCATCGTGCTGGCCTTTCAGCCGCATCGCTATACGCGCACGCGCGATTGTTTCGAGGATTTCGTTGCGGTGTTGTCCAAAGCCGACGCGCTTTTGCTCACCGAGGTATACCCCGCGGGAGAGTCCGCAATTGTGGCCGCCGACGGCAGAAGCCTGGCAAGAGCACTTCGCTTAACCAATCGGATCGAGCCGATCTTCGTCGAAAACATTGAAGCGCTGCCGCAGGCGATTTTAGAGGCGGCACGGCCCGGCGATGTGGTCATAACAATGGGCGCAGGCTCCATCGGGGCCGTTGCGCAAAAACTGGCAGTGCAATGAGCCAAGTAACGACTTCGCAGCCAAGCGATGGCGCAGCAACCTCGCCCGAGCGTTTCGGCCGCGTTGGCGTCCTGTACGGCGGTCGCTCGAGCGAGCGCGATATCTCCCTGCTATCGGGTACCGCGGTGTTGCGCACGCTACTGCAATGCGGAGTGGACGCCGCTGGCTTTGATCCAGGTACCCGTTCGATTGCGCAGCTGGAAAGCGCAGGCTTTGATCGGGTCTTTCTCGTCCTGCATGGGCGCTACGGCGAAGACGGGGTAATCCAGGGCGTTTTGGAAATGCTGCGCATCCCGTACACGGGTAGCGGCGTGCAGGCCTCGGCGATCGCAATGGATAAGGTGACGACCAAGAAAATATGGGAGTCGATTGGTCTTCCCACTCCTGCTTGGGAGAGTTTTCGGGGCGGTGAAACGCCACCGCACAACTTGGGGCGACTCGGCACGCAACTGGTTGTCAAACCGGTCAGCGAGGGTTCGACCTTTGGCGTCACGAAGCTCGCCAGCTCTGAACCAGCGGCGCTGAAGGCGGCGTTCGCCGAAGCGCTGAAATTCGATTCGCGGGTTCTGATCGAGGAGCGCATCTGCGGGCGCGAGTTGACCTGCGCGCTGCTCGGAGAAGGTCCCAATGCGCGTGCGCTTCCGCTCGTGGAGATTCGCGCGCCGCAGGCCAACTACGACTATCACAACAAGTACTTCAGCGATGCCACGGAGTACCTGTGCCCGGCGCCGCTCGATGCTCACTTGTCCGAGCAAATCAGCCAGTTGTGTCTGCGCGCCTATCAAACAATCGGCGCGCGCGGTTGGGGGCGCATTGACGTGATGCTTCGCAACGAAGGCGGCGTGGAGCGCCCGTATCTGCTGGAGCTAAATACCGCGCCCGGGATGACCGACCATTCGCTTGTTCCAATGGCCGCACGCGCCGCGGCAATGAGTTTCCCGCAACTCGTGCTGCACATTCTTGAGCAGGCGCGATTGGAGATCGGGGTATGAGGGCCATCGCTTGGATGCATTGGCTCACGCGCGCGTTTTTGGGCGGCGCGCTTGCACTGGGTCTGGCAGCGGCGACAATTTGGGCGGCACAGCGGCCGCGTTTTGATTTTCACCACATACAGATCGCTGCAGATCTGCGCCATGTCAGCCGCGCCGCGATACGCGGTGCTGTTGCGGGCCGGCTTGCGGGCAATTTCTTCACCATGCGGCTAGCCGATTCGCGCGTTTTGTTCGAAACCATTCCTTGGGTCGCGTCCGCCTCGGTGCGGCGCGTCTGGCCCGATCGACTTGTTGTCACTTTGGTCGAACGCCGCGCCGTGGGAACATGGAGCGACGGCCGCGTGTTGTCGGATGCAGGCCTGTTATTTAGCGCGAACCCGGCCGAAGCCGAACTCGACGGGCCACAAGTGCAATTTTCGGGGCCCGCGCGCTTTGCCACTGAGGCCGCTGCGCGCCTGCGCGCCTTTTCGACCAGCCTGCACGCGATCTCGACGAGCGTAGCGGCCATCGCGGTTTCGGAGCGCGCGTCCTGGTCGGTTCGTACCGCGGCCGGGCAAACGCTCGAGCTGGGACGAGATGATCCGCCCGGCAGCATTCAACGGCGTCTGGACGCGATCGTAGCCAACTACCCGACGATTCTGGCACAGCTCGGTGGCTCGCCGCTTCACATCGACGCCCGTTACAGCAACGGCTTTGCAGTGACAAGACCATGAGGAACGAGACGAAGGACTTGAACGTTGGCCTGGATATCGGGACCTCCAAAGTCGTCGCGGCGGTCGCCGAGATCCTTCCCGAGGCAGGATTTCAAGTGATCGGTCTGGGTCAGTCGCGTTCGGAAGGATTGCGCAAAGGGGTAGTAGTCAACATCGAGGCAACGGTTCGCTCGATCCGTGCGGCACTGGAGGAGGCCGAGTTGATGGCGGCGTGCCGCATCACCGAGGCATACATCGGTATCGCGGGCAGCCACATCCGAGGAATCAACTCTAGCGGCATGGTCGCTATCAAGGACCGAGAAGTGGCGTCGACCGACGTGGACCGCGTAATCGAAACCGCGCGGGCCGTGCACATTCCCAACGATCAGCAGGTTCTTCACGTCCTGACCCAGGAATTCATCGTCGATGGCCAGGAGGACATCCGCGAGCCCATTGGTATGAGCGGGGTGCGCCTTGAGGTGCGGGTGCACATCGTCACCGGTGCCGTCAGTGCGGCCCAGAACGTTGTCAAGTGCGTACGCCGCTGCGGCTTGGAGGTCCAGGACATTATTTTGCAACCCCTGGCCTCCGCCCTGTCGGTTTTGACGGCCGATGAGCGAGAACTCGGTGTTGCACTGATCGATATCGGCGCAGGCACTACGGACATCACGGTCTTCACTGGCGGGGCCATCCGCCATACGGCGGTGATTCCGATCGCCGGCGACCAGATCACAAACGATATCGCGATGGCGCTGCGCACACCGATTCCCGAGGCCGAAGAAATCAAACTGACCCATGGCATGGCCAAAGAGGTGCTCGCCGATCCCAACGACCGGATGGAGATTGCCGGCATCGGCGACCGTCCGTCGCGGCTGCTGTCGCGGCAGGCGCTCGCGGCGGTGATTGAGCCGCGGGTCGAAGAACTTTTCACCTTGGCACAACAGGTGATCCGCGAGTCGGGATTTGAAGATCGGCTCGCCAGCGGAATCGTGTTAACCGGGGGCACGTCGCTGCTGCCCGGAATTGCAGAACTTGCCGAAGACGTTTTTTTGCGACCCGCGCGCACGGGCATGCCCACGTACTCCGGCGCGTTGGCCGACGTGGTGCGCAATCCTCGCTATGCCACGGTCATGGGGCTGCTGGTCGAGGCCTATGCACAACGCCAGCGAGGCCGTCGTTTGGTTGAGCAAAGCGGGTCGCTCAAAGGCGCCGTGCGGCGCATGAGGGAGTGGATCGTTGGAAATTTCTAGCTTTTGGGGCAGCGCAGAACGTCAAGTGCGATGGCGTACAGACCGACGCAGTGCCGGTTGGCAGGCGCTTTCATCGGTGCCGCCGTGTTTGACATTGCGCGTTGCGGTTGTGTGGCAGCAGAAATCGGAAACAGGAGAGCATCATGGCATTTGAGATTTTGGAGACCGAGACGCTCGGAACCGTGATCAAGGTAATCGGCGTCGGTGGCGCTGGCGGCAACGCCGTCGATCACATGATCCGCCGTGGCGTGCAAGGCGTCGAATTTATCTGCGCCAATACCGACCGGCAGGCACTGTCGCGTTCGCGGGTGCGCAATGTGATTCAGCTGGGCAAAAGCGGACTCGGGGCGGGCAGTCGGCCCGAAGTTGGCCGCCAAGCGGCAGAAGAGGCGCACGATCGCATTGTCGATGCCCTGCGCGGGGCGCACATGGTATTTATCACCGCAGGCATGGGCGGCGGCACCGGTACCGGCGCGGCGCCGGTGGTGGCCGAAATTGCCAAAGAGATGGGTATCTTGACCGTGGCGGTCGTATCAAAGCCCTTTGAGTTCGAGGGTCCAAAGCGGATGAAGTTCGCGGAGGCCGGGCTGACGGACCTGCACGACAAGGTGCACTCGCTGATTGTCATCCTTAACAGCAAGCTCGAGGAGGTCCTGGGCGAGGAGGCGGAGATGGCCGAGTGCTTTCACGCAGCCGATGACGTACTGCACAACGCGTGCGCCGGCATTGCCGAGATCATCAATACGCCCGGGCTGGTGAATGTGGATTTCGAAGATGTTAAAACCGTCATGAGCGAACACGGCAAGGCGATGATGGGAACTGCGACCGCGTCGGGTACCGATCGTGCTCGTGTGGCGGCCGAGCAGGCGGTCGCGAGCCCCCTGCTCGAAGGAGTTGATTTGTCCGGTGCGCGCGGAGTGCTGGTGAACATCACGGCCAGCAGTTCGCTAAAGATGAAAGAGATCCGTGAGGTGATGAATACGATCCGTGAATTTGCGGCCGAGGACGCCACGGTCATCTTCGGCACTGTGAGCGATGACGCAATGGCCGATAGCTTGCGCGTTACCGTCGTGGCCACGGGGTTGGGTCGGGCGGCGGTTGTCAAAAAACCGCCACTGACGGTGTTGCGCAACGGAACCGACAATGCTCCGGTGGCGGCGGCCAGCGGTGGCATCGGCGGTGCGGCGGCCACAATTGGCGACTACAGTCATCTGGATACGCCTGCGGTCTGGCGTTCGCGCGAAAGCGCCTCGATTCGCGCTGCGGGCATGGATGAGAGTCTGGAGCACCGCTTGGACATACCGGCGTTTTTGCGCAAACAGGCCGACTAGGACAAGGGCTACGCCGACAGGGTTTCGATCCAGTCAGCAAGAAAGCGATTAAAACGCGGCGCTTCATCGACGAACAGCGCGTGCCCTGCCTGCTCGAAGACCTCGACCCGGCTGGCAGGGCGCGCCTGCAGCAAGTGCTGGGCCTGTTCGCGGTAGCGCGGTGTTATGAGATAGGCCAAAGGCCGGTCGAAGGCGTGCACGACGGCACGCCAATATTCGCGAGGCAGCGGATAGGAGAGCAACGCGATGCTGCTCTCCAGTGGCATGCGCAGCGCGCACTCGCGCAAGTGCTTGACCTGCGAGTCCGGAAGCGGGTGCGCAAACATCGAGCGCACAAAGCGCTCCACGGTAGAAGAGCGCGAGCGCCGCAGCTGTTCGATGAAATCGGTGGGCTTGGGTGCCGGCGGTTCGCCGATGGAATTGTCCACCAGCGCCAAGCCCAGCAGACGGTCGCTGCCGTGGCGGTGCACGTAATGCAGTGCCTCCAGAACGCCCAGCGACCATGCGACAAGCACTACGCGCTCGCGACCGCAGAGCACGTCGTGCAGGTCATCGGCACGTCGATCCGGGGTATAGCCGCCCGGGGCAATCTCCGACTCGCCTTGTCCGCGGGGGTCGACGGCCAAGGTGTACCAGCGCTTGCCCAGCCCGATCAGCTGCGCGCTCCAGATGCTGGCCGGCATGCACCAGCCTGGCAGCAGCACAATCGTCGGGTCGGGCGGCGCGCCGGCATTGGGCTGCGCGGCCACCGGCTTGCACTCAAGCAGATTCAGGCGAACGCCGTCACTGGTTGCCAACTGGCGCTTGGCAATCGGCGCTGGCGCCTGTGTTAGATCGGTGGCATCGATCGTCGAGGGCCGCTCAAGCGCTGCCGCAGCGGCGCTTGCGCGCCGGGCAGCGCTTGCGCCAGCAAGCCAAAGCAGCGTCGCCAAAAGCGCCTTGCGTCGAAGCGGAGCCACGGGCGTGTCCATGGGGGCCTGATTGCGCCGGCACCTACTGGCTTGTGCTGGCGCGCTGCGCAAGCAGCAAGCCCGACTTGCCTTCCTTGCGCCAGTTGTAGCCGAAAGGAAAGGGTACCGGTTCGATATTGCCCGCCTTTTCGTACGCTTCCTCCAGGTCGCTTTGGAAGCGACCCTCAAAAAGCTTCACGGGCCGCTCGTATTGACCAAACAGCGAGATTTCGAAACCGGATTCTTTGACCGTCTTATACGGAATGCCGGTGTCGTCCTGCACGATCACGTTGGCGTCTTGCAAAATTTGCTTGCGCAGCCGACGGAAGTGTTCGCCATGCAGAAGATACGAGGCCGACTTCAGCAGCACCGAGGGATGCGAGAAAGTCCTTAACCACGGTAAAAACTGCGGGTAGTAGCGCAGTTCACGGTCGCTGACGTCGAGCGATAGGTACACCAAGACCTGCTGGCGCGACGTGCGCGGATTGGTAAAAGTGATGCGCACACCCTGCTCCAAGAGCTCTGGGTGCACGCCGGCGGGCTTGGATCCGTTTGCCGCGGTGGGTTGGATTCGATCGGGCCACGGCTCCATTTGCTCGACCGAATCAACATGCAGATCCAGTATTCCCATCATTGCCAGCAACACCGGTACGGTTCCCTGCAGTGCCTGGGTCTGCAGGTTTTCCTTCATGTTCGGAGTAATGAAAAAATTCAGCGCCACCAGGTCGTTGAGCGCAGCGCGAAGATCGCCAAATAGCGCTGCCAGCTGCTGAGGCTGCATCTGATCGAGTTGCGGTACCTCCCCGGGCGATTCAAGGCTGAAGAAGACGTAGGTGTCTGCGTCCGGGAACAGTGCGTACGCGTTGATGAAATCCGGACCGCTGAAGGGGTATAGCAAGGTACCACCGCGGGTGCTTGCCGGCAGGTAGCGTGTCTGCCACTGGTTGATTCGCTCCAGGCGTGCCTTCAATTGTCGTGCACCGGCGCGGGCCGCCTTGCGATGTTGCTGCCAAGCCTCGCCCGCAGTGATTTGACCAACGAGCGGATCGTCCGTGCCCGGGTCAACCCCGGCCAGAAGTCGAGCGGTGGTCGTGAGCGATAAGGAATCGGCATAGACCCTGCCGGGCACCGTTAGCCAGGCGGCAAACCAGCAAACCGCAAGCGCCACCCACAGGAACGAGGGCGGGGCGGGCGGCGGGCGGAAAAATACTCTTGGCAAGGGTGTGTGCATGAAGGTCGGCACTGGGATGCGGCCCTGGGACGAACCACAATGTGGCATTTTGCCATCGAGCGCAGGCGTGACGGTTGCAGATGGAAACCATTGTCCGACCTAATTTGACCTTTTAACGGACCCTTCGGGTCGCCGGCGACGATAGAATGCGCCATGCTGCCTATCCGCAAGTTTTTGCCGCTGCCAACCGATGCCGCAGCAGCGATTCCGAACATGATTGCCCAACATACCCTGAAGTTCATCGCACGCACGGTGGGCATTGGCCTGCACAGTGGAACACGCGTGGAACTGCGGCTGCGCCCTGCGCCAATTGATACGGGAATCGTGTTTCGGCGCACCGATCTGGACCCGGCGGTCGAAATTACCGCCTCCGCTGCGGCGGTCGGCGACACACGCATGGCCTCGACGCTGGAGCGCGATGGCGTGAAGATCGCCACCGTCGAGCACCTGATGTCAGCGCTGGCGGGCTTGGGTGTCGATAATTGCTACGTCGATGTGGACGCGCCCGAAATACCGATCATGGATGGCAGCGCCGCGAGCTTCGTGTTTTTAATTCGCTCAGCTGGCATCGTCGAGCAGCCAGCAGCGCGACGTTTCGTGCGCGTGCTCAAACCCGTTGAGGTCCGGGAAGGCGAGGGCAACATGGCAAAGTGGGCTCGGCTCGAGCCGCACTTTGGCTTCAAGTTACGCTTCTCGATCGATTTTAATCATCCAGCGATCGACTCGACGACACAGGATGTGGAGGTCGATTTTGCCCGCGACAATTATGTTGCGACGGTTGCGCGCGCGCGCACTTTTGGATTCGTCAATGAGGTCGAAGCGCTGCGTGCTGCCGGCCTTGCCTTGGGCGGGAGCTTTGAAAACGCAATCGTCATGGACGAGTACCGCGTCCTGAACACCGATGGCCTGCGTAGCGGCGATGAATTTGCCAAGCACAAGATTTTGGACGCGATGGGCGACTTGTACTTGCTGGGGCGGCCGCTGATTGCGGCCTATCGCGCCCACCGCTCGGGCCACGGCCTGAACAATCGCCTGCTGCGAGCGCTTTTGGCTGACGCCACAGCCTACGACATTGTTTGCTTTGAACAGGAGCAGTCGGTTCCGCAGGCGTTTCAACGCCTAGCATTGGCCTGATTTCCGCGGGCGATGTTTCGCGGACTGCTGTTTGCCTTTGGCGCCGGGATCGTGGTCTGCGTTCTGGCTTACTTTGTCAGTGGGCAGGCGCGCTACTTGAAATGGGCCGGCCGAATTTTCCTACTTGGCTTGGGCACTGGTGTTGCCTTCTTTTCGATTCTTCTCATCAAACGGTTGATTTGACTCGCGCATTCGAGCGAGTCGAGCAGCCATCGCCTGGCCTAGCGCTGCAGCCGCGCGCCGCAGTGGCGAGTCCGGTAGTGTGAGCACTAACTTCTTTGAGAATTCAAGCGGAGCTTCATACAGCGCGCGCGCAATTTTTCGGTTTTGTCCAGGCTCGGGCTGTAATTGCACGCTATTTGGGCCTTCGACGCAGTTGCTTTCGCGTACCCTGCGCGGTTGAACACCGACCTTGATTTCGCTAACTTCGAGCCCCTGACGCTGCAAGGCTGCCAACAGCCGTGGCGTCGCCTGGCGCAGCTTGGTCGACTGGGCGCTGGAACGTAGCCAGATTCGCAG
>Ga0187781_10003629_pt1 | contig 11588 bp, 8 predicted proteins | sample 0715_SJ02_MP02_2_FD_132447 | JGI IMG/M metagenome (GOLD analysis project Ga0187781, IMG submission 132447) | Tropical peat soil microbial communities from peatlands in Department of Meta, Colombia - 0715_SJ02_MP02_20_MG | ecosystem: Environmental > Terrestrial > Soil > Wetlands > Peat | place...
ATACACATATACTGGTCATCGGCCTGTCCGCGATGTCCGCTCAAGAATCGCTGCACGCCGTCGGACTACCGGCGCATCCGGCGCTGGGTGCACGAGGAGGCGCTCGAGGTGATGCAACGGCAACTCGATCGCATGCCCGAAGCGCTGAAGCTTCGCCGGTCAACCGTCGAGCATCCCTTCGCGACGATCAAAGCGTGGATGGGCGCGACGCATTTCCTGACCAAAACGCTTCCGAAGGTCAGAGCCGAGATGAGCCTGCACGTTCTGGCCTACAACATGAAGAGGGCAATGAAGGTCCTCGGAACACAGCCTCTAATCCAAGCGATCAGGGCTTAGCCGGGGTCGCTCTCGATGTCTTCAGATTTTTGGCCTATACGTCGGCGAAATCTCCAGCAAAACCAGCGTTTCCACACAGCCTCGGCCAGGAGCGGCCGCTCGAGAGCGCACCTGAATTTTCTCTATAGCGGACGTCCCGATAGAATCACCGCGCGTGTCTCGCCCGGTAATCGAGCTTCCGTGTCATCAACAAGGCTGAGCTACCTAATCGCTGCATCGACCCTGGTATTGGCCGGCTGTCTACAGTCGCCGATCGTGCGAGAGCGCGTCTATACGTATCACGTCGTTTTCTCAGTGGACGACAAGAATCATCAATTAAGCACGAGCTGGTCATGCTACTTGGAGAACGTGGATTGGGTGAATTTGGCGACGGACGCTAGGTGGCACCCCCGCGGCCCCGAGGCCAAGAATGTTTTCAAGATTGTGGGGACATCGGAGGATGGCACGCGATTTGAAGCGGTACCTGCAGATGGCTCGTTCGGGTATTCGAGCTCCCCGTGCCCCGACAGTAGTGAAGACTTGGATAGCGTGATCTTCGTGTCGCCACCAGGCAGCGCGCCGGAGGTCGCCGGATTCGATAGGCAGCACATTCAGGGTTCGCACTATCAAATCAGGATTCTGGAATCCAAACTTGCGTTGAGCAAGACTGGCGTGGCCGGATTTACAGAGTGGCCGACGCCAGAGACTCCTGCACAGAGGTACTACTATTCAGTGACGATCACGAAGATCCCTCAGTCGATATGGGCCAGGGACGATCGCGTTAGTGGGATGATCGAAGCTAAGCAGATTGACTGGATTAACGGTGCGAAGCCCCTCCCTTGGAACGCGGCCACGGATGGGACGGGCGCCTTCTACAGCAGCTATGTCGTGGGCATTGAGCGGACGCCGGGGTACGTCGCGCCGAAGGCGCAGTATTTGGTGCCGCGAGATGATTCCTGGACAGAAACCGAAAATCATACCGCGGCGACTACTTGGCGGGAGGGCACGGGGCATTACCTGAAGCTATGGGTTGATTACGATGGCACACGAATTGAGATCCAGGGGACTGATTTGCGCTTCGTCTTCGATCCCGGCCACAAAGAGCTGGTCGAATTGAGGACGGAGCATGTTGGATTGTGGTAGGTCCGGCGCCGCTGCCGGAGTTCTGCCCGCTGTCAGCTGTCTTCTCACGGCCCAGAAGCAGCCAGCCACCCTGAGCAGATTCGTTTCCGCTAAGCGGCCATTGGGCTAGCTGCTCTGTCGGCTGGCAGGATCCGACTCACTCTCGCTGCAGTGCGGCGCACGCGCAAGCGTGCCGATGGACCCACGACATCGCTGGGATCGATCCTGACGCGGAATCCGCTGCGCCTCTGTGGGGGCCAGCCACAAGTACGTATTGAGGTCGAAGGTCACACGCCTATGCTGGCCCGGCGAACTTGTCGCGGCGGAGATCAAGCCATGAACACTATTCTAGGGAAGGTTGTACTAGGGATCGCTAGTGCGATGTTGGTGAGCAGTGTGGTGATCGCTCAGGACCTGCCGGAAGTGACGGTGCAGGCCAAGCGACTTATTACCACGAAAGTTACTGAGCGCATCGAAGGCGGCGTGCCGCTGCAGGATATTTCGGTGACGTACGGCGTACGCACTTCGGATCTGGATCTTGCCACCCACTCGGCCGCCTTGGTCCTCGAGCAGCGGGTGAAAGACGCAGCCAAGTTGGCGTGCAAGGAAATCAGCCGCCAGTTCCCCGACGCGTCGCCCAGTGAGGCCGAGTGCGCCAACACGGCGGCGGCCAAGGCGATGCCGCAGGTGAAACAACTGGTAGCGTCTGCGGAGAAGGCGCACAACAGAGGATAAATCGCGGAACCCATGGACTGCGCTGGCCGAAAGGCCAGCACAGTCTTGGTGTTGCCTTTGAGTGACCGCTGTCGACCTTTTGGGCCACTGCAGAGCCACGCCCGCGAGTGTCTGCAACGGGTCGTTAGCCGCCGTTCAGCGCTCGCAACACCTACGCCTCGTAGCCGAGATTGGCAGACAGCCAGCGCTGCGCTTCTGCGAGCGTGATTCCCTTGCGCCGCGCGTAATCCTCCGCCTGCTCGCGATCGATCTTGCCGAGCGCGAAATAGCGCGCCAGCGGATGGGCGAGGTACCAGCCGCTCACGGCCGCCGTCGGGTACATGGCGTAGGAGTCAGTCAGGCGGATGCCGGCGTTGCGCTCGACGTCGAGCAGCTGCCAGAGCTTGCCCTTCTCGGTGTGCTCGGGGCAGGCGGGATAGCCGGGCGCCGGGCGGATGCCGCGGTATTCCTCGCGCACCAGCTGCTCGTTGGTGAGTGTCTCCGCGCCCGCGTAGCCCCACAGCTCACGCCGCACGCGCTCGTGGAAGTGCTCGGCGGCTGCCTCGGCGAGGCGGTCGGCGAGCGCCTTGAGCATGATGGCGGAGTAGTCATCGTGAGCGCGCTCGAAGCGCGCCACGTGCTCCTCGATGCCGAGGCCGGCGGTGACCGCGAAGGCACCGAACCAGTCGCGTACCCCGCTCGAGCGCGGCGCGACATAGTCAGCCAGGCATTCGTGCGGCTGGCCGTCGGGCTTGCCCTTCTGCTGGCGCAGGAAGTTGAGAGTGGTCAGCACTTCGGTGCGCGCCTCGTCGGCATAGATCTCGACGTCGTCGCCGACTGAGTTCGCCGGGAAGAGCCCGACCACCGCGTTCGCCGTCAGCCAGCGGCCCGCGATCAGCTCTTTCAGCATGCGGCGCGCGTCGGCGTACAGGTTGCTCGCGGCCTCGCCCACCTTGGGGTCGGTGAGAATGTCGGGAAACTTTCCGGAGAACTCCCAGGCGTTGAAGAACGGCATCCAGTCGATGTAGCCGAGGAGCTCGGTGAGCGGATAGCCGGCAAAGCGGTGGACGCCGGGCAGGCGCGGTTGCGGTGCTACGTATGAGCCCCAGTCGAGCGGGCGGCGATTGGCGCGCGCCGCGGCCAGCGTGAGCTCCGGCACTTTCACTTTCTTGCTGGCGTGCTGCTCGCGGCGCCGCTCGTGCTCGGCGCCTAGCTCGGCGACGAAGGCGGCGCGCGCGGCCGGCGCGCTCAGGGTCTGGCAGATCCCCACTGAGCGCGAGGCATCCTTCACATAGACTACGGCGCCGGTGTATTGCGGCGCGATCTTCACCGAGGTGTGCGCCGGGGAAGTGGTGGCGCCGCCGATCAGCAGCGGCAGCACGAAGTCCTGCCGCTGCATCTCGCGCGCGACGTGCACCATCTCATCGAGCGAGGGGGTGATGAGTCCCGACAGGCCGATGAAGTCCACCTGCTCGCGCCGCGCGGTCTCGAGGATCTTCTCGCACGGCACCATGACCCCGAGGTCGATGACCTCGAAGTTGTTACATTGCAGCACCACCCCGACGATGTTCTTGCCGATGTCGTGCACGTCGCCCTTGACGGTCGCCATGACGATGCGGCCCTTGGAGCGCTGTGCACCGGCGTCCTTGCTCTTCTCGATATAGGGCACCAGGTGCGCCACCGCGCGCTTCATCACGCGTGCGCTCTTGACCACCTGCGGCAGGAACATCTTGCCGGCGCCGAACAGGTCGCCGACCACGTTCATGCCGTCCATGAGCGGCCCTTCGATGACGGCCAGCGGCCGCTCGGCGGCGAGGCGTGCCTCCTCGGTGTCGGCGATGATGAAGTCGTCGATGCCCTTGACCAGCGCGTACTCGAGCCGCTTGCCCACCGGAAGCTTGCGCCACTCGAGATCCTCGCGGCGCCGCGCGCCGCCCTCGCCCTTGTAGCGCGCGGCGAGCTCGAGCAGCCGCTCAGTGGCATCGGCACGGCGGTTGAGCACCACGTCCTCGCAGGCCTCGCGCAGATCCGCCGGCAGCTGCTCGTAGACCCCCAGCTGCCCGGCATTGACGATCCCCATGTCCATGCCGGCCGCGATCGCGTAATAGAGGAATACCGAGTGCATCGCCTCGCGCACCGGGTCGTTGCCGCGGAACGAGAACGACACGTTGCTGACCCCGCCCGAGACCAGCGCGTGCGGCAGCTCGCGCTTGATGCGGCGCGTGGCCTCGATGAAGGCCACGCCGTAGGCGTTGTGCTCCTCGATGCCGGTCGCGATCGCGAAGATGTTCGGATCGAAGATGATATCCTCGGCCGGGAAGCCGACTCGTTCGGTGAGGATGCGGTAGGCGCGCGCGCAGATGGCCACGCGCCGGTCGAGCGAGTCGGCCTGGCCCTGCTCGTCGAAGGCCATGACTACCGCGGCGGCGCCGTAGCGGCGCACCTTGCGGGCGTGCGCCACGAAGGCCTCCTCGCCCTCCTTCAGGCTGATCGAGTTGACGATCGCCTTGCCCTGCACGCACTTCAGTCCCGCCTCGATCACCGACCACTTGGAGGAGTCGATCATCACCGGCACGCGGGCGATGTCGGGCTCGGACGCCACCAGGTGCAGGAAGCGCGTCATGGCCGCCTCGGACTCGAGCATGCCCTCGTCCATGTTGACGTCGATGACCTGCGCGCCGCTCGTGACCTGCTGGCGCGCGATCTCGAGCGCCGCCGGGTAGTCGCCCGCCTCGATGAGCTTGCGGAACTTGGCGGAGCCGGTGACGTTGGTGCGCTCGCCCACGTTGACGAACAGACTCTCATCGTCGATGTTGAGTGCTTCGAGCCCGGAGAGGCGGCACTTGACCGGCTGCGGCTGCACGCGCCGCGGCGCACGGCCCGCAACTCCGGCGCTCAGCAGGCGGATGTGCTCGGGCGTCGTGCCACAGCAGCCGCCCACGATGTTGACCAGCCCCGACGCGGCGTATTCGCGCAGGATGTCGGCGGTCTGCTGCGGCGCCTCGTCGTACTCGCCGAAGGCGTTGGGGAGCCCGGCGTTCGGATAGGCGCACACGAAGGTGTCGGCAACGCCCGCGAGCTCCTCGATGTAGGGGCGCAGCTGCGCGCCGCCGAGCGCGCAGTTGAGCCCGACGAACAGCGGCTGCGCGTGCCGGATCGAGTTCCAGAACGCCTCGGGCGTCTGGCCGGAGAGGATGCGGCCCGAGGCATCGGTGATCGTGCCCGAGACCGCCAGCGGCACGCTCACGCCGCTCTCGTCGAAGAGAGTCAGTGCGGCATAGATCGCCGCCTTGGCGTTCAGCGTGTCGATGACCGTCTCGATGAGCAGCAGGTCGACGCCACCCATCACCAGCGCACGCGCCGCCTCGAGGTAGGCGGCGGCAAGCTCATCGAAACTCACGCTGCGGTGCCCCGGGTCGTTGACGTCTGGCGACAGCGAGGTCATGCGGGTGGTCGGGCCGAGCGCCCCGGCGACGAACCGCGGCGAGCCGGACTGCCGCGCGCACTCGTCGGCGGCGGCCCGCGCCAGCCGCGCGGCGCGATAGTTGAGCTCGGCAGTAAGCGCCGCCGTGCCATAGTCGGCCTGCGAGATCGCGGTCGAGTTGAAGGTGTTGGTCTCGATGATGTCGGCGCCGGCGGCCAGATAGGCGGCGTGGATGCCGCTGACGATGTCCGGGCGCGTCAGCGTCAGAATGTCGTTGTTGCCGCGCAGGTCGTGGCCGTGGTGCGCGAAGCGCTCGCCGCGGAAGCCGCGCTCGTCGAGCCGGTGCTGCTGGATCATGGTGCCCATGGCGCCATCGAGCAGCACGATGCGCTCGGCCGGCAGACGTTTCAGCCGCTCGATGCGCGTGCGCCGCTCGGTCTCGTCGCACGGCTCGACCGCGAAAGGCGCGGCGCCGGCGCGCTGTGCGCTTGACGCGTCCTGCTCGACCTCACGGTCGGCGCGCGCGGGCACGGCGTGGGCGCCGTGGGCGCAGCCGCTCACGGCGGCACCTTAGCCAGCGCCGCCGGCCGCAGACCCAGCGCGTGACAGATCGCGTAGGTCAGCTCGGCGCGATTGAGCGTATAGAAATGAAATTCGCGCACGCCGTGGCGCTTCAGCGACTCGACCTGCTCGATCGCGACGCTGGCGGCGAGCAGCCGCCGGGTCTCGTCGTCAGCGTCGAGTCCGGCGAAGCGCTCGTGCAGCCAGGAGGGGACGCTGGTGCCGCAGCGCGCGGCAAAGCGCAGCACCTGCGGGAAGCGCGTGATGGGAAGAATCCCCGGCACGATGGGAGCGGCGATGCCGGCGGCGGCGCAGCGGTCGCGGAAGCGCAGGAAAATATCGCCATAGAAAAAGAACTGGGTGATGGCGCGGCTCGCGCCCGCATCGACCTTGCGCTTCAGATTGTCGAGATCGGCTTGCGCGGAGCGCGCCTCGGGGTGCACCTCGGGGTAGGCCGCCACCGAGATATCGAACGGCGCCACCCGAGCAAGCCCCGCGACCAGATCGGCGGCATAGGCAAAACCGCCGGGGTGCGGCTGGTAGAGCGCCTCGCGGCCCGGCGGGTCGCCGCGCAGCGCGACCAGGTTGCGGATGCCCTCCTCCCAGTAGCCGCGCGCGATCCCGAGGATCTCCTCGCGCGCTGCACCGATGCAGGTGAGGTGTGGCGCGCCGGTGAGCGGCGTCTCGCGCTCGATCCGCGTCACCAGGTCGTGCGTGCGCTCGCGCGTCGAGCCGTCGGCGCCGTAGGTGACGGAGACGAACGACGGCGCGAGCGGCGCCAGGCGCTCGAGGGATTTCCACAGCGTCGCCGCCATCGCCTCATCGGCGGGCGGAAAGAACTCGAAGGACACCCGGATGGGGCACGGCGCGGCGAGCGCGGCGGCGGTGCTCATCGGACGCTCCGGACACGCTGCGCGGGGCCGCTCGCCGCTCGCGCGGCCGCCGCGAGGATGTGCTCGCCGTCGGCCTCGATGGGACTCAGGCGCTCGCACGCGAGCCCCGCCTCATCCAGCAGCCGCCGCAGCCTCGCCAGCGGGTGCTCGACGACGCGCTCGCGCGCGTTCTCGAGCGATTCGTAGCGCTGGAAGATCCACAGCCGGCCGCCTGGAACCACCACCGCGCGCAGCTGCGCGAGCAACCCCGCGAGCGCCTGGCCGCCGCCGGCCTGATGACTGACCAGCACCGCATCGAACGGTCCCGCGCACCGTGCGAGATCCTCCGCCGTCAGCTCTGCGGGGCGCTGGGCCGTCAGCACGCGGCAGGCGAAGCCACGCCGCTCGGCGAGCGAGCGCGCGGCCTGGGCCGCGCGGCGCGAGGGAGCGATGACGGTCGAGTCGCGTGCCCCGGCGGTGACGCTTTCGAGGAGATCGAGGTGCGCCGCGCCGACCACGAGAATGCGGCCGCCGGGCCCGCCCGCGCCGGCAGCCTCGAGAAATGCACGCAGCGCCCGGTCGAGGCGCGAGGATTCCGCCGGCTCGCCCTCGGGCGCGGCCAGCGCACGCGCCTCGGCGCGATCGCGCAGGAGCATCGGGTCGCGCCGGTCGACCTGCAGCAGCAGCCCGCGCACGAAGGCGGCCGCGCCGGCATCCTCCGCCAGTCCATGACGCACCCACTGGCCCTCGCGCGTACGCTCCAGCAACCCCGCCCCACAGAGGATCTTCAGGTGGCGCGACACGCGCGGCTCGCTTTGCCTCACCGCCTGGGCGAGATCGGAGACGGTGAACGCGCCCTGCGCACACAGGGCCAGCAGCCGCAGCCGGGTCGGCTCGCCGGCCGCCTTCAGCCAGAGAACCACCCGAGAAGCAGCTGCTGCATTCATTCAATAATTGTACATGTCTTTATATCTCGATGGAGGAGATCGGCCTGGAGGTTCATCTGGCTGAGGGGACTACGAACGGGCTGTCAGCGGAGTGCCGTTGGCATGCTCGGCTGAGCCAGCGGACGGTGCATTATCTGCTCAATGAGACAATATGAAACGTTACTATGAGCTAGTGAATCTCTTTTGGTCCCAATCTGGCCCCGGATCCAGCGCCAGCGGAGAAGAGCGCGTCGACGTCGGAGGCGCCGAATCTGTAGGGACGCCGGCAGAACTCGCAAGTCACGGTGACCGACCCCTGCTCGCGCAGGACGTCTCTCACCTCTTCCTCCCCGAGCGCTCTGAGGAGCCCGGCCACCCGCCCCTCCCCGCAGCGGCATTCGAAGCGGACCGGGGCACCCCGGAAGATCCGCAGATCATGGTCGGAGAAGCCGCGCGCAAGGAGCTCCTCCATGGGGCGCTCGAGCAGCTCCGCCTCCTCCAATCGCCCGATCCCGCGTTGCGCGCTCTGCCAGGCTGCGTTCGACTCCTCCTCGCGGACGCCTCCGGTCTCGGGGAGCCTCTGCACGAGCAGCCCCGCGCCGCGGGTTGAATCCGCCGCCAGCAGCACCCGGGTCGGTAACTGCTCGGAGCTCGCAAAATAGGCCTCGAGAGACTCCGCAAGGGAGCCGCCTTCGAGCGGCACGACCCCCTGGTAGCGCGCGCCCTTCTCGTCGGCCTCGATCGTGACGGTCAGGCGCCCACCCCCGCCGACCAACGTGCGGAACAGCGGGCCGCGGGGCGCGTCGGGCGGCAAAGCGGCAATCGCCGCGGCGTCGAAGCGCGCCAGCGCCCGCAGGCGGAAGTCATGGGTGCACTGAGCTACCAGCAGCCTCACCGCGCCATTGCCCTGGAGCTGGAAGGTGAGAGTGCCGTGGAATTTGAGGCTCGCGGCGAGCAGCACGACCGCGGCCACCGCCTCGCCGAGCAGCCGTTCCACCGGCTCCGGATAGTGACCGTGGGCGCGCAGCTCGCGCCAGGCGCTCTCGAGCCGAACCCAGTGCCCGCGGACGGGCTGTCTTTCGAAGATGAAGCGCCGCACCCGGTCCATGGGACCACAATGGGGCAGCCGTGAGATCAACACAACCCACGCACGGCAATGCCGGGTGTCCTTGCTGCCGCGGCGATACGTGAGCCTCGTCACGCCGGCTGCCCGCGAGGGCATGGCAAGGTCGCCGGCGTGGCTAAGCTGCTGATTTTCGAAACCCGCCGCCTGGTGCTGCCGCTCGAGACGGTGGTGGACGCCGTGCTCGAGCTCGACCGCGAGCGCGGTGGGCGCCTTGCGCTCTCGTCCATCCGGGATGCCCGCATCGAGGCCGGGGAGGACCCGGCGCTGGTGCTCGAGGCGCTCCATCCGGACGCGCTGTCACCGGAGCAGCGCCGCTATTCGCTGCCGGCGATCGCCGCGGCGGTGATCCACTATTGCTGGAAGACCAGGGTTCCGCTGCCGCGCAACTGGAGCAAGAGCATCGAGATCGTGCCGAAGGGCTTTGCGCTCGCTCTGCAGGGCACCGTGGAAATTCAAAGGCGCCACGGCGGCTTCTCGACCAGGGCGCCCGCCGATGCCTCCGACTCCGCTGAAGAGGCTGACGCTTCGGCAGCCGACGGCGCTTGAGCGCTCAGCCGCCGAGCTTCCTGCGCAAGAGCTCGTTGAGCTGCGCCGGGTTGGCCTTGCCTCCGGTCGCCTTCATGACCTGGCCGACGAAGAAGCCGAAGAGCTTCTCCTTGCCCGCGCGGTATTCGGCCAGCTGACCGGGATTCTTCTGCATCACCTCATCGATCACGCGCTCGATCGCGGCGCTGTCGGTAATCTGCCGCAGGCCGCGCTCGGTGATGACCGTATCGGCATCCGCGCCTCCCGACCACATGGCCTCGAAGACCTCCTTGGCGAGCTTGCCGGAAATCGTCTGGTCGGAGATGCGCCTGAGGAGGCCCGCGAGGCGAGCGGCCGTCATGCGGCTCGCGCCGACCTCGAGGCTCTCCTTATTCAATGCGGCGGCGAGCTCGCCCATGACCCAGTTGGCGGCGAGCTTCGCATCCTGCGGCGCCGCCTGTACCACCGCCTCGTAGTAGTCGGCCAGCTCGCGGCTCGCGGTGAGAACCCCGGCGTCGTAGGCCGGCAGCCCATGCTGTGACATGAAGCGCGCGGCCTTCTGGTCGGGCAGCTCCGGCAGAGTCGCGCGCACCGACTCGATGAAGGCGGCATCGAGCGCCACCGGCAGCAGGTCCGGGTCGGGGAAGTAGCGATAGTCGTTGGCTTCCTCCTTGGAGCGCATCGAGCGCGTCTCACCCTTGTCGGGGTCGTAGAGGCGCGTCTCCTGCACCACGGAGCCGCCGGACTCGAGCAGCTCGATCTGGCGCTCGATCTCGTAGTTGATGGCGCGCTCGACGAAACGGAAGGAATTCAGGTTCTTGATCTCGGCGCGCGTGCCGAACTTCGCAGCGCCCGCCTTGCGTACCGAGACGTTGGCGTCGCAACGGAACGAGCCTTCCTGCATGTTGCCGTCGCAGATCTCGAGATAGCGCACCAGTGTGTGCACCTTCTTCATGTAGGCGACCGCTTCCTTCGCCGAGCGCAGGTCGGGCTCGGAGACGATCTCGACCAGCGGCGTGCCGGCGCGGTTCAGGTCGACGCCGGTCACTCCCGGCAGCCCCTCGTGCAGCGACTTGCCGGCATCCTCCTCGAGGTGCGCGCGCGTGATGCCGACGCGCTTGACGCTGCCGTCGTCCAGCACGATGTCGAGCGCGCCCTGGGCGACGATTGGCAGCTCGTACTGGCTGATCTGGTAGCCCTTGGGCAGATCCGGGTAGAAGTAGTTCTTGCGCGCGAACACCGAAGTCGGCGCGATACGCGCGTTGATCGCGAGCCCGAGCTTCACCGCCATGCGCACCGCGGCGCCGTTCAGCACCGGCAGCACGCCCGGGTAGCCCAGGTCGACGAGATTCGCTTGGGTGTTGGGCGGGGCGCCGTAGGCGGTCGGCGAGCCGGAAAAGATCTTGGAGCGCGTCGCGAGCTGCGCGTGGATCTCGAGGCCGATGACGCTTTCCCAGGCGCTCATGCGAAGCCCTTCGGGATGCGCGTGTGCCAGTCGGTCGCGCCCTGGAAGGCATGCGCAGCACTCAGCAGCCGCGCCTCGGAGAAGTGCGGGCCGACGATCTGCAGGCCCACCGGCAGCTCGCCCGCGAAGCCGCACGGCACCGACAATCCGGGCAGCCCGGCGAGATTCGCGCCGATGGTATAGATGTCGTTGAGGTACATGGTGATCGGGTCCGAGGTCTTGGCGCCGATCGCGAACGCGGGCGTCGGCGTGGTCGGGCCGATCACGACGTCGACGCTCGCGAAGGCGCGCGTGAAATCGGCGCTGATCAGCTGCCGTACACGCTGCGCCTTGAGGTAATAGGCGTCGTAGTAGCCGGCCGACAGCACGTAGGTGCCGGTCATGATGCGCCGCTTCACCTCGGCGCCGAAGCCCTCGCCGCGCGAGCGCCGGTAGAGGTCGAGCAGATCGCGCGGATTCTCGCAGCGGTGTCCATAGCGCACGCCGTCGAAGCGCGCGAGGTTCGAGGAGCACTCGGCCGGGGCGACCACGTAGTACA
>Ga0187781_10003630_pt1 | contig 11586 bp, 10 predicted proteins | sample 0715_SJ02_MP02_2_FD_132447 | JGI IMG/M metagenome (GOLD analysis project Ga0187781, IMG submission 132447) | Tropical peat soil microbial communities from peatlands in Department of Meta, Colombia - 0715_SJ02_MP02_20_MG | ecosystem: Environmental > Terrestrial > Soil > Wetlands > Peat | place...
CGCTCCAGGCGCATGATCGCCAGTTGCCGCTCGCCTCCGAACCCCACCAGCTTGGCCAGCAGCGGATCGTAGTCAATCGGCACCGTCCAGCCTTCGTACGTTCCGCTGTCATGCCGGATCCCCGGCCCCGCGGGCGGCAGCAACAGCGTGATCTTCCCGGGGCTGGGGAAATAATTGTTGTCCGGGTCCTCGGCGTAAATCCGGCACTCGATCGCGTGTCCGCGGATACTGGTTTCCGGCTGCGTGAAGGGCAGCTTTTCCCCGTTTGCGATGTGAATCTGCAGATGGACCAGATCGAGACCTGTCGTCAGCTCGGTCACGGGATGTTCCACCTGCAGCCGCGTGTTCATCTCGAGAAAATAGAAATTTTTCTGCTGATCGACAAGGAATTCCACCGTCCCCGCGTTCGTGTAATTCGCGGCCTGCGCCACCTTCACCGCGATCTCGCCCATCCTGCGCCGCATGTTGGGATCGACGATTGGCGACGGCGCTTCCTCCAGCACTTTCTGATGCCGTCTCTGGATCGAGCACTCGCGTTCTCCCAGCCAGACCGTATTTCCGTGCTCATCCGCCAGCACCTGCATTTCGATGTGCCGCGGATTCACAATGGCCTTTTCGATATAGACTTCGCTGTCGCCAAACGACCGTTGCGCTTCGCTCTGCGCCGATTCCAGCGCCGAACGAAGTTCCGTCCGCGTGTGCACCAGGCGCATTCCCTTGCCGCCTCCGCCGGCGGCGGCCTTGAGCATCACCGGATAACCGACGCGCTCGGCAACCTGTTCGGCTTCTTCCGGAGACGTGAGACCGCGCGCCGTCCCCGGAACGAACGGAATCCCCGCCTTTTCCATGTGCTGGCGGGCGCGCGTCTTCGATCCCATCATCTCCATCGATTCCGCGGTCGGGCCGATGAACTTCACTCCTGCATCCCCGCACGCCCGCGCGAACTTCGCATTCTCCGAGAGAAATCCGTAGCCGGGATGAATCGCTTCCGCGCCCGAACGTCTGGCAACGTCGAGGATCTTGTCGATGCGGAGATAGGACTCTGAGGCCGGCGCCAGGCCGATCGCATACGCTTCATCAGCTTTCCGGACATGGAGCGCGGCGCGGTCCACATCCGAATACACCGCAACCGTCGCAATGCCCATCTCGCGGCAAGCCCGAATCACGCGCACAGCGATCTCTCCGCGGTTGGCAATGAGAATCTTCTTAAACATGCTGGGAATGGTCCGACTGGCCACCATTCTACCTGCTGCGGGGGCAGGACCGCATGGCGGCCAGTCACACCGGCATGTGATTTTGCGGCCCGTCCCGTTGGCAGATCATCAAAAGCGTCAGAGGGAGAGACGGGGCATGCCTTTAGTGCGGATTTCTCTTCAAGCTGGAAAACCCGAGGCCTATCGGGCAGCCATCAGCAACCAGGTATACGAAGCCATGCGAGAGACCCTCTCAATTCCTGAGGGCGACCGATTTCAGGTGATTACGGAACACGGCCCGGGATTCCTCGTCGCGGACCCTCACTTCATGGGGGTGGAGCGATCGAGCGACGGGTTCGTGCTCATTCAGATATTCTTGACCCGCGGCCGCACCACCAGCGCGAAGCAGGCTCTCTACCGTCGCATGAGCGAGCGTCTTTCGAGTTCGCCCGGCATTCGGCCAGAGGACGTTATGATCGTCCTGACCGAAGTCGGACTGGAGGACTGGTCTTTCGGGAAGGGTGAGGCGCAGTACGTTCTGCGTCCGCCGGCATGGGCCGTGAGTGGAGCGAACTCCAAGTCGAATTAGGGTTCCCAGCATGAAACAAACGCCCCGCGTGACCGCGGGGCGTTTTTGCTAGGCGCGAAGCGGAAGTACACCCTACTGCTTCTGGTCCATCACGATGCCGCCGCCCGAGCCCGGCTGTTTCTCGGCTTTGGCCTTCTTCGTGGCCATGGTTTTGTCCACCCACTCATCGGCCGTCTTCAGGTCGGCGGCGTGCGCATCCTTGTCGTCGCACTGAATGTCGGCGCGTTCGCGGTACATGAGGTTCATGTACGCCATCGCGTCGTCATAATCCGGGCGCAGTTGCAGCGCCTTGTTCAGGTTGTCGATCCCTTCCTGAACCGTCGCCCAGTTCTTGTCCTTCATTTCGGCACAAACCTTCTTGTCTTTGGCCGGGAGCGAGTCATCCGGCTTCATCCCCAGCTTGGCGCGCGCTTCCTGGCGCGGCTGGTAGGTCTGCGTCCAGTCGATCACCGCCACGGAATAGTACGGCTCCGGATCGTTGGGATCGGCATCCGAGGCCTTCTTGTAATATTCCTTGGCCAGATCAAACTTCTTCATCTGCAGATAGAGATAAGCGATTCCCTTGATGCTGTTGATGTTCTTGGGATCTGTCTGCAGCACCGTCTTATATTGATCAATCGCCTCCTCGGCGTACTTGTTGTTGTCGGGAGTATCCGCGCCGGGAATGTACTGCTGGGCAAGCGCCGTCGCTAAGTACAGACGGGCGTTAATAAGACTTGGGTCGAGCGCGACCGATTGCTGGAAATGATCGATCGCCTGTTCGTACTTGGCATTTTTGAAGGCCTGCACGCCCTTGTTGAGATGATCCCGCGCCTCCAGTTTGGCGCAGCTTGTGCCTGCGACCAGGGCCAGCGCGGCTACCAGAACCATCAGAAGTCTGTAAGTCGTTTTCATTGCTTTATGAATCTCCTTGGAAAATCAGCTCCGAGCCATAGCTTCGAGCGATAGGATCCAGACCGACCGGAGCTGCGCGCAGGCAGGGGCGAAAATGCTGCAAGCGGCTGACCTGAACCGCACCGCAAGCGCATCTTCCAGCCCATCACGCCAAGAGCGGGCGCGATGGGACCCCGGCTGCTCGTGACTCGCAGCCCGCAGCTCCTGGCTTGCTTTAGCCGCCCGCCTCGATCTTGGCGGTGATCAAACCTACTTTGTCCACGCCCGCCGAGTGCGCGATATCGATCACATTCGCGACATCGGCAAAGGGCACATTGTCGTCGCCCTTCACGAACATCACCTTCTCGGCGCGGGTCTTGAAAATATCTTCCAGCCGGCCCTGGAGCGTCTCCCACGTTGCGTCGTCCTGATTGATCTTGAGGGCGGGAGCATTCCCGGCACCCCGGTCGATCAACTGAACGACAATGGTGCGGTCGGATGGCGGCGGCTGTTTCTGATCCTTCGGCGGCGGCTGCGGTACCAGCGCATCCAGACCCTTCGGAGTCAGCGGCGTGATCACCATGAAAATGATCAGCAGCACCAAAAGTACGTCGATGAGCGGCGTGACGTTGATATTTGCGTTTTGACCCCCGCTCGGGCCAACGGCCATTCCCATATCAATCTCCTCCAGTTCCCCAGCACGCGTGCTTTTCGCTTGATGGGGTACAACAGCGCTATTGCCCGCCGGTGGGGGCGGGAGTGGTAGCGCCGGTTGGCGGCGGAGCCAGAGCTCCGCTCTTCTTCTGGTCGGTGAGCAGGCCCAGTTGGTCTACTCCGGCGGCGCGGACGTTGTCCACCACTTCGACGACGGCCCCAAACTTGGCCCGCGCATCGGCTTTAAGGAAAACCCGCTTGTCGGTGCGGTTGGCCAGGCGGTCCTTCACCTTATCGGTGAGTTGGTCGACTGTCGTTTTTTCGGTGCCGAAGAACACGCTGCCGTCACGCTGCACCGCAACCAGCAGAGCATCTTCTTTATCCGCATCCGGCATCGGGGTGGGGCTGTTCACCTTGGCCAGGTCCACGCTCACGCCCTTCTGCAACATGGGCGTGATGACCATGAAGATGATCAGCAGCACCAGCATCACGTCGACCATCGGGGTCACGTTGATGTCCGAATTTACCTTTGCGCCTTCGTTTCGTTTTGCTAATGCCATGGAATCTCGTCTCCTTCTTCTTGTCAGTCACGGCCGCGCCTTTGAGGAGGAGGCGGGCGCCGCTAATCCGGGGTGGCTCTACCGGCGCCCAACCGGCAACTCAAACTGCGGCCTGCACTGCGCCCTTACGAACGGCGCATCGCGCGGCGCTTCAAGAAGTAGTCGATCAGTTCGCTCGAGGAGTTATCCATCTCCACGTCGAACGCTTCCACCCGTCCCGTCAGGTAGTTGAACATCATGACGGCCGGAATCGCCACGAACAATCCGATCGCCGTGGTCACCAGCGCTTCCGAAATGCCGCCGGCGACGGCCGCCAGACCGGTCGCTTTCTCCGTCTGAATGCCGCGGAACGCGTTCAGAATGCCGACCACGGTTCCGAACAGCCCGACGAACGGTGCCGTCGAGCCGATCGTCGCCAGACCGCCAAGTCCGCGCTTCAGTTCCGCGTGCACGATCGCTTCCGTGCGCTCCAGGGCACGCTTCGAGGCTTCGATCGTCTCGCCCGGAATCTCGCCCGGACTGTCCTGGTGGGCCTTGAATTCCATCAGCCCGGCAGTCACCACTTTCGCCAGGTGGCTCTTCTTGTTGCGCTCGGCAACCTTGATCGCTTCGTCAATCTTGCCCTCGCGCAGCGCCCCGGCAACCGCCGGTGCGAACGACCGCGATTGGTTGCGGGCGGCGTTGAACGCCATCCAGCGGTCAATCATCACGCCGATCGACCATCCCGACATGATGAATAGAATCACGACCACGCACTTCGCCAGGATACCCATCTGTCTCCAGAGCGAAATCGGGTCCCAACCGACCTGGCCTTCGTCGAAGAACCAGGCGGCGAAAAGATGCAGGTTGCTGAATACCACTGCTGCTAGGTTAACTACCATGAGTTGCTTTTCCTCCTCGGAACTGTTTCACACAAACGTCTGTGAGTGGAGCTCGTTTTGGCACACTCGCAAGCGGTCTGCTGCGCCTGTGCCTCGCTTAGAGGCCCAAACGCAATCGAACCGTTGCATCCATAAGAAATAGAAATCCAGCGGACGGGAAGAACCTCGGAATCAACCAGCTTTAGCTCACCTAATCGCGACATTGCGAAAGGAGGGAGGAACTAACCGCCACAAACCTGTTCTGGGGACCTCGACCTGCTTGGTCTCCAAGTCGCCGCCGGGTCTAACCGCCCGACAAGCTGAAATTCACGATGACTTCTGTCTCCACCGCCACCGGCTCTCCGTTCAGCAAATACGGCTTATAGCGCCATTGCTTGACCGCCTCAATCGCCGCCGGCGCCAGCATGGCGTGCCCGCTAATCAGTTGCAGGTTCGTTATCGTTCCGTCCTTGCTGATTTCCGCGTGCAGCACCACCTGCCCCTGAATGCGCGCCTGACGCGCCAAGGGAGGATATACGGGCTGCACTTTGCGGATTAGAAGACCGCTCGAAACGCCCTGCGAAACTCGCACGCGTGTCGGTGTCGCAACCTTGGGTACAGCCATCTGTGTCGAACTGAGGATGCCGCCAATCACGCCCCCAGCCGATCCGCCCGGGATGCCACCCGGAACTCCTCCCGCGACACCCCCGCCCAGGTCCGGCGGAGCTTCCTCTTCTTTAATCATCTGGACTTTTTGTGGAATCTTGGTCGGCGTGCGCAGTTGGCCGTTCACCATTTCGCTGGCGATCTTCACCACCCGCACAGGAGCGGCCGCTGGAGGCGGAGGGGGCGGAGGCGGAGGCGGCGGGGCTACCAGGAACGTCAGCAACTGCTGCTTCGGCAGTGCGTCGGTGTAGATGAGGGGGATGAGGATGAGAATGCACACCAGAAAAACTTGGAAAATGAACGAAAAAAGAGTCGTGCCGACGCGTTTCTTTTGAATTCTGCTGTCGAGAATGCTGTCTTCAAACATGGGATTCTCCTACGCCAGAGCCTACATCACTGTAGACACCGCTTGTGCCCTTCTGGCTCCCGCTTTTTCTAAATCCTGCCTCTCCGGGCAGGTCCATGATTTTACGCCATTTTCGCCGATACACAAGCGCGAAAAACCCGGCCTTTGAGGGGGTCGCCGGGTCGGCCCAATCGCCCGTCCTTAGCCGGGCAGCCCTAAACCAGGTGTCGGGCCCGCGGGACCCCGCCGTCCCTACGCCTTCACTTTCGGCGGATTCGCCCCCGTGCCCGTCCGCACCGGCATCGCAACCGGCTTTTTCCCGCGCTCCGCACGCCAGTCCTGGTAAGCCACCAGGATCGGCGCCGCGATGGCAATCGAGGAATACGTCCCGATGAGAATGCCGATCACCAGCGCCAGGCTGAACCCGCGCAGCACTTCGCCCCCGAAAAGGAACAGAGCAAGCACGGTAAGGAACGTCAGGCCCGCCGTCAAGATGGTTCGGCTCAAAGTTTGATTAATGCTCTTGTTGACGATGTCCGCCAGCCGTTCCCGGCGTAGCAACTTGACGTTTTCCCGGATGCGGTCGAAGACCACGATCGTGTCGTTGTTCGAATAACCGATCAGCGTCAGGATCGCGGCAATCACCGTCAGCGAGATTTCCCGGTCGAGAAGCGAAAACGCGCCCACCGTAATCAGCGTGTCGTGGAACACCGTCAGTACCGCGGCCACGCCGTAAATCCATTCGAAACGCAGCGCCAGATACACCAGCATTCCCGCCAGCGAGTACAGTGTCGCCAGCATCGCCTGCTTGCGCAGTTGCTGCCCCACTTGCGGCCCCACGATCTCCACGTTACGGATTCCAAAGTCCGAAACAAAAAAGCCGTCGTTCAGCGAATTCACCACCGCCGGATCCGCAATCCCTTTCAACTCGTCAATCGAGCCCAGCACACCGCTCTTCACCTTGTCGCGCTCGTTCACGATCGCCTGCGCAATCGCCGCGTATCGCGGGTTGGCGTCCGTGCCCGTTCCAATTCGCAGCGGGTCTTTTTCCAGCAGATAATTGGTGATCGTCAGCGAACTCGCGTTGTTCAGGTCCTGTTTGTTTCCGTTCGCGGCCGCCGCGCGCCCTTCGAGCGCCTGCACGATCTGCGTTTTGCCCTTGTCAAGCGCCTGCTCGCTGGTTTCCTGAATATCGAGCGAAATGAGCTCTTCGTTGTTCGCGGCCAGCCCGTAGGTCTGTACCCGGGCATTTTTGATCCCGGCGCGGTCGATGTCGGCGTGAATCGCCGCCGGGTCCGGCGTATGCGAATACTTCACATAGACGAGGGTTCCGCCCCGGAAGTCGACGCCCAGCGGGATGCCGTGCCAAAACAGCATCGAGCACACGCCCGCCACGCTGAAAATCAGCGAAAACGCAAGGAAGTACCACTTCTTCCCAAGAAAATCGATGTTGGTATTTCGAAAGAATTCCAAGTCAAGCTCCAGAATCAGCTACTAGCCACTAGCTTCTAGCCACTAGCTTTCAAAAACCGAGTCATCCTGAGCGAAGCGAAGGATATATGCACTGGGCTCGCACCGCGTCAACAATGACCACGTCACAATTTCATCCCACGCCACAAGTCTGCTAGAAGCTAGAGGCTAGTAGCTCACAGCTAAATACTCAACGCTTCACCACGCTGCTTCCGGCTCAGCACCCAGTCAAAGATCGTTCTCGACACAAACACCGCCGTAAACAGGTTCGCCGCCAGACCAAACACCAGCGTCGTGGCAAATCCTTTCACCGGACCCGTGCCGAAGATGAACAGGATGGCCGCCGAGACGATCGTCGTCACGTGCGTATCCACGATCGTGATCCACGCGTGCGCAAAGCCCTGCTCCACCGCCGACGCGGGCGTCTTACCATTGCGCACCTCTTCGCGGATGCGCTCGAAAATCAGCACGTTCGAATCCACGCCCATGCCCACCGTCAGAATCACCCCCGCGATCCCCGGCAGCGTCAGCACCGCGCTGAAGAAGCCCATGAACCCGAGCAGAATAACCAGATTCAGGATCAGCGCTACATCCGCATTTACGCCCGCCCAGCGGTAATAAATCAACATGAAGATCAGCACGGCCAGCATGCCCGCCACTGCCGCCCTCACGCCTTCCCGGATCGAGTCCGCGCCCAGCGACGGTCCCACCGTCCGCTCTTCCAGGTACTTGATCCCCGCCGGCAGCGCCCCTGACCGCAGCGTCATCGAGAGGTCCTGCACTTCCTGCTCGGTGAAGCGCCCGTTAATCATTCCCGTGTCGTGGATTGGCTCTTTGATGACCGCCACTTCCTGCACCTTGCCGTCGAGAACCACCGCCAGGTCGTCGCCCACGTGCGCCGAAGTGAAGGAGTAGAACTTCCGTCCGCCGTCGCCGGTCAGAATGAACCGCACCGCCGGCTGCCCGTTTTCGTCGCGGCTCGCTTCCGCGGTCCGCAGATCGCGTCCCGTCACCGCCGACGCGCGCGAGATTATGTACCAGTTCTCTCCGCTCTCCGTGTCCCGCGAACCGATGCTCCGGCCCGGCATCAGCACCGTGTCCGGAGGCAGCACGCCGCCCTTATCCTGCAGCGCCGCCTGCTCGCTCCCATACGGCCCGCCCAGCGATTGCTTGATCTCCAGCATCGCCGTCGACTGCATGATCTCTTTCACGCGCGCCGGATCGTCCACCCCCGGGAGCTGCACAAGGATCTGGTAATCGCCCAGCCCATGCTCCTGGATCACCGGCTCGCTCACCCCCAACGCGTCAATCCGGTTCCGGATCGTCTCGATGGCCTGCGTCACCGCGCGATTCTTCAGGTCCGTCAGGCTCGAAGGCTTCATCGCAACCGTCCACGAATTCTCCGCGCCCGAGGAAGTCTCGTAATCGGGCAGCCGGTCGCTGACCAGGTTCTTGAAATCGCTCGACTGTTCCGGTGGCACGCCCTTCACCACGATCGTTTCCGGATGCGCCGCCGCATCCGGTTTGCTGATGTCGGTGTAGCTGATCTTGTGCGTCCGCATGTCTTCCCGCAGCCGCGCCATCGCGTTGTCGGAATCCACGTTGACGGCGTCGTTCACCTGCACCTGTAGAATCAGGTGCGTGCCCCCGCGCAGGTCCAGCCCCAGGTGAATCTGGTTCTTGATCGAGGCCAACAGTCCCTGGCCCGACCAATCCTTCGGGACGCCCACCAGTCCGCCCACGAAGACCACCACCACCGCAACAATCAGTCCCCACTTCCAAGTCAGGTTCTTAGTCATGAAATCAATCCGTCGTCGGTCGTTAGTCGTTTGTCGTTGGGAATCGTCCGAAGTCCCCGAACGACCAACGACCGCTGGCCAACGACCCCTTTCGCTACTTCGCCTCTTCCTGCGTCGTCACCGTCACCACCGACCCGCGGCTCACCTCGATCTTCAAGTTGTCCGGAGGCACGCGCAGCGTCACCGCGTCATCCTTCAGGCCGATGATCGTTCCCCGCAATCCACCGCTGGTGACGATCTTATCCCCAGTCTTTAGCTCGTTGAGCATGGCATGCCATTTCTTCTGTTTGCGCTGCTGCGGCAGGATCAACAGGAAGTAAAAAATGGCAAAAATAAACAGCAGCGGCGCCAGGCCCAGAAGTCCCGAACCCCCGCCAAACTGCAACCAGACCGCCAATAGACCGCCTCCGCCGCCGAAAATCGAATTCCCTGCCAATTCAATCCCCTAACCCAAGTTTCTCATCCATGTCCGGTCGCAGGCCAAGTTTCCCGCTCGCCCGCCGGGGAAAACACCTGCACACCTGTGCTTCTTTTTGCCGCTGCGTCTCGGGAATTGTGTTTCTCTTACGGCCGCAGATCTTCGGGTAGAAACCGCACCTTCGGGGCTGGCCGTTCATGCCCGGGCCCGCATTCTACGCGGGGAAGGCACTGCAAGAAAACCCATTGGTTCCCAAATTTAATAGCATGCCGGACGGCCCCCCCTGTGTCAAGGTCGGCCCCTCTCAAATTGTCCCAGCTTTCACAGTTTGAGACGAATTGCGGGAGCTGTGGGGACGGGCATTTCTGCCCGTCCATGCCCACCTAGAACGCGGAGGGACAGCCGCCCTCGGCTGTCCAGCAAGAAAAGCTCCGTACCGCACGCCTAGTCATTCCAAGGCGCGAAGCGCCGAGGACTTGCTCTTCCCAACGACTAACGACCAACGACTGACGACTGATAGCCGACAGCTAATCCCCACCCATCTCCGCCCGCACTCTCCGCATCGTCTGCAAGTAAAAATGAACGTTATGCACCGTATTCAGCACCTGCGCCAGCAACTCACCGGACGCGTACAAATGCCGCAAATACGCCCGCGAATACCGCCTGCACACCATGCACGCGCACGCCGCGTCCAGCGGCCCCTCATCTTCTATATATCTCGCCTGCTTGATCGAAACGCGCCCCTCCGAAGTGAACAGCAATCCATGCCGCGCCGCCCGCGTCGGCAGCACGCAATCCATCATGTCCACGCCCATCCGCGCATACAGCGCAATCTCCTCCGGAGTCCCCACTCCCATCAAATACCGCGGCTTGTCCCGAGGCAGAAACCCGAGCGTCCACTCCACGATCTCCCGCGTCTTCTCGCGCGGCTCGCCCACGCTCAGCCCGCCAATCGCATACCCGGGAAAATCAGTCTCCACCGTTCGCAGCGCCGACTCCCTCCGCAGCTCCCGATCCATCCCCCCCTGCACAATCCCAAACAACGCCTGCGCCTGCCCCGGTTGCGGAGCATAATTGTCGGCATTGTCGGCAGCAAAGTTCTCAGTTCTCAGTTCTCGGTTCTCAGTAACTCCGTCTGCTGGAGGAGCCGCAACCGTTGTCCGTCGTGCCCGCAAATCAGCAGCCGCCTTGTCATCCTGAGCGACGCGAAGGATCTCATGCTCCCGTGCGTTGTCCCCCGAATGCAGGTTCTTCTGAGAACTGAGAACCGAGAACTGAGAACCGCCTTCCTGAGGCCTGAGGCCTGACGCCTGACGCCTGCTATTCAACACCACAGCCCCGTCCCACGGCACCTCATTCTTATGCTCCTCAAAGTACTTCTTGCTCCGCGCCGCCCATCTCAGCGTCATCTCCATCGACTCCCTCACCCGCTCTCGCTCCGCCGGATACTCCGTGCACTCGTCGAACGCCATAATAATGTCCGCGCCGAGGCCAATTTGTATCTCCATCGCCCGCTCCGGACTCAAAAAGTGCGTCGACCCATCCAGGTGCGACCGGAACGTCACCCCCTCCTCCGTCACCTTCCGCAGATCGTTCAGGCTGAACACCTGAAACCCGCCCGAGTCGGTGAGAATTGCCCGCTCCCATGCCATAAACCGGTGCAGTCCGCCCATCCGTCGCACCACCTCCACCCCCGGCCTTAAATAAAGGTGGTAGGTATTTCCCAACAGAATGCGAACGCCCAGTTCCTCCAGCAGGTTCTGCGGCACCCCTTTGACGGTCCCCACCGTCCCCACCGGCATAAACACCGGCGTCTCCACCACCCCATGCGGAGTGCCAAGCCTGCCAACACGGCCCGCACTCGTGCGCCCAGACTCGAACGTAGCCGCAACCTGAAATTGGATCGACACTGCTAAGAATTCTAAAGGATTACCCAACCCCACACTTTATCTGCCGGGTGCCCCATCCTAACGTCGCGCCTTTTGCGACGTTAGGGTGGGTCTGATTCAACCCGAGAGAACATCCGCCTTCCTCTGCGCTACACTTCTCCCCACAAGGCTCACCATGAAACTCGACACCGCCCTGCGTGACTACGATCTCCGCACCGTATCCGACTATGCCCGCCAGATGGAAACCACCGGCTACGACTGCCTCTGGA
>Ga0187781_10003632_pt1 | contig 11583 bp, 10 predicted proteins | sample 0715_SJ02_MP02_2_FD_132447 | JGI IMG/M metagenome (GOLD analysis project Ga0187781, IMG submission 132447) | Tropical peat soil microbial communities from peatlands in Department of Meta, Colombia - 0715_SJ02_MP02_20_MG | ecosystem: Environmental > Terrestrial > Soil > Wetlands > Peat | place...
AATCAACATCTTGTAAATGGGAAGATAGCCGCGGTAGATGGCGAAACCGCCCGCGGACATGAGGGTGTCGTACAGAAGGTTGGTTCCCGAGCGGTGACAACCAACGACAAATACGGGAGAGTTTTTCCGCGATTCGCTGCGATTCTTGTCCACGCCGTTGCCCAAGAAGGTGTTTCCGGCCGGGCTTCTCACTGATGATAGCATTCGTTTTCCAAACCGCTGGGGTGCCTCTGGTCCGGTGGAGGGGAAACTCTGAACCGCTCATCCTGAAGTGTCATCACGCAATTCCGCCCACGAAGACGATAGTTTGGCGGTTAATCCGGGGGCGAGGCTCAAACCGATCAACGTGGCAGCGAGCTTGAAGTTGTGCAGGAACTGGTTGGCCTCAGTGAACGATTCCCGCGCTTTGTCGAACTGATGCGCCGCCAGCTGGCGTTTTCCGACGGCCACCAGGTACAAGGCGCGAATGTGGGAGGTGCGCTCATTCACCAGCACACGATCCGCCTCCGTCAGCGGCAGCACCTGTTTGAACTTCTCGAGAATGTTCCAATATGCCTCGGTCATCTTTGCATTGGACTCGCTCAAGCAGCCCGGTCGTCCCACCAGCAACCTGGCCTGTACGGTGCGGCGATAGCCGATTTTTGCTCCATGGAAAGCGGCGCGCGCCCACATATCGTAGTCGTCGCATCGCGGCAGAGTTTCATCAAAGAGCCCAGCCTCCAGAAGGGTCCGTCTGCGGGCCACAACCGTGGAAATCGGAATCTGGCAGCGCTCCACGATCAGGGCTTGAAACGTCGCTTCCCCGCGAGAGGGACACTGTTCCATGAACTCTCGTTCCCGATCGGGGGTCACCAACAAGGCGTTCGCATACACCAGGTCAAGCGAAGGATCTTCGGCAATCAGCTGCATTTGCAACGCGAGGTGATCCGGCAACCAGGTATCGTCGCTGTCAAGGAAGGCGACGAATTCGCCGTGTGCCTGTCGAATCGCATTGTTGCGCGCGCCGGCGGCACGCTTGTTCTCCTGTTTGAAATACACGATGCGGCTCATGTACGGCTCCAGTATTTTTTCCAGTTCTGCTGTATCGGGAGACCCGTCATTCACCACGATGGCTTCGAAATCTTTGTATGTCTGCGCCAAAACAGAGTCCAGGCAGGCCGCGATTAAATGCGCAGTATTGTAGCTGGGAATGACAACGCTCACTTTGGGATTGGCACTGCCGTGAGTCGAAGCGGCCATTAGCGGTTATCCTTAATCGCTTGATGGCGGTTTCCGAACTGGTCAAGTTCGATCCGCGACGGGATCGCGCGGCCATGCCGCAGCGCGTGATAGATCCACGCAAAGAGCGCTGAATTGATCATGCAAAAATAAAACGGCAGCCGAAGAAATTTTGGCCTAAGCTTAAACACCCCTCCCAACGCCGCAAGTCCGTAAAACAGCGCCTGGCCTGCGAGCAACCAATTGTAGGGAAATCGCGGGCACAGGATAAGGTTCGAGATGAGCGCCACGATCAGCAGTACGGGCACGATTAAACGTCCCGTCTTGTGGGAGATCAGGCAGAATAAGGCAAACGGCCGCGGTGGCCAAAGCAGGCCCTTGATCTCGCGCAGTTGCTCAACGTTCCCGGCCGTGATACGAACGCGGCGCGAAAATCCTTCCATCTCATAGGCTTCTTCGTAAGCCACTGCCTCGGGCTCGTAGGCAACACGATGGCCGTGCTCGAGGATGCGCATCGGGATTGTAAAATCGTCGTTGATGGTGCTCGCGGCTGGAAATGGATACAATTCACGGCGGATAGCATATAAAGACCCGTGCGCTCCCGTGAAGGCTCCTAACTTGGCCTCTTGTACCTTCAGAAAGGTTTCATACTTCCAGTAGAAATCCTCTTGCGGGCCAATTCGTGCGTCATCCTTTTTCAGCAAACGGTAAACGCCGCTGACTGCTCCCACCCGGGAATCACCGAAACTTTGCACCAGGGCCCGCAGAGAGTCTGGGGCCAGCATACTGGAGGCATCGGAGAAAGCTGCCACTTCTCCGCGCAATTGCGGTATCGCGTCGTTCAGGACTTGCATCTTGCCCCGATTGTTTTCGAAATTGAGCAGCCGCACTAGCTCCGGGTTGGAGCCGGCGAAAGAGCGAACAATTTCGGCGGTTCCGTCAGTCGATCCGTCGGATGCGACCACGATCTCCAGTTTTTGTTCGGGATAGTCGAGAGCGAGGCTATTACGAAGTTTTTCCGCTATTACAGCCTCCTCGTTGTAGGCGGCGACCAGCAGGGACACGGCAGGCTCAATTGCCGCTTTGCGAACGGGCGACGAAAAAATTGCCTGCATCCCCCAAAGCAGGACGGGGTAACCGATGTAGACGTACACCGTGAGTCCGACTGAAATCCAAAACAGGAGCTCGGTCATGTCGTCTAGGTTGCCCGGCAGCGGATGCAATAAAGCTGGCCCAGAATCTCATGCGACTCGGGATGAAAACCGGCGCGCTTCAAATAATCTTCCGTTTGCTGCAAGCTGTAGAAATACACCGGGCAGCCGGCTGCCTTTAAGCGGACCGTGCGGATTCTGGCCCGCAAAGTTCCGGCACGCGGCCAAGCCGAGAGGAAAGTCGTTTTCGTAAGGCTGCGAATGACGCGCAATCTCGGCAACGGGTCGGCGACGTAATCCCAGAATCCGATGGCGATCGACAGATCAAACTTCTCGTCCGTCTTCCAATCCAACACATCGTTGAGGACGAACCTGCAGCGATTGCTGACGCCTTCTTTCTCCGCCAGCGCGCCGGCGAGTTTCAGCATCTCTGGAGCGAAGTCGACTCCCGTGACCTGCGCGCCCTGCTTCGCCAGGCTGACGACGAAGCGTCCGGAGCCGCAGCCAACATCGCACACAGTCAGTCCGCGAGCATCTCCGGCCTGCTTCATTACCCAGTCAAATCGTTGATACATGTCCCGCCGCAACCAGCGATCCAATCCACGGGAAAGCGGGTTCTTTTTACCGGTGTAAATCGCATCGAACTTGTCGGCGATATTGTTCCAATATTCCGCGATCTGCTGCGATTCCTCAGTTCTTGAATCGATTCCAGGCATAAAAGTCAAAGTCCTTGGCTGAATCTGCCAGTCCGCTTTCGCGAAAACTGGTAAAGCTCCCGGTTTGCAGCAAACTTTGAAAACGGTCCAGCATGCTTGAGAGGTTAGTGTAATGGCGTAGACGAGAGGTGAAACGGCCCGCCAGGCGCGGTTGCTCGGGATCAATCTCCCAGGGGTGAATGTAGGTAACGATCGGCAGTCCTTCTTGTCGCGCGCGCTGAACTCCCATCCGCGTATAGAACCAAGGCAACAGGCGCAGATAGCCGCCGCCGCCCACCGGAAAGTTGTGCCCGGCAAGCCGAAATGTGGTGATGGGAAACTCTGTCATTGGACCGGAAGGGGTTTGAAAGTGAAAGGGAGCGCGCGGCGCATCGGGCATTCCGTAGCGGTCATGGCGGATGGGAAAAATGCTCGAATCATAGGTAAACCCCAATTCTGCCAGGATCTCGAAAGCCCATGCCGAACGGTCCACCACCGAGTAAGTTGGGGCACGATATCCTCCTACAGGTTCACTTGCAATTTGCTCGATGGCATCTTTGGCCCTGCGGGTATCTTCGCGAAATTCCGCCGGATCCAATTTGTATATCAGGCGATGCCAGTAGGAGTGGCAGCCCAGTTCATGTCCGCCTGCAGCAATCTCGCGTACGAGGGCAGGGAACCGCTCGGCAACCCATCCAAGAACGAAGAAAGTGGCATGAACGTTCAGCCTTGCCAGCACTTCCAAAAGGCGGCGCGTGTTGACCTCGACGCGGCTTGTGTAATTGTCCCAGAGCTGCCGTTCCACCACATCGGAAAACGACTCGGCATGGAAGTAATCTTCCACATCCACCGAGACGATGCTTCGATCGGTTTTTGGCATTTCCCCGGGATAGAACCACTGCGACCAGAGTTCCGCGTCCCCCAAACTGCACTAAATCTGGATCCATCGTCGCCAGGAAAGTTCCGGAAGGGGTCTGCGGACAAGGCCACAACAGTGGATCTCGTGATGCCCTGTTATTTTAACCCAATTCCCGCGCCTGTCGGGGCTCCTGGTGCCAAACGATGATCCAGTGCTGATTTTCGTGTAAAGCGCACTGTGCAAGTCGCCGGCGGACGGGATGGGACTGGTCCAGAGGATGAACTGAACATTGCTGTATTCGAGCCCCAACAAAGCCGGAACCCGAATCAGGTATCAACAGCAGTACAATACGACGTTCCAGTGGCTCCAGTCGGCATGAAAATATCCAAACTGATTGATGCTCTGCTCCCGCGCTCTGGCCTGTCTCAGGCGAGATCGCGCGCAAGAGAAGTTCAAAAACAGATGCATGAGCTACTGAAAAGCGATCTTGAAACGTTCAAGAGGGGCTTGCGAGAGCTAGGGCTTCTTGCGAGAGCTAGGGCTTGAAGAGAATGACGAGGAATACAAGGCGGCTCTTAAGATTTACGACGAGACCCTTTGAGAGAGTCTACAAAAGCGGCAAAGCTGCTAACCCTGTGGTTTCTCTCTTCCTGTAGCAATCCCTTGCGTTCCATATTCTTTTCGGCGAGGGACGCCAGGGCTTTCGCAGCTTCGCCATGGGAGAGTTTCTTTGAGCGGTTAGACGATTCTTCTCTGACCTCTCGATGGACCGGGGCCGCTACGCGCGATGCCAAGTGTTTATTCCCCTTTGCTACTAAGCTCACAATTCTAGCTCCTTTTGTCAAGTCGCTCGCCTGTGTCTCTGTCTGACGAGCATGAGCGTATGACATCTGTTTGGACGGCTAAAGAGTACCTGGGTCACATAAGGGACTGTCCTCACTCCAAATTGGGAACGAACGGTAGGCGCCTCATGCTGAAAACCCAAAATGTGAAGGAGCATTCTGCGGAGAGTGAAGTTGAGCCAGCCAGCGATGCTGGCCCATTCGACCAGCATGATTTCAGCCAGTACTTATTGCCCTTTTTCGTTCCTGCGAGGTTCGCAAGCCTGTTAAACTGACCGTTTTGAGGACAGTTTTGTGTTCAGCCAGTTGAAAGGCGCCGTGCGCTATGCGCTGGAAAGGGATCCTCCCCAGCGGCGTCACCAGGTTTGGCCGGATGACATCTTTCTGGTTTCGTTTCCGAAGTCGGGGAATACCTGGATGCGCTTCCTGCTCGGAAACCTGCTGCATCCCGGCAAGTCTGTCGGTTTTGTGGATATTGAAAGCGTCTTTCCCGATATCGCCGCATCTCCGCGCGGCGCTCTCCGCAAGGTACCACGGCCTCGTCTCATCAAGAGCCATGAATGCTTTGACCCTCGTTACCGTCGCGTGATCTACGTCATTCGCGACCCGCGCGATGTGGCCGTCTCGCTTTACTATTACGCCAAAAAAGTGAAAAACATAGACGATTCGTTCTCGCTCGAGGCCTTTGTGTCCAGGATGTTGATTCCGGGCCGGAGCTACGCTGGAACGTGGGGCGAGCACGCCGGAAGCTGGCTTATCAACGCGACGAATATCGGGGAGTTTGGCTTTCACAACAATGGCGGATGCGCTCATTCTGCGTCTGATCATAGGACGGTCTTTGAACCGGGAGCCCGAGGACACGGGCGTGAGTTCATTCTCGTGCGTTACGAGGATCTTTTGGAAAGCACCCAAGCAGAGCTTCAAAGAGTTGTGAAATTCCTGGAACTGGAGACCACTCCCCTGCAGATCGCGCGCGCCGTCGAACAAAGCTCCGCCGATTCCATGAGAGAGCTGGAGTCGAAACAGAATCTTCAATGGACAACGACTCGACAGACCCGAAAGGATATTCCCTTTGTACGCAGAGCACAGTCAGGGCAGTGGCAGTCGGCGCTTGCGCCAGCCTCGATTGCGGAAATTGAATCTGCCTGGGGACACCTGATGCGATTAACGGGATATGAGCTGGTATCGATCCTATGATGAAACTTGACGGATCGCAATCAATCGCCCAAGTTCAATTGCGGTTCGACGCGCCTCAACCATGACCCATTCGTATGTTGTACGAAAGATTCTCAGTCATTACCCGCATCTCTCTGCCGACGACATAACGGAGCGGCTTCGCCACTCGACCTTTGTTCATATCAACAAGCGATACCTTTACTTCGAAGTTCCGAAAGCAGCCTGCACGCAAATGAAAGAATTGCTGCGCCTTCTGGAAGGAGCGCCGCCGATTCAACCTTTTGCGGGCAAGCTATGGGAAACGCGCCGCGACATGTTTATCCACGCGCTCGAGAATGTGCCCGTACCTTCTTTGGTCGATTTGAACGACGCGATGCAGAAGCAAGTTCTCGAAGCATCCGATTTTTTTCGCTTTACCATCGTTCGTAGTCCATACACCCGTCTGGTTTCCGCGTGGAAAAACAAAGTGGTGCTTTGCGAGCCGGGCTCTGATCGGGTGTATTTCGAAATCAAGGGCCACACGCCAGATTTGCATGCCAAAGAACTCGTCTCTTTTGGCGAATTTGTGAACTACCTTGAGGCCAAGGGCGATTTCAACGCGTTTGATCCGCACTGGCGTCGCCAGGTCGATCATCTTTTTCTCGAAGCATTGAATTTTTCTTACGTAGGCAAAGTTGAGCAGATGTCTGCAAGCCTGGCACGCTTTCAGCAACATCTCGGGCTTGCGGAGCCACTCGATACGGACAGAAAGAACGTGTCCGCGCCCCTCGGCCTGGCCACTTACGACCAGAGTTTGGCCGACAAGGTCTATTCGCTGTATCGGGAAGATTTTGAGCGCCTGAGGTATGACCCCAATTCCTGGCGGGTCGGCGAATCCGCCGTCCCTGCGCCGGAGAGAGCGGTAGTTTCCGAGAAACGCTTCTACGACGAGATCATCGAGCGCAATCTCATCATCTCCGGCCTTTACGCGGAGCGCGAGCGGTTAAGGGCCGACCTGCATCGGGTCTCCCGGCTGCACGCGCTGCCTTTGGCAAACGCACTGGCCAGATTTCGCCGGAGTCTACGTGCGGTTGCGTCCAGGATACGGAACGGTAAGCCCGGCACAAGGAAAAACGAGAAAGTTGCCGGTTGAATCCGCCCCGCTCCGGGTCATGTGAAAGCACGCGCGGATAGCGAAAACCGAAAGCAGACTCTAGAATCAGTTCATCCAGCTGAAGAAAGGCTGCGATCAGGTGCAATTATGAGTACCTCCCAGGAAACCGGGCACGAACGGGAATCATCCCTGCAACTGTCTCCAGAGAATGAAGTCGCTCGCCCGCCGCTTGCAACCGACTACGGATCCCTTTTGCGTGCCTTCGCTGTGCGCCTTTGCGTAGCCCTAACGCTAGCGGTTCTTCTCCTCGCCGCGGTAGAAATGTACACCTATTGGCGAGGCACGGAGAATCAAAACGCTCTTGAGCCGGAAGTTGAAACCACCATCGCGCAAGGCAACGCGGACGAGCAGCAGTATTGGAGAGAACAAAAAGCCGCGCAGAAAGTGCAATACCAGCCCTACATCCTATGGCGCCGGGCCCCATTCAACGGCCATGCGATTTCCATCGATGCGGATGGCGTCCGGCGTACTCTCCACAGTGACTGCAGTCCCGGCACTTTCACCGTATGGATCTTTGGGGATTCCGTCATGTGGGGCTGGGGCAGTCCAGACTCCGAGACCATCCCATCGCTGGTAGCGGCCGATTACGAGCAAGCGGGCAAGCCGGCCTGCATTATCAATTACGGCGAGAAGGGGTGGGCGAGCACACAAGAGCTGATCGCTCTCATCGAGCTACTCAAACACACAGATCGCAGGCCCAACGCTGTGTTGTTTTACGACGGAGGCACGGAAGCGTTCACTGCCTGGGAAAACAGGCAGGATGACGTACACAGCAACTACCTTGAGTTCAAGAATTACTTCGAGGGCTTGGCTGCCGAGAAAAAACCAGGATTCTCCTATCTGCGTCAAACCAATACCTATCGCAGACTAGAACACATCGCCGACCGGATATCGGCCAAACTCGGCCACGGCGAGGAAAGCGGGACCAGCTTCACCGAAGCCGATGCGCAGAAACTGGCTCCAGGCATCATGTGGAATTATGAACAGAACATGGATATCGTCTCCCTTCTGGCCAAACAGTACGGGTTCCGTCCAATCTTCGCTTGGTACCCTAATATGGCAGTTGGGCACAAGCCTCTGACAGAGGAAGAGGAGGAAGTGAGGCGGGCTGTACACAAGAAATTTCCCGGCATGGAATTGATCTATCGTGCAGCTTACGAGAGATGCCGCGCCGTGAGCCGGCCGGATTTGTACTATCTGGGGGACCTCTTGGACAACGTGCAAACCCAGCTCTATATGGGTGTCGCACACTTGAATGCAACCGGCAATAAGATTGCTGCCGACAAGCTGTTTCAGATTCTGCAACAGCCTGCGAACGCCATCCCTGCTGGGAAGTCGCCGTTGGTTTCGCAAACTCGCGGCGTGCCGTCATCGAAATCTAAGGCATCGCAACACCCATTGTGACCTGCTGGGGGAGCACCCTAGACTTTTGGATGTTGTCTTTCTTCTCCTTAGCTTTTAATCCATCTTTCATCTTGAACACGCTACCCGACGTGTCATAATGCGGGGGCTCTCCGACCCGCAGTAGATCGACTCGCACCAAATCGATTCGCAGTAAAAAGGTCGGGCTAGAAAGCTTTACCTTGGGGGGACGTGGTGAAGGCCAAACAACTACTGCTCATTCTTCTCGCGGCTTTTTTCCTGTTTGCAAGTTCCACACTCGCACTTGCCGGTAACAAGCTGTATTGGAGCAACGAGACCTTGGTCTGGGACGGCGTCACCCGCTACTACCGAATCTACATACCGCCGAATTTGCCAGCGAACCCGGCACTGGTGATCATGCTGCACGCGACCAGCACAAACGCGGCGGACAAGCCACCCACCACAATCAACTATGGTTGGCAGTCATTCGCGGAAGAATATACATTCGTTCTCGTGCAACCGGCATCGACGTATGACACGGAAAGCGGACAATGGAATTGGAATGCATATTATCTGGATCCAGCTTTTGCACCGGGCGAAGCCGGAACCTGCACAGAACCGCCAGCTACCGGTTGCCCGGACGACGCCGGCTTTCTGCGCGAACTCATAAATACGGTGACGGCCCAGTACAACGTGGATCCCACGCAAGTATTTGTCGCGGGAATGTCCTCGGGTGCGATGATGGCGGAACGGGTCGGAGTTGAGCTCTCGGATTTGGTCGCAGCAATCGTTCCCGCTTCCGGCCAAATCGCGGGTTATCCCACTCTTCCGATACCCAATCCGAATCCGCCCGTGGCGCCGGTTTCGGTGCAGGAGTGGCATGGAACCGATGACGGGGTTTTGCAGCCTTGCAACAACGGACCAACCTTGTATTCGGGCTACCAAGTCCTCATGGCGACGGTCGACCAGACATTCGATTACTGGTACCAGCAGAACGATTGCACCACGCTCGAAACGACCCAAACGCTCTGTCTGAACGAAAAACCCAACAAGGGTGTGACGGGCAACGATGCTACGGGCTGCACCAACGACGTTGAGGTGCAGTTCATATGGGAAGAAAACGTGGGGCACAGCTGGCAAGACAAGAACGTTGGGGCGCGCTGGGAGTTTTTTCAATCGCACCCCAAACAGTCGGCGCCTAACACGAGGCAATCGACCTCTAGCCCCGCGCAATAACACTGAGCGCTCGCGTTGTTCATTGCCCTACTCTATTAGATTCGGTGTGGCAACACTCATAGCGTCATCGCTCGGCAGAGGCTCCTGCTGTCCGGCGAGATTCCCGGCTCCGAGGGCTCTACCGGTCGTATAGACCCATAGCAGTGCCAGTCCATAAACGACTCCCGCAATTAGCAATTGCGGCGCCAATTGCCGGTAGGTATGGGGGATGTACCACTTCCGCATCAGAACAAGTACGGCCACCAGCGGCGCCGTAATCAGAGTAGGCAAAACGAAAGCTTCCTGCAAGTAAGTCCATAGACGGATCCCCAGCAGCCGGCACAAATGACCGGGCATGAAGAAGACCATGCTGCACATCAGTGGAATGGCCGTCCCAAAGGCGTCTCCGATAATGCCGTAACGGGGTATAAGGGCGATGCTGAGAATCAGATTGCAAACGCCTTCCACCAGCGTTACATATGCCCAGGTGCGATGTTTGCTCATTCCGAACAGAACCCGTCCGGAGACTGCTTGGGCAAGCATGAAAGTAGATGGAATGAGCATAATGACGAGGACAGGGTAGCTGGTTGCGATGTACTTTCGCCCCACCCATACTTCGATGACCGATTTGCCCAGGACGAGAAGAATCGCCGTAATCGGAAAAATTGTGAAAGCACAGAAGCGGTTGCCGATTACAAAAACCTTCCGCAAGCGGGTCAGGTTCCCGGTGGCTTCCGATTGGCTGGCTACGGGCAGGAAGTTCTGCGCGAAGGCGTTTACAACCATCCCCGCGTAATCGACGATGCGTGCGCCGATGTTGAAGTAGGTGATGGCCGCGGCCGAAATCATGCTGCCGATCACGATCTCATCGGTTTTGAACTTCAATCGGCCCGCAACCATGATCATAAGGGTGGTGCTGCTGTAGTGGACAATCTTGTGGAAAGTCTCGCGATCGATATACTTCCATCCAAACAAAACCGGGCAAAGGTGCAACGCAATAAAGACGCGAATGACGGATGCAAGAATCGGCAAAGCGACAGTGATGAAGACGATGGTTAAAAGCCCGAACCCATGCCGCAGGACAACCACGATCAGAAGCGCCCGCACCAGCGAAGAGATGATGCTGCTCCAATTCAAAATCTCAAAACGCTGCAGGCCTTCCAAAAATCCACCCACGGCCCCCAGAGGAAAGCCAAGCGCTACCGACACGCCGACCATCCAGATCAGCAGCGGCGAACTCGATTGCAGTGCGGCAGGGATATGAAAAAAAGTGTTTACGTAAAATGCCAGAACTGCCGTCACGGCCAGACACACCATCCCAATGCAGGTATACCCAAACAGTGAGGTGTTGATCAGCCTGGCCATATCCTCCGCGCTGCCCGTGGCCAAATACTTTGAAACATAGCGAACGATCGAAGAGCGGATGCCGAGGTCGAACAATCCGTAGTAGCCGGTAATGGAAAAAATAAGGACCCACAGGCCAAAGGCTGAGTCGCCCAATCGATGGAGGATGAATGGCGAAAGAAAAATCCCAATGGCGATGTTGACGCCTAAAGCAAACCAACTCGACCCAATGTTCTTGATGATTTGCCGTTTTTCGAACTTAAGCATAGACGTTCACGCAGCTACCGACGACCATTTCATTCACGCCCGGGCAGACGTATACCGCTTGATGGAAGAACTGCCTAGCATTTCTTGAGTTCCAATGCCGGCTGGAGCGGACCAACCAGCAATCACAATTTCGATGGGACAAGTGGCGTCAGACCTCTGGTGAAGAAACCGTTTGCAAAAAGATTTTTCGCATCCGGCCCATTCGCTGCCGCGAGTGAGAACGCGGGCTTTTCTTTGCCTCCATTGCCGTCCGCGACCAATTCATATCCCAACCACCGCATCAGGTGTCCCCAAGCCTGCT
>Ga0187781_10003633_pt1 | contig 11583 bp, 7 predicted proteins | sample 0715_SJ02_MP02_2_FD_132447 | JGI IMG/M metagenome (GOLD analysis project Ga0187781, IMG submission 132447) | Tropical peat soil microbial communities from peatlands in Department of Meta, Colombia - 0715_SJ02_MP02_20_MG | ecosystem: Environmental > Terrestrial > Soil > Wetlands > Peat | place...
AGAGCGATGGTCATCAGGAAGGCGGTGATCAGTCCGAGCGGGATGCTGACGGCCAGCGCAGTCGCCAGGTGCACGCGCATTTCGGGAATGGGCGAGTCGACCAGCAGCAATCCGCCCAAAGTCAGCAGCGCGATGCCACCGATGGTAAGAACGCCGTGCGTGGCGAACTTGGCCTCAGCCGCGAATAGAGCGAAAGCTCCCAAAATCAGGACCAGAGCGGCAAAGCGGGTAGGCAGGAGATTGAGCGCGAAAGCAGCCACCAGGATGAAAACCACTCCCACCGTTCCCGGGATGACCGCACCCGGATGGTTGAATTCGATGTAAAGCGCCAGCGCGCCAATGGCCAGCAATAGAAATGCGATGTTGGGGTCCATCAGCGTATCGAGAATGTGTTCGCGAAGAGTCATTTCATAGGAGACGAGTGGCTGGCCGGCGAGGTTCAATGTGACAGACTCCCCATTGAAGCGTTTGAACGGTTTGCCCTGCATCTGGCGGAAAAGGTCTTCGGGACTGGAGGCGACGTAGTCAATGAGGTGTTGGGCGAGAGCTTCCTGTTCGGTGAACGACTTCGACTCCAACACGGCGCTCTCCGCCGCCTCGACGTTGCGTCCACGCTTCGATGCGACCGCGCGCATAAGGGCGGCGGTGTCGTTTTCCATTTTCTTCTTCATGTCATCGTCCGGCTTAAGTTGCACCGGGCCAATGAGTGCGACCGGATGAGCTGCTCCGGCGGCGGTTCCTGGAGCCATGGCCGCGATGTCAGCCGACTCCAGAATGAAAATGCCCGCCGAACCCGCATGACCGCCGGTAGGGGTTACGTACACGATCACCGGAACGGCTGAAGCAGTAATGGCCTCGATGATTTCGCGGGTAGAGCTGACCAGTCCGCCGGGCGTGTTCATCTCAATCAAAACCGCCTGGTCGCCGCGGCGGCGTGCTTCGCCGACCGCGCGTTCGACGTATTCCTGGCTGATGGGTTGGATGGTGTCGTTAATGGTGATCTGCAAAATCTCGGCCGCGGCCGGGGACGGAAAAATGGCGGCGAATGCGATGGAAAGGATAAGGCTGGGGCTGAAGATCTCGCCGGTTCTTGTAGCTCGGGTTAAGAAGCGCATGGCTTTATTGTCGCTCTATTTCGGTGCGCCGGTGTGGATTTCTTGAGCCGCAGACAGACTGCGTATCGGTGACTCTTGGGGAGCGGGTTTTTCTGCCACGGCAGACACGTGTGAAGCGGAAGTCCACCCCGGCAAGTACGTGCTGCCCGTGATCAGCCGCGCTCCCCGCTCGTAAGTGACATAGGACCACGCCCACTGAATGAACACGAGGAGGCGGTTTCGAAAACCGATCAGAAAGAAAATGTGAACGAAAAGCCAGGCCAGCCAGGCGAGAAATCCAGAGATGTGAATCTTGCCGAAATCGGCGACGGCGGCGGCGCGGCCGATGGTCGCGAGGGTGCCTTTATCCCAGTAGTGAAAAGCAGGACGCGTGGGAACATCGCCCAGACTTGATTCGAGTTCGCGACGAATCGTCCGGGCCACAAAACGCCCTTGCTGGATGGCAACCGGGGCCAGGCCGGGAAGCATTTTGCCGTGCCCATCGCACAAGGCCGCCAGGTCGCCGATGACGAACACTTCGGGGTGATGCGGAAGGCTTAAATCCGGCAATACCTGCACTCGTCCGCAGCGGTCCAGCGGCGCACCGAGTTTCTTACCCAAGGCTGAGGCGGCAACTCCAGCCGCCCACAGCACCACGGCTGCGGGGAGACGTGAATCGCCGAAGTGAACCGCGCCTGGCTCAATTAGCGTCACGGCGGTCGAAGTGTGGACTTCGACCCCCAGGCGTTCGAGTTGCTCCCGTGCGCTGGCGGATAAATCCTCGGGATAAGCGGCCAGAACGCGTGGGCCGCCCTCCAGCAGAAGAATGTGTGCCCGGGTTGGGTCAATCGAGCGAAAGTCGTGGGCCAGCGCGTGGCGGCAAATCTCGGCCAGCGTTCCCGCCAATTCCACACCCGTGGGTCCGGCGCCGACCACTACAAAGTTGAGGGGAGTAGAGGAGTCTCCGGCAGCAGTTTGCCGCTCCGCCAGTTCAAAGGCCAGCAGCACGCGGCGGCGAATCTCGAGAGCGTCTTCGATGGTTTTCAGGCCAGGAGCCAGCGGCTGCCAGTCGTCGTGCCCGAAGTAGGTGTGGCTCGCGCCCGCAGCGACGACGAGGTAATCGTACGGGACTTCGCCTTCGGCCGTTTGGACGGCACGCCGTTCCAGGTCGAATCCGGTGACCTCGGCCATGAGGACCTCGACATTCTTATGTGTGCGAAAGATCGAGCGGATGGGCGCGGCGATCTCTCCGGGCGAAAGACCCGCGGTTGCGACCTGATACAGAAGAGCCTGGAAGGTGTGGAAATTCTTGCGGTCGATGATGGTGATTTCGACCGACGCCCGGGCCAGAGAGCGCGCGGCATTGAGGCCGCCAAATCCGGCGCCAACTATCACGACCCGCGTTCTCGGCTTGCTGTTCATCACCCCACATCTATAAGATTCACGGCGATGGCGGACGATTCCAGAAGATCACTCGGAGCAGTTCCTCGATGGTGGGTGCGGGTGGCGATGCCCTCGACCGCGGACTTGATTTTCGTTACTCTGCTCACCGCGCTCGTGTTCACGCCGCTGTCAGTGCGCCTGCTGGGAGACGCCGGAATCGGATGGCACATCCGCGCCGGACAGCAAATTCTGGCCACGCACACAACTCCGCGGGTGGATTTGTTTTCCTCGACCATGGGAGGCAAAGCGTGGTTTGCCTGGGAGTGGCTCTATGACGTGATTGTGGGTCAGTTGGAAGCTACCTTGGGGCTGAATGGGGTGGTATGGTTTACCGCCTTCGTGATTGCTGCCGTGTTTGCCTGGACCTTCCGCCTGCTGATTATCCGGGGAACGAACGTGCTGATTGCGCTGGTGCTGGTGCTGTTGGCGATATCGGCTGCGATGATTCATTTCCTGGCGCGTCCCCATGTGCTGAGTTGGATGTTCACGCTGGCGTGGTTCTGGATTCTTCAGTCTTACGAGAGGGAATCGCCGGACGGGCGGCGTAGCAGAGGGTTGTGGCTCCTGCCACTGCTGATGCTGGTGTGGGTGAATGTGCATGGCGGATTTGTGCTCGGGTTCGTGCTGCTGGGGATTTTCTGGGCAGGAGCGCTGTGGGATTGGTTCTGTACGAAAGAGGGACGAATCGAGGATGTATTTTGCAGAATTGCCGCACGTAAAAGGGTACAGGCGCTGGTGGGCGTGGGCCTCGTTTCGTTGGCTGCCAGCCTGGTGAATCCCTACGGATGGAAGCTGCACACGCACGTGTATTCCTATCTTTCGAACCGGTTCTTAATGGATCACATTGAGGAATTTCGTTCCCCTGATTTTCACGGCGTGGCGCAGAAATGCTTCCTCATTTTGGTTCTCATCACGCTCGCGGCTCTGGCAGCGCACGGCCGCGGATTGCGGATGAGCGAAATGCTGACCGTGCTGCTCGCCGTGTTCGCCGGGATGTATGCCTCGCGGAATATCCCGGTTTCGTCGCTGCTGTTAGTGATGGTCATCGGGCCACTGCTGTCGCCAGTGCGGCTGGGGCAAAGATTCTTCGAGAAAATGACGGCGGTCGAATCAAGACTGCGCGGTCATCTGTGGCCGGTTCTCGCGGTCGTGGCCACGTTCTTGATCGCCGTCAATGGTGGCCGGGTTGGGACCAGCGTATGGATGAACGCACACTTCGATCCCTCCCGGATGCCGGTGGACGCGGTCGATTACCTGCAGACAAACAAACTCGCCGGCCCGGTCCTGAGCCCGGATTACTGGGGTGGATACTTGATTTACCGCCTTTACCCTGGAACAAAGGTAGTTGTAGATGACCGCCATGATTTGTACGGCGAGGAATTCTTAAAGTCTTACTTGAGGATGATAAAAGTTCAACCGGAGTGGAAGGAATTTCTGCAAGATCAGCAAGTTCAGTGTCTGGTGCTGGCACGGGATGGGGCCCTTACGAGCCTTCTGCTGGAAATGCAAATGCGGCTGGAAGCGCCAGACTGGATCGAGGTTTACGGGGATGACACGGCGGTAGTGTTGGTAAGAAAAGGGCCAGATGCCGCAAGGAAAAGTACAAATCGGTAATCTCGAACGGCGGGACGGCAGACGAATTCAATTGCGGTTCTCGAGGATTACCATGATGATTTAGTTCTGGGTTGGATATCGGACTGCCCTACAGTTCACTGTCGCTGGGAGTACGCATTTCTATGACGGTCAAAACCGTGATTCATAGTTGTTCCGGGGCGACGGCCCCCGCAATCCTTCTTGCATTGTTGACGCTTGCGCTGACTGCGTGTTCAGGATCGGGAACGCAGCCGGTTCCAACCACGGCGACCCTCGCACAGATCAGTTCCGATCCTTATACGATTCCGCCCGGGCAGCATGCGACGGAAGTGGAGCCGCACGTGGTGGCCAACGGATCCACGCTGGTGGCGGCATTTCAGGTAGGGCGAATCGTGCCCGGCGGCGCAACCGATATCGGATGGGCAACCTCGACCGATGGCGGGACGACCTGGAGCCACGGTTTTCTGCCTGGACTCACGACCGGCCAAGGGACCGGCCCGTATGATGCGGCCAGCGATCCGGTGGTGGCGTATGACGCCAAGCATGCAGTTTGGATGATCGCGTCGCTGCCCATCTCGTCCACCTTGCAGACGCCCGCAGTCACGGTGAACCACTCGACTGACGGAATGACTTGGCAGAATCCGGTTGGAGTGGATACGACCGCGCAATCGTCAGACAAGAATTGGATCGTGTGCGACAACTCGCCGGCGAGTCCGTTCTACGGCAATTGCTACATGGAGTGGGATGATTACGGTAATGATGACGAACTGCTCATGAGCACTTCGAGCGATGGTGGCATGACCTGGGGAGCTGCAACACCGACGGCCGACCTGGCCGGAGGGATCGGTGGGCAGCCCTTGGTGCAGCCCAACGGAACGGTGGTGGTGCCGGTTCTTCTGGACGCCGGCGAAATGGCCGCATTCGCCTCGACGAACGGAGGGACAAGCTGGACGGCGCCGGCGAATATCGCGCTGGTGCAGGCGCACACCGATGCCGGGGGAATCCGCAGCGGGCCCTTGCCTTCGGCCGCCGTGGACGGTGCGGGAACAGTTTGGGTGATGTGGGAGGACTGCCGGTTCCGTATCAACTGCGCGAGCAACGACCTGGTGTACAGCACTTCCACGGACGGCGTGAACTGGAGTGCGGCGACCCGCGTGCCGATTGATCAAACCTCGAGCACGGCGGATTATTTCATCCCGGGTCTGGGAATCGATCCGGCAACTTCGGGCGCGAGTGCGCACGTTGCCATTCACTATTACTACTACTCTCAGACCAACTGCACGGTTTCCAGCTGCCAGCTGTATGCCGGGTTCATTGCCTCGGCCAACGGGGGCTCAACCTGGAATACGCCGGTCACGCTGGCTGGGCCGATGCAGCTGGGCTGGCTGCCGAATTCGCAGAATGGATTGATGGTGGGGGATTACATCGCGACGGCATTCACTAGCGGCGTGCCGCATGGAGTGTTTGCAGATGCGGCGGCGAATTCGGGGACGACCTTCAACGAAGCGATCTTCACGGCTCAGGGATTGACCATGACCGCGATCGGGCGGCAGTTGTCATCCGCGCTGGACCGTCCGCTGCACAAGCTCTCCGACAAGATCGAACGCGAGCATCCAGAAAAGGGCGTGATTCCGCCGTCGCGGCGACGGGCGAAGAGAAGCGCGAAATAGCCAACTTCGAGCTCGGGGTGGAGCGGCGGGCTCTCGCTCGTAGCTCACGACTCGCGGCTCGGGACTGCTCTAAAACCGGTCGTTGGTGTCGATGTTGAAGCCGAGGATAGCCGTGACTTCCACCGGTTGGTCGCCGCGCAGCGCGGGCTGAAACTTCCAGCTGCGCAGGGCAGCCAGAACTTTCGCCGTCATGTCGGCGGGACCCGGTTCGAGAACGCGATAGTTTTTCAGATTCCCCGAAGCATCGAGTATGCAGGCAACCACCATGCGGACGTGCGGCAAGCCTGCAGGAAGATCGGCGCGGATCTGCTGCGGGGCGTTGAGTGATCCTGAGTTGGAACGGCCTGCGGAGGCCTCGTCCGCGTATTCCATGACCACCGTGCCCAGGACCGTGTCGAGATAGCTGATGTGCTTCTCGCCATGCAACAGGTTCTTGTACGGCTCGAACGCGCCCGCCGACGTGGCGGTGGAAACCACATCGACTCCCAACGTCTGGCGTTGCTTGAACGACGAACGCCGCGGCGCGCTGGGATCGCTCGCCGCCGGATCAGTATCGAAGCTGACTTGAACGCTTCCGCCGCTGACCGAGACTCCCGGCACGGAGGGAGTACCACTGGGCGCAGTGCCCGCTCCGCCAGGGCCGGGGCTGGGTGAGATTCCGCCATGGGCGTTGGGATCAGAGCCGCGGCCGGGGCCGGATTTACCGGCACCGGGGCCTTCGCCCTTCATGCCGCTGCCGGGGCCAGTGCCGCGTCCAATACCGCTTCCTCCTCCTGAGCCGCCTAAGCCGGGCTTGTCGCCGCCGGAGGGTGACATGGAAAGCGAACCCTTGCCCCCAGTCGTGGGAAGTCCAACTTCGGGGCCGGGATGGCTGGAGACCACGACGCCGGCATTGGTGCCGCTGCCGCCGCTCGAGGGCGAGGCGGCAGGCGAGCCGACGTCAAGCGGGGATCCCAGGCCTACACCGCGGCGGCTGAGACCGGAGCCGGCGGTTGCGGCGCCTCCGCCAAAACTTGGTGGTGGTGGAACAACATTGCTGGCAATCTGTGTGCCGAGCGCGACGCCCGCTCCCCCACCGGTTTGGCCGGTGCCACCTCCCGGACCGGAGAGCGATGGCGGCGGAGGAACTATGCTGGGAGGGCCGAGAGTTGGCGCCGCCGACGGAGCGAGCGTGCGAGGACCGGTTCCACCGGACACGCCAGCCGAGGGCGGCGGTGCAATTACGTTGGAAGCAGGTGTCGCGCCGATGCCGTGGCGCGTGCCGCTCGGGTTGCTGCCGGCGGTCGTGGCAACTGACGGTGGAGGCGGAACCACGTTAGCCGCGAGCGCAGTGCCCGCGTTATTGCGAATGCCCCGCGCGTCAGTGCCGGCGGTCGTCCCCACTGCCGGCGGGGGCGGAACGACGCTGGCCGCGAGCGAAGTGCTGGTGCTGTTTCTGGCGGTGTCGGCATTGACCGTGGGCGGCGGGGGAACAACTTCCGACGTGCCGAAGATTTTGCCGATCAGACTGCTCATGAACGATCCACTGCCCAATGGTGTGGGCGGCGGGGGCACGACCGTTTTCGAGGGATCGGGAATGCTGCCGCTGGCCAGGCGTTGCACCTCGCGGGAATCGGCGGAAGGCGGCGGAGCGATGACCGAGGGTGCGGGCAGGCTCAGCTTGGGATCGCGGGTGGGGGCACGTTCGGGCGCAGAGACCGGCGGAGGCACCACGGCAACGTTGGCCATCTGCACCGGCGCGCTGGTGATCTCACGGCTTACCGCACCGGGCGCAGGTGGGATCACACTCGCCACCAGCGTTGGAGCAGAGCGGCCCTCGTTCTTCGTGATGTCACCGGTAACGGTTGGGGCTGGCGCCACCACGGCAACATTCAGAGACGGTGTAGCCTGCCTGTGCTCGCCGGCAAGGCTGGGCGCGGGCGGAATCACGGCAGGACCCAGGGCCGGAGCGATCAGTGCCTGCTCGCGGGTAGCGTTGGGGGCCGGCGGAATCACGTTGGCGTTGAGCGTGGGCGCGGTCAGAGGCTGGTCGCGGGAAAAGTTCGGAGCAGGTGGGACGACCGCATTCATGGCAATTCCGTTGCGCGTGTAATCGCGGATAACCTCGGGGGCCGGGGCCACGATGGCGGCGTAGAGATTCGGGGAGCTACGGGCGGAGCGCACTCCTTCCAGAGGAGGCGGACCGGGATTCGGTTTGATGGCCAGCAGGTTGGCCACGGCATCGCGGGTCACCGGCAGGCGAAGGTTGGGCGCGTCCACGACTTTCGGCGTGAGAGATCCTCCGCGGGCGATCTTGATGGTCTGAGTGCGATGCTGAGCTTCGTCTCCTCCCGCCGCCCCGCTTCTTCCAGCCTGCGCGCCGGCCAGATCTTCGGTGCGGGGAAGTTCGTCGCCGGTGTAGTAGATGATGTCGTGGCTGGACAGCCTGGGCGCGACGTAGGGCCGCAGTTGCGCCAGCTTTACGGGCACAACGATGGCGGCGAAGATCAGGAAAGCTTCGGCCAGCCAGCAGGGAATCATGCCGCGGTAAGGAAACATGCCGTAGGGCGCTTCACCGGCCAAGCGGGCTTGGGAGCGCGACAGGGCGGGGCGGATCGCCGTGACGAACTCGCGCCAGGGCGAGGGCCACTCGATGAGCAGCTTGGGCACGTCGTGGAGTTCGACGGGCTTCTCGAGTTGGGCTACATCGGTCAAACTGGCTGGTCACAACCTCCTGCAGCAAAGTTCCTGGCCCACCCCAGCGGCGGCGGAACTGACGGTTATGTCAATTCTATCGCCCACTGCCGTTCCTGTTTCCACAATCGCGCGACACGGGAGTTCCAGCACGGACTCGGCCTCCAGCCGGACTGGCGCCAGACGCCAGGGCCGCAACTCGGGCTCGATGTGAACTACCCTGTATGCGCCATCGAGGTAGACGACGTCGATGGGAAACCCCATGCCCAAAGTATGAACGCCATGGCAGGGGACGATCCAGAGGCCGTTGCCATTACCGAAGTCACCCGCAGTAATGCCCAGGAGCCCACGCAGGCGAGTCCAGTGCGTATCCGCGACGGCCAGAGCCGTGGCGAGATGCCTCTGGCGGGTTCGGTTGAATGCCTTCCCCCGCGGGGTAAGAACGGCCATAAGTGTATGCGCTCCCAGGCTGCGCGGTTTGCTTATCCTGAATCTTAATGCCCCGAAGGGCCCAACTGGCGGATGAGTTGGATGACGGCTGGGCCGATGGTATCAAAAATGATCGAGGGTAAAACAAACACAACCAGGGGGGGGACCATCTTGATGGTGGTCTTGGCAGCCTGCTCCTCGGCGCGCTGCCGGCGTTCCGTGCGGAGGGAATCGGAGTGCACACGGAGAGCTTGGGCGACGCTGGTGCCGAAGCGGTCGGTTTGAATCAGTGTACCAACCAGAGAACGGATGTCGTCCACGCCGGTGCGGTCGACTAGGTTGCGCAAAGCCTCGACGCGAGGTTTGCCAGCGCGCATTTCGAGGTTGACGAGATGGAACTCATCGCTCAGGTCAGGATGGGCGTGGTGCAGGTCCTGGCCGACGCGCATCAAGGCCTGGTCGAGCGCGAGACCCGCTTCCACGCAGATGACCGTAAGGTCGAGAGCATCGGGCAGGGCGAGGCGAATGCGCTGCTGGCGGTCCCGGATCATGCGCTTCAAAAAGAAGCGCGGAAGCAGGAAACCCAGGCCGGTGACGCCGGCCAGAAGGGGAACGTTGTCGAAGCCGGTGAAAAGAGCGACGCCGGCAAAGCCCACGACCGCCATCAGAACGCGCAGGCCGAAATAGTAGTTCACGTGGCGGGCATCGCGAAATCCAGCCTGAATCAGCCAGCCGCGAGTGCGGGAAACGTCGGCCGGCGAGAGCGGAAGAGCCTTGCTGATCGGCTCCAAGGCCTGTTCCAGGCGCTCTTTGAAAGCCGGCTTGTTCTCCACCGGCTGTTGCCGTCCGCCCAGTTCGCGCAAGCGCTGGCCAAGGAGCGAACTCGGCGTGACCACGGCGGCGCCAAGGGAAAAGACCACCAGCACGACAGTGACGAACACGACGATGGTCAGAAACAACGGCATAAGCTTATACCTGGATCCGGATGATCTTGCGGATCACGAAATATCCCACAGTCTGCAGCGTGATCCCGGCGACCAGCAAGGTGTGGCCGATAGGATCGGCGAAAAGCGGGTGAATGAATCCCGGATTCAGCACCAGCATGGTGACCACGATGATGGGGGGCATGCCCATCAGCAGAGCCATGGTAAGGCGGCCCTGGGCGGTGTAAACCCGCACCTGGCGCTGAATCTTGAAGCGCTCGCGGATGACGTACGACAGATTGTCGAGAATCTCAGCCAGGTTGCCGCCGGTTTCGCGCTGCAGCATGACCGCGGTGACGAAGAACTTCACGTCCACCAGGGGCACGCGCTCCGTCAGGTTGAGCAGGGCATCGCGCACTGGCATGCCGAATTTCTGTTCCTCGAAAAGTTGGCGAAATTCGCCGGCGACCGGTTCCGCGACCTCGCTGGTGATCATCTCCAGGGCGGTGGTGAAAGCGTGTCCGGCGCGAACGGCCCGCGCCAGGGTATCAATGGCTTCAGGAAAAAGTTCCTCGAACTTTGCGAAGCGCTGGGTGCGCCGGAACGAAGCGTAGGAATAGGGAAGCAGGAAACCGACCAGCAGGCAGACCCAGGCGATTTCCACCTTCCTGGTCAGCACGAAGGCCACAATGGTGGCGACGATCGCGACCAGGGTGCACAGACCCAGAAAGTTGCCCGCGCGCGTGGTCAATCCGCCCTGGGAGAGCATCTTCTGGATGGCGGATACGCGTTCGGAGCGCCGCAGCAGTGCGTCGAGAGCGGGAATGTTGCTGAGTTGCTCATCACGCACGACAGCGAGTTCTTCTTCGGCGCCGGTTTCCGGGGCCTTGCTTTCCTGGGCCAGTCGTTCCTTGATCAGGCGGGCCCGGGCGCGGCGCTGGTCCAGAAGCAGGAACAGGGCGAAGGCCGCCAACGCGACCAGAACGCATACCAGGGTGGCAATCAAGAATGCGGGCATATTTGGAATCAGACCTCCGTCCTCGTTTCAAACAGCGCGGGACGCAAGCGGGCCCCGGCCGCGGCCAGCCGGTCAGTAAACTTCGGCCGGATGCCGGTCGCGCGGAAGACGCCGCGGACCTTTCCGCTTTCATCGATGCCGGAGCGGTCGAAGGAAAAAATGTCTTGCATGGCAATGGAGCCGTCGTCCATGCCGGTGATCTCGGAAATGGTGATGACTTTACGGGTGCCGTCGGACAGGCGCGCGATCTGCACCACGCCGTGAATGGCGGCGGCGATCTGCTGGCGTACGGCATTGTCGGGAATGTTGAGGTTGGCCATCGAAACCATGTTCTCAACCCGAGCCAGGGCGTCGCGCGGCGAGTTGGCGTGCACCGTGGTCAAAGATCCTTCGTGGCCGGTGTTCATGGCCTGCAACATGTCGAAGGCTTCTTCGCCGCGCACCTCGCCCACCACGATGCGGTCGGGACGCATACGCAGGCTGTTGATGACCAGCTGGCGCTGGCGCACCGCGCCCTTGCCTTCAATGTTGGGCGGGCGGGTTTCCAAACGCACCACGTGTTCCTGCTTGAGCTGAAGTTCGGCAGCATCTTCAATGGTGACGATGCGGTCGGAGTTGGGAATGTATCCGGAGAGCACGTTCAGCAGCGTGGTTTTGCCGGCCCCGGTTCCACCTGAGACCAAAATATTCAACCGTCCCTTGACCAGGGCGGAGAGCAGTTCGAGCATGGGCTCGGTGAG
>Ga0187781_10003634_pt1 | contig 11581 bp, 11 predicted proteins | sample 0715_SJ02_MP02_2_FD_132447 | JGI IMG/M metagenome (GOLD analysis project Ga0187781, IMG submission 132447) | Tropical peat soil microbial communities from peatlands in Department of Meta, Colombia - 0715_SJ02_MP02_20_MG | ecosystem: Environmental > Terrestrial > Soil > Wetlands > Peat | place...
ATAGTAGTTCGAGCTGCGCCGCTCGCGCTTGCCGTAGAGGACGCCGGAGATCGTCTTGCGCAGGATGTAGAGCCGGCGCTCGAACTCCGCCTCCGAGGCGACCTTCGGGCTTCGCGCGATGAAAACCTGCTTGTGCACCGGCTCGGTCGGCTTCACCGATTCGCCGAGCGTCGAATTGTCGGTCGGCACGTCGCGCCAGCCGAGGATCGCCATGCCGTCCTGCGCCGCGACCGCGGCGTAGGTGTCCATGATCTCCCGCCGCCATGCCTCATCATGCGGCAAGAACAGCGCGCCGACGGCGTAGTGGCCCGGCGCCGGCAGATCAAAGCCGAGCTCGGCCGCCTTCCTGGCGAAGAATTTGTGCGGCGTCTGCAGGAGAATGCCGGCGCCGTCGCCGGCGCGCGGGTCGGCGCCGACCGCGCCGCGGTGCTCGAGATTGAGCAGGATCGTCAGCGCGTCCTCGACGAGCTTGTGCGATTTGCGGCCCTTGATGTCGGCAATGAATCCGACGCCGCAGGAGTCCTTCTCCTGCGCCGGATCGAACAGGCCGAAGCCCGAGACGCTCATCGTCGTCCCCGCATGCGCATCGCGACCCCGAGCGGTGCGCATCGAGGTCGGCGGCGCGATTATGCCCGGCGCCGGCCGCGTCTGCCTGCGCTCAGGGCGAACTCATCATTGTGGAGGCAACCTTCATGCCGCTTGCCGGCCTCTGGCTGCTTTTTAGCCGCCGTCCAACGCGCCCTCGCCACCGGCGGCCGGCCCTCTGAGCGCACACGGGCCCCGACCCCAACGCGCTCCGGGCCGCCAATTGGGACAGCAATGCTGTCCTATGCGGAACATGGCAAATTCCCGGCCCCAACACAAGTGCGCCGCCCTGCTCGGCAGATGAAAAAAAATACGGCGCGCCCTGGTGTCCCGTTCGGCTTCGGCAATGTCCTGCACCGACGAGTGGATCACGGGACACGCGCAAGCGCAATGGTCACGCGCGCCCGGCGCGCAATCAATTCCATCGCGTGCGCGCTGGAGCGCGTCGCGCCCCTCCTCGCCCTCCCTATTTCACGATCAACACGTTCTGCGCCGCCCGCGCGGGCGTGCCCATGGCCAAAGGCGGATTCGGCGTCGTGCCGTCATTGCTCTGGCCGGGAACAGGGAAGGCGTAGCCGATGATGGCTTTGATCGAGAGGCCGTCGGATCCCGGGGTGAAGCCGTAGCCGACGCCGAGCTCGAGGTCGACCTCGCCGATTTTGAAATCGGTGACGGCGTATAATTGCTGGCTCTGCTGCGAGAGCGGCAGGAAATCGCCGATCTTGCCGAAGTCGGCGTAATATTCGAGGCCGATGAACCGGTCGTTGCCGAGATTGCGGGCGAGCCGCACCGCCGGGGCGAAATCGGCCTCGCCGCCCGGGCCGAAGCCGACATCGACGATCGGATTGACGATGAACTCCCATTGCGTATTGCGCACGCCGATGATCGGCCGGATCTCGAGCGCCCAGCGCGTCAACGAGAATTGCGGCTGCTCGTAGCCGAGCTCGAAATTGACGCCGTAGAAGAAGTCGCGCTTGCCGGCATCCGGGACGACGAACAGGCTGCGCAGTTTGGCGCCGTTCGAGAGGAAGTCGCTGGCGCTGTTGACGGCGAACGGCAGATAGAAGCCGGCCTCCCACCACGGCGTGAGGCCATAGGCGAATTCCGGCGTGCCCTGAAGGCTATGGTTGGAGGCGAATCCGCCGGGCACCTCGGGCTTGGTCTGGCCCACGGCCACATAGTTGAGGTGCTGCTCGTAAGTCCATTGCCCGACGGCAGCGATGTCGGCGTTGTAGACCTGGATTTCGTCGTGGACTTGGTCGATGGCGCGCGCGCAGTTCGGCACGAGCATCGCGATCGTCCAGACCGCGACCGCCCAAGCGCGCAATTTCGATGCCCCCCGCATCACGGCATCATGCTGGACTTCAGCGAAGTTTGAAACCCGCGCTGGCGCGGGGCCGCGCCCAACCGCCGCCCTAATTGCGGCTAACCTGACGGCGGTTGCGCGCAATTCGGGGCGTTGGGGAGGAGTATCCGTGACGGCGAGAGTATTCGGGGCTGCGTTGCCGCTGCTGCTCCTGTGTTTGACCGTCGCGCCGGGCCGCGCGCAAACGCCGGCCCCGCCGCCAGCCGCCGCACCGCTTCCCGCACCCGGTTTTATGACGCCGCATGAGATCACCCGGATCGTGCGTTCCGCCGGCTTCGACCCGCTCGCGCCGCCTCTGCGCGAAGGCACGACCTATGTGCTGCGCGCCACGGATTACCGCGGCATCCTGATGCGCGTGGTGGTCGACGCCCACAGCGGCGCGATCCGCGCTGTCAACCGCATCGTCTCCGGTCCGCCGCCATTTGGTCCGATCGGGATGATGCCGCCGCCCTATTCGCCCTATGCCCAGATGCCGCCCTACGGGGCGGCCGGCTTTGAAGAAGCGGAGATGATGCCGGGCGAGCCGGGCATTGCCGCTCCGGGCCTGCCGCCTGCCGCGCTGGCCGTCGTCCACCCGGCGGGGCCGATCTTCCCGCCGCTGCCGCGCCCGCGGCCGGCGGAGCTCGCTGCGCACAAGCTCGATACTGCACCGGGTGCGTCAGCGCCCGGCAAAAGCGACGTGAAGCCCGATGCCGGCGTTGCCGCTCCCGCCGCGCCGGCTGCGCCGGTGAAGCCGGCGCCTCCGCCGCCGCTCAACGACTGAGCGTTCGCGCTGCCCCGTCAGCTCTGGAGCAACGGCGTGCCGGAGTCACGGCTTCACGACGCGGCGGCCCGGAATAGAGGCAGCATGCGGAGCGCAGCGCGACAGACCGCTGAGGTCGGCATATCTCGTATGCGCCAGCGTTGCGTCGCCTTCGGCTTTGCCAAGCCCGTCGAATGAGATCTCGATCGTCAGCAGCGTTGTCCCCTTGCTGTCGATCTTGAGCTGCGCCGTCTTTCCGAAGCCGTATTCGGGGACCGCGGAGCTCGATCCGGGTTGATCGAACGCCGGCGTCACATCGACGGTGTTGCCGGACACGTTCGCCGACGCCTGCCTCGTCCCGCCGCTGTCCGGCGTGAGCGTGACGTCGACCGTGGCGGGGGCGGGATTCCAGCCGAAATTGTAGGTGACGGTATAGGTGCGCGTCACCGAACCGCTGCCTACCGTGCTTCTCACGTCGATCGAAAACTGCGCGGTCGGCTTCGGCTGCGTCGCGGCCGCACCGCTGGCCGGTGCGGCCGGACCGCCAGGCGGCGCGGCCGTCGCCGGCTTGTCCGTGGCAGAAATGATCGGCGCCTGCGTGATCATGCGGTAGAGGGTCTCGTCGGCAGTGGCGTTCCAATTGCCGACCGTTTCGAACATCTCGCATTGCTGCTGCGTCGGCGGCGCGCTCGGGGTGCCGAGGAATCCCTTGGCGATGTTGTAAACCTGCTGGTATTGGCCCTGCTTGCACAGGTCCGGGATGATGTGGTCGAAATTCGTCTGCTGCAGGAATTTTTGATAGTCGCCGCCGACCATGGTTTCGGCCCATTGCGCTATCAGATCGTCAAACAGGCTGTCGCACTCGTCGTAGTTCTGCGGCACCTTCAGGGTCGAATCGGGCGCCTGCGCGCGCGCCGGCCCGCCGCTTGCGGGCAGGCCCAAAACGACGACTGCCGCCAGCAGCACGAGCAGCGGATCGGGGATGCGGCTGCGCATCCGGCGTCCTGGTGGTTCGGCGGTCATGGCGTCAGTGCAGCACGTTGCAGGTGGTGCCGCTGCCTTCAAGGCTCTGCTGATTCCAGGCTGAGAACAACACCCAGCACGTCGCCGTCACCGCGCCTTTCTGCAGCGTCACCATCACCGTCTCCTGTTGGATCGAGCCGGTCAGACGCGTTGAGGCATCGGCCGAGATCAAAAACACGTTTTTGACCTCGAAGCCCTGGTTGAGCACCGCCTGATAGGTGCTGGTCGACGGCGGCGGCTGCGCCGGCGGTTGCGGTGCCGCGGTCTCTGCCGCCCTGACGGTTGCAATCGAGAGGACGCAAAAAGCGAGGAGAACCGTCCACGTCAACGCCCGCATAATAGGTCTGTTGGGCATCATCGCCTGCTCCCTGTTTACAAGCTTCCTGTTTGCAAGATCAAATAATGCTTCCCGCTTGGCGGTCGCGTATGTCGCCGCCGCCTGCAACTCGACGCCGTCGGTCCTCCCCGACCGGAAATAGCCGGCCGGGCCGCGCTCTCAAGTCGTCTTGACGGTGCAACCGATAACCAAAACGACGTAGCCCACGAGCCCGATCCAGCCGGCATAGGGGCCGAGATAGGGGAGGTGCGCAAACCTCGCTACGATCGCGAGCACGACCAAGGCCACCGAGAGCCAGAACGTCCACGCGGACGGCGTGTGCATAGGCATGATAGTCCTCCCCAACCATGACGCGCGTTCTTTGCACCGGACTTATAGCGCATTTCGGCGATGAAGAACTCCGGCATTTTCGCCCGCCTCAATTTGCAGCGTTCGCGGCGAGTACGTTGTATGCGGCCAGAGGACGCCGGATGCCTTTGAGCGTGAACTCGCCCACCGGCTCGACGGTCACGGCATCCTCGACCGCCATGAACACGCGCGGGCTCACCAGGATTTGCCCCGGTTTGGCTTCGTCGCAAAGGCGCGAGGCCACGTTGGCGACCGTGCCGATGGCGGCGTAGTCGAAGCGGCCCTCAAAGCCGATGGTGCCGAGCGTCGCAAAGCCGTGGGCGATGCCGATGCCGAAGCCGATCTCGTGGCCCAACCGCCGCCACTTCTCGGTCAGCGCTCCGATAACCTCGCGCATTTCGAGCGCCATCAGCACCGCCTGAAGCGCCGGCTTCTCGACCGGCACCGGGTCGTTGAATACGACCATCACGCCGTCGCCGGCGTAACGTTCGAGCGTGCCGCTGTACTTGATGATGATTTCGCCGATCGCCGCATGGTAGTCGCGCAGCAGCGCCATCACGTCTTCGGGGTCCGAGCTCTCGGAGAAGCCGGTGAAGCCGCGCAGGTCGCAGAACAGCGCGGTGATCTCCCGGCGATGGCTCTCGAGCTGCTTTTCCGTGCCGGAGGCGACGATGAGATCCGCCACTTGCTGCGGCAGGAACCGCCGCAGCCTGCCCATGCGCTCGATTTCGCCCACCTGGTCGGCGACGTGCCGTTCGAGTTGCTGGTTGAGTTTCTCCACCTCGTCCGTTCTCTCGCGGAGCTCTTTCAGCAGCCGCGCGTTCTCAATGGCGATGACGGCTTGGGCGGCGAAGTTCTCCATAAGCGCAATCTGCTTGTCGGTGAAAGGGCGAACGTCCTGACGATAGATGGCGATTGCGCCAATCAACGCGTGTTCCTGGAGCATTGGCACTATGAGAATGGTTCGAGCGCCACCCTTATCGACGAGCGCGACGAGAGGCGCAAAACCCGCCTTGTAGGCGGCTTCCTGCCTGAGATCCGCGATATGAACGCGTTTCTTCGTTGCCGCAACGCGCGAGAGCGGAATGTCCGTTACATCGGTCCTGACAATCAGCGCCTCGTGTCGCCAAGCGTTCACATATGTTGGTTCGCCATGCCACGCGACTATGCGAAAAGCCTCTTCCTCGCGAAACAGAAGATTGCCAAACTCTGCTTCGCAAATGCGTGTGGCACTGGCTAATATCGTGGCGAAAACTGGCTCAAGCTCGCCTGCGGTGCTTGAGATTACTCGGAGCACTTCCGACGTGGCCGTCTGCTGCTCTAGCGCCTCGGTCAGATCAGTCGTGCGTTGACGCAGTTCGTTGAGCAGCCGGGCATTCTCAATGGCAATGACCGCCTGGGCGGCGAAGCTCGTCGCGAGTTCGATCTGCCTGTCGGTAAAAGGCTTGACTTCCTGCCGCGAGAGGACGAACGCGCCGATCAAATCGCCTTCCCTCAGCATCGGGACGGAGAGAGACGTCTTTATGCCGCCGATTTCGATGGCCGCGACCTGTTGCGGATCGTGTCCGGGATAACCTGTCGTATCGCTCACGTGGATGATCGTCTTTGCTGCGATCATGCGGCCGACTGGGTCGCTGGCAGCGGGTCGAAACGGCGAACGTCTGCGCGCTTCGGCAAAGGCCGGCGGCGTATTGAACGTCGCGACAAGCTGCAAGGACTCTCCATCCCAGCGATAGATATTTCCAAAGTTTGCGTGGCAGATGCGGACGGCATTCTCCAGCATCGCCGCGAACACCGGCTCAAGGTCGCCGGGGGATCGGCTGATGACCTGGAGAACCTCCGCGCTGGCCGTCTGCTGCTCAAGCGATTGTCGAAGCTCATTGAGCAGCCGTGCGTTCTCAATCGCGATGACCGCCTGAGCGGCGAAGTTCTTGACTAGATCGACTTGCTTGTCGGTAAAGGGCCGAACTTCTTGGCGGTAAATGCTGAAGGCGCCGAGCAGTTCGTTGTCCTTCAGCATCGGCACGTTCAAGACCGTCCGTACGCCTCCAACTTCAACGGCCGCTACAGCCATCGGATCGCGCTCAGCGTATAGCTGCCCTGCCGCAACGTCTGCGTTTTGATCTGCCGCCTTGGAGGCCAACATGCGCCCGAGGGAACTGTTCGAATGGGTTGGACGCAAGGGTGAACGTCTGAGCAACTCGGCGAACGCGGGCGGTGTGTTATGCGTCCCGACGAGGCGCAAAGCGACACCATCCCATTGAAAGATGTTTCCGAATTGGGCGTCACAGATGCGTGCGGCATTCTCAAGCATCTTCGCAAAAACCGGTTCAAGAGCACCAGGCGAGCTACTGATAACCTCAAGCACCTCCGATGTAGCCGTCTGCTGCTCCAGCGCTTCCGTGAGATCGGTCGTGCGTTGACGCAGTTCATTGAGCAGCCAGGCATTCTCGATGGCGATGACCGCCTGCGCGGCGAAGTTCTTGACCAGATCGACTTGCTTGTCGGTGAACAGCCGAGCCTCCTGACGGAAGATGGTAATGACGCCGATGATCTCCCGCTCCTTGAGCGTCGGCACGAGGAGCAGTGTTCGGGCGCCTGCGAGGTCGACCATCGCGTGATAGGACGGATCTCCCTCACGATAGCCGTCGTCCGCTTTCAGGTCGGCAATGTGTACCACCTCCTTGGTGGCAGCGAGCCGCGCAAGCGGGTGGTTGGGGCTGATCGTAAGCGGCGTACGACGCCGAAACTCCATGTAGGGTTCCGGTATGTTGTAAACCGCGGCGTTTGTTAAGGCTTCACCCTCGCGCAGATGGAACATGCCGAAATTCGCTCCGCAAATTCGCGTCGCGTTCTCAAGAATTGTCTGGAAGACGGGCTTAAGCTCACCCGGCGAACTGCTGATGACTTGAAGCACCTCTGACGTTGCCGTCTGTTGCTCCAACGCTTCAGTAAGGTCGGCAGTGCGTTGGCTGAGGTCGTCAGTGCGCTGACGCAGTTCGTTGAGCAGCCGCGCGTTCTCAATGGCGATGACCGCCTGAGCGGCGAATGTAGTGACTAGCTTGATCTGTTTCTCAGTGAATTCTCTAACCTCCGACCGCACGATGACGAAGACCCCAATCGTTTCCCCTTTTCGCGAAAGCGGCACACCAAGACTGGTGCGATAGTTGCCCCGCACAAAATATCCGACCCCCGTAATTTCAGGATCAGCCAAAACATCCCGGACGTGAACGACCTTGCCTTCCAAAATCACTCGTCCCGAAATCGTTCCTCGGTCAGGTGTGATCGGATTTTGCTTGGCAAATTCTTTCCACTCGCTGGAGGCGCCGAAGTTTGCGGCCATCTTGAGCTTACCGCCGTCGGGACGCCAGATTGCAGCGGCGTCAGCCTCGCACAGGCGCGCAGCGGATTTGACCAGCGTATCGAGCACCGTTTGCAAATCGAACGTCGAGCCGCTGATGATTTGAAGCACCTCGGCTGAGGCCGTCTGCTGCTCTAGCGCCTCGTCGCGCTCACGAATGACCTGCGCGACGTCTGGTTCTCGGCTGGCAACGGAGGAACGTTGAGGCCGCATCGCCTTCCGGGCAACGCGGCGCTTTGGTGTTTGCGTCTTGCGGCCTCGCGCCTTGGATGCCGCGCCGGTAGCTCCAGAGCGCCTCTTCATCGCCCCCTCACAGGCTCAGAACAAAGGCATCGTGGCGCGCGAAACTAGCACGTCCGCGGCGGCCCCGCAGGCCCAGCTTCTCGTGACCAACTGCGGTGCGTTAGCTACGCCGCCAAATATGTCTCGGCCTTCGCGACGTTGGCTACGCCAGCCTTAAGCGCGATCTCTCCGGCGCTGCGGTTGACCTCGCCGGAAACATTGGCGCGCTCCGCACTGGTGGAGGGCATGGAGCAGCTTACCCGAGCCTTTCGAGCCAGTTCGCAATCCGCTCCATCACGGCCCCGCAAGATGAGGCAATCAGGCTTCGTCCCAGGTCACTTTGCCGTTCAAGGTCCTTTCAACACGTTGAATGACCTCATCGATGCTCCTGTAATGGTCGGTTCCGCTCCGAGTCGTCATGCCGCCGCGGCCGGTCATTTCGAATACTGCATAATAGTAAAATCCGTCTGGTCCGTAGGGCGGCGGCACGTCCTCACCCTCCGGCAATTCCTCATCGCCGGGATGCGGGGGATCGGCGAAGTTCTTTCTGATGATCCGTACTTCGGCAGGAACGGTCTCATCGTAGATCCAACGGCCGCGCTTCACGACCTCTGTAATCCGTTCGGCCATCTGCTTGCGAATCTCATGTCGAAACGGGTGGCGTCTCGAAGCTCGCGCGTTGAAGATCGCTCATTATGGCGATGCGTTCCGACCTCGGCTATCCCCGCTGCTTGCGAAACGCGTTCTTGGTTGCGACCTTGTCGCCGACGAAACGCAGAAGGTCGCAGCCGGCTGTGCGCAGCTTCTGTCCGGCGGCGTCGGTGGTGACGAAGTCCCATTCGAAAGTGCCGATGTCACCGGCGACGACCACTTTCAAATTTTCGAATTTGCCGTCGGGAAATCGGTCGAAGAAGGCCTGTACCCCGCGACGGATATTCTCCTTACCAAAGTAACTTTTGCCGAGCGGTTCAGGTCCGACCGATGCATGATAAGCGCCATCCTCGGTGAAATAACTGGTTACCAGATCGGCGTTGCCGCTATTCCACGCAGCGCCAAATTCCTCCGCGCGCTCGCGGGTCATCTTCGCGCCCATCCATCCTCCTCCCTGTCTCCTCGACATTCATGCTCGACACCGACCAAGCACGATTGCCCGTAACGACAGGATAGCTTCCGGCGGCATTTCGTTAAAGCGCGTCGCGCTCTTTCGCCCGGCAACAAAAAAGCGCCCCGGAAACCGGGGCGCCGATTTGAGTTTCGGGTCGGCCGATTACGCGGCCTGTTTCTGCTCGACGGCCTTGCCGTTGCCGATCGGGATCGTGCGCGGCTTCTTGGCCTCGGGAATCTCGCGCACCAGGTCGACATGCAGGAGCCCATTCTCGAGCTTGGCGCCTTTGACCTGGACGAAATCGGCGAGCTGGAACACGCGCTCGAAGGCGCGCGCCGCGATGCCCTGATAGAGCACGTCGCCGCGCTTCTCCTCCTCCTTGGCGTTTTTCTCGCCGCGGATGGTGAGCGTGTTCTCCTTGGCTACGATCGAAAGCTCGGGCTCGGCGAAGCCTGCGACCGCGACCGTCACGCGGTACTCGTTGTCGCCGGTCCGCTCGATATTGTAGGGCGGGTAGCCGGGCGCGGCGCCCTCGAGGCCTTGGTCGAGCAACGAGAACAACCGGTCAAAGCCGACAGTCGAACGATAAAGCGGAGTAAGATCGAAAGTTCGCATGGCATATCCTCCTTGTGAAGCGACATGCGGTTGGCCTGCCCTTGCGGGCCAGACCTATGGATGACGCGCAACCATCTATAGTCTGCGCACAAGCTACATGGGGATCGCCGGAAAACGCTGCAAGGGGCAAAAAACCTCGATTCCATCGCGGGCGCCGCGACCTCGATCAGGCGCGATCGACGCGCGCGGCGTAGCATCCCGGCGCCGCGAAATGGATGTGCAGATAAACGGCCTGCCGCATACCGAGGAGCCGCTCGATCGCCGGCTCGAGGTCGCGCCCATCGACGAGCTCGAAGGCGAGCAGCATCGCGTCATCGTCGAACCCGCGCAGAGCGAGCATGCGCCGGCGCAGCTGCTCGGGGACCTGATCGACCGCATCGTAGGTCTCCTCGCCCTTGCGCACAAAGATCGCGAAACGCATCCGGTAGGGCGAAGAGACCGCATGGTGCTCGTAGTTGACGAGGATGAGTTCATCGCCGGGTACGGAATCGGTCAGGCTCACGCGGCACGGATAGCCGGGCGTGCGGGCGTCGGCGATCCGCCGCACCGCGCCCTGCGCCGAAAGCTCGGCGTCGGAAAGCGCGAACAGGTGCGCGAAGCGCTCGGCCGGCAGGCCGGTGATGCGAAAGCTCATGGTTGTCGTCCTCCCTGTTGACGAGCGGCAATCTGGCTGTCGCCCGCGGTCGTCGCCACCCGCTTCCTGCAATCGGGGCGAGCGCGATAAACCCCGCGGGCGCGTGCTATAAGCGGCGACTCGCCGCGGCAGACCTCCCGAATGAAGCTCGTTTCGATCCCCGCGAATCCGGTCCCGGACAACGTGGTCACCGGCATGCTGAAGACGCCGGACGGCGTGGCGCTGCGATTCGCGCGCTGGGAGCCGCCGGCAGGCCGCCGCGGCACCGTCTGCGTGCTGACCGGCCGCACCGAGTGGATCGAAAAATATTTCGAGACCGTTCGCGACCTGCGCGCGCGGGGTTTTGCCGTCGCCATGCTCGACTGGCGCGGCCAGGGGCTGTCGGACCGCGCGCTCGGCAACCGGCTCAAGGGCTATGTGCGCAGCTTCGCCGACTACGACCTCGATCTCGAAACTTTCATGCGCGAGGTCGTGCTGCCGGACTGCCCGCCGCCGATCTTTGCGCTCGGCCATTCCATGGGCGCGACCGTGCTCATTCGCGCCGCCTATCGCGGCCACCGCTGGTTCGACCGCCTGGTGCTCGCCGCGCCGATGCTGGCGATTGCCGGCGTCCGCTCGATGGCGCTCGCCGGTGCGCTGATGCGCGTGATGCGCCTTGCCGGCTTCGGCACCGCCTATGTCCCCGGGCGCAATCCCGGCGTGATGGATCTGCGGCCCTTTGCCGGCAATATCCTGACCAGCGATCCGGTCCGCTACGCCCGCAACGCCGCCATTCTCCAGGCCGAGCCGGTGCTCGCGCTCGGCGGTCCGACGGTCTCCTGGGTCGACTCGGCCTTCCGCGCCATGCGCACCATCGGCGAGCCGAGTTATACGGCACGCATTCGCCAGCCGATCCTGATTGTCGCGGCCGGACGCGACGCCATCGTGGCGAATACCGCGATCGAGGATTTCGCGACGCAACTGCGCGCCGGCTCGCATCTCGTCGTGGTCGGCGCCCAGCACGAGATCCTGATGGAGCGCGATCAGCTACGCTCGCAGTTCTGGGCCGCGTTCGACGCCTTCGTTCCCGGCACGCCGCTGTACTAGGGCGTGTGCTCGGAGATTGGCTTTGGCAGGTCACACGCAGACATTGCGCTTGTTTGTGTAATGTCCGCTGTTCTCCCCGGCGCCAGATCTTCCGCTC
>Ga0187781_10003635_pt1 | contig 11581 bp, 8 predicted proteins | sample 0715_SJ02_MP02_2_FD_132447 | JGI IMG/M metagenome (GOLD analysis project Ga0187781, IMG submission 132447) | Tropical peat soil microbial communities from peatlands in Department of Meta, Colombia - 0715_SJ02_MP02_20_MG | ecosystem: Environmental > Terrestrial > Soil > Wetlands > Peat | place...
GTTGCCCTTCGGAACTCAAACGCTCGAAGTACAAGCCCAACTCGGATCTGGTCCGTGGTCTAGGCTTACGACGAGGTCCTTCACAGTTCTCAAACCGATCTGGCTGACATGGCCGGCGCTTGCCGGGCTGTGCCTTACCGGAAGCCTGGGAGCGGCGCAAGCCTATCGCTGGCGTAAGAGGCGCAACGCAAAGACGGCCAGGAAATTCCCCGCATTGGCAGAATGGCGCCTCGCCGCCCTTTCTCCCGAGATATGGCATCTCACCGGAACGGTGCTGGGCTCCCGCTTCGAAGTCGGCGAAGTGCTGGCGCGAGGTGGATTCGCAACCGTTACGCAAGGAAAAGACTTGCAGCAGGATAGCCGGCTGTGCGCGATCAAGATATTCCGGCAGGAGCTGATGGACCAGGAATGGATGACAAAGCGTTTTCAGCAAGAGGTGCTGGCGCTCGAAAAGATTTGCCATCCGAACGTTGTGCAAATTCTTGGACACGGAACAATGGAGGACGGATCGCGATATCTGGCGATGGAGTTCATCGAAGGCGAGACCCTGCGCCAAAAGCTTCAGCGAGGCAGCTTATCGCTAAACCAGACTGCGGCTTATTTGCGCCAGATGGGCGATGCGCTCGATGAAATTCACGGTCGTGGGATCTGCCACCGCGACCTCAAGCCGGAAAATGTCATGCTCCGCAGCGTGGGCCAGGCGAGTCGGGAACTTGTGCTGATTGATTTCTCGATCGCGATCGTCCAGGATCCGGATAGGACCCTTCATGGGCTGTCGCGGGCTGCCGGCACGATCTACTACATGGCCCCGGAGCAATCGATCGGCTACGCCGATTCATCCACCGACATTTATAGTCTGGCCAAAATTGTCATTGAGATGCTGACCGGGCAGCGCCTGTCCACCCTGTTACCAGATGCCTCGATGGACTTACCGGATCGTGTCTGCGAATTCCTGACCACGTTGAACCTTGGACTATCTTCTCCCTCGATTCAGCTGCTCAGCTCGGCTCTCGAATTCGATCCAGCCCGCCGCCCGAAGAGTGCGATTCTGTTCGCGAATCAGATAGCTCGCGACCTGGAGTCGGCCGAAGCCGGATTTGAGAAATTGGCTGGCGTTAAGTCTGCATGCGCTCCTTCAACCAGTCACGGCCCTTCTCCCACAAATGACGCACCTGACGAAAAGTCAGCCCGCTGAGCTCTGCGATCTCCTGCAGCGTGAAACCCGCGAAGTAATGCATATCGACGATGCGGGCGGCATCAGGAGCGGATTTTTCCAGACGCTCCATGAGAATGCCGATCTGAACGATGGTCTCCGCATCGGAGGTTTCGGCCTGTGGAAGGCACTCGTCCAGAGAACGTAGTTTTTCACCGTCACCGCGACGCTGCGCAAGCCTTTGCCGGGCGAAATCGACCAGGACTCTGCGCATCGCTAAGGCCGCGATGGCGTAGAAGTGTTCGCGGCTATTGATTTGCCACCCGCCTTTTCGGAGGCTGCGCAGCCAGACTTCGTTGATCAGTTCGGTCGGCGAAAGAGGCGCAACATAACGCTCTCGTTGTAACTCGCGGACTGCAATTTGGTGCAGAGTTGGCAAGATTTCGCGCAGGATCGTCTCCGCGATCTCTCGATCGCCATCGGAGAAGCTCTGCAGTTGCTTGGTCAACGAAATGGCGCGGTCCATCACTTTCAGGTCCGAGTTAGTCTGTGTCGAACAGGTTCGAGCCGAGGTACGTTGAAGTGCGGTAATTTCCTACAGTGCTTCTGCCGAGATGCCCCAGGGCAAGATACAACGAAGGGAAGAAAGGAGACAAGAAGGGCCGAGACCAACAGAAGGGCCGAGACCCTCCCCAGAAGTGAAACGGGAACACTCCGTGGGGGCCGAAACACGAGGCGTTGGATTTGAGAGCTACTCTCAGCTATTGGCGGTTCTCGGTTTAGCAGAGGACGGGAAGGCACAATCCCCATCCCTCCGAGTCGTGTGCCGGCGAAATTCCTCGTCTTCCGTTAAAAGTCAGAGGTGGTGAACGGTACCGACGAGGGTTTTGGGCGCTTCCAACTTGCCGTCCAATTTCTGAATTGCCCAGCACATCAGCGACAGTCGTTGTTGCGCCAGCACAGAGAGAAGTCTAGGCGCTGCGAGGGTTGTCGTGCCATTCTCCTTGACAATCTAGGAGAGCAAGTAGTATTCCTAGGCAATCTAGGAAAGCCGCACCTGTGGAAAAGCAACTCGAACTTTTGCAGGGCACCCTCGACATGCTGATTCTGAAGGCGGTCTCCCTCAGCCCGCTGCACGGCTATGGCATTCTCCTGCGCATCCAGCAGATCTCTAAAGAGCGACTCGAGATTCAACAGGGCTCGTTGTACCCCGCCCTCTACCGTCTTGAGCATCATGGCTGGATCACAAGCGAATGGGGCGAGTCCGACAACAAGCGTCGTGCACGCTATTACCGGCTCACCCCAGCCGGGAAACGCCGCCTGCAATCCGAGGCTGAACGCTGGAACCAGATGACTTCGGTGATTGCAGGCATTCTGCGGGCAACACCGGAGGAGCTATGAGTCTCTGGGCCCGCTTCCGCTCCTGGACAGCCGCCATGCTTCGCCGCGGCCGCATGGAACAGGACATGGACGTGGAAATAAGCTTCCACATCGAAGTGCACGCCTCTGAACTGGCAAGCCGTGGCGTGCCCCGGCGAGAAGCGCTGCGTCAGGCACGGCTGGAGTTCGGGGGCATAGAAGCCACCAAGCAGGAATGCCGCGACGCCGTGGGCGTGACCTTTCTGGAAACCTTGATGCAGGATGTGCGGCACGGTGTGCGAGCTATGCTGCGGACGCCCGTATTCTCGCTGACCACTCTGGTCGTGCTTTCTCTGGGTATCGGCGCGAATACGGCGATCTTCAGTGTGGTGGATGCCGTCGTCCTGCGACCGCTGGCGTATCGCGACTCCGGACGGCTGGTCACGATCCTTATGGACGGCCAATCTCCGGTTTCGGTGGCGAACTATATCGACTGGCGCGATCAAAGCCGTTGTTTTGCTGCCATGGGTGCCGCCGACTACTGGTCCCCCAATCTCACCGGTGTCGACTCTCCCGAACACATTACCGGTTTGAAAGTGACCGAAAACCTCTTTCCCGTGCTCGGCGTTGATCCGCTGCTTGGAAGGTGGTTTGTCGAAGGCGAAGACAAGGTCGGCGCTGACCGCGAAGGCATTCTCAGTTACCAATTATGGCAGCGCAGATTCTCGAGCGATCCCACAATACTCGGCAAGACGATCCTGCTTGATGGCAATGCCTATTCCGTCGTGGGGGTGATGCCACAAGGGTTTCAGTTTGCTCCCTTCTGGGCGACGAAAGCGGAGTTGTGGGTGCCGAACGCTTTTGGAGAGCGAATTCACAACCGCGGTGGCAATAGCCTTCGGATTTTTGCGCGGCTGAACGAAGGTGTGTCGCTGGCACAGGCCCGCGCGGAAATCGCAGCAATCACGGCGCGGCTGGAACGGCAATACCCGGGTACCAATCGCGATGTGGTTGTGACCCCTTTGAAAGAAAAAGTTGTCGGTCCCATCGAGACTCCGTTGCTGGTGTTGCTTGGAGCCGTGGCCTTTGTGCTGCTGATCACCTGCGCCAATGTGGCTCACATGCTGTTGGCTCGGGCTGCGACCCGCCAGAAGGAAGTCGCTGTGCGGGCGGCGCTCGGAGCGCGGCGCGGGCGCATCGTTCGACAGTTTTTGGCCGAAAGCCTTCTGCTGGGCAGCCTGGGTGGAGTGGCCGGGCTTGGGTTGGCGCTCATCGCTACGCGCGCTTTGATCGCCATAAGTCCGTCGAACATTCCGCGAGTGCAGACGGTCTCGATCGACTTGCGGGCGGCTGTGTTTCTGGTTTTGGCGACCATTTTGACCAGCGTCGGTTTTGGCCTCGCGCCGGCATTGCAAGCCTCGGCGATCAACGTGAATGACACGCTTAAGGAAGGAGGTCGCAACAACAGCGACGGAATCCGCCGCAATCGCTTGCGCAGCCTGCTAGTGATCTCGGAGTTCGCTCTGGCCCTGATGCTGCTGATCGGTGCTGGCCTGATGATTCGCACCTTCGCCTCGCTCCAGTCCGTTGACGCGGGATTCAATCCGCACAACGTAGTCTCGATGGTCGTCTCGGTTGCCGGGTCGCAGGAAGCCGACCCGGGGCGACGATTGATTTTTTACCAGCAATTGCTGGAACGCGTGCGGGCGCTCCCCGGAGTACAGGCCGCGGGCGCCATCAACCACCTGCCCTTGGCGGGCGATTTGTGGGGATGGACGTTTGCCATTGAGGGTCGGCCGAAATCGCGTCCCGGCGAATCACCCTCTGCGGTCTACCGCATGGTGACGCCGGGATATTTCGCGGCCATGCGCCTGCCCATCATCCGCGGGCGAGACGTCTCCAACGACGACGGTGTGACTGCGCCGGGGGTCGTCATTATCAATGAGCGCGCGGCCAATGCGTATTGGCCCGGCGAAGATCCCATAGGAAAAAGAATTTCGTTTGACGACGACAAGGCAGACTCTCCCACCTGGCTGACCATCATTGGAATCGCCAAGAACGCGAAGCAGGGCGACTGGACAGCTACGCCCGATCCTGAGGTATACCTTGCTGCGCTTCAGAATCACGACTTTCTCGGCGATTCGGGTTCGGACATCGCTTCTCACGTTGCCTACATCACACTGGTGGCGCGCACCGTGGGCGATCCCGCGGCTGTGGCTCCGGCTATGAAACAGGCCGCATGGTCGTTCGACCGCAATCTCGCCATCGCGCAGGTTGTAACTATGGACGAGGTTGTCGCCGAAACCAACGCCCAGCCTCGATTCGAAATGCTGTTGCTCACAATCTTTGCGGCTATCGCGCTAGTCCTCGCCGTGGTGGGAGTCTATGGAGTGATCAGCTATTCGGCGTCGCAGCGCACCCATGAAATCGGTGTGAGGATGTCGCTGGGGGCGTCCCGAGGAGACGTCCTGCTACTCGTCGTGCGTCAGGGAATGTGGCTGACATTCGCCGGCTGTGTTGCCGGTCTAGCCGGGGCTCTGCTGCTTTCCCGCCTCATGACCAAACTACTTTTCGGCGTGCAGCCCACCGATCCCGCGACGTTCCTGGCTGTGGCAAGCGGACTGGGCCTGGTCGCGCTGCTCGCATGCTACATTCCCGCCCGCCGTGCAATGCGAATCGATCCCATGGTGGCACTGCGTTACGAGTAATCGCCTGGCAAAACCCGATCGACAATCGATCCCGCTAAACCTCCGGATCTGGCAAGTGCGTTCGGTCCTCTTATATGGGTCTGGGCTTTGACCGAACAGGCTCGTATCGCGACCCGCTGATCGCATTTCTTGTTGCGACGCTGACTGCGGCTGTGCCGATGACGCATCTCGGGCCTTGCCGATTCAGCGAGTCGCGGCCGATCGACAATCGCCGGAATTTGTCGGCGAGTATGGCGGCGGAAGTCTTCGAGGACGAGCTGCGTCTTGGAAAATTCCTAGCGATGTGCAGGCGGCGAAGTTAGAAACAACTCGTCCGCCAGCATCGACATTTCCCGTAGAGTCGGAAACGTTGCGACTCTAAATCAGAGCGCGAAGTCGTATTTGCAGCCGAAACCGCCGATCGCTGCGCCTGATCCCTAACGTGTATCGACCGTTGGGCGCGCGCAGCAGTTCGCGGAGCTCGGTTAGCGTCAAATCCGGAGCGGGGCGGCCCGCAATCGAGGTGATGACATCTCCCGGCATGATGCCGGCCATGGCTGCAGCCGATCCGGGAACAATTCTCGTTACCACGAACCGGCGAAAATCGGGAGGGTCGGCGCGAATTCTTAAACCGCTCTCGTCATAGGCCGCGACCTGCGGGTAGCGACGATTCGGTGTCAGTACTATGTGTTTGTGAGGATTGTCGAAGACGACCGTAAATCTCTCAAGAAACTCGGCGCCGATAAGACCTGCGTAATCTGTTGCTGCCATCAGGCCCTCGGTGTCCTCGCCAAATGTAATGGGCGGGTTCCGGATCGAGTACGGGCCCAGGTCGATCCGATCGGCGCGTCCCTCGCGAGATTCCGTTCGTCCCCCAGTGCTTGTTCCGGGCTCATCCAGAAGCTTCATCCCGCGGGGTGGAATGCCGTGGGCAACACTGAACACTTTGTAGATATCGGCAAAGGTATTGGCACCGCCGTCAATGAGGAAGTTGCCGCGAACGGCCGGCATTCCCGGAAGAATGATGGCAGCGTCAAGAAAAGGGAATCCGTGGGAGTCGATACGAACCGGAAATACCGTTTCCTTACCCGTAGGATGGTACTGATCAGGTTTGTAGATAGACACACAGGGTCGCTCGTAGTCCACAACCACTGTCAGATCATCAAACAGGCGGGAGCCGATGATTCCGTTAACAGTATGCCCGATGACTGGCTCGATCGCCTTCAGTGGAATGACGACCAGATTACGATGGGTGAGGTCCACACCCTCTAGGCCGATGCGGACGTCGTGCACCACCCCCGCATCGATCGGGCTAGTACCTGCTCCGCGCGCTGTAGCTCGCTCTGAGATTTCCAGAGAATTCTGTCGGGCGTATTCGGCGTCGACCATGAAACCCTGAGAGGCGTTGTCAAGAATGAACCAGCCCTGGTGACCATTAACTCGTCCCTGCATAAGAACAAGGCCATTTGCAACTAGTTCCACTGGGATGCACCGGCTTGATGCGGTAGACGAAAACTCGAAGGAAGGCGGGAGGGGTCGCGCCGTTTGCGCCACGGCGAGCACGGGCAATACACCCACCCCCAGTATTTGAATAGCTGTCGAAATTAAACGCCGCCACAGCCGGCGAAGTGCCCGGATGAAGACATCCTGAACGAGGTCATCCCCATCGCCGACCGGGTCCTCCGCCGGCGAAACTCTGTGGACCACGCGAGAATGCCGCTTGTAGAGCTGTTCAAACGCTGCGCAGTCGTCATGGCGCACAGTAGGCACCTTTCGTCGCGTCCTCGGAGATTTCCGACGTACACAGCTCCTTAAAGACCCAGCTTGAGGGCCTTTCGCGAGCAGGTCACCCCTCTCTCCGGATCTGATCGTGCGTGCAAAATCGCTAGCCAGATGATAGACGTTCGTCGGGAGGGGTGCTAACCGCCGTCATCCCCTGGACCCGTTGTCAAGAATGAACCGGCCAGTGTAACCATTCACCGCTGCCTTCAGGAGAACAATGCTGTCGGTGATGAATTCGGCAAGGATACACAGGCTTGATCCGCCAGAAGAAAACTCAAACGACGGCGGGGGTTGTGGCGCGGCGTTTGCACAACTGCGACGGCTGCGAGGAGACGGACAGCTGCTGTTTGGAGGGCTATCGAAACCAGACACTGTCACAGGACTTCACCGACCGTTGCTGCTGGGTTGCTTCGGATGGATGTAAAGACTGGAGAGACGTAGCATGCCGTTCCTTGCGAAAACCCGAAGCCTCGTCCGAAACCTTCCCTCAAGTCCGTTTTGATAAACCCCGCAGACCGACGGTTGCCTGTTCGCTTCCGGACAGCCCAGTCTGGGGGTGGACACATTGGAAGATCCTGGTTCAACAGCATCGTTCTCTAGTCCTACGACATCAACGGGTTACGACTTGCACTAGATTGGCGCAAGTCCTGCAACAGAAACCAATTCGACGATGCGTGTGATCTTTTCGCGTTGGCACTGATCCCCGCAGCGTGGCATGTTCTGCTGGCAGGAGGACGGATCTGAGATGGACGGACTAACACAGGATCTTCGTTATGCCCTCCGGCAGTTGCGCAGCAATCCCGGATTCACTTTGGTTGTGGTGCTCACGCTGGCCCTCGGAATCGGCGCCAACACGGTGATCTTCAGCGTGGTGAATGGAGTGCTGCTCAGCCCGCTGCCGTTCCCGAGGCCTGATCAGCTGGTCACCTTGCACGAGAACAAGCCGAATTTCGAAGGTGGCTCGTTGTCGTATCCGAATTTTCGCGACTGGCAAAAGGACAATCACACGTTCTCGGCGATGGCGATTGCGCGTCAAGACGCGTTCAGCCTGGTGGGCGTGGGCGATCCAGAGCAGGTGGACGGAGAACTTGTCTCCTCAGACTTTTTCCGGATTCTGGGAGTGAATCCCGTTATCGGACGTAGCTTTTTGGCCGGGGAAGATGAAGTTGGCGCAGGACCAGTCGTCATGATCAGCGCGGGCTTGTGGCAGCGGAAGTTCGGCTCCGCGGCGGATGTTTTGAGACGAAGCATCACTCTGGACGCGAAGAACTACAGCATTGTGGGCGTGATTCCGGCCGGTTTTCACCTGCGCATTCCCGGCTTCCGGGATGCGGATGTGTTCGTCCCCATCGGGCAATTGAACAATCCACTGCTGCTCAAGCGGGGTGCGGGATTGGGGATTCACGGCATCGGGCGGTTGAAGGACAGCGTCACGCTCGAGCAGGGACGCGCGGATATGGAGAGGGTTTCGCAAAATCTGGTGGCGGCCTTCCCCGACACGGATAAAGGCATTACGGCGCAGGTGATGCCGCTGAAGCGGACGATGGTTGGCCGGGTTCAGTCGCTGCTGACCGTGCTGCTGGTTGCGGTTGGTTTTGTGTTGTTGATTGCGTGCGCTAATGTGGCCAACCTGTTGCTGGCTCGTTCGACCGGACGGACACGCGAGTTTGCGGTGCGCACAACGCTCGGAGCAAGCCGAGGCCGGATGATCCGGCAGTTGCTGACAGAGAGCGTCTTGCTCGCGGTTGCTGGCGGTGGGTTGGGGATCTTGCTGGCCGTTTGGGGAACGCGGGCGGTGCTGGGAGTGCTGCCAGCGGCTCTACCGCGCGCCGAGCAGATCGGGCTTGACTGGCGAGTGCTGCTGTTCACGGCCGCAATTTCACTGAGCGCGGGAGTTGTGTTCGGGTTGGCGCCGGCACTGAAGATCTCGCGGCCGGATTTGCAGGAGCAGCTGAAAAAAGGTGGACGCGGGGCGAGCGGAGCCCGTCATCGCACCCAGGGCGCGTTTGTCGTCGTCGAGGTGGGACTGGCGGTTGTGCTGCTGATTGGGGCAGGGCTGACGATACGCAGCCTGCTGCGGCTGTGGAGCATCGATCCCGGATTCAACCCCCACAATGTGCTTACTTTAGGGCTCTCGCTGCCGCCGTCGATGTACCATGCGACGCCGGACGCCATTCGGGCATCGTTCCGCGACCTCGATGCCAAGATGGCTCAGATACCGGGGTTTCACGGGATCTCTCAAGTCTGGGGAGCGCTTCCCTTTCGCCTGGATGACGAGCAGCTGTTTTGGCCGCAGGGCCGGGCCAAGCCTGCCAACGAAAACGACATGAACTGGGCGATTGATTACATAGTCGAACCAGACTACCTCGAGACTATGAGAATCCCGCTTCAGCGGGGAAGATTTTTCACTGCCCACGATGACGAGCATGCTCCGCTTGTGGTGGTGGTGGACAACGTGTTCGCAGAGCAGTACTTTCCGCAGCAAGATCCGGTGGGGAAACGCATTTACCTCAACCGTGCGGGCGGGCAACTGGCCGAGATCGTTGGCGTCGTCGGACATGTGAAGCAGTGGGGACTGGACTTGGATGATCACGAATCGCTGCGCTCAGAGCTCTATCTGCCCTGCATGCAGATGCCGGATGATTTCATCACGATGGCGCCGTCGGGGTCTATGGCTGTGATCCGCTCGGACTCGGCGTCAGCCGGATTCGCCGATGTGCGGCGCGTCATTGCCGAGATGAACAGCCAGCAGGTGATGTTTGGCACGCAAACGATGGACTCGCTGATCGCGCAGTCGCTGTCCTCACGACGATTCTCCATGATCCTGCTGCTGTTGTTTGCGTCACTGGCGCTGTTGCTGGCAAGCATCGGCATCTACGGCGTGGTCTCGTACACAGTAACGCAACGCGCACACGAAATTGGACTGCGCATGGCGTTGGGCGCGCGCCGGCTGGACATCCTGACGCTGATCCTGAGTGGAGGAGGAAAGCTCGCGACCGGGGGCGTGGCTGCCGGACTGATCGCAGCGTTGGGGCTGACTCGCCTGATGGCGAACCTGCTGTACGGAATCAGCCCCGTCGATCCGCTGACCTTTTCGGGCGTGGCGATGCTGCTCACCATGGTCGCCCTGGCCGCTTGCTATATCCCCGCGCGGCGGGCGGCCAAGGTCGATCCCATCGTAGCGCTGCATTACGAGTGAGGAAACCTCATGAACCCGGCCGGCGCCGCGGTTGGGATTAGAACAACTTCGAGAACCGAGCCGCTAGCAACTCGCCCAGCTCTGAATTGGGGAATCGGCTATTTCCTTGAAAGCCACCGGGAAGGCATTCGAGAGGCTCCACATCGTAAGCGGTTGGAACCGCTCCTATCTAGGTTCGAAGTACAGATCGGCACCGTGCATGCCAGATGCTTCGGAGCTTACAATTTGCCCACCACAAAAACGCAGCTTCATCGATCCTGCGGGCTGCTTCCTCGAGTCTTGCCCTGCGATCTCCATTTCCACTTGACATCCAAGTGGTAACAATGTTCACTAGAAGACCAAGTGAAGAGGATGCCCATCCCGATCCTGCAAGGCACTCTCGACCTCATGATCCTCCGCACGCTTGCCACCATGGGTCCGCAGCATGCATACGGCATAGCCAGCCGACTCCAACAGGTCTCTGAGGACGCACTGAATCTCAACCAGGGCAGCGTCTATCCGGCTCTCGTACGGATTGAACAGCACGGCTGGACCCGTGGTTCCTGGGGCAGGACGGAGAACAACCGCGAAGCGAAGTATTACACCATCACCAGAGCGGGGCTGAAGGCGCTCAATGAAGAAACGGAGCGCTGGCGCCAGATGGCCGCGGTGGTTGAAAAGCTGCTCACAGAGGAACAGTAACCGTGGCGCAGGGGAGAAGGATCATCGCCAAGCTCCGCAATCTCTTTGCCAATAAGCGCGCCGAAGACGACCTTGTGCGCGAAATCGCTTCGCACCTCAGCCTACTCGCCGACGAGTTCGAACGCGGCGGCATGTCACCGGAAGAAGCGCAGCTTGCCGCTCGGCGCGCATTCGGCGGCGTGGAGCAGGCAAAACAGGCACACCGCGACGAACGCGCTCCGTTGTGGATCGAACAAACCATACAGGACCTGCGTTATGGCCTACGTACATTGAGCAAGAGCCCAGGCTTCACCATCGCCGCGGTGCTCACGCTTGCCCTCGGCATCGGCGCATGCACGGCCATCTTCAGTCTCGTGAATGCTGTGCTCATCCGTTCGTTACCGTATGGCGATCCAGGCCGGCTCGTCTATCTCTATACGCCCAATCGGCAGTTCAAACTGCCAGACGAAGCCTTCGCCCCCGCCTACTCCGATTTCTCCGACCTCAAGCGCGACAGTCATTCCTTTCAGGACATGACCGCCTTCGGTCAGTCCGTCTTCAGCCTGGCGTTGCCGGGCGCGGCGGAACGCGCCAGCGCGGCGCGCGTCGATGGCGACTTCTTTCGAACCTTTCAATCCACTCCTGAACTTGGCAGGGAGATAAGTCCCGATGACAACCAATTGGGGCACGAAAACGTCGCCGTCATCAGTCACGCCCTCTGGCAGTCCATGTTCGGCTCGA
>Ga0187781_10003636_pt1 | contig 11579 bp, 10 predicted proteins | sample 0715_SJ02_MP02_2_FD_132447 | JGI IMG/M metagenome (GOLD analysis project Ga0187781, IMG submission 132447) | Tropical peat soil microbial communities from peatlands in Department of Meta, Colombia - 0715_SJ02_MP02_20_MG | ecosystem: Environmental > Terrestrial > Soil > Wetlands > Peat | place...
AAAAGATAATCAGAAATATGGTCAGTGAGCACTCTATTAATCTCTTCAGGCATATTTCTGTCAAAGCTTCTCAAACCGGCTTCAACATGTCCTACTTTGATACCTAATTTGGTCGCGGCTAGAGCGCTTGCGAGCACTGTATTTGTATCTCCTTCCACCAAAATGATGTCTGGCCCCTCTTCTATCAATATTGTTTCTACCCGTGTCATTATCTTTCCCGTTTGTTCTGCGTGTAGTCCAGACCCTGTATCTAGGGTATATCGAGCTTTTGGGAGCCCTAATTCTTCAAAAAAAATCTTATCCATCTCGTAAGAATAATGTTGGCCTGCGTGTAAAATAAAAAAGTCAATGTGTTGCTTCTCGCATGCTCTGATTACTGGAGACATTTTTATTATTTCAGGTCTTGTGCCAAGAATTATGGATATCATCGTTCGATCATGTGTAAGATCATTCTTTCAACATAAGTCTGTGTATATGCACCATAACTAAGTTTATCGGCATATTCAAGTGGTTTCGAGCGGAGTTAACCTATTCATTGCCAACAAAGAATCAGCTGGAACAGAGGAATTCGCATGAAGAATATGAATATATCTCAAATTAAGCTATGTTCTGACCAATGCCTAAATAAAAAAAACTAAAGACCTCTCAAACGGAATCTTTAGCCACATAATAACGAAATGATGTACTGCCCTAATTGATTATATTAGTCGTACTAATAGAAAGAATAAATCGAATAAAGAGTAATCTCTATAAGAAAATTGGCGTTACAATTGTCTGTATGACTTACAAGCAAGAGCTACGTTCCTGTTTAGCCACTTAGAAAGAGGCGCTGAAAATATTTTCGTTGAATAAAAGCGGAACAATTAGTTATAAATACCCCCTTCTAATTCTTCCGTAACGTCTAATGAGTTCTTTTGTTGTACGCTTAAGAGTTGACTTTTTTTAAAAGAGCGTTGAAATGTTTTTAGGAATATTAAAAAAATCGGTATGCAAAACACTTGTGTTAGATTAGGTACGTATCTCCTCTTGTGAAGGACCTTAACCTTTTAATTATCGAAATCCATCGATGTTCGGTCCCTGGAAATGCATCTATTAAAACTACATCAGCTTTTACAGGTATTTCCTCAACTTTCCTTAAATCACCATGATAGAGTTCTATTTCACAGTCATCAGTTTCAGCTTTACTTATCAAATTTGGAGTTGTTGCAACTTCTTTTAACCCGGCAAAGCTTGCCTTTGTGATGGATTTTATACCCAAGATATTCTTGTTGACGCGAAGGTTTAAGTAAGCATTTTTTGTGAAAGGTAGCCAAGCGTCATTTAAGATGACTTTTGAGGCCCCCATAAGCACACTCATAAGTCCAAGCGTTCCAGGACCTGAGAGCCCATCTAGCACAACTGAATCTTCTATTGGTATGGATCCAAGTTTAAGCATCTTTATAGTATTATCGTGCTCTATGTGTGCTTTTGATTGACTTTTATAGATAAGAAGCTGTCCGTAAGCTGAAGTTATCAGGTCTGACCGTACATCACAGCCTGCAATGAGCTCGCATGTACAAGGTAAATTGTCTATATCAACAAGTCCAATAACTCGTTCGTCTTCTCGTTTTATAACCCCTTTAATTTCTGCCACCTCATCAACTATTTGATGTGCAGCATTTGCAATTTGCTGTTTGTTGGTTAAAATAATGAGACTGTTATGAGATAATACAGGGGCTGAATATGTTCGGACACCTGGACATAAAAGCGGAGTACCTACTTCTCGTAACGTGATGTTTGGATGTTTCGGATCGTCAACTGATAATGCAAGAATATGGGCCATTACGGCATCTAACGGTCTTTTGCCGCATTTCTCGCAACATAGTTTATCGAAGTTAATTTTGAAAAGATTGAGAGTAGCGGTCTTAGATAGAACTAAATCAGCACACTTATTGCATTTTTGGTACAAAGTGTCAGAGGTCCTAATCACCTGCTCTGGTGGTGCAATACAATAGTTGCTACCACACGTAGGACATTTGATTTGCATCTAAATGTAAATTTCACTTCAATTTATAAACGTTTGTGCGTTACACTCATTGAACTAACAGCACCAATTTATCATGGTTCTCAGCTTGGTTGCAACCTCTCTCTATTTCATTGCTGAACGTAAATCAGACGTACATTGTGTCGTAGAATGCTTGCATCTGTTTGTTCACTCCCTATTTTGGCTCTGTTAGATTTTAGATATTGAAAAATGGGACAAAACAAGCAGATACGTAGATTAATGTAGGGCCATTGTCAGCCTAATCTTCTCTTCTCCTATTATTCTCTTCTCGCACGCTATAGACTTTAGACTCTTCTAGACTCATAGAGATTACATTAGAAAATGGACCGGTCGGGAATTGAACCCGAGGCCTCTACCATGCCAAGGTAGCGATCTACCCCTGATCTACCGGCCCTCGTCGTGTTAAATTATTATTTGATGATCCTTTACGTTACTTGCTTCATCTAAAGTTAGATCTAAATTATTTTGTCTGATTGATTATTAATAAATATAAGTCTTACTTTAATTTTTCAATAATTATCATCAAAATCCATCGGCGTTTAAACATCGAAGCGAGCAACGGTAAATATTTTATCATCTAAAAGATAAGAATTATTATATATTAAATAGACCTATAAGGGAACACTTTAAAGATGCATTTAAGGGCCCGTAGCTTAGCCAGGTTCGAATCTATCCCGATAGGTATTTGGTATGGAGAGTATGCGCACGGCTGATAACCGTGAGGTCAGGCGTTCAAATCGCCTCGGGCCCATCACACGTTTTATGTTAAAGCGCCTCTCCTTTTCTGCAAGCCAAATCAACACGAACAACTGTTGCTCTATCATCTTCAATTTTTGACTATAGTTAAAAGTGTGCGTGTTTTGTCCTACTGTCTTCCGTAGACAGCTGTCTATCTTTCTGTTACTAATGCAGGAGCCGATGATTGAATGAAATCATAACGCTATCGGTACTTTTTTATATAAATTAGATGCATGCAGCAAAGAGAATAGGCTGTTACACACGATATTGCTATAGCTCCCTTGTTAAAGTTAGACATATCTTTTAAAAGTGTGCAATGTTTTACAATCTTTTTGTTATTTTTTGAAAGGTAAACTCTATCAAAGTTTCCAAACTGATCTCCCATCAATTTTTTGTGAATAATTGGGAGATCTCCTTATCAATAAGCAGTAAGGCTTTTTTCTTAAGTTTTTAATGAACGTCTAATTCGATTAATTCAACCATATTCTTTTGAGCGTTTTATCTCTAACCGCATCTTAATCATTCGCTTTAAAATGATTCAGCAAAGCAGCACGATCTCCACCTGGATAGAGGTGTAATCTTAGCCCTTTCCATTTCCGATGCTCTTTCTCTAGTTAGCCCCCGCGCTCTGTTAAATGGAATCCTTTAATCTCTCTTCATCCTAAACTACATGGTAATTTTAACAACATTTTCAAGATCTACTCAAATCGGAATCTTCTATCCTTCGCTGATCCAAAGTTAACCGGCGAACTCTTTAACATACAACTCGTTGATCTTTGCTGCCATAATAAAATCGTTCTCTGACAAACCACCTATGTTATGAGTCATTAACGTGATTCTTACGTAATTGTAAGAGATAAAAATGTCCGGATGATGCCCTTCAGATTCAGCGATATTTGCGACTTTATTTACAAATTTCATGGCCTCTACAAAGTCTTTGAACCTGAACCCCCTCTTAATTATTTTTGTGTCCTCTAATTTCCACTCCGGTATAGCCGGCAAGAGTTCATTTATTGTCTCAAAATCAAATGGTCGTGTCCCTATTTCACAAGGTGCACAATGCTTTTTCGCCATATCTACGGGCAGGCCTTCACTTTCACTTGTCATAATCAACCCTTATTTGCAAATATTAAGAGTGGCATAAACTCACTGGTTGAAGTAGGTTTATCGCTTAATTGGACGTTATTCTAAAACAAGAAGCTTTTCCCCAAAAATATTGGAATTTAAAGTGTAAATCATTGTTTTAGGTGGGATGGATTCAGAACACTATGAGTCATTCTTATTTCGTTCTCTTTAGTGTCTCTATCTCCATAACACTTTTTAGATGAAGTGACATCTCAGACATTAAGTCTTGCTTGCAGACACTTCTTTCAGGTACTGCAGATTCGGGCACCATTCAAACAACAATCACAGGAAGGCATCACGCCGATAGTGCTTTGAAACCTCAAATTCTGAATTATCCTCTTTAATAGACACTGTTTTGATCCAACTAAATTGTTTAGATAAGTTTACTTTGAGTTTATGAGAATGGTTGAAGCAGCTTTGTCGCACCACAAAGGAGCATTTCTGAATAAAATCAAGACAAGACAGACCTAAACATATTAAGTCTACAACAACTCCTGAGCATTAACAACAGTGAGTTTCTCTAAATACGCTAAATCAATATAAGAATGCAGAAATCCGTTCAAGAAATAGCTTTCATGCGTCTTAGCAACTTTTTTTACCTGAACGCCTAATTCTCTCTTCCTATAATCTATGAGTTTCACAGCGCGACCACAATCCCTCTACACTTTGTGTATGCGAAATAATCAAATTAATTTAATATCATTCTCCTTTAATTTCTATCTATTTTCTGCAGCGACCGACTCTATCAACAAGCTCGTAATCTGCTTTCCCTAGGTCCTGCTCGGGGCGTTTTAATTTATACTGTAAAACAATTGTAGAACTATTATCGAATGTTCCCCGTCTTCATAATAACGCAATCGCATCTTATATCAATTCAAAATAAATAATTGATTAAAAGTCATATACCTTTGAGAAAAAAAACATATGTTAATTATCGTGTACAATATCACAGAAGAGCGTATACGTAATATTTAGGTATAGGTTTGGGATGGCATAACTATGAGGATATTTTACGCTTCAAAATCAGAAGAACTCGAAGCTGAACTGATTGAAAATGGAATACTATTTGAACATCCAAATGAGGATTTGCAGCAATTTCTGGTATCCGATGACGATGTGGATACTGTAGACGAACTCGCAAGAAAAATAGGCATTTACGTTTATGTTAAAGACGATTATGTGACTGAAGAAGATGTACTGGGAGACAGGGAAAAAGAGCGTGATTGAAGTACACAAAAATCCAGTTTTTTAAGTTTGGAATAACCCCTTTAAAGGTCAGTGACTATCAAAAACATAAACTTGAAAGTCGAGGTCGATAAACAAATTCTCCCACATCGTTTATTTCAAGTTGTTCGTAAAAGAGTTATGTTCCCACAGTTATTTTAGTGGAACGAAACTGTTCGATATATGATCACGTATCTTTTTCGAAGTTTAAACTACCCTAGTTGTCTTTATACGATAAATCTAGTATAGTGCAGCTTAGGCAATGCATTTGCAACAGATAGTTTGTCACACTACTCAGTAGAGGTATTAAACGTAAATTGGAAGAAAAATAAAACTTTTATTGCATCATTTGTGCTAAATTAAAGATGTAACTTTTAAAAGAAGTTATGCGGGGGGTGCGATTTGAACGCACGAACTCCTATGAGAATAGGCCCTGAACCTATCGCCTTTGACCTAGCTTGGCAACCCCCGCTTGTTTGATAGAGTATTTTGAAAGTTATTTATTAACAATATATCTTTTTTTCGTGAGCAGATTGCATTAGGGAAGTAAATCGTCAAAGCTTTTATATTTTTTAGCTCTTGTTAGGAACAAGCATTTGGAATCTTATTCTTTACTTTCAAAGCCGCTAATTGTCTGTCGAGGCTTCGATATAGGTAAAAAATATTTGGAAATTTATTAATTTGGAGAAGTATTACACCGCCACATGAAAGATAAAACTATTTTAGTGACAGGATCAAGCAGGGGTATTGGAAGGGAGACTGCATATCAATTTGCGCGCGAAAAAGCTAAGATTATAGTAACTTACTGTGAAGACAAAATAGAAGCAGAAAAAACTTATGAAAAGTGCTTAGAACTTGGCGCCACTGAAGCTTTAATTGTTGAGTTAAACCTGACCGATAATAGTTGCATTGTCAATGCCGTGGATGAGGTTATTAAGAAGTTTAAAGTAGTTGATATATTAGTAAACAACGCAGGGGTAATATCGTGGACACCCTTAAAAGCTCAAAATCTCAACGAAATAGAAAATCAAACCCGAACAAACTTGGAAGGACTTATAAAACTAACAAAAGTATGTTTACCGTATGTGAAAGATCAGATAATAAACATAGCAAGTATTGCAGGCACGGTCGGTTTCGTAGATTTAACTGTTTATTGTGCTACCAAGTTCGGCGTTAGGGGGTTCACGCAAGCATTAGCTAAGGAAGAGCAAACTGTTAAGGTATATTCTATAAACCCTGATAGAACTGCTACAAGAATGACAAGCTTCAAAGGAAGACCTCCAGAAGACGTGGCTAAAGTCGTCTTGAACACAGCAAAAGGTCTTTATGGATTACCGTCTGGGAGTGATATTGATGTTTGGAAGGTAATATCATAATATTTTTCGACATCTCTAATTTGATTAGTTGTATTGATACATGTTGTTAATCATTTCTTTCGCCGCTACTGGAGACACCAAACATACTGCGCTTCACAGGCACATAACCGTGCTGCATCTTGTAAGACCATTCTCATGTAACACTTGCTACAATTAAACAGCATGGTCGATGTAGCGATTTTTTTAAACTAAGCCATCGCTTTTGACAAGGTTGCAGTGAGGTGGTCAGTTGGATCATTTATGAGCTCTGGTCTTCTGTCCTACAGACAACGAGAAAGATCAAAAGTTGTGCTGTTTTGCATTATTTTACCTTTTAAAAATTCTATCTGAACGGCGAATAAATACAGCTAGTGTATTTGCATTTGGTTTAGTGGTATTCTACGTTTCAGGTTCATGGTGTGTGATGTACTATACCTCTCAACATTTCGTTTGGATCCGTTTCAATGTTTAAGTTGGGCGATCAATTTAGGTTCTACAATCAATAGGATTTTTCTTATAACAGGCTTAGAATCCCAAAAATATCCTCTTATAAGTATTCAAGCACTAGATCATAAATTTAGCCAATGAATTGTGCATCCTTTTTCATGCCACATCATTATGATCTTTTTTGTTCAAATAAGTCACTTGAATTGATCCTTAAACTCGACTTAATCATGATGAGGCCATACTTTTGTTTGTAATTAATCCTTTTAGCTTAACGTAAGTTAGCCAGCAAATTGCCAGTGGAGTCAATAAATGGATTTAGAATAAGCTTTAAGACAGTTTGTATTGCTCAATTGTTTTTTATACTTGAAGAGATTTTAAGCTTCCACTATAGCGAACTTTAGAGCTAAGTGTTACAAGTATAATATATATGTGCAATAAAACAGTTGATAGGTATTCAGGACTTATAATAGTTGCGAATGGAAATTAGATGAGAATAATAATTTTGAGGATTGGACATAGAGTTTATAGAGACAAAAGGATAACAACTCATGTTGGACTTACTGCCAGGGCTTTTGGGGCAGAGGGCATGTTACTTGCAGGATCTGATAAGTCGGTAGTAAATAACATTCAAGATGTAGCGAGTAGATGGGGTGGCAGCTTTTGGGTGACCAACTGCACCGATTGGAAACAGGAACTTAAAAGATGGAAAGAAGGAGGCGGAAAAGTACTGCATCTCACGATGTATGGTAAAAACTTGCCTAACGTAATAAGCAAAATCGACGCGAATAAACTTATGGTGGTAGTAGGCGCCGGGAAGGTTCCCACAGAATTATATGATCTTGCAGATTACAACGTTGGCGTAACAAATCAGCCGCACTCCGAAGTTGCAGCACTTGGCGTGCTTCTCGATTGGTTGCAGATGGGGAAAGAGCTTACCAAGGATTTCGGTGGTAAGATGCGGATTGTAGGAAAATTTACCGGTAAGGGCGGGATGACATCTGAATAAACCGATAACAACGTCTGCGGCAAGTCAACCCGAAGGTAAAAAGATACTTGTAATTGGTTTTAACGCGCGACACGTAGTTTGCTCTGCAAAGCGCGCAGGGTATAATGTGACGACGATAAGCCACTACCCCGACTGCGACCTCGTAAAGTGTGGTACCCGAACTCTTGTTATTCATCAGGAATTTACCGGCTTTATTCAGGATTTAGACTATAAAGTCGTCAGGGACGCTATCGAGGGTATAGAATATGATAGTGCAGTTTTAGCCTCAGGTTTTGAAGCCCTTGAAATCCCACGGATCCTGGGAAATGACCCAAAAGTTGCAAATTTTATTAATAATAAGAAGTTGATGTGGGATAAACTCAAAAGTTTGGGTTATAGAGTTCCGGAGCATTTCGAGCTTGAGGATAATATCAAATATCCTGTGATAGTAAAGCCTCAAAGTGGGGCAGGTGGATTCAAGAATGCTCTAGTTCGAGATTCTACCCAATTAGATGACGTAGTCCGCTCTTTTCACGAAAATGAATGGCATGAATTTATTATAGAGGAGTATATTAAAGGGCTGGATGCAAGTTCATCCATTCTCTCTACAGGTAATCAGGCTATTACCATAGCGGTCAATGAGCAGCTGTTGGGTTTGCAGTATTTAGGCCCGACGAAACGCTTTAGCTTTTGCGGAAGCGTTACACCATTAAAGACGATTTTTACAAGAGAGATGGAAGCAGTTTCTGAGTCAATAGCCATTGATTTTGGATTAATTGGATCAAACGGTATAGATTTCATTATAGGACCTGAAGGGCCAGTTGTTATTGAAGTGAACCCAAGATTTCAGGGTACGCTTGATACGGTGGAGGGGGCGCTCGGCATCAACGTGTTTGATGCGCACGTTAAGGCGTGCTCGAATGAACTGATACAAAGACCTGAGTACCGTAGATTTGCTACAAGGGTCATCTATTTTGCAGAGCGTGACCTTGAGATATCAAAGAGAATTTCTCAAGCTTTTTATATGGATATCCCCTGTAAAGGAACTCACATACAAAGAGGGAAACCTGTTATTTCTGCCTTAGGATGTGGTAAATCGAGAGACATCGCATTTAATGCTGCAATGAGGCGAATTGAAGCGGCAAGAAATATTTATGGCGCTTGAATGTTTCGTAGGCGCGATATCACTGGATTTGAATTAGTGTCCGTGTGCAGTAGGTTTAAATCTTTTAGGTGCCACATATAAAATAATGGTACGAGACATAGCAACAAGGGGATACCTTAGAAATCTCATTGGAGATGAAGGGCTTGAAATAGTAAAAAAAGTTCCCCTCGTTGAATTAACAGACGAGACAGTAGCTGAAGAAACAGGCGCCAATCTAAACACGGTAAGAAGAACGCTTTATGTTTTGTACGAGAATAGACTTGCCCGGTATCGACGCGAGCGAGATAGGGACAGTGGATGGCTCACCTATATATGGAAAGTTGACTTCAGCGACGTTGAGCGTAATCTTGACGAAGAGGCCAAAAAACTCATCAACAGACTAGAAGCGAGGGTGGGGTTTGAGCTGCAAAATGTGAGTTACACGTGTGAAAACAGATGTGGACGTTACTTATTTGATATGGCAAGTGATTATGGATTTCTTTGTCCCGTTTGTAACATGAGCTTAGACCATCAAGATAACTCAGTTTTAGTTGGTACAATTGAGCGAAAGATTTGTGAACTCAGAGCCGCATTTGAGTAAATTTCCTTCTTACAGCCAAGCTTGTTCATTGTTGTTAAGAAGCGGATGCAGTGCGCCTGTAATAGCGCATCTGAAAGCAGTTTCTGACTATGCAGTTGAAGTTGCTAGGCTCCGAAGCGGAGTTGATTTAGAACTTGTCAGAATTGGGGCGCTTTTGCATGATATAGGTCGCTGCCAAACTGGGGGAATCGATCATGGCGTGGTTGGTGGACAGATTTTACGTAGTTACGGCGTTGACGAGCGTTTAGTTCGAATCGCTGAGCGTCACGTCGGGGCTGGTATTACTTATGATGAAGCTCGAAGGTTAAGGCTCCCTCAGGGGGATTATATACCCAAAAGTATTGAAGAAAAAATAGTTGCTGCTGTTGATAATCTAATTGAACAAACTAGTCGAATAAGTATAGAGCAAGCCGTAGAAAATTTCCGTAGAAAACTTGGCGATCATCCATCCGTCGATAGAATCAGACGACTTCATGCAGAAGTTTTTTGTGGGACATAGAGTGAGGATAAGATAACAAATATTGAGAGAGTAGGGTTGATCCATCATCAAATATTACTAAGACATGCAAACTGTTACTTTAATGGAAAGGGCTTACGGGGATACTGAAAAAGCACACAAAGCATTTCAAGCGACATTAAAAGATAGACTGAAATTTATTGATGTTGACATAATTGTTGATTCACATAATTGGATGGATGTAACCCTCTCAGGCAGAGATGAGGAATTTGCGGTAAATTATTTAGTTAGTATTTATGGCACTCCGCACAAATTAAACGTCGGGGATATCGTCACCGGGCGTATAACAAAGATTAATGAACACTACATTGAAGTTGATGCTGGACTTGAATTCGTTTTTGTGCTCAAAGAGAATCTTAAGCATTTGGGTATAGGCACGCCTAAACAAATAGCATCAAGGCTCGGTTTCATAGAACAATTACCTGTTGAAGTGAAGGTCATAGGAGTCAAAAAGGTAGAATTTACTAAAAACCAGATTGATACATTTTGGAAGTGGAAAAAGGGAACCGATCGGGTGACTGTAAACGGAGCTACTCGGGCACAGATTAGATCAGTGCTCAAGAAGACAGGGCATCTGAGAGATATTAACCGGATAGAGAAGCTTGGGACTTTAGAACATTCTGTAGTTTGTAAAAAAGGGACAGATGCTCCCGGAATAATATCAGACATCGGGCCTTATCTAAAGTCGGATTTAGGGTGTATAAGGGGTTCTTTAAATAGTTGAGTCGACTTCATATAAGTTTGGTCGATCTGAAAACATCTCTATATCTGGATCCTAAGTAGGACTACAATGGCTTAGAAATTGCTCAGAAAACCGTTACACTTTTCACACTCTGTAGTTTTAGTAGGCTGTCTATTAGATCGCTAGATACTTTTGTGTCACAGATAATAGTCAATTTGGGGTCGTCTATAAAATAGGGATCGTCAGAGACGGCTTGTCTAATGCGAACGCCATATTCTGCTATTGCCTGAGAAACCTCCTCGATTATCCCAACACGTGAGGCGTCTTGTGGGGTGATGATGATTACGCCTAATCCTAAAAATGGAGCTACATCGCGCAGAAAAACGAAGGATTTTAGGTTGCTGAAAAATCTCTGCAGTAGTTTGTCTTTTAGGATCGTCTGAGTCGTTTGATCAACTGCTCTCCAGTCAACTTTAGCCTCTTTTGCAATTTGCATATGGGGTATCTTTATAGTGCCAGAGATGACAGATCCATTCTCGTCAACTTGGAATCCGTGATCAAGTAAAACTTTTGCGACCTTTTCTTGGGCCGGATATTTTTCAAATTTTGTTAAAATTTCACTCCACATATGCTCGCAGCTTTTTTGCTTTGTAACGTTTATAAATGTATAACATAAAAGTATTGTGTTATAGCATGAGATTGGACAGCTATCTTGTT
>Ga0187781_10003637_pt1 | contig 11579 bp, 7 predicted proteins | sample 0715_SJ02_MP02_2_FD_132447 | JGI IMG/M metagenome (GOLD analysis project Ga0187781, IMG submission 132447) | Tropical peat soil microbial communities from peatlands in Department of Meta, Colombia - 0715_SJ02_MP02_20_MG | ecosystem: Environmental > Terrestrial > Soil > Wetlands > Peat | place...
CCACGCTGCTGGGAAGAGAGGACTCGGGGGGCGGGAACTACTCGAACGACCATCCCATGGGGCCGCAGGCGAACGTCTCTTGCGGCGGGCCAACCAGTTGGGACTGCACCGTCAACGCGGATGGCTCCATCGGTTTCAGCGGTCCACACTCGAGGGCGTTCATCGCCGACTACTTTGACGTGACCGCAGGCAACGGGCCGTTGAATCATCTGGTGAAGGTGTCTGGGTCAACCGCCGGCGGCGGCAAGGTGACGAGCCGTTCGTGGATTACCTGCACAACCTGCCACGACCAGCACAACATGCCGACCTTCATCACCAGCACGGGCGCAGTGAAGAAAACGCACTTTTTTGTGCGAGGCTGGTACGATCCCGGAAACTTCGCCACCAGCAACAGCGCGGCGCAGTTCTGCCGCAGTTGCCATGGCGACAAATCCAACGAAGCGCACGGCCGGAGCGTGCCCACAACCTAAGCCGGTGCTTTCCCTGTAGAATGTAGGGATGCGATGTCCGGAGCGTCCGCGCTTCATGAAGTTCGAGTTCCTGCTCTGCTCGCTCCTGATTGTGTCACGGTCCGCGTCTGTCGTTGCCGCTCCTCAAGCGACGGCTAATCCGCAATTCCTTTCCTTCGAACAGGCCCAACCGGCGCTTCTCGCCACGGCCGCGAAACTTCCCGCGGAGTTGAAGAGTGCGGGCCCGCTGACCCGCGAACAATGGGCGAAGTGGGTGCACCAAAAGAACGCTGAAATCCGCGCCCGGCTCGACCGCGGCGAGGAGGACACTCTGGCCAACCTGCTTCGCTTCGGTGTGACGTTCACCAAGGAATATCGCATCGACGACCAGTATCTGGTCAAGTACGGCCAGAGCACTCTGGTGAACGCCTTCGCGGAAAACCGGGCCAACGACCTCATCCGCGCCATGGCTTCCGGCAACGCCAACGAGGGGATTAGGCACATGCGCGCGTTTCTCGAGAGGAAGGGCTATACGTTCAACACCCCGGAAGGCCGGAAGGCCGTCAGGAAATACCTTTTAGCGAATTTGGCGAGAACGCGGGACGAAATGGTGCGCTACATCAGCCAGACGCGGGAAGACACTCGCTTCCATCTGTTCGAGGACCGCGGCATATCCCTCGATACCAACCTCTGGCCGGACTTCCTGATCGACCAGCATCTGGCGGGCATGGTGGCGAAGGGCCTGCTGCGGCCGGGTTCTGTGCATCGGGTGGCCGTCGTCGGTCCCGGACTTGATTTCGCTAACAAGCAAATGGGGAGTGATTTTTATCCGCGGCAGAGCACTCAACCGTTTGCCGTGGTGGACTCGCTCGTCCGCCTGGGCTTGTGCGACCCGGCCTCGGTCGAAGTCTATACGCTGGACATCAGTCCGGAGGTCAATTCTCACCTCGAGCGGGCGAGAAGAAATGCCGCTGCCGGCCGCGCCTACGTTGTCCAGCTTGCGTGGAATACCACCGCGCGCTTGGCGCCAACATATCGCGAGTCATTCATCGAGTATTGGCGAAAACTCGGGTCCAGCATCGGCAATCCCGTGCCGCCACTCCCGGTCCCTCCCGCCGCCGCTGCCGATGCCGAGACTCGCGCCGTCAAGATTCGCCCCGAAGTCGTGCGGCGCATTACGCCGGTGGACGTCAATGTCGTCCTTCAACATCTAGCCCCGGCGCCGCAAAAGGGCTTCGACCTTATCATCGGCACCAACGTGTTTATCTACTTCAGCGATTTCGAACAAGCCCTGGCGCGGCTGAACATGGCCCTGATGCTGAATCCCGGGGGATTCATCCTGAGCAACGACAAGTTGCAGGGCTCGGCCGCCGACGGTCTGTCGGATTCTTTGCAAACCGTACAGACGGTGGCCCGCAACCCGGACCGCACTGAGTATATGTTCACGTACGTACGCCAGAAGTGAGGCGGGTGGGGGCGCCCCCTTCGCTGCGCTCAGGGCGAGCCCTTGTGGGCGCCCGAGCCGGGCAGGCCCAAGACCTGCGCCTACAAGTCGTCGGGATCGGCGACGAGGGTGCTGGGTGGAGGGGAAGGCGATGCTTTCGAGGCCGGGGTCTGGCTCGCGGCTCCCTTCGGAACCTTCGCCTCCTGGACGCTTGCTTCTTCCCGGACTTCGTGCTCAGGGGCGCGGCCATTCACCAGGGTCCACTTCAACGGGTAGATATCGGGATCGAAGATCACGGCATAGAGGTGCCAGACGACAATGGCGAGAGTTGCCAGAATCGCTTCGTAATAGTGTATGGCGGTGGCAACGTCCAGCCAGGAATTGGAGAGGAACCGGAGCACGTAGTTGTGAGCCCAGAGCAGAATTCCGGTGAGGCCCATCACCACGGTTCCCCAGACCAGCGCCCAGTACTCGAGCTTCTCCGCATAGTTGAACTTGCTGTAGGTGGGCAGTTCGCGCCGGTAGCCCAGATTGTAGCCCACGGTTTGCACGGCCTCACGCGCGTCCCGGACTTTGGGCAGCATGGCGCGAAGGCCGCGGCGGCCCTGGGCGGTGAAGAGGAGATAGATGAGGTGATAGAAGCCCGCCGCGATCAACGCCACCCCGGCAATCCGGTGGACCAGCCCGCGCAGCGGAATGTCCTTTTCGAAACGCACGATCGGCGCGGCCCAGAAGTTGTGGGGGAATTTCAAGGCGAAACCCGTGATCACCAGGACAGTGAAGCTGGTTAGGAGTATGGCGTGTTGGACGCGTTCGCTCAGGGAGAGCCGCAGGGGCGTATTCAAAGACTGGTATTGCGCAATGTGCTTTCGCAGCTTGCGCAGCCAGTCAAGGAAGTTGTGGCCAAGCATGAACCCGAGCGTGGTGGGAATAGTGAACAGGTAGAACCAACGGACGTAACGCAGCCAGGGGTTCGCGGATGCGGCGGCCACCACGTGCACGGGACCCAGGGCAAAGGCCTGGCCGGCATCCGGATGGCATTTGCCGCAGGTCGCGGCGAGATTGGCCTTGGCGATGGTGGAACGCGGGTCCGAGGAGGGAAGAATGTTGTGGACACCGTGGCAGGAAGCGCAGTTGGCCACAGTCTGGGAGCCTGCCTGCGCCGCCAGGCCGTGGTAGCTGTTCTCATAGCTCGAGACGCTGCCCGCCGGCAGGGCGAAACGAGCATTGAGCCTCTGGTCGGCGTGGCAGTGCGAGCAGGTGAGGCGCGAGATGTTGGAAACGTAGACGGGCGAACTGGGATCTTCCGCGGCTAGAATTCGATGCTCGCCGTGGCAGTCGGTACAGGTGGGAGCGGCGTCGACACCCGCCGCCACGGCGCGGCCGTGAATGCTCTCCGTGTACTGCGCCAGAACCGGCCCATGGCACTCTCCACAGGTCGAGGCGACGCGGGTCTTGTAAATGGGCGAGGAGGGATCGTCGGCGGGCAGGATGTTGTGGACGCCGTGGCAGTCGTTGCAGGCCGCCGCTTTCAACTTGCCGGCCTGAATCGCGCGACCGTGTACGCTCGACTCATAGGCTTCCACCGGCTTTGCCACCCGGAAGAGATATTTGGCTGCCAGGGCGGGGTTCGAATGGCATTGCCCGCAGGTGCGGGGCAGGTTCGGCTTGCTGACCGGCGAGCTGGGATCGCCGGCCGCCGCCACCTGATGAGCGGGCCCGTGGCAACTCTGGCAGGTCGGGGCGTCACCGTTCAGGCGGGCGCGGCGGCGGCCATGCACGCTCGAGGAGAATTGCTTCACCTCGGCTTCGTGGCACGTCGCGCAAATGGCCGCACCCCGGCGCTTCGGGGATACCACCTCATGGGCATTTCCATGACACGCCGTGCAGGTTTCAGTATTGTCCGTTTTTCCCAGCGCCGCGTGAGCGTGACTCCCTAGCTGCCCGGAGATCTCAGCGTGGCACGTGAGGCAGGAGGCCGATGCCTGCGCCGCCGTATGGGGCTGCTTGACGGCCCCCGAGTGACAGTCCGAGCACCCCAGGTCTTTATGCACGCTGTGAGCAAGCGACTCCGCTTTGACCGTGATCGGCCGGCCACGCGAGTTCGTCAGCCCCGCCCCAGGATTGTGGCAGGATAGGCAATCATCTGAACCCCAAACAGGGACCACGCCCCAGAATAGCAAAACAGCAACAACCACACGCGTGCCTGGACCCATACCGAAAGACCCCACCTTTCCGTACCGGATGTTTTTCTCGAACCACCGTGGCGCCGACACTTGCAAGATGCTGCGAAGCAACCGGGTTATCACTTGGAGCGACAAATCAGCCGCGGCGCTTCTTCCCCAGCCTCTGAGCCGACGCCAGGAAAGCAGCGACAGCTACTTCGCTTTGAACCCTTCGAGCGAGTGGTTGTGGTCTTTGTAGTACTTACCGGCATCGGTCAGATTGTTGCTCATCGCATCCTTCGCTTCCACCTTGGCGTGGCAATACGTGCACGACTTACCTTCCTTCTTGCTGTACTCAGTCTTAGCCGAAGCCAAAGTAAACAAACAGCCGCAGAATATGGACAATGCGATTAAAACGCGCATCAATTTCATAGCGTTTCTCCTTTAGAGTGTGCGCACTCACCGGCAGCGATATGCGGGCCAGGCGCAAGCGGTACGATGGACGGGCCGGCAAGCGGCCGCTCCACGGCTAGGAAAAGCGGCGGGACGAACCGACGACTTGTCCCCATGAGTCCGAATACACATCGCAAAATCGACTGTTGAGGAAATTAACGCAGCCTGTTGAGGTTTTCCGCTGTGCAGATTTTTTCAATAGCTCGTCGGAGCCCGCCATTTGCCTGTAAATCATGTATTTGCAACCAAGATTAAGTCTTTAAGAAAACCTAATCATGGCGACATATTTGCACTTTGGGTGCCTTCGGAGGCCACCAACTTTTGTTGTTGTCATTTTCAACACTCGCCCGCAATATCCCAGATTCGGTTTCAAGTCTTCAATCTCGGCGACTGAGGCCCGTTGCGCGGATGGATTGGATGGCCAAGATCGCGTGCCTGGGGTTCCTCGCCGTACTCCCGGCGCGTCCTATGCGGGCGGCCAAGCATCCCGTCCCACTGGCTCCAAACGTCGATGCGGCCAAGTGTCTGGAATGTCACGAAGACAAGACCAAAGGGAAATCGGTCCACTCGGCCATGAAGATGGGATGTCTGAGCTGCCACGAGGTGCGGGTCAACAAAGATGCGACGCATGTGAAGCTGATCACAGCGACGCCGGCGGCCCTGTGCTTTACCTGCCACGCGGACAAGAACCCCAACAGCATTAAAGGCGAAGTTCACCCCCCGGGGGTTCGCGAGTGCCTCGCGTGCCATGACCCACACTCTTCTCCCAACAAGAACCAGCTATTGAAGGCAACTTCCGGCGCAACCAAGAACGAAAACCTCTGCCTGACGTGTCACAACGAAGGCGTGAATATCAGCAAGGGCGGCAGCCGTCATGACGCGCTGGACTCAGGCTGCGACGCCTGCCATACAATTCACAAGAGTGGGGATCCGAGCCGGCGCGAGTTTGCGGATCATCTCGCCAAGCCGTCTCCCCAACTCTGCGTGGACTGCCATGACCTCACGGGCGAAGGCCTTCGCAAGGCCCACCAGAACCAGCCCTTCGGCGCCGCCGATTGCCTCTCCTGCCATGCTTCGCATCAGTCCGACTCCCCGAAGCTGATGCAGGCGTTCCTGCACAACCCCTTCGAAAGCAAGTCTTGCGACGCCTGCCATCAGCCGGCGAAAGACGGGAAGGTGGTATTGACGGCGGCGAACGCCAAGGCGGTGTGCGTGACCTGCCATGAGGACGAGGCCAAGCAGATCGCTTCGGCGAAGGTGCAGCATGCGGGGGCGCAGGGTGAGTGTACCGACTGCCACAACCCTCACGCGGGCAGGCAGCCGGGCTTCCTGCAACCCGATTCGGTGTCGGCGTGCCTGACCTGCCACTCGGACCAGGCGGCGGAGTTCAAGAAGAAGCACTTGCACCAGCCGGCCTTCGGCCAGGCGTGCAGCATCTGCCACGTTGCACACGGCAATGACAACGCGAAGCTCTTGCGAGTGGCGGACGTAAACACACTCTGCCTGGAGTGCCACGGACCGGAGGCGCCCCCGCCCCAGAAACTGGAGAAGGAACATCTGATTGCGATTTACGACGGCAAAGTGAAGCTGCCGGAAGACTACTTCAAGAATATTTCAGTGCTGCCGCTGCAATACGGAAGGGGACATCCCACGGAAGGGCACCCCATCTCCACCGTCTTGAACACCAAAACGAAGAAGGCAAGCTCGCTGAACTGCCTGAGCTGCCACCAGCCGCACGCCTCGGCGAACCTCGGTCTTTTGGTGCAGGACCGGGAACCCAACATGGCGTTTTGCAAGACTTGCCACAGCGAAGGAACGATGCTGTCGAAGTAGACGGAGAACACCCCTATGCGAACCACTCGCTACTATTCAAGGCAGGCGGGAAAGGGCGTTGTCAGCCTGGCGCTGCTGCTGGCTGTCTTAGCGAGCGGCATGCCCTGCCAGGCAAAGAAAAAGAAGAACGCGGATGCGCCGACGGCCACGGGCCCCAAGAGAGTCTCGTTTGACATCAGCAAGATCGTCTGGCCGAACCCCCCGGCCATCGCGCGCGTGCGCTTCCAGCAGATTCTGACGGGCGAGAAAATTGACTGGGCGGGGCTCAAGCCTAACCAAAAACCCAAACAGTCGTGGATGGACCGCCTGGCGGGCGAGCAGCCTGACCGGCAAATAAAGGATGTGCAAAAGAAGGTCGGTTTTCAGTTGATGCGCGTGTTTGGCGTGGCGGCGGACTCGAAAGGGAATATTTACGCCGCGGACCAGGGAGTGGGGGCCATCTTCATTTTCCCGAAATCCGATAAGGAACCGGTGAAACTGATCAAGCACGGCGTGGACGCCCGATTACCGGCGATCAACGGCCTGGCGGTGGACGACGACGACCGGCTGTTCGTGACCGACATTAAACTGCACCACGTGCTGGTGTTCAATGCCAAGCACGAACAAGAAGCTTCTTTTGGCGCCAGCGAGTTGGTGGCGCCCGCGGGCATCGCCATCGATGCCTCGAACCGGTTTGTCTACGTGGTCGATACGCAGGCGGACCAAGTGGTGGTCTTCGACGCGGACAAGTACACGCTGCTGCGGCGGATGGGGACGAGCGGGAAAAAGCACACCCTGTCGAGTCCCGGTGATTTTTCCCTGCCGACGCACGTCGCAGTCGACAAGGAAGGCAACGTCTACGTCACGGATACCTTGAACAACCGCGTCGAGATCTTTGATGCGGACGGCGGCTTCATCAGTGAGTTCGGCAAGGCCGGCGATGGACCGGGCCGTTTTGCGCGGCCGAAAGGAATTGCCCTCGACCACGACGGCCACATCTGGGTGACGGATGAAATCCAGGGCCGAGTGCAGGTATTCGACAAGGAAGGACGCCTGTTGCTCTACATGGGCGAGCCTGGATGGTACCCGGGACAATTTCAGGCACTCTACGGAATCGCCGCCGACAACTACGACAACCGGATTATCACCAGCGAACAGTTTCCGGGACGGGTGCAGGTGTTTCGCTATGTGACGGATGCGGAGGCGGACGACGAACGGGCGCGGCGCGCCGCGGGCGGGAAGCCCAGCGAGCCGAAGCCCGCCGACCCGAAGATGCAGAACGAGAATGCGCCCGGGAAGGTGCAAGGAACGCCGGGGTCATGAACGGCAAAGAGTTTTGGCTTTCGAAGGAAAGCCAGAACAGAGAGGGGCCATTCCGGCCGGCTGGTCCTCTCTGGTTAGTTAAGATCGCTCCTCGAAATGAATTAGCAAGGAATTATTCCAACACCGATAAGGAGGTTTCATGAAACGAACTGTAATTGCACTCCTCGTGATCCTGGCGGTGGCGAGTGTCGCCGCTGCGCAGGTCACGTCTCCCACCGCTGACGTTCTCGGAGCGCACAATGTGTACGGTCGTGGCTGCATCGCCTGCCACGCGCCGCACAGCGGCGCCGCCGGAAACGGGGGAGCCAGCACGGCCAACAGCGGCAACCTTGCGCTGTGGGGCGAGGACATGTCGCCGCTCTACGGCCAAACCTTGAATTTTGGAAACGGCGGAGCTAACTCTGTCACCCTGCCGAACTACCTCACCAGCGGTATGCCTCCCAGTACGGGCGGCCTGTTCAACATTATTAGCTGCCTTAGCTGCCACGACGGCAACCTCGCGAAGGTCGCCATGATGAAGGGCTCGACGGTCGAAACCGTGACGATCGCCGGGGCAACTTTCAATCCCCCAACCCTGCTCGGAAATGACGGCACGACTGCCGGGAATTACATGAACGACCACCCGGTGGGACCCACGGCCAACCCCGGCTGCGGCGGCCCCTACAACTGGGACTGCACCGTCAACGCGAACGGCTCCATCAGCTTCTCCGGTCCCAACGGCACGCAATTCATCGCCGACTACTATGACGTGACTTCCGGCAACGGGCCGCTCGCCAACCTGGTTCTCGTGCCGGGAAACACCACCGGCTATGGAGGCTCGATAGTCACCAATTCCTGGATCGCTTGCACCACCTGCCACGATCAGCACGACATGCTCTATTTCAACTCCACGGCTGCGACGAGCACCATGACGATCAAGCCCACACGCTTCTTCGTGCGCGGCTGGTACAATCCCGGCAACACCACCACCAGCAACAGCGCGGCGCAGTTCTGCCGCGGCTGCCATGGCGGCGAGTCCAACGAAATGCACGGCCAGATAGTGCCGACGACTTAGTGGAATTTCTGGGGGAAGGGGTTGACCTTCCCCCAGGACTGCAGCCTGTTGCGGTTCACATCAACGCCTCCGGGACCGCAGAGGGACAGCCTGGGAAGAGTTTCTCCGGTTTCGTAGTGGGCGTGGAGCGAGCTGCGCAGCCGGAGAGATTCGCCGGGAGCAGGGTGGGACCCGGTTTTCACGTGGGCATTCCAGCGGGCTCCATATTCTTTGACAAGGAGAGCACCATGAAATCACCGTCACTCCAAGTGTTTCTTTGCGTGATGATTTCGTGCGCTGCGGCGACGGCGCAGCAAACGGCTTCGGCCTCTGCGCCCGCCAGCGCGAATCTGATCAGCGCGCACGCGCCCATGCTTCCCGCGCCGCGGCCGGTGGCCCGGGTGAACGGAGCGGTGCTGACCGACCGTGACTTGCTGCGGGAGATGTACACGATATTTCCCTACGCCAAGCAGCACAACGGGGGCTTTCCGCAAGCCATGGAAGCAGACATTCGACGGGGCGCCCTGAAGATGATCGAATTCGAAGAACTGGCGTACCAGGAAGCCAGGCGCCGCCAGTTGACCATCACGCCCGAGCGCTTAGCGGCGTCGGAAAAACAATTCCGCCAGCAGTTTGGGGACGAGCAACAATACGAGACTTTTCTTCAAACGGAGGCCGGCGGCTCCAGGCAAGTTCTGCGGGCGAAAATCAAGCGGTCCCTATTGATCGAAGACTTCTTGAAGGAACAAGTCAACGATAAATCGGCCGTGAGCGTGGCGGAAGCGAAAGATTTCTACTTGAACAATCCGAAACGCTTTGAAGTGTCGGAGACCTACGCGCTGCAAACCATCAGCATTTTGCCGCCCCGGGCGAGAAACGCGAAAGAAGCCGCAGTGACGCCGGCCACGCCGGAGGAACTGAAACAGATGAGGGCGCGGGCCGCAGAAGCCCTGAAGCAAGCGAAAGCCACCAAGAGCTACGAAGAATTCGGAGTGCTGGCGGAGAAGATTTCCGAGGATGATTATCGCGTAATGATGGGCGACCACCATGCGGTGAAATCCGCGGACATACCGCAGGAGATTCTGGTTGTGGTATCTAAAATGCACCAGGGAGATGTAAGTGATTTGCTGGAAGCGGCAGGAGTGATCACGATCGTGCGACTCAACGCCCACAATCCCTCGCGGATGCAGAAATTTCCAGAAGCCGAGGCAGCCTTGAGGACCCAGATGCAAAGCAGCAAGGCGGAGAGATTGCGCCGCGAGTTGGATGCGCGGCTGAGGAAAAACGCCAAAATCGAAGAATTGTAGAGCGCGACCATGGTGACGGCGGGGCATTCTCGAAAGCTCGGATGGGTGGCAGCAGCGCTGCTTTGTTGCAGCGCGCCGGCGTGGGCGCAGGCGCAGTTGGGGGATCAACTGGGATTCAATTTGGGCGGCAGCGTGAGCGCCGGCTACTCCGGAAGTAATACCAATCAAGGGCCTGGCAGCAACGGCATAACTTTCGGGGGCAATGCGAATCTTACCGGATATTATCACACCCCCCAGTTTCTATCCTTTAATGTGACTCCCTTCTATGACCAGTCGAGAAATAACTCCAACTACCAGTCGATTACCGACAGCTCCGGCGTCACCGCGAGCACCAGCATCTTTGGCGGAAGCAAGTATCCCGGCTACGTGAATTACAGCGACCTGTACAACGGCGAGGGGAACTACTCCGTGCCGGGGATCGGGAACTACCGAACTAACGGGAACGGCCAGACGTTCGGAGTGGGTTGGTCCGGCAACCCGGCAGGCTTGCCGACCTTCACGGTGGGCTACCAGCAAGGCACCAGCGACTACTCGATTTACGGCGTGAGCGGCGAAGATCATTCCCAGTTCCGGTCGGTCTTCGCTACCTCCACCTATTCGGTGGCGGGATTTCATTTGGGCGGGGGATATCGCTATCAAGACGGAAGTTACAAAGTTCCTGAGATTCTAACCGGCGAGTCCATTCCAGAAAGCCAGTCGGACTCCTCAACCTACAACCTCAACATGTCTCACGCCCTGGATATGGACGGCAGCACTTGGGCGAATTACACGCGGAACACTACGGGATACAACGCTCTGGGTTCGACGGAGTCAGAGACGGCCGATATCGTCTCAGCCGGCGTCGAGCTGAAACCGACACGTAAGCTGAATGGGGAAATCGGTGTTGACTACGATGATAATCTGGCGGGCACTGTACTCCAGACTGTGAATACCGCCGGCGCACTGCTTCCCTTGAACCTCCCCCAGGAGAAGTCGCATTCCTGGGACGTCTACGGACAATCCCAATACACAGTATTCGATGGATTGTACCTCACCGGCAACGTCACGCACCGGCAGCAACTGTTTCTGGGAACCTCCTACAATTCGACAGCGTACAGCGGGGGCCTTACTTACGGGCACGACGTGCTGGGCGGGCGGTTTTCGACCACGACCATCGTCACGGAGAGTCAACTGAGCACCAACACCGGATCCCTGTTGGGAATCTTGAGCAACGCCATCTACATTCGGCAGTTCGGCAAATGGAATATCAGCGGTTCGGCGGGCTATTCGCGAAATGCCCAGACCCTTCTCATCCCCTACACGACCTCCGGCTACAACTTTTCCATTTCGGCCACTCGCCGCATTCGCAGTCTGCTCTGGAACGGAAGCGCCTCCGGAAGCAAGAGTGTCGTGAACCAATTTCAGAGCACCAATTCATTGTCGCAGAGCTACTCGACGGGCCTTTCGCACCGATGGTTGGGTGTGAACGGCGGCTATTCGAAATCCAGCGGGATGGGCCTGTTCACGGCGCAAGGGATTGCGCCCTTGCCGACGGGAGTGCCGCCCACCTTACTTCCAACCTCGGTCTTGTTCGGTGGAAGAACCTACTCGATC
>Ga0187781_10003638_pt1 | contig 11576 bp, 13 predicted proteins | sample 0715_SJ02_MP02_2_FD_132447 | JGI IMG/M metagenome (GOLD analysis project Ga0187781, IMG submission 132447) | Tropical peat soil microbial communities from peatlands in Department of Meta, Colombia - 0715_SJ02_MP02_20_MG | ecosystem: Environmental > Terrestrial > Soil > Wetlands > Peat | place...
AAGAGGCGCTGGTCGAGCACGATCTGGCCGTCGGTGATCGAGATCAGATTGGTGGGGATGTAGGCCGAGAGATTGCCGGCGTCCGTTTCGGCGATCGGCAACGCAGTAAGGGAGCCGCCGCCGAACTCCTTCGACAATTTGGCGGCGCGCTCGAGGAGCCGCGCATGCACATAGAAGACGTCGCCAGGATAGGCCTCGCGCCCGGGCGGCTCGTGCGTGAGCAGCGCGAGCTCGCGATGCGTAACCGCATGCTTGCTCAAGTCGTCGATGACGACGAGCGCATGGCCGCCGCGATCCCGGAAGAACTCGGCCATGGTGAAGCCGGCGAAGGGCGCAATCCATTGCAGGCCGGGCGGCGCCGCGGCGGAGGCGACGACGAAGATCGTGCGCTCCATGGCGCCTTTCGCCCGCACCGCTTCGATCGCGCGCTCGACCGAGGCCGCGCGCTGGCCGACGGCGACATAGACGCAGATGATGTCCGATCGGCGCTGATTGATGATGGCGTCGATCGCGATCGAGGTTTTGCCAGTGGCGCGGTCGCCGATGATGAGCTCGCGCTGGCCGCGGCCCAGGGCGAACATCGAGTCGACAACGAGAATCCCCGTCTCGACCGGCTCGCTCACGAGATCGCGCGCGATGATGCTCGGCGCCGCGCGTTCGACCGGATGAAAAGCTTCTGCAGCCGCAGGCTCGCCGCCGTCGAGCGGGCGCCCCAGCGGATCGACGACGCGGCCGAGCAGGCCGGGACCGACCGGCGTGCGCGCGACCTCGCCCGTCCCGTATATGCGCGCGCCGGCTTCGATCGCTTCGCCGGCGTCGAGCAGCACGACGCCCAGGCGGTCGGGCTCCAGCGCGAGCGCGAAGCCCATCTGGCCGCTCTCGAAGCGCAGCAGCTCGTTGAGCTCGACGTCCGGCAGGCCGGAGACGAAGGCGATGCCGTCAGCGAAGCTCTCCACGCGCCCGACGGTCTCGACCTTCGGGCCGAGATCGGCCTTTGCCACGGCGGCGCGGCCCTGCGCGAGCCAGTCTGCGCCGGCCGACGGCTCATCCGTCATCGGCTTTTCCATGGCTCAACCCTTCTTAGGGGAATGCGCAAACATCTTCCTTTGTGAAGCCTTTGAGTCCTTTGTGCCTTTGTGGTGATCAACCACGAAGGCGCAAAGGACACGAAGGACGCAGGAAGGATCCTCGTGAATGGCGCCGAAAATCGGTCCGTTTCGCTTGAGAATTTCAATTCTCTGGCTCCATGACGATCTGCGCCGAGATGCGTTCGAGATCGGCGCGCAAGCTGTTGCGGATGCTCGTGTGCTGATTCTCCAGCTCGAGGCCCGCCAGCAACGCGGGATCGGCGCGCGCTTCGAATTGCAGGGGACGCCCGAAGGCTTTCGCCAGCTCCGTCCGGCAGAGCGCCTCTTCCTCCACGGTGAGCGGACGTGGCGCGGTGAGGATCGCGGCGCCGTGCCGGCAAAAGTCCGCGCGCGTTTCTTCCGGCAGAGCGGCGATCGCCTTGATCAGACCATCGAGGAAGCCTGCGACGCGGGACGCCTGCGGCAGGCGGTCAAGCAGACGCTTGGCGATGTCGACGGCGAGCAGGCTCGCGCGCTCGGCCTCGGCGCGCCGCTCCGACTTCCTGAAGCGTGCGATCTCGGCCTCGACGTCGGCTCGCAGGCGTTCTGCCTCAGCTCGCGCGGCGTTGAGCAGCGCGCGTCTTGCCTCCTCCGCCTCCGCGCTCGCGGCGCGCAGCGCGCCGGCCCGCTCCGAGGCGATCTCGTCGAGGGCGGCTTGGGCTTTCTGCTCCAGAGCTCGGGCTTGGTCCTTTGTCGCCGCGGCCTCGTCCATGAGCCGGGCCGCCGCCGTCTTGCGGTCGGCGAGGATCGACGCGATCGGACGAAAGAGAAAGCGCGACAGCAGCCAAATCAGGACGAGGGCGTTGATCGTCTGCAGGCCGAGCGTCCACCAGTCGATCTGCATGCGTCCGCGCGCCTCACTTCACGAAGGGGTTGGCGAAGAGCAGCAGCAGCGCGATCACGAGACAATAGATCGCCATCGTCTCGATCATCGCCAGGCCGACAAACAGGGTGCGCGACAGGACGCCGGCGGCTTCGGGCTGGCGCGCGATCGCGTCCATCGCCGCGGCGACGGCCCTGCCTTCTGCGAGCGCAGGGCCGATCGCGCCGAAGGAGACGGCCACGGCGGCGGCGATGACGCTGATATATTGAATGTCGTCCATTGCGCGGGTTTCCTCAGGGGCAGTAGGGGCGTCATTGCGAGCGAAGCGAAGCAATCCAGGGGTCAAGGGCGCAGCATGGCGGCCCTCCCGCTCGGCACTTTGCGCCCGGCGCCCGCTCTCGCGGCCCTGGATTGCTTCGCTTCGCTCGCAATGACGAGCCGCCCCATTGTCGTCAGCCTCATTCAAAAGCCGTGTCCGTCGACCGCGGAGCCGATGAACACGGTGGCCAGGACCGTGAAAATATAGGCCTGCACGGCGCCGGTGAGCAAATCCAGCGCCATCAGCGGGATCGGCACGAAAAGACCGGCGAGCGACAGCACGATGCCGACGACGAACACGCCGCTCATGATGTTGCCGAACAGGCGCACGATCAGCGAGAAGGTGCGCGTCACCTGCTCGACGAGATTGAGTGGGACCATGACGATGCTGGGCTCGGCGAAAGTCTTGAGATAGCCTAAGGGTCCGCGCGTGCGCACGCCGTGATAGATCGTCGCGCAGAACACGATGAGAGCCAGCGCGGCGTCCGTCTCCAGCCGCGCGGTCGGCGGCTCCACGCCGGGGATGAGCGAAGACCAGTTGGCGAAGAGCACGAACAGGAAGATCGTTCCGAGCAAGCCGCGGTAACGGGCGGGGTCGCCGCCCAAAGTGTCCCTGATCTGCGCGTCGAGCGCCTCGACGAAGAGTTCCAGCGCCGATTGCCCAGTTCCCGGACGCAGGGAGAGCCGCCGCGTCAGCAGGGCGCTCGCGAGCACGAGCGCGCCCATCAGGATCCAGGTGACGATCACCGGCTTGCTGACCGGGACCGAACCGAGCTGGAAGCCGGGCTCGAGCGCCAGCGGCGAGGCTTTCATTCCAGCCCTCCGAGGCGACGCAGCACGGCGCGGCGCGCGGCCAGCAATCCCAAAGCGGCGGAGAGAAGGGCGGGGGCGCCGATTTTCGCGAGTCCCGCGAACAGCGCGGCCAGCGCCGCGAACCGCGCCGCGAGCAAGAAAAGCGCCTTCGGCGTCGCGCCGCGCTCGAAGAGATCGACGTTCCAGCGCAAGGCCGTGAAATAGGCGAAGCCGGCCGCGGCGCCGGCGCCGGCGCCGAGCGCGAGCTGGATCAGAATGGGAACGGCCTCGGCGATCACTGGCGCGACATCCATCTCCAGGCGAACCACAGTCCGGCGCCGGCGCCGAGCATGACCAGCGGCGCCGAGAAGAACACGCCCATGGACAAGGTCTTGTCGAGCCAGCGGCCGAGAGCGAGGCCCGCGAGCGCCGGCAGGACGATGGTCCAGCCGAGCACGCCGATCTGCCCCAGCCGCCGCCCGAGCGAGGGCTCGGCGTCCTTGCGCAGCATCTCGTTGCGCCCGGAGGCGCGGCGGGACGCTTCGACCTCGGGGTCCTCCCCCATGTGCGGCTCGCGTTCAGTCATGGGGATCGCTCTTATCATGAAATGAGGCGCGCATGAGCCCGAATGCCGGACGCGCACCCCTTCTCCTGCTTGCGGGAGAAGGCGGCCCGCTGAAGGCGGGTCGGATGAGGGGTGTCGCGGCTCCAACCCTGGACAAATCCCTGAACGGTTTACTTGTTCCCGACTCCTTGCCAGGAACAAACCCGAAGCGCGTTTGACAACACCCTCTTTTCGTCCCATTTTGTCGCCAGGTAGTCCAAAATGGCGCGCAATGTATGAGGACAAGATGGCAAACGTTTACGGAAGCCCTGGAAAGGCGAGCATGAAAACTCAGCTTTTCAGTATCGCCGTGCGGGCCTTGGAAAAGGCCGGATGGAAGGTCGAGCGCGTGCAGGGGAGCGGCAAATCGAGCGTCCGCCGCATCACGAAAGGCGCGGAGAGCAAAGTCGTCTCGATCCGCACCACGCAAGACACGTGGATAGCGTTCCCGCGGCTTGAGGGGGACAAGGGCTGGCGAACACTAGACAAAGTGGATGCCGTCGTGCCTGTCTCGGTCGATGACCGGCATAATCCGAAATTCGCCAAGGTTCACATGATCGACGGCGACGAGATGCGAGACCGGTTTAATCGTGCTTATGCCGCCCGCAAAAAGGCTGGCCACACGATTCCAATTGGGCGGGGGGTTTGGGTGTCGCTGTATCTCCCAGAAGCGCGAGACCCAGTGAGTCATGTCGGCGCGGGTGCCGGTTTGAAATTCCCGCCGATTGCAACGGTTCCACTTACGCCCGAGTTGATGGCGGCCATGGAAGAAACAGGCGTCGGGGGTGAGGCTGCTGAGACCCACGCCCTCGAAAAAGCCCAAGAAGCTCAGCTCTCGATAGCAGAGGCGAAGCGACGATTGGCCATCACCTTCGGGGTAGACCCGGCAAACATCAAAATCACAGTTGAGGGCTGAGGGCTGTGAGATGCAAGACCTCTCAAAGCAGTTCGACGGAGCGATGTTCGACATATATCGACGCGCCAAGTCAGAGGCGGGCTACAATGCGACCATATTTCTTCAAATGCTCAACGAGCGAGGCGGGTTGGACACAGCAAAATATCTTATTAACTCGTCCAAAGTGTCGGACGGCTATACTGCGTTGTATCTGCGAAACCGCCTCGACCTGACCGTGGAGGCAATGGTTGTAGAGCACGCGAAGTGGCATGAGCTTTTTACAGGCGCAGAGCTAGCGAAAGCGCGCGAACGCCTAAAAGAATATCGATACATACCGAAGAGCGCCGGCGGAATCGCATAACCCATCAATATGGAAGCCCGCGAGGCGCGCCCTCCGCGTTCCATAACAGCCGCCTACGCGAATCCAGCCGCCGCGCGGTGAGCGGTGGCGTGCCCGTTTTCCAAAAGCACGCGGTTTTTGAGCTTCGGCGCCATGATACGAATTACAAAATTGGGCGTCCTTTTCCTCACGGCGTCTCCTTCCCGTCGCTGAACAACACCGACTCCGCAGCGCCAGAGGGACGCAGATAGCGGATGAGCTGGCGCACCGCGTTAGCGTGCAGTCGCGTCTGCTCGACGCGGGCGCGCGCGGCGGCGTCGATCTCCTCGGCGCGCGCCGAACGCACCTCGTCCTCGAGCTTTTGCAGATCCTCGCCGAGGACGCCGTGCCGGCAGGCGATCGACACGCGCTCGCCCTTCGTCACGGTCATCACGCCGCCGCGGACGGCGCAATAGCGCTCGGCGCCGTCGTACGCGCGCCAGCGCACGACGGAGGGCGGCAGCACCGTCAGCAGGTCGGCGTGGCCCGGCAGGAGCCCGAATCCGCCGCTCTGGTCCTCGGCGCGCACGCTCCGCACGTCGCCTTCGTCGAGCAGCACGACGTTCGGGGTCGTGATGGTGAGCCGGAGGGTATGCGCGCCTGGAGGCGCGCTCGCGTCCGATCCATCGGTCATGCGGCTTTTTCCTTCGCTTCCGCCTCGCCGATCGCGCCGACCATGTAAAAGGAGCTTTCTCGCCAATCGTCGCAGGCGCCCGAGAGGATCGCGCGGCAGCCTGCAAGCGTGTCGGCGAGCGGGACCGAGCGCCCGGGCGTCCCGGTGAAGGCCTCGGTCACGGCGAAGGGCTGCGTCAGGAAGCGCTGCAGGCGCCGCGCGCGCCCGACCAGCTTGCGATCCTCCGCCCCGAGCTCCTCGACGCCGAGCAGCGCGATGACGTCCTGCAATTCCCGGTAATGCTCGATCACCTTGCGGACCTCCGTGGCGACGCGCGCGTGCTCCTCGCCGACGACGAGCGGATCGAGCAGCACGGAGGACGAGGCGATCGGATCGATCGCCGGATACATGCCCTCCGCCGCCATCTGGCGCGACAGCACGACCATGCTGTCGATATGCGCGGCGATCGTCGTCACCGCCGGGTCGGTGAAGTCGTCCGCGGGAACGTAGACGGCCTCGATCGCCGTCACCGCGACGCCGCCGACCGAGGCGATGCGCTCATGCAGCGCCGCCACCTCGCTCGCGAGCGTCGGCTGATAGCCGACGCGCGACGGCAGGCGCCCGAGCAGGCCCGAAACCTCCGCGCCCGCCTGGACGAAGCGGAAGACGTTGTCCATCAGCAGCAGCACGTTCTGGCGCTTCTCGTCGCGGAAATATTCAGCGATGGTCAGCGCGGTTAGCGGGACGCGCCAGCGCGCGCCCGGCGGCTCGTTCATCTGCCCATAGACGAGCACGGTGCGGTCGAGCACGCCGGAACCGCGCATGTCGAGCAGCATCTCATGGCCCTCGCGCGAACGCTCGCCGACGCCGGCGAAGACCGACACGCCCCGATAGCCCGCGACCATGGCGTGGATCAGCTCCATCACGAGCACGGTTTTGCCGACGCCGGCGCCGCCGAACATCGCCGCCTTGCCCCCTTGGGCGATGGGGGTCAGGAGATCGACGATCTTGATGCCCGTGGCGAAGATGCCGGCGTCGCTGGGCCGCTTGGCGAGAGCCGGCGGGGCGCGGTGGATCGGTCGCCGCGGAGCGTCCTTGGGCAAAGGGGGGCCGTTGTCGCCGGTCGCGCCCGTCACGTCGATCAGCCGTCCGAGCGTGGCGTCGCCCACGGCGATCTCGATCGGACCGCCGGTCGCGCGCACCCTCCGCCCGCGCGCGAGCCCGACCGTGGACTGCAAGGCGATGGCGCGGACGTTGTTTCTATCGAGATGCGCCTGCACCTCGGCGTAGACCTCCGCGCCGCCGTCCTTCTCGACGATCAGCGCCTCCTCGATCGCCGGCAGCGCGCCCGCCGCGAAACGCACGTCGATCACGGCGCCGCGGACGGCGGACACCTTTCCGACCAGTGCTGTGGGTTCAGAGGACGAAACCGCTTCGTTCATTCGTCTTACCGTTTTCAGGAGCAACCGCGCTGCGCTTGCGAAGGCTGCGCGGAAGACACGACGCCTCTAGTGGCTTGTTTCATCCAAATCGGCGGGCGAGACGCCCGCCCTCCGCGGAGGGCGCGCGTCCCGCGCGCCATAGCCGCCCTGCCAGATTCGACGAAGCAAGACACTAACGCGAGAGCGCCCATGTCACCGAGACTTTCGCCGTGAGCTTCTGCGGTCCCGGCCTCAAGGGCAGGCTCGAGGAGGCGCTCCCGGGCGCCGCGGCCAAAGCCGTCGGGTGGAATCTCATCGCGCCAGGCGGCCTATCCGCCTCGGGATTGATTTCGATGACGCGCGCAAGCTTCAAGCCTAAGGCTTCGGCATAGGCTCTCGCGCGCTGCTCCGCGTCTTTGATCGCGGCGACGCGGAGTTTCTCGAGCCGCGCCGCCTCGTCGCCGACCGCGAACGCCACCCCGTGGACTTCGTTCGAGCCCTGGTCGACCGCGCTCTGGAGAATCGAGCCGGCCTTCTCGATCGACTTGATGAGAACGCTCAGCTCATTTCGCGCGCGAAAACTTTTGGTGAAGCGCTTGCCCGCCGCGCCCCGCGCGGCGGGCTCCTCCGAAACGAGGGGGACGAGCGTGAAGTCTTCGGCGCGGATGTCCTTGGCCTCGACGCCTTGGCGGCTGAGGTCGTCGATGACGGACTGCGTCTTCTGCGCGTTCTCATTCGCAGCTTCCGCCGCCGTGGGTCGTTCTGTCACGATTCCGATGAAGAGGGTCGCTTGATCGGGAGCGTCCTCCTCCTCCGCCTCGCCGGTCACGGAAATATGAGGAAGAGAATCCTTCAGGGCCTCGGCCGAGGCGCTGAGAGGGAAGGCCAGAGTGAAAAGGGCGACAATAACCATTCGAGACATCGGCTCTCTCTCCGTCGAGTCGGACGCGACCCGCTCCGCGCGCTCTCGCAAGCGTACTGTCGCATCGACCAAGGCTGCGTCAAGTGAGCAATGAGCGTGACGTGGGCGTGGCCGTTTGGCGCCAACATAATCTGGCCTAGCGTTGAGGGCGCCCACGCTTGTGAGATCGGTCGAGATCGGCTTCAATGCGGCCCATGATCCGCGCGACGCCCTTCAACGTGCTGTGGCTGCAAGCCGGCGGCTGCGGGGGCTGCACCATGTCCGTGCTCGAGCGCGGCGCGTCCGGGGCGTTCGAAGAGCTGCGCGCGTTCGGCATAGAGCTGCTGTGGCATCCGAGCGTGGCCGAAGCCACGGGGCCGGAGGCGCTGTCGATCCTCGAAAAAATCCTGCGCGGCGCGATCCGCCTCGACGCGCTGCTGATCGAGGGCTCGGTGCTCTGCGGTCCCGACGGCACGGGTCTCTTCAACACCTTGTCCGGCACCGGACGCAGCCTCAAGGATTGGATCGCGAGTTTTGCGCCGCTCGCGGACTATTGCGTCGCCGTCGGCAGCTGCGCGGCCTTCGGCGGCGTTCCCGCGGCCGCCCCCGATCCGACCGACGCGCGCGGCCTCCAGTATCGCGCTCGCGAGCTCGGCGGCGCGCTCGGGCCCGACTATCGCTCGCGCGCGGGCCTGCCGGTGATCAACATCTCCGGCTGCGCCCCGCATCCGGGCTGGATCATGGAGACGCTCCAGGCGCTGTCGCTCGGCCTCTTCGGCGCCAAGGACATGGACAGCTTCGGCCGGCCCAGGCTCTTTGCCGACCACCTCGCGCATCACGGCTGCAGCCGCAACGAATTTTACGAATTCAAGGCGAGCGCCGAGCACCCTCATGAGCGCGGGTGCCTCATGGAGAACCTCGGCTGCAAGGCGACGCAGGCGGTCGGCGACTGCAATCAGCGCGCATGGAACGGCGGCGGCTCCTGCACTCAGAGCGGCTCGACCTGCATCGCCTGCACGTCGCCCGGCTTCGAAAGCGCCATGGGCTTCATGCATACGCCCAAGGTCGCCGGCATTCCGGTCGGACTGCCGCTCGACATGCCGAAGGCCTGGTTCGTCGCGCTCGCGGCGCTGTCAAAATCCGCCACACCGAAGCGCGTGCGCGAGAACGCAAGATCCGACCGCATCGAGCGCGCGCCAGAGCCCGGCGGCGAGAAGAGCAAATGACGCGCGTCGTCATCGGTCCCTTCAACCGGGTCGAAGGCGATCTGGAGGTTGCGCTCGAGGTCGTACGCGGCGTGGTGCGCGAGGCGCGCGTCTCGGCGCCGCTCTATCGCGGCTTCGAGCAGATTCTGCTCGGGCGGCCGAGCGAGGATGCGCTCGCCATCGCGCCGCGCATTTGCGGCATCTGCTCGGTCTCGCAGTCGCTCGCAGTCGCGGCGATGCTGCGCGCTAGCCAGGGCGTGACGCCCGCCCCGAACGGCCTGCTCTCGACCAACATCGCCCATGCGGCGGAAAACATCGCCGATCACCTGACGCACTTCTATCTCTTCTTCATGCCCGACTTCGCGCGAGCCGTCTATTCCGCGCGTCCGTGGTTCAACGCGATCGAAGCCCGCTTCAAGGCGACTTCGGGAACATGCGGGCGCGAAGCGCTGCCCGCGCGCGCGGGTCTCTTGGAAATCATGGGCCTCATCGCCGGCAAATGGCCCCATAGCCTCGCCTTTCGTCCCGGCGGCGTCACGCGGGCGCTCGATCTCGGCGGAAAAGTCAGGCTCCTCGCGATTCTCGCGCGCTTTCGCGCCTTTCTTGAAGCGGTCCTGTTCGATGCGCCGATCGACGCGCTGATCGCGCTGCAATCAGCGGACGATCTCGACGCCTTCGTCGAAGGCGAGGGCTGCGCGGGAGATTTCGCCGCTTTCGTGAGGATCGCGCGTGATTTGCAGCTCGATATGATGGGGTTCGGTCCTGGTCAGATGATGTCCGGCGGCGCCTATCGCGGACCAACCGGTCATCATTTTCCGGCCGGCGTGCTCGATCTGCGCACGGACGATTTGCGATCTTTCGATCTTGCGCAGGTGCGGGAAGACGCGTCGCACGCCTTCATGCGCGACAGCGACGCGGACCCCGCCAAGGCGCAGACCTTCCCGGATGTCCACCGCGAGGGCGCCTACAGCTTCGCCAAGGCGCCGCGCCTCTCGGGCGAAGCCGTGGAGGTCGGCGCCCTCGCGCGTCAGGCTGTCGCCGGTCATCCGCTCATCCGCGATCTTTTGCGGCGTGCAGGCGCCACAAACGTCTTCGCGCGGATCGTGGCGCGCCTGCTGGAAACCGCGCTCCTCACGCAAGCGGCGGAGAGCTGGGCGCGGGAGCTCGACTTGCGCGACCGATTTTGCGCCCAAGAGTCGCCGGCGCAAGACGGCGCCTTCGTCGGCTGCATCGAGGCGGCGCGTGGAACCCTCGCGCACTGGGCGACAATCCGCGACGATCGTTTCACCGGCTATCAGATCGTCGCGCCCACGACATGGAATTTCTCGCCGCGCGACGCGGCAGACCGGCCGGGTCCGCTCGAATGCGCCCTGCAGGGGCTGGAAGTCGGCGACGACGGCGCCGCGTCGGTTGCGGTGCAGCATATCGTGCGCTCGTTCGATCCCTGCATGGTGTGCACGGCGCATTAATCGGTTGCTTGCTTTTCGGCGGTGGTAAGGAAATTTTCATGCTGCATTTCCGATCCTTCAGGTCGAGAATCTTATTCTTCCAAGGGAGTCCCTTCGCTTTCGCCCTGGCCTGCTTCTTGCCGCCACGCTCGCGACGCCGCGAAAGAGCGGCCTGCCGCTATGCAGAAACGAGCCGCGGGGAGGACCATGACCGCCATCGAGACTTTTTACGACGTGATCCGTCGCCAGGGCGTCACGCGCCGCAGCTTCACGAAGTTCTGCTCGCTGACCGCAGCGAGCATGGGGCTCGGCTCGACCGCTGCGGCGACCATGGCCAGGGCGCTGGAGACCAATCCGCGCACGCCGGTCATCTGGATGCATGGGCTCGAATGCACTTGCTGCTCCGAGAGCTTCATCCGTTCGGCGCATCCGCTGGTCAAGGACGTCGTGCTCTCCATGATCTCGCTCGACTATGACGATACGATCATGGCCGCGGCCGGTCATCAGGCCGAGGAAATCCTCGCCGAGACCAAGGAGAAATATAAGGGCAAGTACATTCTCGCGGTCGAAGGCAATCCCCCGCTCAACGAGGGCGGCATGTTCTGCATCGACGGCGGCAAGCCCTTCGTCGAGAAGCTCAAATGGATGGCCGAGGACGCCTTCGCGATCATCGCTTGGGGCGCCTGCGCCTCCTGGGGCTGCGTGCAGGCGGCGAAGCCCAATCCGACGCAGGCGACGCCGATCGACAAGGTGATCTTCGACAAGCCGATCATCAAGGTGCCGGGCTGTCCGCCGATCGCCGAGGTCATGACCGGCGTCGTCACCTTCGTCACGACTTTCGGGCGCTTGCCGGAGCTCGACCGCCAGGGGCGGCCGAAGATGTTCTACTCGCAGCGCATCCACGACAAATGCTATCGACGCCCGCATTTCGACGCCGGCCAGTTCGTCGAGGAATGGGACGACGAGAACGCGCGCAAGGGCTATTGCCTTTACAAGATGGGCTGCAAGGGCCCGACGACCTACAACGCCTGCTCCACCGTGCGCTGGAAT